>JAABUH010000503.1_pt1 | contig 57224 bp, 53 predicted proteins | sample 5559121 | NCBI WGS metagenome assembly JAABUH01 (sample SAMN10711871, study PRJNA513364) | rock metagenome | isolation source: Antarctica rocks | place: Antarctica: Victoria Land, Battleship Promontory nord | collected 2015-12-28 | reverse complement strand
CCGCAGGTGGACAGTCGCTCGGTCGCCGGTCCGGACAGCACACCGTGGGTGGCGGCGATGATGACGTCCGTTGCCCCGGCATCGTGCAGCACCTGAACGGCGCTGGCGATGGTGCCCCCAGTGTCGATCATGTCGTCGATGAGGATGCAGGTGCGGCCCTCGACGTCGCCGACCACCCGGTTGGCCTTCACCTGGTTGGGCACCCGCGGGTCCCGCGTCTTGTGCACGAAGGCGATCGGCACGCCACCCAAGGTGTCGGCCCACTTCTCCGCGGCGCGGACGCGGCCGGAGTCCGGGGAGACGATGGTGACGTCGGTGTCCGGGTACTTCTCGCTGACGTACTGGGAGAGCAGCGTGGTGGCCAGCAGGTGGTCCACGGGGCCGTCGAAGAAACCCTGGATCTGCGCGGTGTGCAGGTCCACCGTCATGATCCGGTCGGCGCCGGCGGTCTTGAACATGTCCGCGATGAGCCGGGCCGAGATCGGCTCGCGGCCGCGGTGCTTCTTGTCCTGCCGGGCGTAGGGGTAGAACGGCATGATCACGGTGATCCGCTTGGCCGAGGCCCGTTTCAGCGCGTCGACCATGATCAGCTGTTCCATCAGCCAGGTGTTGATCGGCGCACAGTGGCTCTGCAGCACGAACGCGTCGCAGCCGCGCACCGACTCCTCGAAGCGGACGAAGATCTCGCCGTTGGCGAAGTCCCGCGCGGTCTGGGGGGTGACGGTGACGCCGAGCTCGTCGGCGACCTGCTGGGCGAGCTCAGGGTGCGCCCGCCCCGCAAAGAGCATCAGGTTCTTCTTGGGCGTGGCTGACATCGCGCTCACCGGGCTTCGCCGTCCTCAGGGTTGGTGGTGGCTTCCGTTGCAGCTTGTGCCGCGGCGGTTCCTGGGCGCTTGTCCTGCACCCAGCCTTCGATATTGCGTTGCCTGCCGCTCGAGACGGCCAACGCACCGGGCGGCACATCCATGCTCACGACGGTGCCCGCCCCGGTGTACGCGCCGTCGCCGACCCGCACCGGGGCGATGAACATGGTGTCCGAGCCGGTGCGCACGTGCGAACCGACCTCGGTTCGGTTCTTGTGCACGCCGTCATAATTCACGAACACGCTGGACGCGCCGATGTTGCTGTGCTCGCCGATGGTGGCGTCACCGACATAGGTCAGGTGCGGCACTTTCGAGCCCGCGCCGATCGAGGCGTTCTTGGTCTCCACGAAGGTGCCGATCTTGCCTTCATCGCCCAGTACGGTGCCTGGACGGAGGTAGGCGAATGGCCCCACGGTGGCACCCGCACCGATGACGGCTTCGCTGCCGTGGGTGCGGATCACGGTCGCTCCGGCGCCCACGATGACGTCGGTGAGCGTGGAGTCCGGGCCGATCTCCGCGCCGGCCGACACCCGCGTCTCGCCGTGCAGCTGCACCCCCGGACACAGGATCACGTCGGGCGCCAGCTCCACCGTGACGTCCACCCAGGTGGTGGCGGGGTCGATGACAGTGACGCCGGCCCGCATCCAGCGCTGCAGCACCCGGCGGTTGAGTTCTGCCCCCAGCTGTGCCAGCTGCACCTTGTCGTTGACGCCCGCGACCAGCCACTCGTCGGTAGTGGTCAGCGCGCCGACGGGGTGTCCGTCGGCGCGGGCGTCGCGCAGCACGTCGGTAAGGTACAGCTCGCCTTGGGCATTGTCGGTGGTCAACCTGCCCAGGGCGGTGCGGAGTACCGCGGCGTCGAACGCGTACACCCCGGAGTTCACCTCGGACACCGCGAGCTGTTCCGTCGTGGCGTCCTTGTGCTCCACGATGCCCAGGACGTCACCGTCGTTCCCGCGGAGGACGCGTCCGTAGCCGGTGGGGTCGCAGAGGTGGGTGGTGAGGACGGTGACCGCGGCGCCACGGTCCTCGTGGCCGGCAAGCAGCGCCTGCAGGGTGTCGGTGTCGAGCAACGGGACGTCGGCGTAGGTGACGACGATCGTGCCCTGCAGCTCGGACGGCAGCTCCCGCAGTGCGCACTGCATGGCGTGGCCGGTGCCGTTCTGCTCGGTCTGCACCGTGCACCCGATGGGCCGGCCCAGCTGCGTGACGACGGCCTGCACGGCGGCGCTGACCTGCGCGCGCTCGTGGCCGACGACGGCGAGGAGATGCTCCGGGGCGAGGCCGCCGGCGGCGTGCAGAGCATGGGCCAGCAACGTGCGCCCACCGAGTGAGTGCAACACCTTCGGGGTGCGCGACTTCATCCGAGTTCCGGCCCCTGCGGCGAGCACGACGACTGCGGCGGGTGCGGTGGACGGACGTTCCCGCATACCTTCGGTTACTCCCTCGAGCAGATCAGTCGACGTCAGTGGTCTCGTAGCAGCCTGCGCTGCTCCGCCGCCAGGATTCGAACCTGAACTATCTGAACCAAAATCAGAGGTGCTGCCTTTACACCACGGCGGACCGCATGCCGGGAAATGGTCTCACGCCCGAGCTCGTCGGCTGACATGGGCTTGGTGGTTAGGCTCCTCGGGTGGTGCCGTCACTGGTGGCGCAGGCGGAGTGGAGCAGCGTGGCAACCAGGATGACCGGCTCGCAGCGCAGGGAGCAGCTGATCGCCGTAGGCCGAGGCCTGTTCGCGGAACGCGGTTTCGATGCTTCCTCGATAGAGGAGATCGCGGTACGGGCTGAAGTCAGCAAGCCCGTCATCTACGAGCACTTCGGCGGCAAGGAGGGGCTTTACGCCGTCGTCGTGGACCGGGAGACCCGAGCCTTGCTGGACAGGATCAGCTCCGCGTTGTCCGACGGTCATCCCCGGGTACGGCTGGAGCAGGCTGCGGTGGCACTGCTCACCTACGTCGAGGAGTGCACCGACGGGTTCCGGATCCTGGTCCGCGACTCCCCGGTGGCTACCACGGCGGGCACGTTCTCGGGTTTGCTCAACGACATCGCCAGCCAGGTGGAGCACATCCTCGCCCGGGAGTTCGCCGACCGGGGCTATCCGCGTGCCATGGCCGCGATGTACGCCCAGTCGCTGGTGGGCATGGTCGCGTTGACGGCACAGTGGTGGCTGGACGAGCGGGTGCCTGCGAAGGCGGACGTGGCCGCGCACCTGGTGAACCTGTGCTGGAACGGACTGGCGCACCTGGAGAACAGCCCACGACTGCGCGTCACCTGAGCCCTTGTTGCGCCCGGACGGGGCATTGCGTGACCTGAACGCCCGCAATCGGACCGGAAACGGGCGTTGCGTGACCTGAACGCCGGGTTCATGGGCGTGCAGGCGTGACCTTTAGCACCTCGTCCGCGCCGGATCCGTTGTCGGTAGTGACGTACAGCGCGCCGTCGGGGCCCTGGTGCACCGAGCGCAGTCGGCCGTGGGTGTTGCTCAGCTCGGGCGGCACAATCACGCGAGTGACGGCACCGGCCTGGTTCATGGTCATTGCCAGCAGCTTCATGCCCTTGAGTGCGGCGACCACGAATGCGCCGTCCAAGCTGTCCCACTGCGGACCGCTGAGAAACGCAGCTCCGGAGATGGCCTCGGTCGGGTCACCCGAGGACCACACCGCGCGCACTGCGTCGGGGAAGCGTTTGGTATCGGTCATCGGTACGGACTCGTCATAGGTCTGCTGCGTTCCGCCCTTGCCCGGGTCCCAGCCGTAGTTGCCGCCCGCGATCTCGACGTTCACCTCGTCGTCGACGTCGGGCCCATGCTCGGCGGTGAACACCTGGGTGGTGCCCGGACGCACCTCGATGCCCTGCAGGTTGCGGTGTCCGTATGTCCACACATAGGGATGTTCGGGGAACGGCGCGCCGGCCAGCGGCTTCCCAGTGGCCAGGCCGGCGTGCAGCGTCTTCCCGCCCAGCGACGACAGATCTTGCGACACGCTGGGGTTCGCGGTGTCCCCGGTGGTGATGAGCAGCTCACCGGCGGCGCCGAGGGCCAGGCGGCAGCCGGAGTGGCGACCCGTCGGGTTCAGCGGAAGCCCGGCGACGAGCGGGTCTTTCAGCGGAGACGCCGTGGTGTCGTCGTCGGACAGGCGCCAGGTCTTCACCCGGATGTCCACCGGCCGGCCGTTCTCCGTGTGCGACTGGCAGGTGGAGAACTGTCGACTGGCCGCAAAATCGGGGTGGACCAGCAAGCTCATCAGCCCGGACTCGCCCTGGGCGAAGACGTCGGACAGGTCGGCCCGCACCTGCGTCTTGGCGCTTCCGCGCACCAGTTGCAGCCGTCCGGGACGTTCGGTGACCAGCATCGAGCCGTCGGGTAGGAAGCCGAGGTCCCACGGGTGGTCCAGGCCGCGCGCGATCGTCTCGACGTGCAGCGCTGGGGTGTCCGAGGGCGGAGTCGGCGCAGGGGAACCACAGCCGCTGAGCAGGGCCAGCGCGATGATGAGGCCTACGACGGCTCGAATCCGCATGGCGTCAGTGTGCCCGAGGTACGGGACCAACCTCGGGGTGGCGGCCACCCCTACGCATGGGCTGCGAGCCGGCGGTAACTGCCTACGGCCGCGACCGGCACCACCCTGCGTGTTAGTTGGCGATCGTAGGCAGGCGGCGAGGCGCTCACTTCACGGAGCGCTTACCCGGAGACAGCAGCGGGCGCTGGGGCGGTGCGCTCGGTCGCTGCGTTTGAAGACGGCGCCTAAACTGAGGGATGCGGCCATCACCGAAATCTCGGGGGTAGTGGTCTGCCCGTGTGTCGTCACCATCTTGGGAGCTTCTTCTTGTTCGCACCGCTCGCCGGTCTGCTCGCCACCGCTATTCCCGACCCGGCCTTGCGCGCAGTCACCGACGCGCTCGGCGCCGCCCGGTTGGAGCTGGAAGCGCCGAGCGCGGCCCGTCCGTTCGTCGTCGGCGCGCTCGCCCAACAGGCGCCCGTGTTGGTGGTCACGGCCACCGGCCGCGAAGCGGACGACCTCGGAGCATCGGTCGCCGAGATGCTGGGCGAAGAGCGGGTCGCAGTGTTCCCGTCCTGGGAGACGCTGCCGCACGAACGGCTCTCCCCCCGAGCAGACACCGTGGGCAAAAGACTGCAAATACTGCGTCGACTGTCCCACCCGGAGGACGGAGCGCCGCTGCAGGTTGTCGTCACCACGGTGCGCAGTCTGGTGCAGCCGATGGCCGCGCGCCTGGGTGACCTGGAGCCCGTCCGGCTGCGGGTCGGGGAAGACCACGACTTCGACGCGCTGATCGAGCGCTTGGTGGAGCTGGCCTACGCGCGGGTGGACATGGTCGGCAAGCGCGGTGAGTTCGCTGTGCGGGGCGGGATTCTCGACATCTTCCCGCCGACCACGGACCATCCGGTACGGGTGGAGTTCTGGGGTGACGAGGTCACCGAGCTGCGAGCTTTCTCGGTGGCTGATCAGCGGTCCTTGGATGACGTCGACCTCCAACTGTTGGACGCCCCCGGCTGCCGCGAGCTGTTACTCACCGACGATGTCCGCGAGCGTGCGCGCCATTTGGCTGCGGAGCATGCCGAGGACGCCGCCCTGGTGGAGATGCTGGCCAAGCTCGCCGACGGCATCCCGGTCGAGGGCATGGAGGCGCTGATTCCCGCCCTGCTGCCCGGCAAGCTCCAGCTGCTCACCGATGTGCTGCCCGAGGGTGCGCACGTGTTGCTGTGCGACCCGGAAAAGATCCGCACCCGCGCCCACGACCTGGTGCGCACCGGGCAGGAGTTCCTCGAGGCCTCGTGGACGGCAGCCTCCGTGGGCGGCGCGGCACCGTTGGATCCCAAGGGCATCAACCTCGGCGCCTCGGCCTACCGATCACTGAGCGAGGTGACAGAAGCCGCGGCGCAGCAAGGTCTTCCGTGGTGGTCGTTGAGCCCACTGCTGTCCGGCCGCGAGGACGCAGGCGTGCTGAATCTCGACGTCACCCAGGTACCGCCGGCGCGGGGGAGCGAGCCGGAGATCGCCGCCACCTTTGCGTCGCTGCGGGCGCATTGCAGCTCCGGTGGGGCGGCCGCCGTGGTGGTAGCGGGGCACGGCACCGCGCAGCGCGTGCTGGAGCGCCTGGTCGAAGCGGAGGTCTCCGCCGTCAGCGGTGAGGCAGGGGCAGCGCCGCAACCGGGACACGTCACGGTGCTGTGCGGCAGCCTGTCCGACGGGTTGGTGCTGCCTGGCGCGCAGCTGGTGGTGGTCACCGAGACCGACCTCACCGGCAACCGGGCAGCCGCTGCCACCGACGGCCGACGGTTGCCCGCCAAACGCCGCAACCAGGTCGACCCCCTCGCGCTCACGGCAGGTGACATGGTGGTGCACGACCAACACGGCATCGGCAAATTCGTGGAGATGCTCGAACGCACTGTGGGCGGCGCGCGCCGGGAGTACCTGGTGATCGAGTACGCGCCCAGCAAGCGTGGCCACCCCGGCGACAAGCTGTTCGTCCCGATGGACAGCCTGGACCAGCTCTCCCGTTACGTCGGCGGGGAGATGCCCGCGCTGAGCAAGCTCGGCGGCTCGGACTGGACCAACACCAAGCACAAGGCGCGCAGGGCGGTTCGGGAGATCGCGGCCGAGCTGGTGCAGCTCTACGCCGCCCGCCAGGCCGCTCCGGGGCATGCGTTCGGGCCGGACACGCCGTGGCAGCGGGAGATGGAGGACGCCTTCCCGTTCACCGAGACCGTAGACCAGCTGACCGCCATCAACGAGGTGAAGGCCGACATGGAGAAGCCCGTTCCGATGGACCGGGTGATCTGTGGAGACGTCGGTTACGGCAAGACGGAGATCGCGGTCCGTGCGGCGTTCAAAGCGGTGCAGGACGGCAAGCAGGTGGCGGTGCTCGCGCCGACTACGTTGCTGTCTCAGCAGCACCTGCAGACCTTCACCGAGCGGATGGCCGCCTTCCCCATCACGGTCAAGGGCTTGTCCCGGTTCACCGACTCCCGCGAGGTCAAAGGCATCATGGCCGGGCTCGCGGACGGCACCGTGGACATCGTCATCGGCACCCACCGCCTGCTGCAGACCGGTGTGCAGTGGAAGGACCTCGGTCTGGTGGTGGTGGATGAGGAGCAGCGCTTCGGGGTGGAGCACAAGGAGTACATCAAGGCGATGCGCACGGCGGTGGACGTGCTGACCATGTCGGCCACGCCCATTCCACGCACCTTGGAGATGAGCCTGGCCGGCATCCGCGAGATGTCCACCATCCTCACCCCGCCGGAAGAAAGGCACCCGATCCTCACCTACGTCGGTAGCTACGACGACCGCCAGGTGGCCGCCGCGCTGCGCCGCGAGTTGCTGCGCGACGGACAGGTGTTCTACGTGCACAACCGCGTCTCCTCCATCGACAAGGCGGCCAAACGAATTCGCGACCTGGTGCCCGAGGCGCGGGTGGCGGTGGCGCACGGGCAGATGAACGAGGAGGTCCTGGAGCGCACCGTCGAAGGCTTCTGGCACCGCGAGTACGACGTGCTGGTGTGCACCACCATCATCGAGACCGGCCTGGACATCTCCAACGCCAACACCCTGCTGGTGGAGCGCGCTGACGCACTGGGGCTGAGTCAGCTGCACCAGCTGCGCGGACGGGTGGGCCGCAGCCGGGAGCGGGGCTACGCCTACTTCTTGTACCCGCCGGAGCGCCCGCTCACCGAGACGGCGTATGACCGCCTGGCCACCATCGCGCAGAACTCCGACCTCGGGGCCGGCATGGCCGTGGCGATGAAGGACTTGGAGATCCGCGGTGCAGGCAACGTACTCGGCGCGGAGCAGTCCGGGCACGTCGCGGGCGTCGGCTTCGACCTCTACATCCGGCTGGTCGGAGAGGCGGTGGAGGCGTTTCGGGCCGCCGCCGACGGCACGGCGATCCCCACCGCTGAGGAGCACCGCGAGGTGCGGATCGACCTACCGGTGGACGCACACATCCCCCCGGGCTACGTGGACAGCGACCGACTGCGCCTGGAGGCCTACCGCAAGCTCGCGGAAGCCAATGATGACACCGCGATGGAATCGGTCCTGGAAGAGCTGATCGACCGTTACGGCGTCCCGCCCGAGCCGGTGGACAACCTGTTCGCGGTGGCTCGGCTTCGCCTGCTGTGCCGGCACTATGAGGTGAGCGAGGTCACGGTGGGTGGCACCCAGCTCAAGGTGTCGCCGCTGGAGCTGCCCGACTCCAAGCAGCTGCGGCTCAAGCGGCTGTACCCGAGTGCGCAGTACAAGCCGACGTCCCATGTGGTGCAGCTACCGCTACCGCGGACCGGATCCGGGGGCATCGGTGCAGACCGGCTGCGCGACGTCGAGCTGTTGCAGTTCGTCGCGGATCTGTTGCTGCAGCTGGACGGCAAGCCGTCGGGCATGGTGGCTGTGAGTCAGGCCAACGTCGGTGTGGGCTGAACGGTATGGCACGGTGAGCGGTGTGACACGCATCAAGGCGCGCCTGGTCCTCGCCGTTGCCGCTGCCACCCTCCTTCTCGCGGGCTGCGGCAACTCATTGCCGGGCACCGCGGCGCAGGTCGGCACCGACCGGATCACCGTCGACTCCCTGCAGTCCCACGTCGACGCCGTGTTGACCTACCGCAGCGCCCAGCCGGGATCGACCGTCCGCACGCAGCTGCCGACCATCACCCAGCAGGTGCTCTCCGGCGAGGTGTTGCACCTGCTCACCCAAGCCGCGGTGGCCCGTACGCACATGACCATCAACGAGAAGGCGATCGCGGACCAGATCTCCACGCTCGACCCCAAGGTGCTCGACGGGCAGGGCCTCAACTTCATCACGCCGAGCACGCTCCCGCAGTTCGTGCACGACCAACTGGTGATCGCGCAGCTGGGTACCGCCGCGTGGGACGGACTTGCGGTCACCGCCGACCTGGCCACCGCGACAGACCAGGCGGACGCCGAGGCCAAGGCCAAGCGGATGGCGCAGAGCCCCGAAGCGTCTGTCGCCGTGGTGGCCGACGCCACGGCGCACGGCCAGCAGGCCCGCGCGAACTACCCGTTGAGCCCGGCGACCCTGGAGGGGCTCGCCAGCACCCCGGTCTTCGCCACCCCGGTCGGCAGCGCTGTCGCGTTCATGCTCAGCAAGCAGTGGCAGGTCGCCCGCATCGACACGCGGAACACCACCGCGCCGCCGAACACCTCGCCTGATGCGGTCCCCGCCTCCCAAGCTCAGCCGAACTCGACCTACGCGTTGGGCATCAGTCTGCTGGGCGAGCTCGCGGGCAACCCCGACATCCGGGTGAATCCGCGCTACGGCAACTGGGACTCCACCAGGGGTCAGGTGGTGGCGGCCTCAGCACCGCCCAACGCGATCGTGTTCAACGCACGACCGTGACGGTGCGCGGGGAACAGCTGCTTGAGGCGGTCGCCGTGATGGACCGGCTGCGCAGCCCCGGCGGCTGTCCATGGGACGCCGAGCAGACCCATGACTCGCTGCGCCGTTACCTGGTGGAGGAGTGCTACGAGCTGCTCGACGCGCTGGACTCCGGCTCCCGCGAGCACATCGTGGAGGAGCTCGGTGACGTCCTGCTGCAGGTGCTGTTCCACGCCCGTATTGCCGAGGACTGTGACACTGCCGGTTTCGACATCGACACCGTGGCAGAGACGTTGGTGGCCAAGCTGGTGCACCGGCACCCGCACGTGTTCACCGCCGCTGAGTCCGTCGCTGACGCAGCGGCGCAGGAGCTGCGCTGGGACGAGCTGAAGGCCGTCGAGAAGCGCCGCGAGTCCTGTGTGGATGGAGTGGCGACCGCACAACCCGCACTGGCTCTCGCCGCCAAACTGGCCTCCCGCGCCACCCGCGCCGGTCTCCCCGTTGAGTTGTTGCCGCCGGAGCTGGCCGAGGTGGACGGCGACGCCGAGGACCGGCTGCGCCGCACCGCGCTGGAGTTCGCCGCCCAGGTGCGCGAGGCGGAGAGGGTGGCACGGGCTGCGGGGATCGAAGCGATGGACGACGCCACCTGGCGCCGCCACTGGCCGGGCACCCGGCCGAGAGGTACTGCACGGTCGTAGTCGCACTACCAGCACGACCGCGCAGGCCCTCTCGACGCGAGGGCGCCGGCGCACGCTCAGCCGAACAGCGTCGAACCCCAATAATCGGAGCTGCCCAGCCCAGGCGGGCAGGCAAACAACGCAGAAGCGTTGTGCTGCAGGTACTCCATCATCGAGTCCTTGCTGGCCAACGCCATCTGCATGGGGACGAACTGGGTTTGCGGGTTACGGCAGTAGGCCAGGAAGAACAACCCTGCGTCCAGGTGGCCCACTCCGTCGGTGCCATCGGTGAAGTTGTATCCGCGGCGCAAGATCTGCGCCCCGCCGTTGGACTCCGGTGCCGCCAGCCGCACGTGCGCGTCCATCGCGATCTTGGGGCCGTGCGCGTCACCGACGTGCAGGTCGATCGGGTCGAACTCGGCGAGCTGGCCCAAGGGCGCCCCGTTGCGCTTGTCCCGGCCGACGATGGCTTCCTGCTCGGCCAGCGGCGCCCGGTCCCAGGTCTCGATACGCATCCGGATCCGTCGAGCCACCAGGTAGGAGCCGCCGTTCATCCACTCCGGGCCGTCGTCGGGCTGCACCCACAGGTGCTGGCTGAGTGCGGTCGGGTCCTCGGCCTTGAGGTTGGATGTGCCGTCCTTGAACCCGAACAGGTTGCGGGGGGTGGCCTGCGTGGTCGAGGTGGACGAGGTGCGACCGAAACCCAGCTGCGACCAACGGACCGACACCGTGCCGAATCCGATGCGGGCCAGGTTGCGGATCGCGTGCACCGCCACCTGCGGATCGTCCGCACAGGCCTGGATGGCAATGTCACCACCGCTGCGGTTGGCCTCCAGCGCGTCGTGCGGGAAGCGCGGCAGTTCGGTGAGGGCAGCCGGGCGGCGATCGGCCAGTCCGAATCTGCCGTCGAACAGGGAAGGACCGAAGCCGATGGTGAGGGTGAGCGACGCCGCGGCGAGCCCCAGGGCTTCCCCGGTGTCGCCCGGCGGCGCGTTCGCCCCGGATCCCGTCGCCCCGTCCGGGGTCGCCTCCTGTCCGGCCGTCATCCGCTCGGCCGCCTGGGTCCACTCGCGAAGCAGGTCCATCAGCTCGGCCCGGGAGTCGGTGGTGACGTCGAAAGACACAAAATGCAGGCGGTCCTGCGCCGGGGTGACGATGCCCGCCTGGTGTGCGCCCCGAAAGGCCACCGCGGCGGCAGGCATGGCAGGCGCAGGGCTGGCTACGGACTCGCGGCCCACCACCACGCCGGCCCCGGCCACGGCGACTGCGGCACCGCCGAGGCCGAACAACCGTCGCCGAGACAGCTCGGGTGTGCTCACCGCTCGGCCACCGCCGCGGCCACGGTGCTCAGCGGTTCGGCCAGCGCGTCGACCTTGTCCGAAAGGGTCTTCACCTGATCCGGGGTCAAGGCGTCGTAGAGCACGTACCCATCGCCCACGGCGCGAGTATTCAGCGCCTCGTTGACGGCGGCGAAGCGGGTGTCCAGCTTGGGCGGCAGCGTCGGCTCGTGGTCGAGCAGGGCGGGACGAAGTGCGGCGATAGCGGCTTGGGCACCATCGACGTTCGCCCGGAAGTCCCACAGGTCGGTGTGCGAGTAGCGCTCCTCTTCCCCGGTGACCTCCCCGGTCGCCACCTCGTCGAGCAGCGACTTGGCACCGTTGGCCAACTGCACCCCGGTGAGCTGCACGGTCTTGGCCCGGTCCACCACCTCGGTGACGTTGCTCAGCAGCTGATCGGCCATGGCCGCGGAGTCCGGCTGCAGACCGTCGCGCCACAGGTCACGCTCCAGTCGGTGCCAGCCGGTGAGCTGCTGGCCGGGCTCCAGGGTGTCCTCCCGTCCGTCGGTGAGCGGGTCGAGGTCACCGAAGCTCTCGGCGACGGGCTCGATCCGTTCCCAGTAGGTCCGCGCGACGGGATAGAGCGCCTTGGCCTGCGCGACGTCGCCCGCCTTGACGGCAGCAACGAACTCCGTGGTCTTGGCCTGCAGGGCCGTGGTCTGGCTTTGCACGTAGCGCCGGTAGGACGCGGTGGCCTCGGCCAGCTTGGTGTCGGTATCGGTCTGGCGGCGCGAGTCTCCGCTGACGGAGAACGTGGCGCGGATGCCGTCGCCGCTCATCCCCGGCTTGCATGCGGTGGTGTAGCTCCCTGCGTCGGGTACCTCGACGATGAGCCGGCGGCTCAGGCCCGGACCGATGTTCTCCACCTCACCGACCACCCGGTCTCCCTCCGCGTAGAGATAGAACTCCGTGGTCTTGGTCCCGGCGTTGGTCACCTCAAAGGTGACGTTTCCGGTGCTCGCGGTGGTACTCGACAGCTGACAAGAGCTGTCGTTCGCGGTGATCTTGACGGGGCCGCCCGCGCCGGCGTCCGGCTTGCTGGTGCACGCCGCCAACGGTGCGAGGACAACCAGGGCGAGGGGGAAGAGCGCGAGACGACGCACGATGGAGGTGCCTTTCATGACTGTGCGGTCGCGGGGACCGCGGCGGGACGATGGGAGCGCAAGAACAGGGACAGCACGACGATGACGTAGAGCACCCAGACGACCGCTTGCAGCACGGTGGTGGCCGGAGAGAGGTTGAGAATTCCCTTGAGCACGGTGCCGAGGGCCGAATCCGGAGGCAGCACGGCCGACACGTCGAAGGCCAGGGTGTTCAGTCCGGGCAGAATCTGGGCCTCCTGCAGGTCGTGCACCCCGTACGCCAAGATCCCGGCGGCCACGAAGACCAGCAGCACACCCGTGATGGTGAAAAAGCGTGCGATGTTGAGCTGGACCGCCCCGCGGTACATCAACAGGCCCAGCAGCACGGCCGCCGCGATACCGATGACAAAGCCGATGAGCGGCTGCGCCGTCCCGCCGCCCGCGGCCTGCACGCCGGAGAAGAAAAACACTGCGGTCTCCAGCCCCTCCCGCCCGACCGCGAAGAACGCCAGTACCGCTACCGCCAACGGGCCGGTCTTCAGGGCGGACTCCATGCCGACCTTGAGTTGGCCGGACAGGCCGCGCGCCGCCGTGCGCATCCACAAAATCATCGCGGTGACGAACGCCACAGCCACGATGGACGCGCTTCCACCCACCGCTTCCTGCGCGGTGAAGGACAGCTCGGTGGTGCCGTAGTGCAGCCCGGCGCCCACCGCGACACTCAGCGCGACCGCGGCCGCCACGCCGACCCACACCCAGCGCAGGGATGCCGACCGGTCGGTCTTGACCAGGAACGCCACCAGGATGATGACGACGATTGCCGCCTCCAGCCCCTCGCGTAGACCGATCAGCGCGTTGCTGACAAGCATCCGAACCTCCGGTTGGTGAGGGTAGCCTAGCCTTATCAACGGAACATACACGACGACGCGTCGGGCACCATGGGTCCGGTGCGCACCGCCAAGCAACGCCCGCGAGCCCGCCGCAAGGGCAGACGACCGGTCCGTGCCGCGGTTCTCGCGCTGAGCGCATTGGTCCTGGCGGTAGGACTGGTCGGGGCGTTGGCGATCTGGTTCACCCAGCTGGCCGGTGAACACCAGGTCCGGAGCAGAACCTCTGCCCCCGCCATCGCACCTCCCGGCCCGGGTGCGCCGACACCCCCCGTCGACCCCACCGTTGCGGCTCGTCAGCAGCCCGACCTTGTGGCTTGGTCCAACGTCACGTCACCTACCGTGGCCATCCCCGCGAAAGCCCTGCAGGCCTACGGTTACGCCGCGGCGTGGGAGGCCGTGCGCGATCCGGGATGCGGGATCGGTTGGAGCACCCTGGCCGGCATCGGTGCCGTGGAGTCCCGACACGGCAGCTACGGCGGGGCGCGTCTGGACGACCTGGGGCGGGCGCTTCCGCCGATCATCGGGATCCCGCTGGACGGCGCGCCAGGGGTCGAAGCCATCGCCGACACCGACGACGGCGCGTTGGATGGCGACCCCAACTTTGACCGCGCCGTGGGCCCGATGCAGTTCATCCCGCAGACCTGGCGAAAGTGGGGCACCGATGCCGACCGCGACGGAGTCGCCGACCCGAACGACATCAACGACGCCGCCTTGACCGCTGCTCGCTACCTGTGCGCAGGAAAACCGAACATGGCTACTGCCAAGGGATGGCGGGACGCCCTGTTCAGCTACAACCGATCGCAGGCCTACGCCAACGAGGTGCTGCAATACGCCGCCAACTATGCGAAAGGACTCGCCGGATGAAGCGTCCGTCGTATCTCAACCGCTACTCGCCCGTTGTACCCCTCGTGAGGGCCCGCGGATACCTGTTCCGCGCTGTCGTAGCCCTCGCCGCGGTGGCCCTTCTGGCCGGTGCGGTGATCGGGGCGCGCGCCGCGCTCTCGGCCACCGGTACCCATGGCCCGGTGGCGCAAGCCCTGGCCCCGGTGGCCGTGGACGGCAGCCTTACCAGCGACCCCGGAGTCGTTCCGGAGAACGTCGCGGCGCCGGTGAGTGCCCCGCCGCCTCCGCAGAACGCACTGCTGCCAGGTTCGCCTGCAGCTGGGGACCCGTCGACCAGCCAGGTTCCGGCACCCGGTACGAGCCCCGCGACTGCCCCCGGTACGAGCTCCGTGATTGTGCCCGGTACGAGCCCCGGGCCGACGCCCGTGGCACGCGGGTCCGCGGTGCCCGCCGGGCTCTCGCCCTATTCGGCCTGGGCGGCGTCGCTGGCAAAGGTGATCGACGTCCCCGCCAGGGCGCTGCAGGCCTATGGCAACGCGCAGAACGTCGTGGCGCGTGAGCAGCCAGGCTGCCATCTGTCTTGGACGACGTTGGCGGGTATTGCCCATATCGAGAGCAACCACGGTCGTTACGCGGGCCGCACGCTGCTGTCCGATGGCCGCTCGTCCACCCCGATCATCGGTATTCCTCTTGACGGCGGCCCCAGTGTGCAGGCCATCTCGGACACTGACGGCGGTGCGCTCGACGGAGACAAGGTGTGGGACCGCGCGGTCGGGCCGTTCCAGTTCATCCCCAGCACCTGGGCCAAGTGGAAGGCCGACGCCAACGGCGACCGCGTCGCCGACCCCCAGAACATCGACGATGCCGCCGTGGCTGCTGGACACTATTTGTGCGCCGGTGGTAGGAACCTCTCCGACGGTGCCTCGTGGTGGCGGGCGATCCTGAGCTACAACAACTCGAACGAGTACGTGCAGAACGTGTTCAACGGCGCCGACAGCTACGCGCGCGCCGCCCTGCGTTGAATTTGACCAGGCTGAGTCTCCTGCGCTGGATTCGCTTGCGCTGCTCGTCCTACCCGCGTGCCGCGCCGGTGCGGGTGCATCCGGCCGATACGCTGTGCGCAAGCAGCCGTCAACCGCGTTGAGGAGACACACCCGTGGCCGTCATTGAGCAGGTCGGAGCCCGCGAGATCCTGGACTCCCGTGGCAACCCCACCGTCGAGGTCGAGGTAGCCCTGGACGACGGCACCCTGGCCCGCGCGGCGGTCCCCTCGGGGGCGTCCACCGGCGAGCACGAAGCGGTGGAGCTGCGTGACGGCGGCTCCCGCTACGGCGGCAAAGGGGTCGAAAAAGCCGTAAAGGCGGTCCTGGACGAGATCGGTCCGGAGCTGGTCGGACTGGAAGCCGTCGAGCAGCGCATCGTAGATCAAAAGCTGGTGGACCTTGACGGAACACCGGACAAGTCCCGCCTCGGCGCCAACGCCCTGCTCGGCGTCTCCCTCGCGGTAGCGCGGGCCGGTGCGGACTCCTCGGGTCTTGAGCTTTTCCGCTACGTGGGCGGACCCAACGCGCACGTGCTGCCCGTCCCGATGATGAATATCCTCAACGGTGGGGCGCACGCCGACACCGGCGTGGACGTGCAGGAGTTCATGGTGGCACCCATCGGCGCAGCCAGCTTCCGGGAGGCGCTGCGCTGGGGGGCGGAGGTCTATCACGCGCTCAAGGCGGTGCTGAAGGAGAAGGGCCTGTCCACGGGCCTCGGGGACGAGGGTGGTTTTGCCCCGAACGTCGGCGGCACGGACGAGGCGCTGGACCTCATCGCCGTGGCCATCGCGAAGGCCGGCTTCACCCTGGGCACTGATGTTGCCCTGGCCCTGGACGTGGCGGCCACGGAGTTCCAGTCCGCCGAGGGCTATAAGTTCGAGGGCTCGATGCGCACGGCCGACCAGCTCTCGACGTTCTACGCCGAGCTGATCAAGTCCTACCCGCTGGTGTCCATCGAGGACCCGCTGGGCGAGGACGACTGGGACGGTTGGGTGGCGCTCACCGAGCAGCTGGGCGAGCAGGTGCAGATCGTCGGCGACGACCTGTTCGTCACCAACCCCGAACGACTGGAGGACGGCATCGCCAAGGGGGCCGCCAACGCGCTGCTGGTCAAGGTGAACCAGATCGGCACGCTGAGCGAAACCTTGGACGCGGTCACGCTGGCGCACTCCTCGGGCTACCGCTGCATGATGAGCCACCGCTCGGGCGAGACCGAGGACACCACCATCGCCGATCTCGCGGTGGCCACCGGCTGCGGACAGATCAAGACCGGCGCCCCGGCCCGCAGCGAACGAGTGGCCAAGTACAACCAGCTACTGCGGATCGAGGAGAACCTCGGCGACGCCGCCCGCTATGCCGGTGACCTGGCCTTCCCGCGTTTCCACGTCCAGGGCTGAGTGATGGGCGTGCGGCCGAGCAAGGCGATGAAGCGGACCGGCGGCAAGCTGGGTCTGTCCACCCGTCGTGCTGCCGTGCTCGCCATCGTGGTGTGCGCCCTCGCCCTCACCCTCGCCGTCCCGCTGCGGACTTACCTCGGCCAACGCCAGCAGCTCGCCGACACCGTCGCCCAGCGCGAGCAGCTGCGCAGCGAGGTCAGTCAGCTGGAGCGTCAGCGGGCCCAGCTCAACGACCCCGCCTACGTCGAGTCGCAGGCCCGTCAGCGGCTGCGTTACGTCAAGCCCGGCCAGACGCCGTACCAGGTGCAGCTGCCCGGCGGCGCCCCGTCCGACGAGCCACCGCCGCAAGCGCCCGCCCCGGTCACCGGCCCCTGGTACTCGACGCTGTGGGCGTCGGTGAACCAGCCCGTCGGACACGGGTGAGCACGGTCGATCCGGCCGATCTCGCCGCGGTGCACGCCCAGCTCAAACGGGAGCCGCGTGGGGTGCGTGAGGTGGCCCACCGCTGCCCCTGCGGCAATCCGACGGTGATCAGCACCGCGCCCCGATTGCCCGACGGCACACCGTTTCCCACCCTCTACTATCTGACCTGTCCGCGGGTCAGCGCCGCGGCGAGCACCCAGGAGTCCGACGGCGTAATGCGGGAGATGACCGAGCGCCTCGCCGAGGACTCGGAGCTCGCCGCAGCGTATCGGGCGGCGCACGAGAGGTATTTGGCGGAGCGAGATGCAATCGAGTCGCTTGGCACCGACGTCAGCGCGGGCGGGATGCCCGATCGCGTGAAGTGCTTGCACGTGCTCATTGCACATGCCCTGGCCAAAGGCCCCGGCGTCAACCCGCTGGGCGACGAGGCGCTGGCCACCGTCGGGCAGTGGTGGTGCAAGGGTCCGTGCGTGTGATGGGCCCGTGCTTCTGATGGCCCGCGTGGCCGGGATCGACTGCGGCACCAACTCCATCCGGCTGCTGGTCGCCGACGTCATGCCCGATGGCGGCCTTCGTGACGTGCATCGGGAGATGCGGGTCGTCCGGCTGGGTCAAGGCGTCGACGCCACCGGCCAGCTGGCGCCGGAAGCCATCGAGCGCACCCGGAGCGCCCTGGTCGATTACGCGGGCGTGTGTTTGCGCACGGGTGTGCAGCGGGTGCGCATGGTGGCCACGTCGGCTACCCGGGATGCGGGCAACCGCGAGGAGTTCTTCGGCATGGTCCGCGAGGTGCTGGGCACGGACGCCGAGGTGATCACCGGGGACGAGGAGGCGCGGCTGAGTTTCGCCGGCGCGGTGGGCGAGCTGGATCCCGCTGAGGGCCCGTTCCTGGTGGTCGACCTCGGAGGTGGCTCCACCGAGCTGGTACTCGGCGACGCCGACGGGGTGCAGGCCGCGTACTCCACTAACATCGGTTGTGTTCGCCTCACCGAGCGCTGCCTGCACACGGATCCGCCGACCGCCGGGGAGGTTGCCACGGCGGAGGCGGTGGTGCGCGAGGTGCTGGCCGAGGGTTTCGCGGCGGTACCGGTGGCCAAGGCTCGCAGCTGGATCGGTGTCGCTGGGACCATGACCACCATCGCCGCCATCGCCCATCAGCTGCTCAGCTACGACCCCGAAGCCATCCACCTCTCCCGCACTGCGCTGGCCAGGGTCGAGCAGGTCTGCGGGGAGCTGGTGGGGATGAGCAAGACTGAGCGACTGGGCTTGGCGACGATGCACCCTGGGCGGGCCGACGTGATCGGCGGTGGTGCGATCATCACCAGGGTGCTCGCTCAGGAGCTGGCCGCGCGCGCCGGAATCACCGAGCTCGCGGTCAGCGAGCACGACATCCTCGACGGCATCGCCCTGTCCCTCGCCTGAGTCCGCGTTTGTGCTGTCGTGAATGTGGCTTTCACGTAACAGATGCGCGTGAGTGTGGCTTCCACGGCGGCGCGGCGCCCATCAGCCTGCTCGCGATATCCGTAACGGGCGGCCGCGGTGCGCTGCGAGGCGACTTGGTAAGCGCCGCGTAATTCAGCCAATACCGCCCGCGCGTCCGTGCGCAACCTCGTCGGCAAGGTGTGGACGACGACCACTCCCGAGGCGGTCATCCGTGCGTCCGCCTCGGGTGACCGAACGTACGCCGTCGGAGATTTCGGTCAAGACCATTCGAGGTAGCGCCGAGCCTCGTCTGCTGCCGCAGTCAATCTCGCCCCTCAACTCGGCCGGGGTGCACCGCCGTTGCTGGACGGCAGGGTTCCTGCGAGCGCTGTGGATAAGCGCTCGGTTGTGCATGGTTGACCTGCGTGCGCTCACCGCGCTCAGCGATGGGAAGATCTACCGGTGAGTAACTCCGATCCCACCAGAATCCTCGTCGTCGGCGGCGGCTATGTCGGCATGTACGCCGCGTACCGCTTGCAGAAGAAGCTCCGCCGCAGCGAGGCGCAGATCACCGTGGTCGACCCGCAACCGCACATGACGTACAAGCCATTCCTGCCCGAGGCGGCCGCCGGGTCCATCGAGCCCCGGCACGTGGTGGTGCCGCTGCGCAAGGTGTTGCGCAAGTGCAAGGTCGTCACCGCGCGTGTGGACAAGGTGGACCATGCAAGCCGTCGTGCGTGGCTCACCACTTCTGATGGGCACACCTCGACCATCGACTACGACCTCCTTGTCATGTCCCCCGGCTCCATCGCCCGCACGCTACCCGTTCCCGGCCTGGCCGAGCAGGGCATCTCCTTCCAGACCGTCGGCGAAGCCATCTACCTCCGTAACCACGTGCTGTCGCGATTGGATACGGCCTCCACCACCGAGGACGCCGCGCTCCGCAGGCGGCTGCTGACGTTCCTCGTCATCGGGGGTGGCTACGCGGGGATCGAGGCGCTGGCCGAGCTGGAAGACATGGCGCGCTACGCGCTGCGCTACCACCCGGAGATCACGCCGGAGGAGATGCGCTGGGTGCTGGTGGAAGCCACCGCCCGGGTGATGCCCGAAGTCAGCCCCAAGCTCGGTGTGTACACCGTGCGGCAGCTCACCGAGCGCGGCATCCAAGTATTTCTGGAGACCAGGGTGGACACCATGGTCGATGGCAAGGTGCGTCTGTCGGACGGCACCGAGTTCGAGACCGCCACCATCGTGTGGACCGCGGGCGTCAAGGCCAACCCGATGCTCACCAAGACCGACCTGCCCCTTGACGAGCGGGGACGGGTCCGGTGCACCACCACGCTGCAGGTCGCCGGGCTGTCCAATGCCTACAGCGCCGGCGACTGTGCTGGAGTGCCGGACCTGTCCAAGGTGGACGAGGACCCCTCGGCCACTTGCAGCCCCTCTGCGCAGCATGCCGTACGCCAAGCAAAGGTATTGGCGGACAACGTGATCGCCGCTGTCCGCGGTGAGGATGCCAAGCCGTACGAGCACAAGTACGTCGGCTCGGTCGCGAGCCTGGGTCTCTACAAGGGCGTGGCCGATGTGTACGGCGTGCGGCTCAAGGGGCTGCCGGCGTGGTTCATGCACCGCACCTACCACCTCAGCCGGATGCCGACCTTTAACCGGAAGGTGCGGGTGCTCAGTGACTGGACCGGCGCGCTGGTGCTGCGGCGCGAGGTGGTGGCACTGGGCCAGATCAACGACCCCAAGGCCGAGTTCGAGCGCGCCGCCGCCAGCTAGCCTCGCGCCGGGATACTCAGGCCCCCGTAGCCCAATTGGCAGAGGCAAACCACTTAAAATGGTTACCGGTGTCGGTTCGAGTCCGACCGGGGGCACCGCAGGCGCCCGATTTGTCTAGTGTGGCGGTGGGAACCTTGCACCGTCGTCCATCGTTACGTCAGTGAGCGGGTTGGCACCGTCCAGCAACCCTGAGCCCGAGAAGGGAACACCACCGTGCGCACCACCAGCAACCCGGTATTCCGCAACCTGCCCACCACCAAGGGCGGTTACGCGGGATTCGGTACCGGCCCGGCGCAAGCCGCACCCCAGTACGGTCAGGCCCAGCAGCCGCAGCCGTACACCACGACGCGCTCGATGACCATCGATGACGTCGTCACCAAGACCGCAATGACTTTGGGTCTGCTCGTGGTCTCCGGCGTCGTGTCGGCGATGCTCTGCGCCACCAATCCCGGCCTCATCGGCCCGCTGGCTGCCGCCGGGGCGGTCATCGGCTTGGTGCTGGTGCTCGTGGCTACCTTCGGCCGCAAGATGAACGCACCGATCGTGTTGTCCTACGCCGTCGCTGAGGGCGTGTTCATCGGTGCCATCTCCTTCGTCTTCGGGCACTTCTACGGCACCGGCATCGTCTTGCAGGCGGTCGTCGCCACGGCGGGTGTTTTCGCCGGGATGTTGGTGGTCTACCGGACCGGTGCCATCAAGGTGACACCGCGGCTCACCAAGATGATCGTCGGCGGCATCGTCGGAGTGCTGGTCCTGATGATCGCGAACCTGATCGGCAACGTCGTGTTCGGTGCGGACATGGGGCTGCGCAGCGGCGGTCCGCTGGCCATCGGCTTCAGCCTGCTGTGCATTGCGCTCGCCGCGTTCAGCTTCATGCTGGACTTCGACCAGGCCGACAAGCTGATCCGCGCGGGGGCTCCCGAGAAGGCCGCGTGGGGCGTAGCGCTCGGCCTTACCGTCACCCTGGTGTGGCTCTACGTCGAGATCCTCCGCCTGCTCAGCTATTTCAGGAACTAGCCAGACAGACCAGAAGGGCCCGGCAGCGCGATGCTGCCGGGCCCTTCTTCTGTCTCCAATCGCGCGAACGCCGCATTCGCACTGTGACGTTGTGCGAAAGCCGCATTCGCACAACGTGCCGCTCAGCTGAGGCGCTCGAGCACCATCGCCATACCCTGGCCGCCACCGACGCACATGGTCTCCAGGCCGATGCTCTTGTCCTGGCTGGTCAGGTTGTTCAGCAGCGTGTTGGTGATGCGGGCGCCGGTCATGCCGAACGGGTGGCCGAGCGCGATCGCACCCCCGGAGACGTTGAGCTTCTCCTCATCGAGGCCCAGCTCGCGGGCCGAGCCGATGACCTGCACGGCGAAGGCCTCGTTGATCTCGGCGAGGTCGATGTCGTCGATGCTCATGCCGGCGAGCTTCAGCGCGCGCTTGCTGGCCTCGATCGGCCCGAGACCCATGATCTCCGGCGACAGACCGGAGACACCGGTGGACACGACGCGCGCCAACGGCTTCAAGCCGAGCTCTCGAGCCTTGGTGTCGCTCATGATCACCAGGGCGGCGGCGCCGTCGTTCAGCGGGCATGCATTGCCTGCCGTGATCACACCGTCCGGGCGGAACACCGGCTTGAGCTGGCTGACCTTCTCGTAGCTGGTGCCTGCGCGAGGGCCGTCGTCGGTGCTGACCACGGTGCCGTCGGGCAGGGTGACCGGCGTGATCTCCCGCTCGAAATGGCCGTTCTTGATGGCCTCCTCCGCGCGATTCTGGCTACGCACGCCCCAGCGGTCCATCTCCTCGCGACTGATGCCCGTCATCTGCGCGACGTTCTCCGCGGTCTGACCCATTGCGATGTAGGCGTCGGGAATCCTGCCGTCCTCGCGGGGGTCCTTCCAGGTGACGCCGCCTTCGGCAGCCTTCGCGGTGCGTGCCTCGGCGTCGGCGAACAGCGGGTTGTGGGTGTCTGGCCACGCGTCGGAGTTGCCGCGGGCAAAGCTGGACACGCTCTCCACCCCGGCGGAGATGAACACATCGCCCTCACCGGCCTTGATGGCGTGCATGGCCATCCGGGTGGTCTGCAACGACGACGAGCAGTACCGGGTGATGGTGGCGCCGGGTACCGAGTCGTAGCCGAGCTCGATGGCCACCACGCGGGCCATGTTGAAGCCCTGCTCACCGCCGGGCAGCCCACAGCCCAGAAGCAGGTCGTCGATGGAGTTAGGATCGAGCTCAGGAACCTTCGCCAGTGCGGCGGCGATCATCTGAGCGACCATGTCGTCGGAGCGAATGCTGGCTAGGGAACCTTTGAACGCCCGACCGATCGGCGAGCGTGTGGCAGAAACAATGACGGCCTCGGGCATCGATAAACTCCTCTGTTGGCTTGGATGCTGCTTACCCAGAGGTTACTGGTCAGACTTTGCGGCGCCGCACATCGGCTCTGCGCACTAGCTGACCAGCCCAACGGCCACCCGCCATAGCCCGCTGGTTGAGGTTGCGGTTGAGTGCCGCGGTGACCCGAGCGGTGGGTCTCCTGGCCTCAGCGGTGGCGGATCGCAGCGGAGGCACGGCCAACGGACCACCACCCCACACACCCAACTCAGCACACACCGCAGGCAGCAACACCGCGGATGCCGCCTCGTATCCGGCCGCTGACGGGTGGAACTGGTCGGTGGAGAAGAACAAGTCGGGCCGCGTCAGAAACTCCGGCGACAACAGATCCGCCAGCGCCACCGGGTGACCGCCGGCCACGCGAACCTGCGTCCCCTGGGCTTGGGCCAGTCGCAGGCTCCACGACCGGACCACGCTGCGCAGCGGTTGCGGTATCGGCCGCACAGCACCCAGGTCTGGGCAGGTGCCGACGACGACGGCGCTGCCGTGCCCCCGTAAGCGGGCCACTGCAGCGCCGAGTCGTGCCGCGGATCCGCCGATGGACAGCTTTGCGGTGACGTCATTGGCGCCGATCAGAATCACGACTGCGTCCGGCGCCCCATCGACCAGTGCGCCGCTGACCTGTTCGTCCAGCGTCTTGGACGTGGCGCCCACCACGGCGTAGGTCTGCAGACACACCGGCCGCCCGGTCTCCTCGGCCAGCCCGCGGGCCAGCAGCACCCCGGGTAGCTCCTCCGCCTGCTCGCAGCCCAACCCGGCCGCGGTGGAGTCTCCGATGATGGCCAGCAGGAGCTCAGCCGCGGCCGGAACGCCCGAGCGCGGAAAATACGCACCGTCAGCTCGGGGTGGTTGCCTGGTGGTCGGCCCGATCACCTTGCGGGCGCGTTTGGACTGCTCGATGAGCAGTCCGTATGCCGTTCCGGCCGAGGATGCCGTCAGCGCAGCGGCAAGCGACACCTGTCGTGTTCGCGCCATGTCCTGCACCTCCCTGCCCGCTGTCGTGCTGACGGTAGCCCGCACCGCAGCCGGACCTGACACGATGGGTGCATGCGCATTGCTGAGCACATCGTGGATCTCGTGGGCGACACCCCGCTGGTAAAGCTGACTTCCGTCGCCGCCGGACTGCCCGCCACCGTGGCCGCCAAAATCGAGTACCTCAACCCCGGTGGCAGTGTGAAGGACCGAATCGCCGTGCGGATGGTCGACGCCGCGGAGGCGTCTGGGGCGCTGCGGCCGGGCGGCACCATCGTGGAGCCCACCTCGGGCAACACCGGGGTCGGCCTTGCCCTGGTGGCGCAGCGGCGCGGGTACCACTGTGTGTTCGTCTGCCCGGACAAGGTCGGCGCCGACAAGCAGAACGTGCTGCGCGCCTATGGCGCCGAGGTGGTGATGTGCCCGACGTCAGTCCCGCCGGAGCACCCGAACAGCTACTACAGCGTCTCCGACCGGCTGGTGGCCGAGATCGACGGCGCCTGGAAGCCGGACCAGTACTCCAACCGGATGAACCCGCTGAGCCATTACGAGACCACCGGGCCGGAGATCTGGGCGGACACCGACGGCACGGTCACGCACTTCGTGTGTGGCGTCGGCACCGGCGGCACTATTACCGGCACCGGCCGCTACTTGAAGGAGGTCTCCGGTGGGGCGGTGCAGGTGATCGGCGCCGACCCCGAGGGCTCGGTGTACTCCGGTGGCACCGGGCGCCCTTATCTGGTGGAGGGTGTGGGGGAGGACTTCTGGCCCAGCGCCTACGACCCGGCGATCCCGGACGAGATCGTCGCGGTCAGCGACGCCGACTCCTTCGAGATGACGCGACGCCTGGCCCGCGAGGAGGGTCTATTGGTCGGCGGGTCCTGCGGGATGGCGGTGGTGGCTGCGCTACAGGTAGCCGAGCGGGCGGGCCCGGGCGCCGTCATCGTGGTCCTGCTGCCCGACGGCGGCCGCGGCTACCTGGCCAAGATCTTCAACGATGAGTGGATGTCCTCCTACGGCTTTCTCCGCTCCCCGTTGGACGGGCACACCACGGCGACGCGGGTTGGCGACGTACTGCGGGGCAAGTCCGGGGAGCTGCCTGCACTGGTGCACACCCACCCGGCAGAGACCGTGCGCGACGCCATCGAGATCCTGCGCGAGTACGGGGTATCCCAGATGCCGGTGGTCGGGGCGGAGCCGCCGGTGATGGCCGGTGAGGTGGCGGGCAGCGTGAGCGAGCGCGACCTGCTCGACGCCGTGTTCGCAGGCCGGGCGCACCTGGCCGATCCGGTGGCCACGCACATGAGCCCACCGATGCCGCTGATCGGGGCCGGCGAGCCAGTGGCCGCCGCGACCGAGGCGCTCGGTGACACCGACGCCCTGATGGTGGTCGAGGACGGCAAGCCCGCGGGCGTGCTCACCCGGCACGACCTGCTCGGCTTTCTCAGCTCGGGCATCTGAGCGCTGGCGGGACGTGCGGCGCCGTGCCTGAGGCGTCGCGCCGCCTTTGAGCGGCCGGCTAACGTACGCTCTGCCCGTCCGCGCGAACTTGTTCCTGCCACAGGAGGACCCCTTGACCAACCCCTATGAGCGGTCGGACGAAAACCAACCTCCGTACGGGCAGCAGCCCGCGCCGGGGTATGGACCGCCGCCCGCCGGTTATGAGCAGGCTCCGGCGCCGCAATACGGGCAGCAACCGCAATACGGGCAGCAACCGCAATACGGGCAGCAACCGCAATACGGGCAGCAACCCGGTTACGGCATGCCGAACCCGGAGAACTATTCGCCATGGGCAACCCGCGCACTCGGCGGGTTGATCGACTACGTGGCGCCCACCGTGGTCTTCTACATCCTTTACTTCATCCTTGTCTTGGGCATCGGCGGCGCGGTGGGCGTGATCTTCGGGCTGTTGGCCGCCGCCGGTTTCGTCGCCTTCCAACTGTGGAACACCGTGTTCAAGCAGGGTTCGACAGGTCAGAGCTTGGGCAAGGAAGTGGCCAAGACGAGGCTGATCGACGAGCAAACAGGTCAGCCGCTGGGTGCGGGAATGACCTTCGTCCGGCAGCTCGCCCACTTTGTGGACGGCGCGATCTGCTATATCGGATACCTGTTCCCCCTGTGGGACCAGAAGCGGCAGACCTTGGCGGACAAGATCATGCACAGCGTGGTGGTGCCGGCCGGGGGCCCAGCCCAGCAGTACGGCCAGCCGAGCTACGGCCAGTAGTTCGAGCAGGCAGCCACCTTGTGCTCGTGCGTGAAGAAGTAGGCCCTGGGGGCCTTTATCACGCACAGGAGCCGTAGGCTCCGAAGCCATGACCCATGCCGCACCGCAGGAATCCAACGGCCACGGTTTCTCCACTCGGGCGATCCACGCGGGGCAGGAGCCGGACCCCACCACCGGGTCGGTGATCGTGCCGATCCACGCCACCTCCACCTACGCCCAGGACGGCGTCGGTGGGCTGCGAGAGGGCTACGAGTACTCGCGCACCGGTAACCCGACCCGGACCGCGTTGCAGGAGTGCCTGGCGTCGCTCGAGGGCGGGTCGTACGGAGTGGCGTTCGCCTCGGGAATGGGGGCAACCGACGCATTGCTGCGGGCGACCTTGCGTCCCGGGGATCACCTGGTGATCCCCGACGACGCCTACGGCGGCACGTTCCGGTTGATCGACAAGGTGTTCAGTCAGTGGGGGATCGAGCACACACCGGTGGCGTTGACCGACCCCGACGCGGTAAGGGCGGCGTTGCGGCCCACCACCAAACTTCTCTGGGTGGAGACCCCGACCAACCCGCTGCTCAACGTCGCCGACATCGCCGCCCTTGCCGAGGTGGCGCACAATGCGGGCGTGAAAGTGGTGGTGGACAACACATTTGCCTCGCCGTATCTGCAGACGCCCCTCGCGCTGGGGGCCGATGTGGTGTTGCACTCCACCACCAAGTACATCGGCGGTCACTCCGACGTGGTGGGTGGGGGGCTGGTCACCGACGATGAGGAGCTGACCGTGGCGTGCAAGTTCCTGCAGAACGGGGCGGGGGCGGTGCCCGGGCCGTTTGACGCGTGGCTGACGTTGCGCGGCGCGAAGACGCTGGCGGTGCGGATGGAGCGGCACTGCGACAACGCCGAGCAGGTGGTGGACATGCTCGCCGGGCATCCCGCCGTCAGCAGCGTGCTGTACCCGGGCATGCCCGAGCACCCCGGACACCAGGTCGCTGCCCGGCAGATGCGCCGGTTCGGCGGCATGGTGTCCTTGCGACTGCGCGGAGGCCGGGATGCTGCCCTCAAGCTGTGTGCGGGCACGCACCTGTTCACCCTGGCCGAGAGCCTCGGCGGGGTGGAGTCGTTGATCGAGCATCCCGCCGCCATGACCCACGCGAGCACCGTCGGCTCGGCGCTGGAGGTGCCCGACGACCTGGTGCGACTCTCGGTGGGCATCGAAGATGTCGCTGACCTGGTGGCGGATTTGGAACAGGCGCTGGTCGCCTAAGGTCGTACGCCCGGCGCCGGCGGCAGTGGTAGGTCCGTCGGCTCGGCAGGGCGGCCAGGAACCACAAGGTCCTCAGCGGTGACACAACCGCCGACGAGGTGCACCGAGCCATCGACGCTGGTGCTCAGATGTCCGGCGGAGTCGCAGCCCGCATGCTCAACCGTGAAGAACGCCGCGCCCACAAGTCCGACACTCGCGACCACAGTGGACGCAAGCGCAAAGTCGGAAAAACGCGTACGGATGACGGTCGCTCCCTGCTGTCCTCTCGACCTGTTCTGCGGCAACACTCACGCTACCTTCGGCGCCGCGCCTCCGTCGGGTGAATCGCCGAGTCACTGGCATCATCGTGCCCATGGACCTCGTCACCCTGCCCCAGATCCGTGCGGCCGCCGAGCTGCTGCGCGGAGTGAGCCGGGTCACCCCGATGGTGGCGTCCAGGGTGCTCAGCGACCGCACGGGTACGCCGGTGCACCTGAAGTGTGAAAACCTGCAGCGCACCGGGTCGTTCAAGATCCGCGGCGCATACACGCGCATCCACGGACTGACCGCGGCCGAACGTGCGCGGGGCGTGGTGGCGGCCAGCGCCGGGAACCACGCCCAGGGGGTGGCCCTGGCCGCCAGTCTGCTCGGCGCGAGCTCGACGGTGTTCATGCCGACGGGGGCGCCGCTGCCCAAACTGGCAGCGACCCGTGCCTACGGCGCGCACGTGCACCTGCACGGTGCGGTGCTGGAGGATGCGTTGGAGGCCGCCGTCGAGTTTGCCGAGCGCACCGGCGCGGTGTTCATCCACCCCTTCGAACACGCCGACATCATCGCCGGGCAGGGCACCGTGGGACTCGAGATCGTGGAGCAACTGCCCGAGGTGGCCACGGTGCTGGTGGACACCGGCGGCGGGGGATTGGTGGCCGGCATCGCGGCAGCCGTGAAGGCCCTGCGCCCGGGGGTGCGGGTGGTGGCCGTGCAGGCCGAGCAGGCTGCGGCCTGGCCGGGATCGCTCGCCGCCGGGCACCCGGTTCGGCTCGCGCAGATGTCAACGATGGCCGATGGGATCGCGGTCGGTGCACCGGGGCCCATCGGCTACGCGCACGTCTCGACGCTGGTGGATGACGTGGTGACGGTCAGCGAAGATGCGTTGGCCCGCGCGCTGGTGCTGTGCCTGGAGCGCGCGAAGCTGGTGGTCGAGCCGGCGGGCGCAGCGGCCGTGGCCGCCCTGCTCGACGAAGATCCCGCCGTCCGGGAGCTGGCCGCCGCCGGACCAGTGTGTGCGGTGCTTTCCGGCGGCAACGTCGACCCGATGCTGCTCACTCGCGTGGTGCAGCACGGGCTGGACGCCGCTCGGCGGTTCTTGGCGCTGCGGGTAACCGTGGCCGACAACCCGGGTTCCCTCGCCGCGGTGCTGGCGACGGTCGGGGCCGCCGGGGCGAACGTCATCGATGTCGCCCATTCCCGGCTGGCCGGCACGCTCGCTTTGGGTCAGGTGCAGGTGGCGCTCACCCTGGAGACGCGGGGGGCAGAGCACTGCGAGTCGGTGTTGACAGCCCTGGAGCGTGCAGGCTTCGCTCAGGCGTGATAAGGCTCGGCGCTGGTCAGCGTCACCTTCATCGAGCTGCCGTTGGGCACGGTGTACGCACGGGTCTCGCCGATCTTCGCGTCCAGCAACGCCTTGCCCAGGGGTGAGCTCGGTGAGTAGACCTCAAGGTCGCCGTGGCGGCCTTCTTCGCGGGTGGCGATGAGGAAGGTCTCGGCGTCGGACTTGTCGTCGTCGTAGTACACCTTGACCACAGAGCCCGGCAACGCCACGCCCGACGTCGTCGGTGCCTCGCCGACCTTGGCGTTGTTGAGCAGCTCCTGCAGCTGGCGGATGCGCCGCTCCTGCTGTCCCTGCTCCTCCCGCGCGGCGTGGTAGCCGCCGTTCTCCTTGAGGTCGCCCTCCTCGCGTCGGGCGTTGATCTCCTCGGCGATGACGGGACGGTTGGCAATGAGGTGGTCGAGCTCACCCTTGAGCCGATCGTGGGACTCCTGGGTCAGCCAGGTCACCTGTGCGTCGGTCATCGTTGTCACTCCCTCGGCTGGCGGGGCGGGTCACCCGCTAGAAGGTGCCCGCTCCAGACGACGAAACACGGCCCCGTGCGGGACCGTGCTATTCCTTCAGACTAGCAGGTACTACGCGTGCACGCCCATTATTTGGCGAAGTTCATGAGGGCTGGAGGTAGCTGGGCACGGTGAAGCTGCAGCCGAAGACGCTGCCCGCCACCGGGGGCTGCGAGGTGTGCACGGTTGTCGTGTACGAGCCGATCGGGCCGTCGCTGGGAGGGATGTACATCTCCCGTCGTCCGCTCTCGGAGCCGTCCAGGGACAGGGCCTGCACGATGCACACCGCAGGCTTGCTGGGGTCGTTGCGCGTGACGGTGAACTGGACGGTGACGGCGGAGTCTGAGTCCACGGAGAAACCGGTCCGCTCCCCGGAGATGGGGGGAGATCCGAGGTTGCGGTAGGCCACTACTGCGACGACCAGCCCGACGATGAGGCCCAGCACCAGGACGATCGCGGAGCTTCTGCGGCGTGGCCCTGCGGGACGCTCGCGGGCGGAGTAGCGCCCGGTGGGGAGCGTGGAAGTCATCGGGGCGGCTCCTGGAGGCGGTGCGGACGCTGAACGCTGAGCTCGGATGGGATCATGGAACCCATCTAGGTTACGACCACCCCGAACACGAGTGAGGATGCCGGTGAGCGGACTACGGCTGATGGCGGTGCACGCCCATCCCGACGATGAGGCCAGCAAGGGCGCGGCGACCACGGCGCGCTACGTGGCCGAAGGTCATGAGGTGATGGTGGTGACGCTGACCGGCGGCGAGCGGGGCGACATCCTGAACCCCGCGATGGACACCCCCGGAGTGCACGAAAGGATCCACGAGGTGCGCCGCGAAGAGATGGCCCGCGCCGCGGAAATTCTCGGGGTGCAGCACCGCTGGCTTGGCTTCGTCGACTCCGGCCTGCCGGAGGGTGATCCGTTGCCGCCGCTGCCGGAGGGGTGCTTCGCGTTGGTGCCGTTAGAGGAGGCGACCGAGCGCCTGGTGGCGGTGATCCGGGAGTTCCGTCCGCACGTATTGACGACCTATGACGAGCACGGCGGCTACCCGCACCCCGACCACGTTCGCTGCCACGACGTGTCCATGGCGGCCTTCGACGCTGCGGGCGACCCGGACCGTTTTCCGGAGGCGGGCGAACCATGGCAGTCGTTGAAGGTCTACTACTCGCACGGCTTCAGCAGGCAGCGGCTGCAGCTGTTCCACGACGCACTGACCGCGAGGGGTGTGGAGTCGCCGTTCGGCGAGTGGCTGGCGAAGTGGGATCCCAAGCGAGGTGACGTGATGGAGCGCGTGACGACGCAGGTGGAGTGCGGCGCGTACTTCCAACAGCGGGACGACGCACTGAAGGCGCACGCCACCCAAATAGACCCCAACGGCCGCTTCTTCGCCATGCCGGTTGCCGAACAGCGCGAGCTGTGGCCGACGGAGGAGTGGGAGCTGGCCCGGTCGCTGGTGGACACGAGCACCCCGGAGGACGACCTGTTCGCGGGCATCGAGGAGACGGTGCGCGCGTGATCGCCTCGGCGAACCTGCTGGCCACGCAGATCCTCCTTGTCCAAAATCCGACCCAGAGCCCGACGCCCAACCACAACTCCACCGGCGCCGAGTTCGGCAAGGCGGGACCGATCGCGCTGGTGATCGTGCTGCTGCTGCTCATCGGGCTGGTGCTGCTGATCCGTTCGATGAACCGGCACATGCGCAAGCTTCCCGATAGCTTCGACACCACCGCTGCGGACGGTGGCAAGGCCGCTGAGTAGCGCGGCGAACGGCTGAGTGGAGTGCCCTCGACCCTGGTGACCGTCGGCGTCGGACTCGCCATCACCGTCACCGTGCTGACGGCGCTGGCTGCGGCGATGGCCGTCGTCGGCAAGCTCGGCTCCGGGCGTCAGATCGTGGTGGCCGCTGTCCGCGCGGTGGTGCAGCTCGCCGTGGTGTCGGCGGTGATCGCGGCCATCGTCCGCTCGTTGCCGCTTACCGTGCTGTTTATTGCCGCCATGGCCACCGTGGCCAGCGCGACGGCCGGACGCCGGATGACCGCGGGGCGTCAGGGGTGGTGGGCGGCGGTGCCGGTGCTGGCCGGCAGCACTCCGGTGGTGCTCGGACTGGTCCTCGGGGGTTTGCTGCCCACCACGGGCCTGGCGCTGATCCCGGTCACCGGCATCCTCATCGGTGGTGCGATGACGGCAACGGCGCTGGCCGGTCGGCGGGCACTTGACGAGCTTCGGCAGCGCCGCGGCGAGGTGGAGGCGGGTCTGTCGATCGGACTGAGCGAGCGGGACGCGGCGCTGGAGGTCTGCCGCCCGGCGGCTGGTCAGGCCCTGATGCCTGCGTTGGACCAGACCAGGACGGTGGGGCTGGTGACCCTGCCGGGGGCGTTCGTCGGCATGCTGCTCGGCGGTGCGAGTCCGGTCGCGGCTGGTGCGGTGCAGGTGTTCGTGCTGGTGGCTCTGCTGGCGGTGGAGACGGTGGCCGTGGTGCTTGTGGTCGAGCTGATTGCCCGGGGCAAGATCAGTTCTGGTCCTTCACCGACGATGCGTAGACGTCCACATATTCCTGTTCGGAGAGCTCGGCGATCGCGGACATGATCTGGTCCACGATCGCCCGCTCCGCCCACCGGTCGCCGGCCAGACCGTCGTAGCGGGAGAACTCCAGTGGTTTGCCGAAGCGGATGTCGATGCGATGCGGCCGCCACATGGTGCTGCCCACGGGGTTGAGCTTGTCCGTGCCGATCACGGCGACCGGAATGACGGGCGCCCCGGTGGCCAGGGCCACCTTCGCGACGCCGGTGCGGCCCTTGTACAGCCGTCCGTCGGGTGAGCGGGTGCCCTCGGGGTAGATGCCGAACGCGATGCCTTTGCTCACGTGCTCGCTGACCACGTCGACGGCGGCCGACGCTGCGCTCACCGCGCCGCGGTTCACGGGGACCATGCCGATGGTGCGGAAGAAGAAGGCCGTGGCCCGCCCGGCGAGGCCGGTGCCCGTCACGTACTCGGACTTGCCGAGAAAAGCGACCTTGCGGGGGATCACCAAGGGCACCACGAATGAGTCGGCGACCGCCAGGTGGTTTCCGGCGATGATCACGCCGCCTGTCTTGGGGATGTGCTCGCGCCCGGTGATCCGGGGCCTGCTCATCAACAGCATGAACGGGCCAGGAAACACGCGCTTGAAGATGAAGTAGAACACCTCACGAACTTACCGCGACGCTTGTGCGTGAAAGTTGGCGGTAGGCCGCCAACTTTCACGCACAAGCACGCAGTGCGGCCCACCCGTCGCTGTGCCAGTACTGCCCGTCGGCTGTCACCGCGAAGTGCTCGTAGCCGTCCAAGGTGGACAGCCATTGCTGGGCCGCACTCCCGCGAGCCAGTGCAGCGGTGGCGTAGACGTCGGCCCACAGCAGCTCGGGACCCACCACGGTGACCGAGGCAAGCTCGGTGGCGGACTTCCCGGTAAACGGGTTGTACACGTGGCCGCCGCGAGCAGCGGTTCCCGAGGTCGCCATGCCCCCGGTGCGCCAGGTCACGACGTCGACGAGTCGGTCGCCGTGGTGCGGGTCGGCAATCCCGAGCCGCCACGGCGGTGCGCTGCTCTCGCGCACCAGCATGGTGATGTCGCCTGCTGCGTTGATGTAGTGATCGCAACCGCCCAGAGTGGACAGCAGTTCACCGGCGCCTTGCACGGCCCACCCTTTGACGATGCCGGCAGGGTCCAGCAGTCGGCCGCCTTGTGTGCTGACCTGCGGATCGAACCAGCCGTCGGTGCGTTGCGCTGCCTCCGTGCACAGCTCGAACACCTCCGCCAGCATTGGGTCGCAGGCGGCCAACGTGCGCTCCTTGCGCCGGTGTCGGTTCAGCTCGGAGTCGGGTCGGTAGGCGCTGAACACCGCGTCGACGCGTCGCAGCCACGCAAACACATCGTCCACAACAGACTCGGCGGCGGGGTCTCGGACGCCGGGTCCTCGGAGCCGGACACTGATCGGCATGCCCATGATGTCTGCGTGCCTGGTCCGCTCGGGGGGACGGTCACCGGTGGGCAACATCCAGCGCCGCCTGCAGCGACTGGACGTAGCCGTCGCTGGTGTAGCTTGCGCCGCTGACGGCGTCGATGTTCGCGCTCTGGGCGGCAAGCACCTCGGCGTTCAGCATCGGCACCGCCTGACGATTGATCTGCACGTCGCGGCGCTGCGCGGTGGGGTACTGCACAGCATCGGCTGCGGTGATCTTGCCCGCGGACACCGTGATCTGCACCTGGACGGGTCCGTACTCGGTCTGCACCGTGGACCCGTTGATCGCCTTCGACGCGCCGGCCTGCGGCTGAGCACTCATCTGCGGTTGCGCGCTGGCCTGAGGTTGACTCGCAGATGGCGGCTGAACGGCGGCTGACGGGGCGGTCGTCGCGCCGGACACCACGCCCGCGCCGCTGGAGATGATGGTCTTGGCGGCGACGTCACCGCTGCCGGTGGACGTGCGGTAGCTGAACAGCAGCACGAGGGCCGCCGCGGTAGAGGCGATGGTCAGGATGATGCGTCGCACGGACGTTCTTCTCGGCTAGTAGGCGAAGTGTTCGCGGTGAATCTGGCGGTCCGGTACCCCTGCCGCGCGGGCCGCGTCGCGCACCGAGCGCATCCATTCTTCGGGTCCACACAAGAACACGTCACTGCTGGCGATATCGGGAGCCAGGTCGTGCAGCGTGGTGCGCGACGCGGAGAGGCCGACAGGCAACCACCCTCCATGCGGATCTCGCGGACCGGGAAGGTGCTGCACCTGCACCCCGCGCCGACGGGCCAGCTCGGTGATCTCGTGTGCGAGCAGCGCGTCCCGGGAACCGCTGGTGCGATGGATCAGCGTGGCCTCGCCGGGGCGGTAGTCGAGCTCTTCCAACAGCGCCCGCATCGGGGTGATACCGATGCCCGCGGCGATGAAGGTCAGCCGGTCCTGGGTGCGTACCGCGGCAGTCATCCGTCCGTACGGACCCTCCACCAGCACGCGGGTTCCGGGGGTGAGGGTGGCCAGCCGCGCGCTGCCTTCGCCGAGGGTCTTCGCTGTGATGCGCAGGCCGTCCGGGCTGGGCGAGGCGGAGAGCGAGAAGGGGTGCGCGCGCGAGGAGCCGGGGCCGTCGATGAAGCGCCAAAGGAAGAACTGGCCGGCCCGGACGTCGAGCTGGTCGAGCTTGCGCCCCGCGAGGTGGACCGAGACCACCCCCGGTGACTCCGGCACCACTCGGGCGACCGTGAGCCGGTGGCGCCAGGACCGCCACAGCGGCAGGCCGACCCGAAACACCAGCACATTCACGGCGACGGCGGCGTAGAGCGTCCACCAGTACGCGCGTGCCCATGCGTTGCCGATGAAGTCCGAACCCGTCCACACCTGGTGGGGCAGTGCGAGGCCTACGCCGAGGTAGGCGTACAGGTGCAGCAGATGCCACGACTCGTAGCGCAGGCGTCGGCGCGCCGCGCGCAGCGAGGTCACCACCACCATGACCAGCGCGGCGACCCCGGCAACCGCGAGCAGCATGCCTGGGTAGTTCCACACCAGATCCCAGGCTTGCGCGAGGAGCCCGGTTCGGGCCGAGCTGGCGTAACCGAGTGTGATCAGACCAATGTGGACGATCATGGCGGTGAACGAGCCGAAGCCAAGCCAGCGGTGCCAGCGGGCCAATCGGTCCTGCCCATAGCTCTGCTCCACCCAGGGGATCCGGGCCATCAGCGCGACCTGGACCAACATGGCGTCGGCGGTGAGCAGTCCCGCGAGGCGACCCGCGGCGGTCAGCTGGTCGCCCCTGCTCGCGTTGAGGAGCTGATGAATACCTCCGCCGTGCACCCACAGGGCGAGCACGACGAGGACACTGGCGGCCACCACGTAGGCCAAATCGTCGCGCCACATCGTGGGCGCGGCGGCGCGGTCGGTCCTGCGGGCCACCGTGGTCATGTCAGCGATGATGCGCGGGTCTGCTGTGGAGAGCCTGTGAACATTTGCCGAGATCGGCGAAACCGGGGCCACCCCAGTCCCGCCACCCCCATTTGGACGATCTCGCCAGCTGCCGGAGCACGCTACCCCTGCACGTGGGGCAGCAGCACCCGGAAGGTCGCGCCCTGACCGGGTTGGCTGTCCACGCTGACCGAACCGCCGTGGGCTGAGACCAACGCAGCCACAATGGACAGGCCCAGCCCCGTCCCGCCACTGGCGCGGGTGCGCGAGGTGTCCGTGCGGTAGAAGCGTTCGAACACGCGGCTTGCGTCCTCGCCGGACAGGCCCGGACCGTCGTCGGCGACCTCGAGGACCACCTGCTCGGCAAGCGTGCCAACCCGTACCGTCACCGCGGTGTCCTGCGGGGTGTGGGTGAGGGCGTTGGTCACCAGGTTGCTCAGCACCTGCCGTAGGCGCCCCTCATCACCCATCACCTCGGGAGTGCCAGGACCCTCGAGCACCTCCAGCCGGACCACCCGTTGTGGAGCCACAGCCTTGGCATCGTGCACGGCGTCGCTAGCGACCGTCAGCAGATCGACCGGTTCCCGCTCCAGGGGGCGTTGTGCATCCAGGCGGGCCAGCAGCAGGAGGTCCTCCACCAGCAGCCCCATCCGAGCGGACTCGCTCTCGATCCGACCCATCAGGCGCTGCACCGCAGCTGCATCTGAGGCCGCGCCCTGTCGGTAGAGCTCGGCGAAGCCGCGGATCGTCGTCAACGGCGTCCGCAGTTCGTGGCTGGCGTCGCCGACGAACCGGCGCATCCGTTGCTCCGAGGTCTTGGCGGCTTCCTCCGAGGCCGCCGAGGCATCGAAGGCCACCTGGATTTGGGTGAGCATGCCATTCAGCGCCGCGGAAAGACGGCCCACCTCGGTGCGGTGGCCCCGGTCAGGGACGCGGCGGTGCAGGTCACCGGACGCAATGGCCGCGGCGGTCGTCTCCACCTCGGCCAACGGTCGCAGACTGCGCCGCACCACCAGGTAACCGAGCACGGCCAGCAGCAGCAGCACCGCCAACCCGATGCCGAACTGCAGGAGGACGAGGCGGTGCACGGTAGAGCTGGCGTCGGCCAGGCTCGCGGCCACGGCGACCATGCCGGTGCTGCCGTCGATCAGCGTCGCCGGCACCGTCACCACCCGCCATTCCGGGCCGCCGCCCACCGATCCGACGGTGAACGGGTTCATCGATGGCGCGCCGAGGGACTTGAGCCTCGGTACGGCCTGCCCCGGCGTCGGATCGTCCAACACCTGCTGGGTGTTGCCCTGGGCATCGAGGATGGCTACGTAGTAGCGGCTCGGTGGCCGCGGCCCACGGGGATCGGTGCGCGGGAAGCTGGGTTGGTCCAGCCGACGCACGAACGAGCCGGCGTCCTGCGTCAGCTGTGCGTCGGTGCGTTGAACGAGGTAGTCGTTCAGGGCCCGGTTGGTCGCGACCGCAGAGGCCAGCAGGCCGAGGGTGACCAACGACAGCAGTGCGGCGACGAGCGTCACCCGCAGCGGCACTCCTTTGGACTGCGGGGCTGTGCTCACCTCCGGGGCTGGCGCAGCACGTACCCCACACCGCGCAGGGTCTGGATCAGCCGCGGCTCCGTGGTGTCCACCTTGCGGCACAGGTAGGACACATAGGACTCGACCACGTTCATCTCGCCACCGAAGTCGTAATTCCAGACGTGGTCGAGGATGCGCGGCTTGCTGAGCACCGTGCCCGCGTTGGCCATCAGGTAGCGCAGCAGCTTGAACTCCGTCGGCGACAGGGTGACCAGCTCGCCTGCTTTCCACACCTCGTGGGTGTCGTCGTCCAGCTCGATGTCCGCGAAGGTGATCCGCGCGGAGCTCGGAAGGTCCTCCAGCCCCGCTGCGGCGCAGCACCGCCCGAATTTTCTCGCGACCACCTCCTCGAGGCTGAACGGTTTGGTCACGTAGTCGTCACCGCCGAGAGTCAACCCGGTGATCTTGTCCTCGACGGCATCGCGGGCGGTGAGAAACAGCGCGGGGCAGTGCATTCCGTCGGCACGCAACCGACGCAGCAGCCCAAAGCCGTCCATCCCGGGCATCATCACGTCCAGCACCACCAGGTCCGGCCGGAAGGTGCGGGCGACGTCGAGGGCCTGCATACCGTCGGGCGCGGTCGCCACCTCGAAGCCGACGAAGCGCAGGCTGGTGCTCAACAGGTCGACGATGTTCGGTTCGTCGTCGACCACCAGGATCCGTGCCTCGGCCACCCTCGGCGCTCCCGTCCGTTCTTGCGCTACCACTGCCTGCATGAAGACATCCTGAACCTTGCTGCTGTGCGGTGTCTGCAGGTTGGCTGTGAACTCGCTGTGCCCCAGAAGCCGAAGGCGGCTCGGAGAGACGGTGCGGAGGCGGCCTCGCGCAGGGCGGGCGTCTTGCTGAGCTCGGCGAAGTAGCGGCTCAGGGAGTAGTGGGTGAGGGTCTCGGTGCTGACGACATGGTTGAACTGCGGCGCGATCACCGTGGTGAGCACGGTGTTGGGCCCGGAGTTGTCGTCCTCGTCGAAGGTGACGACGATCGCGAGCTGCCCGGAGCGATAGTCGGGACCGCCCATCAGGACGGGCATCCACTGCCGAAGCCAGTCGTCGGCGGTGCCGAGCGAGCAGTCGTGCGCGTCGTGGCACAGGTCCGGGATGAACTTACCGACGCCGGGCAGGGATCCAGCATCGACGTCCGTGCGCAGAGCGCCGGTGGAGGTTGTGCCCGCAGGGACGTCGAAGCGCTGGCAGTTGGCCCGGGTTGGGGGGTCTGCGAAGTCGGCCCAGGCGTTGTGCTTGACGGCGTAGCGGCCGGCGGACTGCAGCCCGCACGGCACGGGCATCGCCTCAGCGTAGGTCTTCGCGCTGGGGTTCTTGGGGTTGGGCCCGGCTCTGAGCGCGGTGTCGAACACGCTGTCGCCGGCGATCGGGTGGCTCGACGGTGGGTTGTCGTCGGGTGACGCCAAACGTCGAGCCGCCGGCCAGCGCCAGATAGTTCGGCAGCGAGGGGTGCGCCACCGCCTGGTAATCGGTGGTGTGGCCGTAGGCGTCGGCCAAGGCGGCCAGGTAGGGCATCTGCTGCAGCGCCGAGGTTTCGGTGTGGTTCTCCTCGGCGATGACGAGCATTTTGGTCGGGAGCACCCCCGCGCTGACCGCTGGCCGCGGTGGCAGGGCGCCAGCCGGGACGGCAGGTGTGCTGGAGGAGCCGCATCCAGCCACGACGAGTGCGACGACGACAAGCAGAGCTGCGCGGCAGGCCGTCGGCGACGTCACGGAGCCGAAGGTAGCCCAGCAGCGTCCGCTGGTGGTCTGGACGCAGCCATCCGGGCGATGGCAACGGTCAGGGCCCCGACGCTGTCGAACCATGACAAACTGTGGTTCCGCAGCTGCCAACAGCGCCAGCTTGTCGAAGTTCGGCGAGGGCCCAGACCGGAGCACGGCGGGACGCTGCTCGTGCTGACACCATGAGGGCTATCGACGTGGGAAGGACACCTGATGGTAAATCAGCTGGCAGACTCGAGTAGCCCGTACCTGTTGCAGCACAAGGACAACCCGGTGCACTGGCAGGAGTGGTCGCCCGTCGCCTTCGCCGAGGCGCGCGAGCGGGACGTGCCGGTGCTGCTGTCCATCGGGTATTCCGCCTGCCACTGGTGTCACGTGATGGCGCACGAGTCCTTCGAGAACGCCGAGATTGCCGCTCAGATGAATGCGGGTTACGTGTGCATCAAGGTGGATCGCGAGGAGCGGCCGGACCTCGATGCGGTGTACATGGACGCCACCGTCGCGATGACCGGTCAGGGCGGTTGGCCGATGACGTGCTTCCTCACCCCGGACGGCGAGCCGTTTCACTGCGGCACCTACTTTCCGCCCACACCCCGGCACGGGATGCCGTCGTTTCCGCAGCTGCTGGCTGCCGTCAACGACGCCTGGAGCAATCGTCGGGCCGAGGTGCTGAAAGCCGGCTCCTCGGTGGTGGCGGAGCTGGAGCGCGCCGCCGGCTCGCTTCCCCCCGGAACCGTCGACCCCGGCGTGCTCGATGCGGCGGCGGCCGCGGTGCTGCGGGACGTCGACTCCCAGCACGGCGGTTTTGGCGGGGCACCCAAGTTCCCGCCCACGATGGTGCTGGAAGCGCTGCTGCGCCACTACGAGCGCACCGGGTCCGACCATGCGCTGGTCGTGGTGGTGCGCACCGCGGAGGCCATGGCGCGTGGCGGTATCCACGACCAGCTCGCCGGTGGGTTCTCCCGCTACTCCGTTGATGCTGCCTGGGTGGTTCCGCACTTCGAGAAGATGCTGTACGACAACGCTCTACTCCTTCGAATGTATGCGCACCTGTATCGCCTCACCAATGCGGCACCAGCTCTGCGCGTCACCGAGAGCACGGCGACGTTTCTGCTCAGGGTGCTGCGCACCGAGGACGGCGGGTTCGCCTCTGCGCTGGACGCCGACACCGACGGCGTGGAAGGCCTCACCTACGCATGGACCCCCGCGCAGCTCATCGAGGTACTTGGCGATGACGACGGTGCCTGGGCGGCCGCGCTGCTCGAGGTCACCGAGTCGGGCACCTTCGAACACGGCAGCTCCGTGCTGCAGCTGCTCGCCGACCCTGACGACGCCGAACGATGGTCTCGCGTGCGCGTGGCACTGTTGGCGGCACGCGAGCAACGCCCCCAACCCGGCCGGGACGACAAGGTGGTCACCGCCTGGAACGGGCTGACCATCACGGCGCTGGCGGAAGCAGGAGCAGCGCTGGAACGCCCGCACTGGGTCGAGGCCGCGGCGGGGTGTGCCGAGCACCTGTTGGGGAAGCACGTCGTCGACGGACGGCTGCGCCGCTCGTCGCTCGGTGGCGTGGTCGGGACGGCGGCGGGCGTACTCGAAGACCACGCGGACCTGGCGATGGGCCTGCTCGCGCTGCATCAGGCGACGGGACAGCGGCGCTGGCTGGATCATGGCTGTGAGCTGATCGATGTTGCGCTGCAGCACTTTGCTGATCCCGACGAGAAGGGCGCATGGTTCGACACCGCCGACGACGCCGAGGCCTTGGTGCGGCGGCCCCGCGATCCCCTGGACGGGGTAACGCCGTCCGGCGCGTCCGCCATGGCCGAGGTGCTGCAGGCCGCGGCGGCGCTGGCCGAGCCGGACCGTTCCGCGCGTTACGCCGAAGCCGCAGACGCCACCCTCGCCCGTGCCGGAGCGCTGCTGAGCCGGGCGCCGCGCTCGTCGGGCAACTGGTGGTCGGTTGCGGAGGCCGCCGAGCGCGGGCCGCTGCAGGTCGCCGTGGTGGGAAGCGGCGACCTGCTTTGCTCTGCACGCACGTATGCACCGGGAGGCACCGTCATCGTCGGCGGCACCCCCGACGCGGCGCCGTTGCTCGCCGGTCGTGAGCTGGTCGACGGCGCCCCGGCCGCCTACGTGTGCCGCGGTTTCGTCTGCGACCGCCCCGTGACCACCGCCGCCGAACTCGCGCAGTTACTGCGCAGCTGATGGGGGACGCTCACAGGTGCTGCATACCTGTCAGCGTCCCAAAGTTCAGCGGGCATAGACCTCGAACTCGTACAGCGAGTAGCCGAACCACGTGCCCCGCTGCTCGCCCTGCATGCGCACATAGCGCGCGGTGTTCGGTGCGAAGCTCACCGAGTTCGCCCCCGGCTGCCCGGTGCTGGTGGCGTATACCGTCCGCCAGTTCGTCCCGTTGTCCGACACCTGGATCTGGTATCCCTTGCCGTAGGCCACCTCCCAGCGCAGCACCGCCCGGGCCACCGTCTGGGGTGCGCCGAGGTCGACGGTGATCCACTCGTTGTCAGCCCAGGCGCCACTGGCCCAGCGGGTGCTCAGGTCCCCGTCGGTGGCCAAGTCCGGCGGCAGGTTCGGACCGAGGAAGCCGAACAACGGAACCTGGGAGCTGCTCGCGGTGGTGGGCTTGCCCAGGGCCAGGTTGGTGACGTCGTCGCCACGGTGCGCGGGGTACTGCACCACCTGCTGGAAGGTCGGCCGGTTCTGCCAGGTGATGTTGGCGTCGCTCACCCCGCCGAAGGGGCGCTGCACGATGGAGTCCGCGCACCACTGGTCGCCGGCGGCGCAGTACTTGTCCGCCGGGTACACCGTGCTGGCCGGTGTCGCCGCGGCCTGGGCGAGACTGGTCAGCAACACCGACCGACACGCCGCCAGATCGCCACCGCCGCAGAACTTCACGGGCAGCGGATCCTGCACGGCCTTACCTTGCACGGCGCGGATGTCCTTGTCGACGTAGCCCCACCACCCCTTCTGGAACGCCGACCCGCCATGGCTCACCTGCGACGGTGCCTGGTCGACCTGCAGGCTGTTGGCCAGCGCGGCCAGTAGGGGGTCGCCCATCGGCGCGAACTCGGCCTTGGCGAGCAAGGGCCACCAGGCGTCGAGCAGTCGGACGGCGTCGGAGTTCAGATACTGCTTGGACGTCGGTGAGGTGGGCTGCAGGTAGGCGCCGGAGTTCATCCACTCGGTCAACTGCCGCACCGCGTTGGCCTGCGCCGCGTCGGTGACCGGGCCCGAGTTGATCACCGCCAGCAGTTCGGGCAGCACCTCCTCGCCCCGCAGGTCGGCCCCGGCGGCTTGCTCCATGGCCTGCACCAACGAGGCCCGGGTGACCTTCACTCCGCTGCGCACCATGGCGTACACCCGTTGGTCCAGCAGGTCGGCGCGCTGGATGGAGCCCTGGCTGAAGTTGCCGTCGGCAGCGCTGTAGTCCTTGGCCTGCTTGTTGTTCCAGCTGACGTAGTAGTCCTGGTTCGTCGAGTTCGGGTGCGCAGCGAAGTCGGTGGCTGCAGACGTGTAGGCGACGGGATCGAAGTCCTTCCACTCATAGGCCGGCTTCGCCCACGCGGGCAGGTTCGGATCCATGGTGGTCGATCGCACCGGGTTGAGGCCGGAGTTGTAGTACGCGGTGTCCCTGGAGTCGGCGTAGAACCAGTTGAAGGTGTAGTTGATGTCCGCGGTGGCCCGCTGGAAACTGGCGGCGTTGTGGACGAAGGTCGGATCGTTGAGCTCCTGGAAGCCGATGATGGAGTCGGCGTCGTGCATGTAGGTGGAGCGCAGCGCGGCGTACGCCACGGGTGTGCCGCGCACGGTCGCCCGCGAGGTGACCAGCCCGTACTTCGTGCGGTAGCTGACCAGGTTGTAGGAGCCTGCCGGAGTGGAGTCGGCGAGGGTGGGGTGCCACGCGTCCTGGGTGGCCAGGCGCTCCATCGGCGTGCAGGCCCCGTGGTAGTCGTAGAACAACGAGTCGGGCGCGACCGGGCCGCCGCCGCTCGCGTTGCACAGCGTCACGGCGTAGGTGTCGATGATGTCCTGCCCCGCCGAGGTGGCGCTCCAGGAGTAGTCCTGACCCCGTCCGAGCAGGGTGTAGAAGCTCACGCCCGCAAACGCCGCGCCTCTGGAGCTGATTCCCGGGCCCTGGAGCTCCTGCAGCATGAGCAGCTGCGGCCCGTAGTACCCGGTTTGCGGGCCGAACACCGCCACTGGGTGCCCGTCGTCGGTGTGCTGCCCGGACACCAGCAGCGCGTTGGACATGCCGTGCTTGCCGGTCACCAAGTCAGCCGGCAGTGCGCCCTCGGTTTGGGCCGCAGGCGTGGAGCTCGGAACCGCCGAGCCGGTGGCGTTCTCCACAATCGGCTGCTGACGCAGGCTGCCGGGGTCGGGCAGGGCCACCCCGGAGGTGTCCGCGGGCGCCTGGCCGTAGGGAAACGCGGCGCCGTCGTGGATGGTGGTGGTGGCCTCGGGGTCGTTCTGCTCTCGCAGCGATGCCCACAGCCGGTCGCCCTCGGGCACCCCGTACCGCTGTTCGGCGGCTTGCTTGACCAACGCCGATTGCAGCTCCATGCCCCCGCCGGAGCCGAAGATGCCGCCGATCAGCGAGGCGATGGCCACCACATCGGTCGGCGTGAAGTTGGCGATGCCATCGCCGGTGAACACATTGGCGTTGGCGGTCAGGGCGTACTCACCCGGCTGGGTGAGCAGGCCCTTGGCCTGAGCGATGTAGGCGTTGATGCCGGCGATGTAACTCATGACGTCGTCGTAGGCCTGCTGCCCGCGGGAGCCCTTGAGCCGGATGCCGTCGACCTGGCGTTGCAGATCGGCCTCGGTATAGGCCGACTGAGCCCACTGGCTCTGCTCCATGCTGCGGTTGCCTGCCGCCCCGCCGGCGAAGCCGCTGAGCTGGCCGCGACCGGCGTGGCGCAGTACGTCCATCAGCCACAACCGGTCACTGCCTGCGGCAAAGCCCGCGCCGAACTCGGTGCCGGAGCGGGTGGTGCCGGTGATGTGTGGGACGCCGGTTGCCTTGTCGCGGACGATCGTCACGTCGCCTCTCGGCTTGGTCACGCTCTCCACCTGGTCGGGTGGCACCCCGAAGGACGAGTCGTTGAAGAAGTTGCTGATTTGGGAGTCGCTGAGGTTGTTGTAGCTGTAGAGCAGTTGGTCGTACTTGCCCAGCTGGTCGCTGATGTGCGGCGGCTGGGTCTTGAGCAGCTTGTTGCCGAGGATGTCGACGATGTTGGCGTTGCCGTTCTCACCGGGCGGCATCACGTCGTTGCACTGGCCAAGGCAGTAGTCGTTGGCGGTCTGGAAACTAGTGGGCACAGTGTCGGCCGCTGCCGGCGTGGCGCCGGCCAACCCGAGAGCCACCGCGGCGACGGCAAAGATCGTTGTGGCCGAACGCAGTCGGGGACAACTGAAGCGGTGCTGCGGTCCTGACGCTGATGCCATGCCGGTTCTCCAACTCCCGCCGCTTTGGTGGGTTGAGCATGAGTTGATCACGTGTCCGAGTCAAGGGGTGGACGAAGTGGTGGTAACGACGTGATCTTGTAATCGGCATTACGAACGCAAGGAGAGCAATCATGCGAGGAGAACATCAATTCGGCACCAGCCCCGGCGGCGGTCGCGGTGGCCCGGTAGGTCGAGGCGGCCCCCGGCGCGGTGGACACGGACGCCGCAGCGGACCGCCCGCAGTGGAACAGCCCGCGACCGACGACGCGGCAGCGTGGTTTGCCGGCCGCTTGCCCGACGGGTGGTTCATCGCGGCCCCCGAGGTCAACGTGGACCGTGAGGAGATTGTGGTCACCGGCGAGCTGCCGCCGCTGCCGGAGGACAGCCTCGGCGACGCGGCGCGTTCGGCCGCGGAGACCGGACGGATCAGTCGCTTCCGGGAGGAGACCCGGCAGGAGCGGATGGAGATCGCGCAGCAGGCGGAACACCGTTACCGGCGCAAGGTCGCGTGGGGGGCACGACTGGGCAGCACGGACGAGTTGTTCACCACCTTGTCGGTCCCGGTGATGACCCGGCTACGGCAGTCAGAGCGTCAGGTGCTGGACACGCTGGTCGACGCCGGGGTGGCACGGTCTCGCTCGGAGGCCCTCGCGTGGGCGGTGCACCTCGTCGGTGAGCATGCCGATGAGTGGCTCGGCGAGTTGCGCGAGGCGATGCGTGCCGTGGAGAAGCTCCGCGGCCAGGGCCCAGACCTGAGCTGAGGGTACTTGAGCCGTGCATCAGGAGTAGATGGCCAGCCAGATCGCAACGTAGTGGCACAGCGCCGCAAGCACGGTTGCTGCGTGGAACACCTCGTGGAAGCCGAAGGTGCTCGGCCACGGATTGGGCCAGCGGGCGCCGTAGGTGACACCGCCGAGGCTGTAGAACAGGCCCCCGACCAGGAGCAACACGAGCGCCGCCACCCCGGCGTGGTGTAGCAGGTCCGGGAGCACGAACACGGCCACCCAGCCCAGCGCGAGGTACAGCGGCACCCCGAGCCATCGAGGCGCATCCGGCCAGGCCATTTTCAGCGCGACCCCGAGCGCGGCGCCGACCCACACCACGGCGAGCACGATGTTGCCGGTGCGTTCGGGCATGCCCAGCAACGCGAACGGGGTGTAGCTTCCGGCGATGAAGACGAAGATCATCGAATGGTCGAGTCGCTTCATCCACATCTTTGCTTGCGGGGTGCGCCATGACCGGCGGTGATACAACGCGCTGACCCCGAACAACCCGCAGACCGTGACGCCGTACACCGCGGTACCCACCGCGGCCCGCGCGGAAACTGTGCTCGCAGCGAGGGTGACGAGGACGGCGGCGGCGATCGCAGCCCCGATGAACGACCAGAAATGGATCCACCCGCGCATCCGCGGAGTGACCAACGACGGAGCCGGAGTCATGGTGGTCACGGGCGCCACGATACCCATCCCGACGACGGGAAATCGGGCCGTTGCTCTGGCGTAAGGTCGGCCACCGTGGAGTCGCGCATCGCTAGGGCAGTGCAGTGACCGCCAGGGAGACGGCGAAGAATCTGGTGTACGGCGTCTACGAACGCCAGTTGCTGCGTCAACTCGACGGTGTGGAACGGCCGCGCCACATCGGAGTGATGTGCGACGGCAACCGGCGTTGGGCCAGGGAGGCCGGTTTCGACGACGTCAACCACGGCCATCGGGTGGGTGCGCAGAAGATCGCGGAGATGCTCAGCTGGTGTGACGCGGCTGGTGTCGAGGTGGTCACCCTGTATCTCCTGGCCACCGCGAACCTGCGGCGGGACCCGGAGGAGCTCGAGCCGTTGCTCGAGATCATCACCGACGTCGTCGACGAGCTGACCGGGCCGGATGCCAATTGGCAGGTGCGCATCGTCGGGGCGCTGGAGCAGCTCCCGGCCGTGACGGCTCAGCGGTTGCGGGAGGCCGCCGCGCGCACCGCGGATCGCCCCGGCGCGTCGGTGAACGTCGCGGTGGGTTACGGCGGACGGCAGGAGATCGTGGACGGGGTGCGCGCGTTGCTGATCGATCGCGCCACCGCCGGCCTCAGTGCCGCCCAGCTGGCCGACGCGGTCACCGTCGATGCCATCGGCGAACACCTCTACACCTCCGGGCAGCCCGATCCGGACCTGGTTATCCGGACTTCCGGCGAGCAGCGGCTGTCCGGGTTCCTGTTGTGGCAGAGCGCGTATTCGGAGTTCTACTTCTGTGAGGCCTACTGGCCGGAATTCCGTCGGGTGGACTTCCTCCGCGCCTTGCGCGACTACGGCGCCCGGCACCGGCGTTTTGGCAGCTGAGAGCCTTCGCCGGGATGGTGTCGACGCCGAGGGGTACCGCACGGTCGTTGACCAGACTCCCGGACGACCGTGAGGTACCTCTCGGCGCTGAGCGGCTCATAACTTTCGCAGCCGCACCCGGTTGATCGAGTGATCGCGGTCCTTGCGCAACACCAGCGTGGCCCGCGGGCGAGTGGGCAAGATGTTGGCCACCAGGTTCGGCTCGTTGATAGACAGCCAGATGCGCCGTCCTTCCGCGCGGGCCTGCTCGTCGTCCAACGCGGCGTAGTGGTGGAAGTGCGAGGCCGTACGGGCAAATGCCGTCGCCCGCAGCGCCAGAAACCGCTCCACGTACCAACTCTGCAGATCCTCGCGGGCGGCGTCGACGTAGACCGAGAAGTCGAACAGGTCCGACACCATCAGTCGCGGACCGGGCTGCAGCACGTTGAGACCTTCGACGATAAGGATGTCGGGGTGGGACACCACCTGTTCTGCGTCCGGCACGATGTCGTAGGTCTCGTGGGAGTACACCGGCGCCGTGGCGCGCTCGACGCCGGACTTGACGCTGGTGACGAAGCGCAGCAGGCTGCGTCGGTCGTAACTCTCCGGAAAACCCTTGCGGTCCAAGATGTCCCGTCGCATCAGCTCCGCGGTGGGATACAAGAAACCGTCGGTGGTCACCAGCTCGACCTGCGGATGATCGGGCCAGCGGGCGAGCAGGGCCTGCAACAGTCGCGCCGTCGTGGACTTGCCGGCGGCCACACTGCCGGCTACCCCGATGATGAACGGCACCCTGGTCCCCGCCTGCGTGCTGCCCAGGAAGGTGGCTGTTGCGTCGTGCAGCTGCTGGCGGGCGGCGACCTGCAGGTTGATCAGCCGGGCCAGCGGCAGGTACACCTCGGCGACTTCGTCGAGGTCGAGCTGCTCACCCAGCCCGCGTAGCGCGCCGAGCTCCGCGTCGTCCAGCGGCAGCGGAGTCGCCAGTCGTAGGTCCCTCCACTGTGCCCGGTCGAGCTCCACGTAAGGGCTGGGCTCGGCGGCGTTGCGGGTGCTGGATCGGGGCACGCTGCCAAACGGTACGGGGTCCTTGAGGGCGGTTAGGGTCAACGGTCGTGGACGCGACAACTCTGGTGCGCGAGTACCTGCTGCTCGGCTTGCGGTTCGACCGGCTCGAAGCGGGCTTTGTGGACGCGTACACCGGCGACCCCGCACTACGCCGCCGTACCGAGAATGAGCCCCGCCCCGAGCCCCGCGCGCTGGCCGCTAGAGCCACCATCTTGCGCGGCGAACTCGGCTCCGCGGGACTGACCGCCGAGCGGGAGCGTTTTCTCGACGTGCATCTGCGCGCCCTGGAGTGCTCGGGGGCGAAGCTCGCAGGCGAGGAGGTGGACTTCGTCGACGAGGTGGACGCCTACTTCGACGTCCGCATCGAAGCGGGCGCGCAGGAGGACTACCTGGCTGCGCACCGCGCGCTGGCCGCCGAGCTGCCCGGCGACGGCCCACTGGCCGCGCGGCTGAATGCGACGCGCGCGCTCGAAGAAATCCCCCCCGAACGCCTCGAGGCGTGCGTGCACGCATTCTCCTCCGCCCTGCGCGACCGGGTGCGCACCCAGTTCGCGCTGCCCGAGGACGAGACGGTGCACTACGAGGTGGTGGGGGACAAGCCGTGGTCCGGGTTCAACTACTACCTGGGCGGGCACCAGTCCAAGGTTGCCATCAACTCCGACCTCCGCCAGCGCATGTCGCAGCTGCCGCACCTGGTGGCGCACGAGTCCTACCCCGGCCACCACACCGAGCACTGCCGCAAGGAGGCGGGGATCGTGGCGGCCGGGCAGGCCGAGCAGACGCTGTTCCTGGTGAACACCCCGCAGTGTCTGATGGCCGAGGGGCTGGCCGACCTGGGGCTGGACGCCGTGGTCGGACCCGGCTGGGGGCTCTGGGCGCAGGAGATCTTCGCCGATCTGGGACTGCGCTTCGACGGCGAGCGGGCCGAGCGGCTACAGGCGGCCTCGGCCAAGTTGCTGAGCGTCCGCCAGGACGCGGCGCTGATGCTGCACGCGGACGATGCCGATGTGGATGCGGTCGTGGCTTACTTGCAGCGCTGGCTCCTGGTGCCCGCACCCCGAGCGCGCCAAATGCTGCGCTTCCTGTCCGATCCGCTGTGGCGCGCCTATACCACCACGTACGTGGAGGGCTATCGATTGTTACACCGCTGGCTGGATGCACGCCCGGCCGAGGAGGCAATGGGTGTGCGCTACCTGAGGCTGCTCGATGAGCCGTTGGTGCCCTCGTCCATCCGCGTCGAGCTGCTCGCTTGACTGGCGGGCGCTGACTCGGACCCGGTGCTCGGCCGGTCGGCGGGTGTGGAGCGCTCCAGGAAGCGGAGCAGCTCGACCGGAAACGGCAACACCAGGGTCGAGTTCTTCTCGGCCGCGACCTCGACAACGGTCTGCAGCAACCGCAGTTGCATGGCGGCGGGAGTCGCGGCCATCGTGTCGGCCGCCTCGGACAACTTCGCTGACGCCTGCAACTCGCCGTCAGCCGTGATGACCCGCGCCCGTCGCTCCCGCTCGGCCTCTGCCTGCCGGGACATCGATCGCTTCATCGACTCCGGCAAGGCAACGTCTTTGATCTCCACCCGGTCGATGTGCAGCCCCCAACCCAGGGCGGGGCTGTCGATCATCACCTCGAGGCCCTCGTTGAGACGTTCCCGATTGGTCAGCAGGTCGTCCAGGTCGCTCTTGCCGATGATCGAGCGCAGCGACGTCTGCGCCACCTGGCCCACCGCAGAGCGGTAGTCCTGCACGTCGACGACCACGCACACCGGATCGATGACCTTGAAGTAGATCACCGCATCCACCCGCACTGTGACGTTGTCGCGGGTGATGCCATCCTGCGCGGGTACCGGCAGCGTGATGATCTGCATGTTGACCTTGTGCAGGCGGTCTACGAACGGGACGACGAGAGCGAGGCCCGGCCCGAGGGTGGCGGGTCGTACTCGGCCGAAGCGGAAAACCACGCCCCGCTCGAACTGCTTGACGACGTGACCACTCGCGCCCAGCGCCACCGCGCTCAGCGCCAGGATGGCGAGTAGCACAAACACAACGATCATTTCGCCCTCGAATCCGGCCGTGGCGGCCGATCCGGCATGCCCGGCGGCCGCTGGCCCTCTTCCGAGGGTAGCTCGGGATTTTGCAAAATGCGGCTATGCGAGTGCCTCTGCGCTGAGTGACCGCAAAGGAGGCGATGCACCCGCGAGAGTTCGCCGACCGGCTGAATAGCACCGAGCTGCTCGCCGTCGATGCCGCGCCGCAGACGGTGCTCGCTCTGGACTGACCCTGCGGGTTGCCCCGACACGCAGTGCTTTGACGCCCGCCTCCCCGAACGCCAGAAACGGCCTACTAGCGTTCGCGGTGTCGGGTGGTGGGGAAGCCATCCGTCCGGGAGGTTCCAGTCGTGGATGACATCACGAGGGGGCCGGCACCCGGTCCTCGCCGCCGTCGCAGCTGACGGAGACCAGGAACGGACCGGCCGAGCTGACCGCTCGCGCGGGTGCCGCGTGGGTGAGGAGCCTGCTGTGTCTGCTGTGCGCACGTACGTTCTGGACACCTCGGTACTGCTGTCCGACCCCTGGGCGCTGGCCCGCTTCGCCGAGCACGATGTAGTGCTGCCGCTGGTAGTCATCAGCGAGCTCGAAGGCAAACGCCACCACCTGGAGCTCGGATGGTTCGCCCGCGAGGCGCTGCGCCTGCTCGACGACCTGCGGCTGGAGCACGGACGGCTCGATCAGCCAATCCCGATCGGTGAGCTGGGCGGTCAGCTGCACGTGGAGCTCAACCACACCGACCCCGCCGTGCTGCCCTCAGGCTTTCGCGCCGACTCCTCGAACGACTCGCGCATCCTGGCCTGCGCTTTGAACCTTGCGGCCGAGAATCGCGATGTGACACTGGTCAGCAAGGACACCCCGCTGCGCGTGAAGGCCGGCGCCGTGGGGCTGCCGGCCGATGAGTACCGCGCGCAAAATGTGGTGACCTCAGGCTGGACCGGGATGGCCGAGCTGGCGGTCGGGCAATCCGACGTCGACTCGCTGTTCGCCCACGGCGTCCTCGACCTCGACGCGGCGCGGGACCTGCCGTGCCACACCGGGGTGCGCATGCTGGCCGGCACGCAGAGCGCACTGGGGCGGGTGACGGCGGACAAGCAGATCGCGCTGGTGCGCGGTGAGCGGGAGGCATTCGGGCTGCACGGGCGTTCCGCCGAGCAGCGCATCGCCCTGGAGCTGCTGATGGACCCGAGTGTCGGCATCGTGTCCCTCGGCGGTCGGGCGGGCACCGGAAAATCGGCGCTGGCCTTGTGCGCGGGGCTCGAGGCGGTGCTGGAGCGACGCGAGCACCGCAAGGTGGTGGTGTTCCGGCCGCTGTACGCGGTGGGTGGCCAGGAACTGGGCTACCTGCCGGGCAGCGAAAACGAGAAGATGGGCCCCTGGGGACAGGCGGTGTTCGACACCCTGGAAGGTCTGGCCGACCCGGGCACCATTGAGGAGGTGCTGGCGCGGGGGATGCTCGAGGTGCTGCCCCTGACCCACATTCGAGGCCGCTCGCTGCACGACTCCTTCGTCATTGTGGACGAGGCGCAGTCGTTGGAGCGCAACGTGCTGCTGACGGTGCTGTCCCGGCTGGGGTCGGGCTCGCGGGTAGTGCTCACCCACGACGTCGCGCAGCGGGACAACCTGCGGGTGGGTAGGCACGACGGGGTGGCCGCGGTGATCGAGAAGCTCAAGGGGCATCCGCTGTTCGCACACATCACGCTGACCCGCAGTGAGCGCTCGCCTATCGCCGCGCTGGTCACGGAGATGCTGGAGGAGTTCGGACCCGCCATGGTGTGACTCACGGGCGGGGAGCCCAGACTCTCCTCGCATAACGAGGACTTCGACCAGCTCACCACCGCTCACCCCGTGCTGCCGGGGGGTTACAGCGGGGCGTTCACGCCGCCGGTGCGCCCGTGTGGTGTGGCAGTCGCCAACCGGGCCGGACGAAGTGGCAGGTGTAGCCGGTTGGGTACTGCTCCAGGTAGTCCTGGTGCTCCGGTTCGGCCTCCCAGAAGGGGCCCGCCGGCTCGACCTCGGTGAGCGCCTTGCCTGGCCAGAGCCCGGAGGCGTCGACATCGGCGATCGTATCGATGGCGACACGCCGCTGCTCGTCGCTACCGTAGTAGATGGCCGACCGGTAGCTCAGGCCGATGTCGTTGCCCTGCTGGTTCTTCGTAGACGGGTCGTGGATCTGGAAGAAGAACTCGAGCAGCTCTCGGTAGGAGAGTGCATCCGGTTCGAACACGATCTCGATCGCTTCGGCGTGCGTGCCGTGCTTGCGATAGGTCGCGTTGGGGACATCGCCGCCGGTGTAGCCGACCCGGGTCGTGACGACGCCGCGCTGCTTGCGGATCAGGTCCTGGACTCCCCAGAAGCAGCCGCCCGCGAGAATTGCCTTCTCGGTCTGCATAATTTATTTGCCTACTTTCGTGGCTGGCACTGCGGTGTCGGCGATCTTGTCGAACAGGGAGCGGTACTCCCCGTAGCCTTCGGCTTCAAGATCAGCCAGCGGGACAAACCGTAGAGCTGCGGAGTTGATGCAGTAGCGCAGTCCACCAGCCTCCGGGGGGCCGTCGTTGAAGACGTGGCCCAGGTGGCTGTCGCCGTGTGTCGAGCGGACCTCGGTGCGTGCCATCCCCAAGGTAATGTCGCTGTTCTCCACGATGTTGGCTGGCTCGAGCGGGGCGGTGAAGCTCGGCCATCCGCAGCTGCTGCCGTACTTCGTGGTCGATGCGAAGAGGGGCTCGCCGGACACGACGTCAAGGTAGAGGCCAGCGTCGGTGGTGTCGCAGAACTCGTTGTCGAACGGTGCTTCGGTGCCGCTTTGCTGGGTGACCCGGTATTGCTCGGGCGTCAGTGCAGCGATGGCCTCCGCGCTGCTGGCGTACGGGGTCTTGATCTGATCTGACATGTGCCTGTCTTCCGTTGAACTATGTAACTTTTGAACACTTTTCGAACTTGAGCTATTCCGCCTCTGAAGTAGCCAACTCTGTAGCATTCTCATTGTTGCTAAAGTAGTTCGGTCATACGAGTAGGAAAATACCCATCGGGTCGCCGGCTAGGGTTAGCGTCTCCCGGCGGCGCGCAATGACTCCGCGGTGGCGAGTAACGAGGCCCCGAGGAACACGCTGTCCTTGATCAAGAACTGCCCCACCATGGACAGTTTCGGGGCACCGTGGTCTTCTTGCCAGACCCCCGGTGTCGTAAGCAGAAAACTGAGGGTGGTGGCAAACATGCCGACTGCTCCGAGTCCGCCGAGCACGGAGGCCCTGGGCGCGAGCGGCTTCGCGGCGATCAACGATCCCAACGCGATCTCGGTGCATCCCACGATCTTTGCCATCGTCTTCTCGTTCAACCTCTTGAGGACGGGAGCAAACAGTGGACTCGAAGAGATAAGCGGTTGGATGTTCTCGACCTCGTAGTCCTCGAACTTGAGTCTGCCGATCCACACAAGATTCATCGCCAGTGCGGAGCGCAGTGTCGACGTTCCGATCGACTGCAGAGCCTGGGCGGTGTCGTGTCCTGGTTTCATGTCTGCGTCGCTTTCGCTAGTGCGCCCGCATGCGGCGCGTGGGGTTGGTCTGTGATTTAGCCGGTTAAGCGGCTGAAGCCGGGATTGCCCGACTACCGTGACGGCGGGCTCTCTTGGCTTCTTCCGCCCGTCAAACCTACCCGAACTGGACTTAATAGTCCAGGTTTCCTAGAGCGTGGTGTTCTGATCAGTCACCATCTGAGGACAACGGCTGGTAGGCACGACGACCGCGCAAAACACTCGCTTGGATGCTCTACCGGGGCGCGTGGTGCCCTACTGCAACGCACAAGCTCACGGCGTTCCGCCGGGTTCGTGTGTGTCCCCGATGGCACGGTGCTCGCCGGGTATGCGTGGCGAGGCCGCTCAGGGCTCCCGTACGGCGGCGCGGTGGGCGACGTGGTCGAGGGCCATGTCGAGGCTGAGTTGCAAGTGGCTGGTTTCGCGGGTGGTTTGGGTGAGCAGTAGTCCGCCTTGCAGGGCGGCCATGATGGTCGCGGCCAGGTCGCTGGGGTCGGCATCGCGCCGGAGTTCACCGCCGTTTTGCATGGCGGTCAGGCCGGCGGCCAGGCGTGCTTCCCATTTCTGGAAGCTGTCCGCGAGCAGCTGACGCGCGTCCTCGGAGGTGTCGGAAAGTTCGCTGGCGAGTGAGCCGATGGGGCAGCCGCCCACTCCGCTTCGCTGCTGTTGTACGTCGATGATCATGGTGGCCCAGCGGCGCAGACCGTCCATGGAGTCCAGGGCACACAGATAGGGGTCTTGGCCGTCGAGCACCCGCTCGGTCTGCCGGACGATCACCGCGCGGACCAGCGCGTCTTTGTCGGAGAAGTAGTGGTAGAGCTGCGATTTGCTGGTCCGGCTGGCGGCCATGACCTCATCGAGGCTGGTGCGCAGCGCCCCGTGGGTGTACATCAGGTCCGCTGCGGCATCCACGATCCGCGCGCGCGTCGCCGCCCCGCGGACGGTGAGCCGCCCGGGCTCCTCGATCGCCGGCTTCGCGCTGGTTGGCATTTCAAGAAGCCTACCCGCGCTTATGGACTTGGTGGTCCAAAAAGGGGCGGGAAGTCAGGCGGGTGGTGCGAAGAACTCCAGCGCGGTGCCGTCGGGATCTTTGAAGGACAGTCCTGAGCCGTAGGCCGCGTCGATGATCCCGTCGTGAGCGATCCCGAGTTCATCGAGGCGGGCCTGCCACTCGGTCAGCTCGTCGCGGCTCGCGCAGCCAAACGCCACGTGATCCAGCCCCGGCCGGGTGACGCGGAACTGCTCACCGTTGTCCCCACCGGGATGCAGGTGCAGCCCGAGCAGCATGCCGCCCGAGAGGGGATACACCTTGTGGTAAAACCCGCCGGCGTCCTCGTCGAGTGCGGGTTCGACGCCGAGCAGCCGCTCGTACCAGACCGCGCTGCGGTCTAGGTCGGTGACGGTCAACGCGACGTGGGTGATGGCCGGAAAATTCGCCACGGTTGTTCTCCTGACTCATGTCACGGCGAAGCTGCGGGGACGACAGCGCACGCCCGGAGGGGTACCCCGGTATCGGAGCATCCTACGGTCGGGGCGCCGCACCGGTGGTCTGCAGCCGCCCGCAGGCTGACGACGTCACCCCACGGCGACGACCTCCCCGCTGCGGTCGCCGATGACGACGGTCCCGTCCGCGGTCAGGGCCGGGTAGGAGTCGACCGGACCGCCCAGGGTCACGTCGAAGAGCACGCTGCCGTCTGGTGCGACGCCGAGGAGCTGACCGTCCTGGGTTCCGAAGTAGATCCGGTGTCCGCGGTCCACGGCAACCGCGCTCCAGATCTGCGCGGGCGGTTCGTCCTGGTAGGCGGCCGCCTCGGTCCCGTCGCTCACTCGCAGGACGTGGACCCGGCCGGAGTGGTCGGCGACGTAGGCCAGGCCATCGGAGGTCACCGACGGCGAGGAGTAGGTGATTATTCGGGGGAAGGTCCACCGTAGTGAGCCGTCGGGTCGGTAGGCCCACTCCCGGTTCCCGTTGGTCCCCAGCAGCACCGTGCCGTCCGGGGCGAGCCCGGCAGAGACCTCGGTGATGTTGTCGTCGGGGTTGGCCCGCCACGCCTCGCGGACGCTCGTGCCCAAGTCGTCGAGGGCGATCAGCGCGGAGTCGGCGGTCGTGTAGATGCGGCCGGACCCGTCGGTGACGATCGAGCCGTAAGACGTGGTCCCGACTCTCGTGGTCCACGCCTGCCGGGGCGGGTCGCCGCCGCTGCTGCTCACGTCCATGGCGGTGACACCGCCGCCGGTGTCTCCCACATAGATCCGTCGCCCGTCGACGGTGGTCGGGGACGTTGGCCGGCCGGGGAGCGCAACGCTCCAGAGCCGGACCCCGGTGGGCGAGATGCCGAGGAGGCGAGGGGATCCGGGCGGCCCCCAGACGACGGTGCCGTCGGGCAGGACGAGCGCGGAGGTCGACAGGTCGGAACCGGTGGCGCTCGTCCCCGCGTCGACGGTCCAGCGGTCGGCCCCGGTCGCCGGGTCCAGCGCGTGCAGGACTCCCGCGTTGGAGGCGACGTAGATTGTCCCGTCGCGGGCGAGGACCGGGCCGGGTGTGACCGGGCCCTCGAGGCGGCGTCGCCACCGCACCGTGCCGTTGACCGGGCCGTCATCCGAACTCGCGCCACTGTGCCGGGCGTCGTGCAACGCCGTGGGCCACGGCGACCACGACGGCGTCCCGGCCGAGGCGGGCGAGACCGGATCCAGCGGCATTCCGGGGAGTCGCTGCCCAGGGGCCGACGAGGCGGGCGCCGAGGACTGGCGGGGCCCGGTGGACGACGAGTCGACTGGCCCGGACCCACAGCCCGCGAGCATCACGACGAGGGCTACGGCAAATGCGGCGCCCGGATGCGCCCGGTGGCCACACTTACCCAGACGTCGAAATTTTCCGTCACGATCAATACCGCTGCTGGCAGCGGAACCCGCACAGCACGCGGATGCCATATTCGATCCCTTTCGGTGGCGCTGACGGTGTTCAGGCGGTGCGCTTGTTGAGTGCGAGGCCGGCGACGGCGACGGCGATGGTGATGGTGGTGAAGGCGGTGAGTCCGATCAACGGTGTGCTGTGGTCGATGGTGATGCCGAGGCCGACGAGCAGCACGGCGATCGCGAGGTAGCCGGCCAGGTAGAAGGCGCTGACGACTTGGCCGCGTTCGGCGACGGAGGCGGCGTTGATGACGCTGGCTTGGGCGGCACGGTGGGCCAGGCCCTGACCGGTACCGGCGGCGAGGGCGCCCAGAACGAGGATGACGGGTTGGTGGGTGGCCAGGGCGATGGGCAGCGCGGCCATGCCGGGGATGAACACGGCGAGCCCGATGCGGATCGCGGGGCCGGCCGGGGCATGGCGGGAAAGTAGTTGCGCCGCGGCGGAGGCGCTGAACACGGTGAACACGATGCCTGCGGTCAGGGCTTGGTTGTGGGTGCCCAGGATGAGGGCCGCGAAGGTAGGGCCGAGGGCGAAGAACATGGCGGTGGCGACCCATCCGGAGCCAAACGCGACCGTGGCCCGGGCGAATAGCGCCCTCCCGGCTGCGGGAACGTGGGGCAACCGAAGGCCCCGGGTGGCCGGCTCGTGGCCGGCCTCGGGGGTGATGCGGGGCAGAATCAGCGCTCCCGTGAGCGCTGGGAGCAGCGCGAGGATCTGGAGCACGTAGACCAGTCGGGTTGGCCATGGTCCGTACTCGACTAGCAGCCCGCTGATCATCGGTCCGAGGGCCAGACCGAGGACGGTCGCGGTCGAGGCGACCACGGAGGCGCGGTCGAGGTCGCGGTCCACTTCCAACTCGGCGAGAGCCGCGGGGGCCAGCGCGGTGACCGCCCCACTGGCCAGTCCGCTGGTGATGCGACCCACCAAAAGCCAGACCAGCCCTGAGGACAGCGCGAACGCCCCAGCACTGGTGAGGGCGAGGGCGAGTGCGGGCAGCAGCACCGCACGCCGACCGTAACGGTCCGACAGCTGCCCCGCGAGGACCAAGGCCAGGGCCACGGCCAGGACGTAGGCGATGAAGAGCAATGTGAGCATCGTTGTGCTGAGTCGGTCCACACGCTGGTACACGGCGTAGAGGGGAGTCGGCTGGTTCGCTCCGAGCAGCACGATCATCAGCGAGTAGGCGACCGTACGGAACCCCCACCGTCGCGCGCGGGTGCTGGGCATCGCGATCGCGGCTGTCACAGGGCGTCGGGTCGCCGGGAGGTGTCCCCGAACAGCACCCGGCATTGCGGGTCTGGACACTCGCGCAGGCGAAGCAAGTCCGGGCCGGTCATCCCACGGAGTCTAGAACGTATGGACTTGACAGTCCAATGGTGCCGAGGCAGTGTGGACCGCGTAGTCCATTATCTGCCACGGCAACGGTTGGGTGGTCGTCCTGGCGCCAGCGGGCTGCGGCTGCCTCCACCGCGGCGACCAGGAACACCTGGGTCCCCAGCTCCATGTACTTCAGCTGGTCGCGCAGGGTGTACGCGGCGTCCAGGAGGGCGCCGTAGACGTCGAGCTGGCGTTGCCCCCACGCCTCGTTGCCCGTGCGCACCGGACCGCTGTCCCGCCACCCGGACAACCGGGCGATGGTGTGCTC
>JAABUH010000501.1_pt1 | contig 57332 bp, 67 predicted proteins | sample 5559121 | NCBI WGS metagenome assembly JAABUH01 (sample SAMN10711871, study PRJNA513364) | rock metagenome | isolation source: Antarctica rocks | place: Antarctica: Victoria Land, Battleship Promontory nord | collected 2015-12-28 | reverse complement strand
GTGTGTGTGTGTGTGTGTGTGTGTGTGTGTGTGTGTGTGTGTGTGTGCTTGCCAGCCCAGAAAAGGTTGGTGACTTAGCAATCTTGCCGTCACATATAAGACACGTCGCTCAAGTAGGCTGCTGTGTGCGCAGAATTACGGTTGCAACAGGCTGAAACGCGTGCTGCATAAGCGCAGTCCAGACAAGCCGTGAACAGGCATCTCAGCTCACAAGCACCCTCAAAGCAGACACTTCAGTGTTGCCTGTCTGTGTGCAGAGATCATGTGCGTGCGTGCGTGCGTGCGTGCTGTGCAAGCCCAGCCCAAGCAAGCAACACACAAGCAGCTTTGCTCACACCCTCTTTCCCAAGCCGGACCCTCAATCTGCTCTGCCTGTGTACAGGAACCATGGCTGCAACCAGATGCAGTACGTGCTGTGCAAGCACAACCAAATAAAGCAATGCACATGCAGCTTTGCTCACAAGTCTCCTCAGTCTGCCCTGTCTGCATGCAGGAATCAAGGATGCAATCGGCTACAATGTGTTCCATGTGAGCACAACCCAAACAAGCAATGCACAGGCAGCTTTGCTCAAAAGAACCCTCAATCTGCCCTGCCTGCATGCAGGAACCATGGCTGCAACCGGCTGCAGTGCGTGCTGTGCAAGCACAACCCAAACAAGCGGTGCACAGGCAACTTTGCTCACAAGTACTGGGTAGGGGACAAGCTTTTGGCCAAATGCGAAGGCGAAATCCAAGTGGAGCTTGTGGATGGCATCACTGGGGAACGTGTCGTTGAGGACCTCTCCGACATGAAGGTCGAGGTATGCAAGTAACACAGGGCATTTGTGAGCAGGTTTTTTTTCTCTTTGGTCGTTGAAATATGTGGTTTCAAAGCATAAACCATGTTTCTAATTGGTGTTTTCCTGGTGAAAGTGTGTTGATGTATGCAAGTGACATGGTGCATTTGTGAAGACTTAACGAGCACGAGAAGTGACTAACACAAGCTTTAGGGTGTCTGTGCATGTGCTTGTGTGTCTGAGGCTTGACCGTCATAGGGATTTGAACTGATTTGGTGGCCCATCATTCAGGGTATGTCGTGGTGGTAGACAGGGAGTGTTGTGGTTGCAGACAGAGCTTGTTGTGATGGTAGACAGGGGCTAGCAGCCCTTCCAAGCTGCACAGGTGTTCCTGTCTTGACAGCAAGACTTACGATGCCTGAAAGGTTGATGAATGCGTTTGCGGCTTTTGGGGTTCAAGTCACACAGCACAGCGTGGCACGGCATGACACGACCTGACACAGCACAGCACAGCGCAGCGCAGCATTGAACAACAGCTACCGCATGGCAGATTGTAAAACCTGAGCAGACTCTTCGCAAACATGCAGTCGATGCAGCTGCTGCAAAGCCCTCTGACCATTGTAGTGACGTCTACCAGCACCCATATACACAGTTTTGTGACGTGATACAATGGAGAGAGAAAACACAATATAAATACCAATATGCAAATTTAAATATAACATGAAATTCCAATACAAACATGGAATATTAAGTATGACAGTGTAGTGCAAATATGAAATTGTGCCTACACATGCTTGCTTGACCCTGCAGCTGTGCATTCTGGACGGCAACAAGTTCAACAGCCGCTGCCGCGAGATTGGAGAGCAGCGAATGGAGATCCTGGATGAGTGCGAGGTGCTGAAGAACCAAAAGGGGGAGCCCTTGATGGTGGCAGGGGGGGTGGCCAACAGCATTGAGTCCCCTCAAGTCGTGCTCAAGTTCCGAGCCAGTGAGGCCTTTGTTTCACTCAAGTGAGTTGGCTTAGCCATAACTTGTCGGTTAGAAGAGATGAGCTGTTGACGAACAGGAATGATACCAGAAGCCTTATCTTCCTGAGTTGTTTCACGTCTTGGTATAGCTGCAAGTTGCTCTTGGATTGCTGTTGAGTGATAGTGAGAACAGACGACATGGTGGCAAGGGCCGGGCGTCAGGGTCTCAAATGGTGGGGGATCTTTGGGGTGCAGGGTTTGGTAGGGAGAGGGTCAGTTCATAACTTTGGCATTGACGTCCATACTAGAGATTAGGTAAAAGGGCATGACATGTAGAACAGCAGACACTGGGATGTACAAACATGATATGGCCTGCATCACATTGCTGCTGATATTGTTGTTGATCGTGCACAGGAAAATTTGGGCTGATAGAGATCAACGGGTTTTTGTGCTAGCTGGCACCACACGATTCCTCAATGCCTGGCAAACAGTGCCTGGCCAGCAATGTATGCCATAACAGGTTGCGTTCAGCTCAACACTGGAAAGACTCAGAGTTGCTGTCGAATCCGCGCAAGGAAGTACAGGCTGACAGCAGTGGACTGTCGCTCTGACACAACACTGCTGCCTTTTAGACATGTGTCCTGCTCAGATGCCGCAAGTATTGCACCAACAAGGGTTCAACGCCTTTCAAGATATCAAGAGTTTGAGGCTACACATCTCGATGTCTTGATAGATGTTGACCTATTGCCGAGGCAAGATTTGCTGCCATTAAGCAGGACATGCGTGTGAAATGTAGCGCATGGCATGTCAATTATAACACATAGCTTGGGGATAGAGAATCTGTTGGTCCCAAGCGACCTCTTTTCAGAATCCACATGCACATGTTTGAGACCAATTACAAGCACCTCATTCTGGAGGTGCAGAAAGAAAAGAAAAGAAAGGAAAAGAAAAGAACAGAACAGAACAGAACAGAGCTGCACTCTCTGCCATGCTAGTTTGCATTCAATGCTGACAGTACAGGGTTTCAGATCAGCTGTAAGGTGTATGCAGGGAAGTGAAAGTGACAGACAGCAGTGAGTCTGTTCTAGCTGGTAGGGCTGCATCTGGAAGATGTGGCATGTCAACATTGCCAATGGATGCATGTAGGGAAGTGAAGGTTACAGAAAGCAGTGACTCTGTGCTAGCTGAAAGGCTGTAGCTAAACAGTAGCCTTGTCAATGTTCAATGCAGGGAAGTGAAGGTGACAGAGAGCAGTGAGTCTGTGCTAGCTGGTATCAAATGACCTCCCTTCAAAATGGTCATCAAAGCTGGGTCAAGGGCAATCTGAGATACCTCAATCTGGAGCTGGCAGTCCTAATTTGCACGCAACATTGACAGTGCAGAGCCTCAGACCAGCTGTAAGTTGTGTGCAGGGAAGTGAAAGTGACAGAGAGCAGTGAGTCCGTGCTAGCCGGTACCAAACGGCCCCCCTTCAGAATGGTCGTCAGAGCTGTCAAGAGCAACGGCTCACGCCTCAACATCAGGCCAGCAGTGTCAGAGGAGTTTGTCGTGGTGACTAAGCGCACCAAGAATCTGAAGAAGCAGGAGATTCCCTCCCTGGATGACCCTATTAGTAAGCTGAACCACATCGGCAAGGAGACTGTGAAGAAGCTGAACGAGATCAAGGCCAGCGCTGATGAGATGAATCTGGATTTGAAATTGCCTAGGGAGCTTTGGAGGTGACGCTCTTCTTCACTGTTGCATCGCGGTACTCATCCTGCAGTTTCCTTCTTCGTATTGTGATTGCATGACTGTAACATGGGAGCCTTCTTCTTCACATAGTGTTTGCATGATCGTTTGTTTCTTGCATGGCTGCCTGTATCATTGTCCAGAGTCAATGAGAAGATGGATCCAAAACTTCCAGAAAAGCCCTGAAAGTACTTATCTGCTTGTATCCTGTTCAGCTGTCTTGCATGTGCCCACGCTTTGGAAAATGTGCAGCGCGTGGCAGATGCTCTCGTGTGGCACAGAAACCCACAAAAAAGGGGGAAAAAAGAAAAAGGGGAAAAACACATAATCAAAATAAAAGGCCAAACTGCTGTCTTGCATGCTTGGAAAGCCATGCATGTGTGTGTGTGTGCTGATCAAACAGTGTGGCTGCAGGGTTACAACGGCGAGCAATATGGTGAAATTCCTAAACCCTGAATCCTAAACCCTACACATGGCTGCAGGGTTACAAAGGTGAGGGAGTTCCAGAGAGTTGCCAAGCTGTGCGAGGCAGATGGGCACATGCAGCAGAAGCTGAAGCAGCTGCTCAAGCTGAGCAAGGAGAAGTGGGACGCTGCTTGTGAGCATGCCAAGACAGCTGTTCAGGTCCATGTCTGCCCTTCACACTTTGCCCTCTTTACAACGAGCTGCCTTTCAGGGTTGCCTTGTAGTGTTGTGAGAGCAAGGGCAAGTGGAGTTTGACCATGGCAAGCGAACCTGGATGCCGCTTGTGAGCTGTTCAAGTTAATGTCTGCCCTTCACACTCTGCCTTTTCTATGAAACGAGCAACTTGAGGCCAAGCCATAGCAGACAGTTGAGCATCAGACCTGCTCAGCATTCTCCACATTTCACTCATTTGTTCATGAAATGCATCTCTTCCCCTAGGGTCAGGCCCAAACTTGCTTGAACACCCCCCTGCATGAGGTCCTGTTTTGGCTACAAGGATCTGCCTATCAGGGTTGTTTTGCGATGTTGTTGGAGCCAGAGCAAGTTGACATGGGACGCTCCCTTCACACCTGCCTTCTGCACAAGGAGCTGCCTATCAGGGTCGCCTTGTAGTGTTGTGAGAGCAAGGGCAAGTGGAGTTTGACCATGGCAAGTGAACCTGGATGCCGCTTGCAAGCATGCCAAGACAGCTGTCCAGCTATTTGTCTGCCCTTCACACTCTGCTTTCTCTACAGTCCATTTATTCATTTGTACATATAGTCACTCAGGACTGTACATACCCTCCGAGGAAAGACACATATTGGATGGATGGATGGTTGGGTGGATGGATGGATGGATGGATGGATGGATGGATGGATGGATGGATGGATGGATGGATGGATGGATGGATGAATGAGTGAATGCATGAGTGCACACAAGAGTGCACCAACATCTTTGTGCCTCACAGCATTCACCTCAATCTCACACCATGTGGTGTCATGCAGGTGGACAACAGGATGCAGGTATGGTACACCAAGAACACGACTGTGGGTCTGGTTTAGGGTTTCAACTGCATACTTAAAAACCCTGAACCCATTTTCAACATGTGGTGTGTCCACCATGCAGGTGGACAACAGGATGCGGGCATGGTACATCAAGAACATGAGTGTGGGTCTGCTGTACCAATGTAGCCTGGGGGACTTGAGGCTGGACTCACCTGTTGCTCTTCTTCAGAACAGGCGGCATGAGGGCTTGGACTTCATGGAAGTGGTGCCCATGGAGCACCAGCTGCCTGCTCAAAGAGACCAGGTAAATACGGTATTACAAGTCAATTACTTACCGTAATGGCAGATGTCATTAATCCAGGCAGGGGTGACCATGTAAGGGTGTTGTAAGGGTCCTATAGGGGTATTGTAAGGATGTTGTAAGGGTGTTGCCATGAAGTAGCAGCAGCAGTATTAGGTGATTACTGTATCACATGCATTTGCAGCTTATGTAAGTAGACATTGTGGGTCACTGGGAGGGGTTCTGAAGACCCTGGGAAGGGGTCTTATGGAGCGTCAGCTTCCCTTGTGTGCAGACAAGGCACCAGAAATGCAGTCATTGTAGGAGCACATGCAGAAGTTTGATAGCTAATGCGCTGCTGGCAACTGCACAATACAGATCCATTTTGCAGAGCAGGCGTGTGTTTGATACAAAGCATACACTAACTTCGCAATCTGAGATTGATATATTAATGATCAGGCACCCTGCACCTCTGATGCTGATGATCAGTGACTCTGCAAACACTCATGTTCCCACTTCTGCCTTACTTTAGGGATGACCATGTTCAGAGGACTCGTGGTTCTGTTGTCATTGTTCTGGTACAAGCCCCTTGCCAGCAGGCAATGCAACTGAGCAGAACATGTGACATGACTTGTCCTGCACATACCTAGCTGGAAAGCGTTTAATTATTATTATTATTATTATTTATTATTGTTATTATCATTATTATAATTATTAGAACATGTGGCCTCCCAAGTTGCACCCATGCCATGCAGGCAGAGCTGCAGTTGAGGCTTCAACATTCCTATCAAACTTCTTGCTATTGCTGTTGTTTTTTATGCTTAGTACTCTTGTAAGTCGTGTTCTCACTTTCATCAGCATTAGTATCATTGTGATTATCACTACAGGACTGGGTCAACTGCCTTCACCAAATGTAGTCTGGTGTGTCATAGGTGCAAGCCAGCTGTGAGCAGGCAATGCGGCTGTGGTGGGAGGACTACCACCCCGGCTGGATGATCTTCACCCTGGGGAACCAGCACTTTGAGACCCTGAACCAGATCATCCAGTACAGCCAGTCCAGTGTCATCAAGGGAGGCTTGGCGCCCCTGCAGGTCAGCACATTACACCCCATCATTCGTACATTCACTCATTCATTTAATATACACATGTCTTTGTTAAGGTAGGGTATGTGCAGACCTAAGTAAGTTCCTGTATGAGGTCCGAATTTGGTAGTCAGCTCACCAACAACAACATCTGTACATTACATGCATGAAACTTTGGCAGCGATTTCTGTTTGAGAAGCTTTGTACTGATGAGAGTGTGGCTTATTTTCGAAACTTGCAGCTTCTTCAGTGGTAAAACTGCTAGGAAAGCCTTGCCTGACTCTAGGGTAAACCTGTTCACCACAAGGGTTTGAGGGAGATGCTGGGAAGCCGGGGCAGTTGGCTTCTCCTGTGTACAGACTTCTGATTGTCATTTGCTTCAAAACCATTGTACACAACCTTGATGGGCATTTTGTAAACGTCACTTCAACAACCACTGAATTTTGTAAGTGTCACTGCAGCAACCATTGAAAACGCAAAGTTGCAGCTGGGTTACAACTCACACCTTCAGAGTCTGTTGGCAGGCTGGCAATCATTCTGTTCCAGGCACAATCATGATCCTGGTTGCTGAGCATCATAAGTTTTGTGCTAAGCCCTACTCTCTGCAAATACGTGCAGCGACAAACAATGATTTCTCCAGGGACTTGATCGCAGACCAGTTGCTTGAAATGGATTGCAGTGATGTACACAGAAGGTGCTGCCGTCGAGCAGCGTCTGTCTGTTTACATATTGTCTGCGCTTCACCAGCAACCTCCATGTCGCTGTCGTCCAGCGGCGATTTGCAAGCAAAAAAAAGGTGCTATAAATGTTCTGGCCCAAATGTCGAGAGGCAGACTGCTCCAGCAAGACCTTGCGCCGGAGTGCTGTTCTACAGGCTTTGAAGCATTGAATATGATTGGATAGTCAGGAAGAAGAAGAACATCTTTATGGGAGTCAATCATGTCTGGCAGGACATCATGCACATAATATCTGGTTTCATGGAGTTGTCTGCACCAGCAAACACCTACACTGCTGAGTCTTCTGTACTTTTGCAGGAAGACGCTTATGGTGGTGCTGAAGCACATGCTAATGGTGAGGACATATGCAGTTGCTGTTGTGTAGTGTTTCTTGCATGTGGCAGCAGCATATGCATTACTTGCCGTTCCCATGAACATCAGGTCGACTGCATGTAATATGGTCTCGGTGATTTGACTTCGTGCAAACAGGTCTCAGTGAAGCAGCGCTGCTGAACGTCACTCTTCACTTCTGGACTAGCACATAGTTCAAACTCACTGCTGCATGTGCTGAACCAGGTTTTGCGTGTCTTGGTAGTCTGCATGCCAGCAATGCTGCCATGACCTGTATGCAAGTCATGCTGCATGCGCAAGCCCATATCTGATCCTGGAGATCAAAGCATGCACACAGCCCATGCTCTTGTCAGCCCACAGTCTATCCAAAATGTCTGCTTCTGCGTGCCAATGAGTGGGGAGATTAATCGCCATGTGCATGCCCTGCAGATTTCAGCAGCTTTGGGCAGAAAGCCAGTGATCTCAGCAGGAGGGAATCTCTGTCCTTTGGGGGTCACCACCCCTGGCCCGCCCCTCAGCCTGGTGCTGGGGGTGCTGGCTCGAGAGGGGCTCATCAGATGAGTGCACAGGTGTGTTCTGCTGTTTGCTTGCATCTCATCCTTCAGCTTGCTTCATGCAGATGCCTCAACCTATTGTTTCTTACAACCAAAATTGGAGTTTGTTCGCGAAATGCCATCTCTTTGATTCTTGCAAGTTCCAACCTCAAGCACATCACGCTGCTGGATTGGACATCATGGACAGACATGCATATACATGGATTTGACCACCGGTTGTGCTTGAACTGGATTGCTCAATTACGCATGTCAGCAAATGGTATTTATGCAGCCTTGAAATCGCATGTGCACCAGGCCATGGAATGCATGACAGATGAGATGAGCCTGTAGACAGTCCAGTACAATGAAAGCACTGCATCATATCTAGACTGGGGCAAAGGCCCTAGAGCCTGGTCTGAATTGGTGTCAAGGCATGTTCACTGATGTTATAGCAGGAAAGTCTTGCATGTGTCTAGCTCATCATGAGCCAGAGAGCATGATTATCATCATTATGATCATCATAACCATGACTATTATTATATATTATACAGGAGGAGAGCGCCGCTCTGCTGAGTCAGATGTTTGCTCAGCAGCTGGCTGGCAACCAGTCTTATGCTAATCCCATGCCAGAGGACGGCAGGGCAGGCCCCAAGCAGCCCTCCAGGGTCATCATTGAGGGCAGCAAGCCAGCAGATGGGCAAGGCAGTGAAGCAGGGGGGTCTCGGTCTTCCGCCCCCAACCCCTTTGAGGGGTTGACTGGCCTGCCTTTCCAGGCTCAGCAAGAGACAGGTCAGATTCCTCCCTGCCTACTGCCCATGCAGCACAGCACTGACATCCACATCACAGCAAAGCTGCCTTCACAGCGTGTGTATAGTCCAGTGATCACTAATGGTTACTACTGATCGTCACCCATGTGGCCTGCCAGCTCAAGCCAAGTACATCACAGGTTACTTGTTCAGTGATTTGGTACAACATCTTGCATTGTGAGCTATATGTAATGTGGTCCAGAGAATCAACAGTTGGGACTTTCAGATTCGGACTTTTGCCCTCCTTGCCATCCTTCCAGGAGAACAGGCCTGGGTTCGAATCCCACATGTTATACTATGAAACACAGCAGCAAGGACAGTACAGTTGAGGGGTAAATCACCTGTCCCTACAAGGATTGCAAGTCACAGGCTATTGGCATGATGAGTGGACAGATGCGTCAAGCTGTGCCTTCATTGTGTGCATGGGCACATGTGCTCAGCAGGGGTGATAACAAATCATGAAGTGTGGCTGCATGAGCTTCTTTGTCTCCTACAGTAGCCTGCATGGCACATGAGTCATGAAATTGCAACAGGATTCAGACACAGACAGCAGGATATTGACACAGACAGATTCTGCAGAATCCACCCGCCCATGCATCAGTGTATGAGGGCAGGTGACCAATTTCCCAGGTCAACCATTCTACTCTTCAGTTTTGACAGACAGTAGCGATCACAAGACTTCAAATTGGCTGTGAGTCTCCAACATGAGCTTCTCAATACCTGCTGGTGTTAACTGCGTGTGTTGTCATGGTATAGGAAAGCGGGATGCAACAGCCCTTGCCGAGGCATCTTGGAACGGCCCCAGCCCTGGCTGGATGGAGCAGCTGGGTGCCCTTGGGTCTGTCAACAGTGATGGGCAGCATAACAATGTAAGACATGGCATTACCATCGTCACTTCTGTAACATGACCTGTACATGCGTCATACAGCATTGGTTTTGTCAAACAAACTCTTCTGCATCACATCCATGCATCACTCCCTTGTGATGCAAGAGTGACTCCTGTCTCTCCTCACTATCATTCACTTGTTCATCCCTGCATTCATTTTTACATGCTTCCTCTAGCAGGGCAGGCCCTGCAGCCCTGCCTTGGTACATCTGTGCTGTGCTGTGCTGTGCTGTGCTGTGCTGTGCTGTGCTGTGCTGTGCTGTGCACTAGTCATCTGCAATTTCTGCCATCAGATCATGCTTGGACTACTTTCATCTGCTGCTGCAGGCCACTTTGCTGCCCTCTCTGTTATCCCTGACCAATTTTGCTAATAACAACAGTCTGGGCAGTTTCACCAGTCACAATCTGGCTGACGTTTCCACACTCTCATCTGTCCCTGGGGAGGAGATGATCCCTGGGATGGACGCCAAGGCTAGGGGTGAGGAAGGCAAGGGCACTGGGACAGAGCTGCTGGGACCAGCCTCGGGGCAAGCCCTCCAGGGCCTTGGCAAGGGTACCTTTGGGGGTGGGGCTGACTTGACCGAGTGGGGTCAGCAGAGGAATCCTTGGGATGATGGCAATCCTCAGGAGACTGCTGGTCCATCTGGCAGACGCAATCAGGATGAAGATAAACACGACGATTCTGACCAGTACCAAGGAATGTTCTGGAAGCAGCTGCAGCAGCAACGCCAACAGCAGCAGAAGAGGGAAGATGGTTTCGGCAACGAAGCGTCCCAGCAACAGCAAAGGAGGGAAAATGGGTTTCACGTCTCAGGGTTGGCAAAATCTGGCGGCCATGAATCTGCAGTCGCACACTTCACTCAGCTTCAGCGGGGCAGGACGCCGCCAGGCAGCCCCTATGACGAGCCAAATCAAGCCTGGACCAGGGCTCCTTCCAGCAGCCCTCAGCCTGAGCCCAATCACGCCAGAAGCAGACCCTCCAGTGGGGCCCACAGGGACCCCAGGGGCAACCGCCCTAGCAGCCTCTCTCATGAGCCGGATGAGGCACAGGGCAGGGCTGCTTCTGGCAGCCCTAGGCATGATCAGGGGAAGAGCAAGCCAAGCACATTCCTGTCAGAGCTTGCGCAAGCCATACAGCCTTCAGTGAAGGGCAAAGACCACAGGTGGCTCACACAACATTGCACCATTATTTTGTCTGCTTTTCAGTGTAGTGCTGTGCTGTGCTGTGCGATGCTGCGCTGTGCTGCGCTGCGCTGTCACATGTGCGCATGTGCCCATATGCTTCGCATGTCTTGCTGTGTCCCATGCAGTAGTGCGCTGTGCTGTGCTGTGCTGCATGCTGCTGTGCCATGCTATGCCAAGCTGTTTAGGACAAAATGTCCGGATTGCTGTGCTCTGCACTTTGCTGCAGCATTGCAAATGGGCTTTGATATTGGTTGCACCATATGCAGGTGAAGGGTCAGCTATCATCATCTTGACCTCGTGTGAGCAGATCATCCATCGCATAAGCACATCATCAACCTCATCAGCAGATCATCAAACACATCAGTAGGGCTCCAACCGCATGAGAATGCTGTCAAGCAGCACTGATCAAACACTGTGCCTTTTGTGCAGACAAGCACAGCAGAAGAGGAAGAGGAACCTTGCCAGCAGCGATTTGCCTCACAAGGCAAAACAAAGGTGGTCTGTTAACGACAGCCTGCCAGCTGGCGCTGCTGAAGCAGCCCCTGATGGGGCATCTGAAAGGGCACAATCTCAGCAGCAGCCCTCCCCTTGGGGGGGTGCCTCTGCCCCAGGACCCTCAGATGATGCTGCAGGTCTGCATGGTGACAGTCAAAGAGTGCAAACACAGGGTGATGCATGGGACAATCCCAGTAATGGGCTGTTGGCTAGAGACCACCCAGATCAGCTTTTAGGGTCTGGCCCATCAGATATGTACAACAGTAACCCAGACGCCTTCCAGGCTGCCGTGAAAGGATCATCTCAAGATCATCCACCAGATAGGGGATATCAACACAGATCAGCCAGTCCGCATGCAGATGATCCTGCCTGTATGAGTCATGCTGTGACTCAGAGTCATATGCCTGGGGTCGCACATGATCTGAATCGTATGGTGGATCACATGACTGGTCATCTGCACAGCTCTGCTGATGAGGATGATGCTGAAGCAGAAGATGAAGAGGCCACAGCTGATGAGAGCACTGATTCTGATGGCAAGCATAGCCAGCCTGATGTAGATGTTGTCAATTGACATACCATAACTCTGACCTTGGCTTCTAAGTATACCATGTGCAAGCATGCAATTGGCACCTTGTGTGTCAACCGTGTTAACACTTGTCTTGCTTTGCCCAATACTTTGTGGGGTTCAATTCGTTTACTGATGTCAATCTTGAGAGTTCAGATGAGTTGTGGGTTGCAGTTTGGGTACAGAATGCTCAGAAATATCTGTTACTGACATTGCACTTGAGAGAGGTGTGTCACTGATCCATGGATCTCAACATGATCACCCCTGCAGAGTTGAGGATGTCAAGTGTGATAACAGCATGGTGGGTCATGTTTCAGTCAGACACTTTTGTACATGCCTGTCTCTGTGTTCTTTTGCCAATATTGGCTGAGTCAATAGTTGCCTGTCTGTGCAATGCATACACTCAGTGTGTGACATTGAGCTCAATACACCGTCATCACAAATTAACAAGATACCAAGCTGACACCAGTGCAATGGTACCATAAGACAGCAACAATTCTGCTTCGCGTGTTTGGTGTTCTCTGATATGTACCTGCAGCTGACTCAGCCTGATGGCTGATTGCTCACGGCTTATTTGCAACTGCATATTTGTACTTGTACTAGCACAACAGTACAGCCAGCACAAAAACTGCACTTTCAGTGCTCTGTATTTCAACAACTAAGGCAACAGCAAAGAGGTCTATATATATATTGATCACCAACACAGACACTCTGGGTGCAGTACTCGACCAGAAGGATCATCTGAGGGTCTATCGTCCTGTCCCGAAATGCCTTGATATGCTGTTGATCTAGGTCGTCAACAGCCCATGTGCAATACCCGCGCGCTGAGAGGACATTTAGACCCGTTTTGTAGTGTGGTCTGCTGGGCTTTGTTGCTTGACTTTTCCAATGCAGGATGAGACATGCTGGGGAAGTTGCCAGTTCGCATGCCATTTTGCAGCAAACATCACTGCTTATACAATGATTAACAGTTTGAATCACTGCTTTTTGCATACCCTGGTGATGAAGGCATACACCCCAGGTGTGTCTGCTGTACATTATAAGCTTGTTGACAGATGCTGATCAGTGTCCCTCAAGTTCAAAGTCGGACTGCTGACAAATGCTGTGCATACAGAGTGGCGCTGAGTTTGGAGAACCTGCAGCAGCTATTGACAGCAGAGCTTCCGGCAAGCGTAAAAGCGCTCTGCTTTCCAAGGCTCAGCGACACTGCAATGCAAGACTGATGATGAGTTCGTGGGGGTTGACCGCATGGCCCGTTCAATCACCCTGCCTTGTTGGCTTAAGAACCCTGTGTTGCAAGCTCAGCAAGCTTTGCCATTATACATACTGATTACTGAGCACCAAGGTCATGCGTGGATAGAATCGCTCAAAGCTCTAATTGAGCTATGCATATGCATGTAGCGTCTGTGAGAGTATTGTGATGCTGTCGACACCAATTTTGCATCTCGATAGGAAAACATCACAGCCCTGCAGCGAGATGTGCTAAACTTTGGAAGTGCACAGGTCGTGTTCATTGAATCATCCAAGTTGCCAAGCAGATTGACCTCAAGAAACGCTGCTAACATATTGCAAGGCTTGTGACAGTACTGTTCTGTCAATTTGAAAACATGTATGATAAGAATTTTCGTGTGGACAGCAGATTTTGTACATGGTATGTATTACAAGCAGCAATGCCGCTGTTTGCTGCTACTGCTAGGGTGTTATGCCACTTGTTTCAAGCTGCTTTTCATGACATGTCTTGGTGTTTGCAGCACTCAATGACAGCCAAAAGGGACCTCCAGATCTGACAATATTGCTAAACTAGTTAGTACTGCTAACTTGAATAGCTATGAATTCAAGTTTGCCAACCATATATGGTGGTGTTGTAATAACACCATGGCCATCTCAGCCGCTAGCAATGCAGGCAGGAAGTGCACAGGATCACAAGCGTGGACAGGATGCACGACGAGGACGTGTGGCCATGTAGCATCCCAAAAACAGGTTGTTGCATTAGCAACAGCAGCAGATGCTGCATCTGCAGCAAAGCAATTCAAGAGTCAGCACCTGTTTTGCAGCAAAAACAGAAAGCAATGAGATCATATGCACCTGACAAGTGCCAGGAGCTGTGCACAACCCGAGCAAGTCTGTAGCCACGATGCTCCAACAGCTATGGTTCAGGCTCCAAAGGCTGTGTCCACCGTGCCAAGCTCCAAAACGGCTGTATCTCCCGCTCCGAAGGCTGTCAGGTAGGCCACAATGGCTGTGTCCACTGCTCCACAAATGCTGACATACAGCTGCGAAACCTCCGTCACGATCACTGCTGCATCCAGATCGTGACACCGCCACTCTGCACGGCATGCAAGTGTCAGACCGGCGCAGCAGTGCATGTGGTGGTGCGCAGGCAGGCCAAAGTTCACGTCCTTACCACGGTGAGGTGAGGCTCAGGCTTGGAGCCTGGCGAAGCCTGTCCTAGGCTGCTCAGCTCAGCGACCAGGTCAGGATCAGCAGACTCCAATGGCTGGCTTCAAACCCTTGCCACAAGAGAGCAACAGGGCGAGCAGTAGTCAGTAGCTGTTGTCCTCTTCTCCAGAACCTGCTTCCAACCTGCAAGTCAGCTTGTGATCCTGGCATACAAGAACTAATGCACACTGAAGACATCGATCGTACTAAACGAGAATCAGAACTGCGAAGATACCTTGCAAGACAGGCGAAATCTGAGAATCCAAGAAGTTGCTGCTGTGAGGAGGCCTTTACTAAGTCCGTTCTCATTTTAAATCCGCGACGGAATAAAAAGGCTTGCTTGGGGCACTGCTCGGTCAAGATTAGTCCTGCCAGCGCCCCTGCCTTGACCGAGCAGCCCTTGTCAGTGCCCCAAAGCAAGCACACACAGCCTTTTTAAAGGCCTCCTCACAAACATTTCAAGCAGCAACTTCTTGGATTCTCAGATTTCGCCTGTGGTTTGCTGTAGACTTCCTGACACCTAAAAGACGTCTTAGAAAGTCCCGATGCAAAGCTTCTGCTGCTGCACCGCATTTGGTGTCCACTCCCCAGACTTCGCAACCATAGCTCAGGATGGGTAACACCAGAGTATCAAACAGCTTGCACTGCAGAGCTGGATCTCGTATGCCCAGAAGTGAACATCGCCGTCCCATAGCAAATAGAGCCTTTCTTGCCGTAGCTACCAGAGCATCTGTCCCAAAGGTCAGTTTCTTGGTGGCATGCAAGGCAAGCCCCAAATACTTGTAGCTCTCCACCATTTCCACAACTGCACCACTGAGCACAAAGTCACACACGTCACTCTGCCACCACTTTTGTCTTACTGAGATTGACTGTAAGTTGACGTTGTTCACAAAAGCTGGCTATTGCATCAAGCTGCTTTTGAAGTCCTGATGCACTCTCAGACATCAGAATGAGGTCATCGGCATACAAAAGCAGCGGCACCATAACTCCCATGAGTGTAGGCGCGTCAATGTCAGCAGTTTCAAGCAAATGTTTCTCCAGCCCATCAACATACAAACCAAACAGAGTTGGGCTCAGCGAACACCCTTGCTTCACCCCCATGAGACATCTGAAGATGGCAGAAATGCCTTGTGATGACCGCACTGCTGCGCTGTCGTGTGCATACAGAGACTTGATGATGTCCAGGATTCTGCCATGAACACCAGGTTCCTCCAGCACCTGCCACAGCACAGCACGAGGTACAGTATCGAACGCTTTCCTGAAGTCCACAAAGCAGCAGTATAGCTTGCCAGCTTTCCCTTTTGGTCTAGACTGTTTCTGTTTATCAATCAGTGACCTCAGAATGAATATGTTGTCGGTCGTGCGGAAGTCTTTCTTGAAGCCTGCCTGCCCCTTGGATTTGACAGCATGCTCCTCAGCCCAAGATGCAATTCTCTGCTCTAGTATCATTGCAAACCGCTTAGCAACCACACAACCCACTGTGATGCCTCTGTAATTGCCCATATCAGATTTGTCACCAGACTTGTAAACCGCAGTAATCAGCCCAACAGACAGACGTTCAGGGAAGTGGCTGGCAAGCATGCAATTAAACAGCCACAGCAGGCACTGCTGCACAAGATCCTCCATCTTTGATCATGTCTGCAAGGATGCCATCTATGCCAGGACTTTTGCCACGTTTCAAGCGCTTGATGCACTGACTCAGCTCATCAACAGTAATGTCTGCATTGCGGCATGCATCATCTGAGCAAGACGTAGATACACCTGAGTCAGCAGATCTCTGGGGAGCCGACTGGGGCTCGGCTCCCATCAAAGCTCTGAAGGCCTCAAACTGCGCACTCAGCTCGACTGGGCATGCATTGCTTTGAGGTGCCTTAAAAGCCTTCAAAACTGGCTGGGATCTTTGGCAGACAGCTCACACAGCTCAGCATTGCGCTTCCGGGTCCATGTCTCCTTGACCCTGTCAGTCACGAATCGAAATTTGTTTTCAGCGACAACTTTTTCTGCTGCAGTGCTATGCGGGTTCTTGTACACAGCATCTTTCAGGTCGAGGGCTTCTCTGCAACTGTTATCAAACCATGGCTGGTGTTTGCGTAAATGCACACCATTGCATTTACAAGCTTGCTGCATTGTGTTTTGCGCTGCAGATTTCATGCATGCTTCAAGCTTGTCACACAAGACATCAACATTGAGCTTTTGCTGAATGAGTGGAATGAAGTGTTGCTGCAGCTCAGTTGCAAGAGGCGCTTGATATGCTTCAGCCTTCTGAACATCATATCTAATTCTGGCATCTGGTGCTGCAGATGAGGTGTGAGTGTGTGTGTTGCAAGGCGCTTTGTAAGCAATGTGCAAAAGCAAGTTGTGATCTGAACGATAGCGGGCAGCCTCATGCAGCACATGCAACGACTTTACAGCTGAAAAGCACTGTGCAGATGCAACAAAGTAGTCAATGGTGCTGCAGCAGCCTTTGGCATTCTGAAAAGTGAACTGCCCATACTCGTCCCCCGGAGTCCTGCCATTCAGGATGAGAAGATCAGCCTGTTGGCAGAACCCCAGTAGCTCAGGACCCCATGTCTGGGATCCCGGGGCAAGCAGGTCCTGGTTGCGCCTCTGCTGTATGTAGTCAGGTAGCTCATCCTCATCCACCGCAGGAGGCAAGAATAGGTCATCATTGAGCAACGAATGCACGTGCGGCAACTAAGCTGCCCCGACCTGGCCAGCAGCGAAATAGCGAAACCAGATACACACACAATCGGAGCTTTGCCGACTCTGTACAACTAGAGTGATAACCGACAGCGGTGCGATTGCTGGGCGGCCTCGTTTGGTTCTTCACGTCCGTCAGTAGTGGCTGCATCGCAACATGGGTTACGATCGCAGAGCTGTGAACACCCGCCGCAATACGGACATGAACAACTTTCCATCGTTGTTGCCTCAAGAAGTGGGCCCGGATTGGAGTGTAAGCCACACGTCGAGAGGCTGCTGAGCATGAGCATCAGCATCGACCACTTCACAGTCATCCAGGCTGAAATTCAAGCTTGTGGCAGCTTGCACACTATGTTTGGTTTTGTACAACAACACATCGCTTTGCAGATGAAGAAGCCAGTCGCCGCAGCCGAGCCTCACAGTCCCCAAATCAAAGTTGTGGAGAGGATGGGAGAGATGGATTTTGCAACTGAACGTGATGCTTCCAGGTTCACCATGAGGACTCCTCAGGTGCAACGTGAAACCTCTTGTCTTGACCTTGTGCATCATGCAGACCGTCCTTACCTCAAGCTGGTCAATGTAGGGCAAAAGTTTGCATGCACCAGCTTTCCTGGTCTCTCCGGCAAATGAAGAGAGGCCAAAGGAGGGACAGGTCAGCAACATTTGTGCAAAGCGCGCAGGAGACAGTCTCAACTCTGCTGCCTGATGTTTACAGTGCCTATGCAGGAGGAGGCTACGCCTGTTGCACATATGCCTCATGAATCTACCTCTATCCTCAGCACGGACCAGTTCACATATGACAGCTTATCTCAGTTGCATAAGGTGAAGTCCATGTCCAGCAGACGCGAATTGTATCAAAAGCTTGTCATATGTTTCCTGTCTTTTTTGCCTACAAGACTGTGTGCAGTTCTGTGCGTTTTGAGCTGCACACATTGTTCATGTGACGGCAACTACAATATGAATTCCAGTGTACAATAGCTTTCCACGTCATATCTGATGAACATAGCTCTCCACATCAAAAATCTCCTCAACACTGTTGTTCATGGTTGCAGGAAGGGTTGTCAGAATACTCCACCTTGAATCAATCATCTTTCATGCCACTACTTCCTGGGCCATGTGCTTCAGGACAAGAGGCAGGTGTGAGAATGGCATATATTCCCAAAGTGAGTTTCAAGTCCAAATGGCAAGCTGCTGGAAAGTATCATGGTTGCTGCCAACCAAGGCTATGTCATGCTGTGTGTCGTTACAAACATCGTTCATTTTTCATGCCTGGTATGATACTCAGCAGCTGCAGTTGGCTACTGTTGTGTTACAAACATGATTTGACCAACAAATTTCTTGGTACATGTGTCATGCCTTCTTGGGAAATGTGTGGTACATGTCTTGACGCAGTAAAGGCAAGCAGCCGCAAAATGAAAGCCACTTGGAAGCTTCCAGCCATTCGCGGCTGCAGGTTGCAACAATCACCTTGGGCATGAATGCAATTGTTGATACAGGTTGATACAACAGTCTGGTATTTTGCTCCAGACACTGTCTGTGCTGATACAGGTGCCGCCAGACATGCCAACACTTGCCAGCTTATTCTCAAACACAGACCCCTCACAACTTTGCAGCCCTGACAGCTGCCTCAAGTTTGGCAGCTTTGATGCAGCACCTTTCAGCAGTGCATTCAGCTCTGCAGCGTCAGCCATGCATCCCCCTGTGCCTATAACAGATAGCAGCCAGCAGTTTAAGGAATGGCAAGCTGTCTGCCGCAACAATCAAGATCGCTACCCAAACCCATATGCGCTTTTCCCCATGGATGTGTACAATTGCGACAGCTTTTGGCCGTACCCTGGACGCTGTCCTGAGGACGATCTGGATGTTGATGACTATGCAGCAGTGTGGCCACAATAACTAGCAGCTTCTGTGGCGGCTCAGGCCTGCCGTTAATATGTGTAACATACACGCAGCCTATTAATGTGCAATGTGTTTGCATGCGGCTTGCTTTTCTCTTCAGTGCTGAGCAGAGCAGGATATTAATGTCTAATATTAGTATTAATTGTGACATCCCAATGTTGTAGGACCAGCAGCTGCTGTGACATGCAAATTGCACAAAGTGTTCAATGAATGATCGAGCAAAAGCCAAGATGCAGCAATGACAGCTTCACATAAGCTGCGCTGTGCATGCATCTGCGCATTTGCATGCAGCAACAAGCCCAGCTTGCAGCCTGCAGGTGCTCAGCTTTTCCTGAAATGGTGAAGAATTTATTGACTCTCATGTCTGGCAGCATGACACGTACAGCAACTTGACTAATACTTATACATTACTAGGCTGCAGCATGCGTTCATGGAGAAGGTAGTACTACATACCATTACTGCACATCTGGGTGTTGAAATTGTCTATGCTAATACCAATGCCTGCTGATCGTGATTTCAGAATGTTGATAGTATTATGAGCAGCTGCTGCTACAATATGCAAATCTACAAAAGAGCAATCCAGTGGCTCAGAATCCTTATTATGTTTGTGCCTGCCTGCTGTACGCAATCTGCCGTGGAAGTATCATATGATGCATCAGCAAGGCCAGGAGCGATGAGTGCAGGGGAAAGAGAAACAAATGGCTACCGGAACCATTGTGTACAGTAGGACACTCATCTGGATCTAGTCAATTGATACGTGCTTATGTTCGACAGCATAGCACTAGCACTCGCAACAGGCCCACTGACTGTAGAACGTATGCAGATCACACCATGGCCATCAAACACTCGACTGTTTGAGCTCACCACGAATATCTTCCTCATAAGTCAGTAAAGCTGCAGTTGCCATTCCGATGAAGCTGAAGGAGCTTTTGGTTCAAGCTAATAGTACTGAAACACAAAATCTGACACATTGTCATGCTGTCAAGAAGGGTCACAACTTCACTGCATCTATGATCAGTATAATTTGTGCCAATACAAGGCGCATCGCACTGGTAGCTTTATCATTGCAAGCTTTATGTGCCACGTCTGAAAATTGTCGGCAGGACTGCTGAATCAGTCACTGTCTTTGCATTTCTTGATCACTCACTTCTTCGTTAGTTGTCATATCCTTCGAGGATCACTTGCTCTGTTTGATAGCACAGTGGCTACATAAGCTGAAGACTTGGCTTGTCCCTCCAAGCACAAGCGCACCAACCAGGAAAAGGAAGCAGCTCCATGCGATGACAGCCCAGCCAAACAGCAGCCCGGGTATTGAAAGTCCAAGAGCCAGCCACTGAAACAGCCAAATGGCTATACAGCGCACGTCTTCGTACTCCATGTACGGTAGTGTAGAGAAGTGTGACTATTCACGGATACAGATCTTGTCTGTGGTGCATTAAAGGAGTGAACTGAATCGATTTGTCCACTGCAGTCTTCGCCAAGCACGTCCTCTGCACTTCCTGCCGGCAAGCTGCGACTGTACAGGTCAATCCTCTGAAATCTTAATCAGCACGCATTGCGCAAATTTGCACTTCGGACTCCGGCGGCTTCTCTTTGGCTCATTCAAAATAAACAGCAGCGCTGCCGATACCGCAAGTATCAAAGACGTGTTCACTACCACCAGCAGACCAATTGCCATGAGGTCCAACCTAGCAGGACATGGTGAACATGAGATCTGTCAGGTCCGTGTTATCAAGGTCTGCTGTGGTATCCGCCCTGTGCTGGCAGCCTGCATGATCAAGCTTGCACCATTGTCAGCACAGGTGCTGGAACGCTGACTCAATTATTGACATTGCCCTTTTTTATATCCTAGCCATACACTTGGTGCTCGTTGACACTGTGTGTGTATAACAGTGCATGCTTCATAAGGTGCTACCTGCTATTTCAGTGTACTGAACTCCATGCAGGCGCCGCTACGAATCGTGGCAGCCTGTATCTAGTCTCTTATATGCCTTACCACATATCTAAATGTTAGTATAAAAACGCTGACGCGAGCGTGCTTGTGTGCAGGTGCCTAGCTTTTGCACACAGCATCAAGGGACGCAGTTTGAGCCTGTTCTGGTGGGCAAGAATGTGGCCAACAGGAATGCTTTACCTCTGATAATCTTTGAGGCGTACACATTGTTCACTACTCTGGCTATTGTATCTGCAAACTTGATTGCCTGATCTGTTGTGCTTGCCTTGTTGAGCTTACGTTTTGCCTCAAGGTGATTTGGGTACCAGACGGGCTAGCAAATACGTCTGTGTGATGTGCCTGATGGCATGTGAAAGATCATTTGACCATGCATGTCACAAAGAGCAGTGTCCTTCTCCTCCTGCAGCAGTATGTGCTGCCTGAGTCTGCATTTGACACCCTTTGTATATGGGATCAAGGGACAAGGGACAAACAAACAGACGCAGACATCAGGAGCAGACCCAAACTCAAGCAAATGCAGAGGTATGTGACATTGCTGTGCTGCCTTGCACCAGATGTTCTGTGTTGACAGCCTTGGACTATACAGTATGTGCGCATTGCATCAAAGTCTGTGCGTCGTTTCTGCTGAGCAAATTTGACTGACACTTCTTGTTGTCTTGTTTCACACCTTATGCCTTGTGCATTGTCCTGCCTGCTGCACTTGCTGACTAATGCACTGTTGCTGCTGCGATCCATGAATGTGTATGAGCACACCATCAGTGCTGCGGCACATCCTCTCATGTTCAAATCTCACACTTCTGATGTGACATGTATTGCAGGTTGTCTGCATGGATCAAGCAATGTTGTCAAGCATCAATCACACAGCTGCTGCCTATCAGACCACAGCTGCAAGAATTTGCCCAAACAGCTGCATCCAAAGGCACAGCTGGCAGTATCACAGCCAGAGCTGCTGCATCTATGCCAGATGTCTGATGCACAGTCTGATAAGGTCAAGACACACTGGCATTAACAGCACACCTAATGGTCAGAGACACAGTGCATGCAGCTGTGACAGCATCTTGTGGCATGCCTTTCTACACTCTCAGTCAGCACTTCATCCTGCATTTGGGCATGCAGCAATCCATAAGACGGCTGGAAAATTACACAACAAGTGCTTCATGCGACACGGTGATCTTCAAATCAGGTGCAAATCAGCCTGGTCAGGAACAATCAGCCGTGCAGTTGTCCATGGTGCCTTTAATTTCAGTTGCAGTGATTCTCAGTGTACAGCACAATGGCTTCACAGGATGGGTGCTGACCTGGTGATAAGTCTATGTAGGCACTGAGTTGTGTTGGCACTAGCTGATAGTTCCAGGGTTCTAAATTATGGAGCGTTGAGACACATGGCATGGCTGACATGCCTGTGATCTTCAAAGCTAGTATTGGCTTGCCCACTTCTCCTAAACAGTTGTGCGTTGCTGTCAACTTTGGCAATACCTTGAGGTTGATGAGGCTGTCCCAGTGGACCCAAATCTGATGTGTGATGGTAGTGCGCTGTGACCACAGAGTACAAAAATAATTTTAGCTCTGCAGATATGTCAAAGTTAGCACCTGGGTGCACAAAGTTGAGTTTGCACACGCTGCTGGGTAGCATAGACTGTTCAACTATACACTTTCAACATGGCATGTTGAACATGCGTCTGCCTCTTTAGAAACCGTCAAGCATAGAATTGAAGCTGATATTCTGAAACAGGTTGAAAGCAACGTTGATTGTTAACACTGATATAAATAGTGCACTCAATTTTCACAGCTTTTCCGAGGCAGAGGAGCTGAGTACACACACAATGACAAGGATGTCTGCTGCCTCGTTTTGCTTGCAGTCTGAAGTTTGTAATATGTACAAAATGTTTGTACATGGAGGAAGAAGTTCAAGGACACAGTCATTACTTTTATAGGGTGCAAACAGTCTTGTCCAGCTGGCTCAGCCTGCTTGTCATATGCATGCTGCGTGTTCGCCATGAGACTGTGCATTCTACTTGCCATCTCCTTCAAATCTGCAGCGCTTACATTTGAGGCTTGCAATGGGGCCAGATGGACATCTTGCAACCTCACGATTTGCTGCTGCCCAAAAGCTTCTTGCACCTGCTGCACAGCTTGGAAGTGTCCACATTGTGTAGTAAAAGGGTACGGCCGTTGTTGTCATGGGAATCGCAGAGCCCATATATGCTTCCCAGACGTTACACATTGCAGCACTTCCCTGACTTTGGATGATAAGCACCTTTTGCTCAGGCCAGTGCAGATGTCACTCACCTTGCCAGGGACGTTGAACGGTCATAGGCAAGCTGAAACCAATTGCCCTAAATGCTTTATATTTAATTAGTTCCACACATATGTATGAAACAAAGTTGTGCGATGTGAACAATGTCACAATGCACAGAAGCATGAAAGCTGCTGTTCACAAACTTTGAGATGGTAGATGGTGAGGCAATGAGCGAAATAGTACAAGCGAGTAAGGGATGCCCTGGTATGAAAAACAATTGGTGTGCTCATGCTCTGCTGCGCAGCAAAGCACACTTGCTGCACACTCAAAAGTGTAAAGTATGGTATCAAGTGTAGCTAATCGTTTAAGAGCGACACAACTGTTGTCAAAACGGATTCAGTTAAATTTCCAGGTAATGCACATGTAAAGAAACAATGTACAAGCATAGCAAGGCATGAGCTTACGAGGCAGGCACTTCTTGCATGTGCTGATCACGATGCTTCCTCTTCATCTGTGTCATCTGTGCTGACATGTAGGGACAAGCGCAAGCAGCGCCTCCAAACGGTGGTGACCACCTGCAAAATGGTTTGCAAGAGGCTCTATGTTGACATGGACGCAGTACTTTCCCCTGACACGTCCGCAGGGACAAACGTAACTGTAAAAGTGAGTTGCTGCAGCCCGCTTGCACGTCAACGCACGTTCGGGCCTGTTCGACATAGGGCTGGCCTCCAGGTACCCAAGCTTGAGATATTGAAGAGTTTCAGCCATCGCTGCCTGCAAGAGGCTCTGCAAAAGAGGTACCAACAGTTGAGCCGCAGCCTAGACCCTACAGACGAAGAGCTCGTGACTTTCATCGAAAACACCGACTTTGATGACAGTGCTCCCCACTGTTACCATAACCTCCGGACCTACCTGCTTTTGGGTGACAAGGGGCGGTTATCTAATGGTACGACTTCTTGCTTAGCCTTCTTCACTTTCCTGGCTTGCTGCTTTTGCCTTATGGCTCAGTGAAAGGCCTGCTGTCATAAGGCCAATCCTGGGGTACAATGCACTGCTGCTGGGGTACAATGCCTATGGAGGAGTATGAAAGGCGCATGGTTCAAGCTGCTACTGATCGAATACCGACGCCTGTGCTTAAGAGACTGTCAAAACTTGCACGGGACTCCTTTGAGGCAGCTGTGGATCAAGATAGGTGAGGTTGCAACAATGCAGTATGTATTGTGGGATTGAGCTGCAGCCTATCCTTGTGCTATGGTGAATGCAGTTGTTGACTGTAAAGGAATGTTTGTGCTTACCTGGTCCTTTATTCATATCTGATGCCTTTCTTTGTGCATAAAACACTTGCGACCCATGAGAGCACGGGTGCATTTTTGCAGGTGGGGAGGTTATAGGTTGATATACGATTTTGGTGCTGGCTACAAAGACCGTAACACAGGCAGATTCTGTTTCCATCCAAGCATTCTTGAAGCAGAGTTTACCACACCAAGCCAATCTGTAGATGATACCCAGGTTGGCTATTACACATGGTGCATGTTGTGCTACAATGGCATACCTTTCCTATGTGTCAGGGTGCATTGTTGTCAGGCTTGTCAATGAGGGCTACTTTTCAATGTGAACTATAGGATGACTTGAAGATTGAGCAAGAGACTGCGCAAGACACTGAGCCTAGCAACAAGAGAACTAAGGTGTCTCACGAGCAAGCTAATGCAAGCAACCAAGTTTCTATGTCGTTTCTCCAAGACACAACAGGTCACAGCCTCCTTGTAGTTGTTACAGCTGTTATATACCAACCTTACTCTATGTGCATGTCAACCCGCAGCTATGTATTCCGTGACTGGCAGATGTTCAGTTTCACAGTGCAACATATTGTTTTCCTGCTATGATACTAGTATAATGGAAAGCCCTTTGGACGAGACTCTTGTGGTGGTTGTGTGTAGAATATGTCAAGTTATGCCTTTATAGTGGAGAGATTATTAGTCTGGGTTGTGATGCATGTCATTCACGATGTATGTACTTAGTTGTTGAGCGTAGCGAGCTTCCAAGTGTATTGATGCCGTTCCCTTTGGACTCTTTCTAGGTGTTCTTGTGTTGGGTTGCAATAAGTCTCAGGGCAAAGCGTCTCAGGGCAAAGCGTCTCAACTTGAGTTCCAGTAACATTGACTACAGTTCTTCTCCCCGACCAGGCAACACTCACATTGATTACGTTGTGTAGCAGCTTGCGCTTTTGAGGTCTGTATGGTTGTCGTTGGTGCTGTCTGCATGCATCCCACCTGTTCACGTTTTCAGTTTCTTGTGTTGCAGGTAACCCTGTACTTGCGGCAGGCATTTCTCTTGTAGAGGCTGATCTGGCAGACATGTTTGAGTACATGGGGCAAGGAGTGACGGCCGACATCCTTGTTCAAAGGGGAAAGATTTATGATGAGAAGGGTGGGCCTTACAAGGCCTTCAAGCGATTGCATTGGAAGCTGAAATTGCCTCAAGGTGACTTTTCTCAGATTGAATGTACCTGCTTGGTGATACCTGAAACCTTCAATTGCTTTGCCAATTGGTTTCCCATCTGAGCAAGAGAAGTTTATGTACATGCACAAGCACAGCATGCAGAAAGAATACCATGCAATAGGGGTTAGGGTTTAGGTACAACCTCTTGTTTTCTGCTGTAGCATGAACACAAGATGCAAACAAGCACATTCTGCTGTAGCTCAAGCACAATTTTAATGGCAAGAAGGCAAGTCTGTTTTCCTCAAGCTCAAACCCACTGTGCAGCCACAGAGCAGATTTGATTTTATTATGTGCACAGCTGTCACAACAGTTTTCTACCATGCATGCAAGTTGTTGCGCTTGCAGAAAGCAATCACACAGCCAATTGTGTTGAACTTAAATCATCCAATGTCAGCCACAACTTATGCGATGTAGCTTGTCAAACATACATGATCATTGGTGTCATGTTGCCCACCATGTTGCCCACCATCTTGACCACGTGGAAACTTTGGGCAGCATAATGCAGCTGTCCTCCCAAGCATTGTATATATATATACAGTCATTTTGAGGATACGCTTCGCTCATATGTTGTTGTTGTCATCAATGTCATACGCTCTGTACGGTAGAAACCCTATACAGCTTGTTGTAGCCTTCCAATGCCTTGTGTTCACATTCTGTGCATGGTCAAGCTCTGGCCCATGAACTTATACACCAGAGCGTGCAAACATGCAAGTGTTTTCAACAAGGTCTACCACCCACATATCTTCCTGATTCCATTTGTTGATTGGTCGTGCAGCCGCAAATGTGTGCCAATGGGCAACTCATGTCTGCCTGGAGTTGTCCCCGTACAACAAGACATCAGGGCCTGTCTTTGGCCAAGGTGATGACCATCATGCCTTCAGCGACGAGGAAGATTATGGTGAATTTGATGAGCGCATCATATACCCAACCCACACCATACCTAGCATGTTGGCACTAAGCGCCATAGCAAGCCTCAAGGCTGACTCTACGCAGAGTGTGGAGAGCATGTCTTCTTCTTTCTCCTCATCAGCAGCCCATGACGCATTACAACAGCTGTTTAAGGAGCTGCCAAAACTCAGTGAATCAGAAGGCACTTTGGAGGGAACTGGGAGTCCAGATGAGCAGATGGGTCTACAGCCAGACCACCTTCACTCAAACCATGGCAAAGGCGGCTCCATAAGTTGTCACGTGCCCAAGCCACATGGGTTGGCAAGCGCATTGCAAATCAACATTAGGGAAGTGCTTGGACATGGAAACACTGCAACAATCTATGCAGGTAGGTTTTTGTCACAAGGAGCTGTTGCAAGCCAGTCTTGTTGATAGCCATTGACAAGCGCATGCAGACTTTCAAATTTTGATTGGGCGCCAATTCCGCAATGAGCCACCTTGTTTGTCATGCTGAAGCCCTTATGAGCTGACAACAGCCCTCATGAAATGCTCACATCTTGCGGCTATTGCTACCCGCACTGTTACACATGAAATCTGGTGAATTGCTTAAAGCCCAAATGAGATGATGCAACCAACTCAAGCTGTGTCTTGCATATAATCACCTGTAGTTTTGGATTCTTTTTGGACTGTAATGCAAGCCTTGTCCCGCTTCACCAGATTGTTTGTTGCATCCTTAAACAGCTTCAGACAGCTTGTTGACACATGTGCTTGAATGTGTTCGATGACAATCTGGAATTCATAGCACCACTCAAGGGAAATGGCTAGCATGGCTCACGTGATTTGTCATTTTGGCATTGCATGCAGTGATGTTGTGATGACTCTGTCAGACTGTTGTGGAGATGTGACTACACTGGTTGGGTCATTGTCATGGACCTCCTCTAGAGGCTCTTACCACAGGACTTATGGCCTATGTTTGTGCAGGTCACTATGAAGGCAAGCCTGTTGCTGTGAAGGTCACTAAGCCGTACCACAAGGCTCATCACATGTACTCTAAAGAGTTGAGGATCCTGCAAGAGGTTTGGGCCTACCAAGAGACTCAGAAGATGCCAGAGATTGCTGGAAAGATGGTGTCAAAGCTTCATGCTTTCCTGCGTCTTCCAAACGAGACCTTTGTATTGGTTGTAGATCGGCAGCAACAGTCATTGAGCGACTACATGGATGAACATGGGTGTGTGCCTGAGGAGCTAAAGGAAAGGCTGTTGGCATCATTGAGGGTGTTGCACAGTAATGGTGTTGTGCATGGCAGCCCAAGGTTTGACAATGTCACGGTCAAACCTGGCAGTCAGGACATCTGTTGGATTGATTTGCAACGGACATTAGTGCACAAGTACACATGGCGCACAAATCCTCGAAAAGAGGTGTACGACATATCAGTCGGGCCATGGCGAGAGAAGACTCATGATGAGCAACTTGCTGAAGGAGCAGAGGCAATGGCTGAGGATATCTTAGAACAAGTGAAGCTGAAGGCACAGGAATATCAATACGTCTCTCGTCTGTTGGATGCAGACTACAGTCAGCTTGACAAAGACTGTGCCAGTCATCAACGGTCACACTTTAGCCGCTCTTACAATGCTTGATTGAGGCCAAAGTTAGCATGTAATAACATGGTGCTAACAGATCTCAATGTGGCATGTCTGAAATGACTGATGCAAAACCTTTGAGCCAATGCAAAACTAAAGGTGCTTGGATCATATAGACAAGATCTGCTGTATTTGCATTTTGGCCTGAACCATCATAAGGCCTGTAGCTAGCTTCATGAACAGGAGCGCATGTGGTGCTCTGAGTTTTTGTACATAGCCACTACACTCACAAACAATGATCGAAAAGCAAGTGCCCTTCTGCCAATATGTAATGAGACTCAAGTGTAGTCTCTGTCTACTGTACCAGCTAACGGCTTCCGCAATTGCAACTATAAGCATGCACATGGAGACATTGAGCATCAAGCAGGCTATCAACAAATCGAGGCCATCTCACTTTCTGGCATTCTGTGCTGCAGTATGCAACTACGCCGCACCTGCCACAGTGTTGCAGACCTGTTTCCTCACAGACTACGCAGACGCAAAGCATGTGGGCAGTGTGCGAGCACTGTGCCGGTTGCATCAGCTGTTGCACAACCAAGCTGTTGCACAACCAAGCTGTTGCGTAACCCCGAACTCAAAAAGTATAAGCCTGCTTACTGATGGAACATCAGCTGTCACTAGCATGCTATGACCCAATGTAAGGGCCAGTTGTCAATCTGAAGCTCACTGATCTCACGGAGCAGAGCACGCAGCACGTGCTCATTGCGTCATCCATGGCTGCAAAGCACTACCGCAAGGCCTGACGCACCAACTTCGAGCGGATCTGCAGCGATCCGAAGGACCCAGGTCGACTGCAGCGTAGCAATTCACCTCATGGCCGAGCGTGCACTGGCGGCAGAGGTCCCTGCAGACGCAAATGCCCGTAGGTCCTCACTCAGCGGTTGCCGCAAGACTGTTGGCTTTGGTTCTGCTCGTGAACCACTTATACATTTCTTCATTGGCTGATCAGCCTGCTCCATGCAGACTGTCCTGGTACAAGCAGCGAGACAGCTGGGAAGTCAGAGGCTTGCGCTGGATGTCCAAATCAAGAAATCTGCGCAACCGCACCAAAGGGCCCGGACCCAGACTTGATAGCCATAGAACAGCGCATGCGAAACATCAAGCACAAGATTCTGGTTTTGTCTGGAAAGGGAGGTGTTGGCAAGAGTACCTTCTCAGCGCAGCTTGCATTTGCGCTTGCTGCCAAAAGCAAAGAAGTAGGTTTTGCCCAGGATTCCCTGCACAGAAAGTCGACTGTACTGTTTAGCACACTACTGTTTGGCATAAATTTACTGGTACGCAATATTATAGCTATACAGTAATATATAATATACATGTGCACACATGATGATACATATAAATTTTGGCACATTGTAAGACTGGCCTACATTGCTGCAGGTCGGGCTTCTGGATATTGACATATGTGGGCCAAGCATACCAAAGATGCTTGGACTGGAAGGGGAGGAGATCCACCAGAGCAATGCAGGCTGGTCGCCTGTGTATGTTGAGGATAACCTTGGGGTTATGTCTATTGGTGAGCAGCTCTTTGATTTTATGTTTAGGTTTTTAGGGTTCAGGGTTCATCCAGCCCCAAACACTCAAACCCTTCTATGCTGCAAGTAACCCCTGTACATTCTGCATGTTCATGGATGTCACATGAATCAAGCTGACATGTCTTTGAACATGCATTGCTGTTGGCGCCTGGCTGCATCTGTTTGTGATGTCCCACATGTGGTTTCTCGCTATGCGCAATGACAAAAAGTTTGATGGCTTCATATGTAGCTGCTTGCAAACAGAAATCAGGCTGTGCATCACATGAAGTGCAACATGATACTGTCAGACGTGCCTCATGTACAGCGCAGCACAGCACAGCACAGCACAGCACAGCACAGCACAGCACAGCACAGCACAGCAGCACCTGCATCTTCATTCTTTCTTTCATCTCACTCACTGGCTCACTGGCTCACTCATTCACTCACTCATTCATGTGTTCAACCACACATGCATTTGCGTAGCACATGCCCTCCCTCAGGGTTAGGTATGTATAGTCCTGAGCAGACTTTCTGTAGGAGGCCCTGTTGTGGCAGATCATGCAGGACATGAAGATCTGCAAGATTTGCCAACATGCAGCACTGCTGCTTGCAATGTAACGTTGTCTGTGGTCTGCAGGCTTTATGCTACAGAACCCTGATGATGCTGTCATTTGGCGAGGGCCACGCAAGAATGCCCTCATCAAGCAGTTCCTGAAGGACGTGGACTGGGGCGTTATAGACTACCTGGTTGTTGATGCACCTCCAGGGTATGTGTTGCCCTGCTCTGATACATGTCTTGTTTGTTTGTGGCTTTTGGGGGGGGGTGGGGGGAGGGGGGGCTGGAAGGGGTTGGGGGTAGGTGACAATCTGGTAATCCATAGGCATGGGTACGCTGGCATAGACTACCCCATTGTCAGTGCTCATAATACTTTTATGGAAGACATTGTCATGACAAGCATTTCTTGTTGGACCATGCATGTCTTTTGTGTCTCACAATCATCCGCCTTACCTGAAGTTTTGAATCAAGTCAGACTAGACATCTCGTAGACTTGGTGTTTAGCAGCACAAGTCATTCTCATACATTCAAGCTGTCTGATGTATACGATAACTGCAACAGACACTACACATATGTAGTCATACCTGTCTTGCATACCGCAGAACATGCATGTTTATGCAACTTACCAGACATCACGATTATTGGTTGGGCTCAAGATTTACTGTTGTTATCCTGGGCAAACCAAGTACGCACATAGCAGTGGTTAGCCCACAATGATTTTACTTTCTTCAGGACCAGCTGGAACATGGGTTCATCATGCTATTCTTGCAGGACAACATCAACAGGCAATCATTTGATTAACTTTGACTGTACTCTTAGCTGTGTTTAAGTGATTTTCATTGTAATTGTTATCATTGCCATTATCCCATCATAATCAGTGTGGTTTTGTGCTGCAGGACATCAGATGAACACATTTCCATTGCACAATTCCTGAAGGCTTCAAATGTGGATGGAGCTATCATAGTCACAACGCCGCAAGAGGTTTCTATCATCGACGTCCGGAAGGAGATCAATTTCTGCAAAAAGGTACAGGCAGCTTGCTTGCATGATGTGGCAGCAGCCATTCAAGCATTGCCCCACTGCTTGTTACCCTTTGCCCATAGCCTATCGCCAGTATTTTTTTCCCATTGCCTATCCCCCATTGCTTATCGCCAATAGCCTGTTGCCTATCGTCAATAGCCCATTGTTCATTGTCCATTATCAGCACTGAATGGCCTGTACTTGCTGCTTATTTACACTTTGGATAGCGTCCATTGCTGCCCTTTCTGTAACTCTCGAGCAGAGTTTTGCAGCCACAACAGCATTTCCCAAACCCCTGCCGCATTTTGATTAATGGTTTGTGAATGGTTTGTTAGAAGTGGTTGTGGCTGCAAGACTCTGCTCAAGACTCACTGTGAGGAAAGCCATAGAAGCGTTTTTAAGCGATGATGCTGGTGCCCACATGACACATTTGCCTGCGTGCATGCATGCCAGTTGTTGTGTTCTCAAGACAGAGCCTCAGGCTGATTTGCCCCAAATGCATGTTGCACTGCAGCAACATATCCAGTGGTTTCTTGATGATGCACACATGAGACACCTTCCCGCCTTTGTGCAACTGTTCTGTTCACAAGAAAGAGCATCAAGGTGGCTTGGCCCATATGCAGGTTGGCATTCCTGTTCTTGGGGTGGTAGAAAACATGAGCGGTCTCAGCCAGCAGCTACACAAGTTCAAGTTTTTCACCACCAGTGCTGATGGTGCTCAACAAGATGTGACTCAGCAAGTGCTACAGCATCTTCCTGCTGAGCTTCAGGTGACATCACGCACCTCAACTTACCATTTTGTGTCCAGCTGTTGTGCACATGTATGCATGCCATACACTGTTCAGCATGAGCCTCAGCATTAGTGACACCAGGTGGTCTTGGACTAGCACAGTCAGGGCGACCTGTGAATCTCTCATTGACATTGAATGCATGCTTGACAGATGGAGATCTGCATGCTATTTCTGACGTGTTCTTCTTCTTGCAGAACTGCGTTGCGCAAACAGAGGTTTTCCATGCCAGCAAGGGTGGGGCAGAGCAAATGGCAAAGGACATGCAGGTGCCTTTCCTTGGCAGAGTGCCTTTAGATCCTCTCCTTTCGAGGGCTGCAGAAGAAGGCAGATCTGCCTTTGGCACCAGCAGCTCTAAAGGAGCAGAAGAGGACAGATCTGCCTTTGGTAGTGGCAATCTCAAGGGGAACAGCAAGCCGTTCATGCCAAGCTTGCCTGCTTTGCAAGCCATCATACATCAGCTGATGCAGCTGACAGAGGGCAGTCAGAATGGACAGCGTGAGTCAAATGGAGTGCAGAATGGGGGTTCGCATTGAAAACTAGCAATCAGAGAGGCCCTGAACCAGTCTAGAGTTCCTCAATCAGGCATGTATACATTAGAAGGTTTTATATGCCACTGAATGCGATGTGAGTGTACAGTCGCTCCCATCTGTTCAATTCATGTATGGAAGTGTTGCACGGAACCATCCCACCCCAAGATCCCTGGATATGTCATCCAGCATGTTAATCGCATCACCCCTTTGGCAGGCTGGATTTTCTGACGATTCATGTGAATTAGACAGAGCTGAACTCTGGCTGCTGCACAGAGTATGGTCTGTTTGAGACATGGTGTGACACCCAACATGTGCGCAGTGCTTCATTGCCGGCATGAGGGCTCGTATGACGTCCCAGATCTGGTCCCAGATTCAGATTCTTTCGCAACTTCCTGGTCAAGTCCATTGCATAGGTCACAGGACGCCTAACAAGCATGAGCAATGGTTCACGAGTTTTTGAGGCGTTCTTGTCCACAGGAAGTGCAGTTGTCGAAGTCCGCTTTATTCTTTTGCTTTGACAGCGACCATGTCGTCCCCCGCTGTAGACGTGTATACAGTCAGTTCGCTGTTTACCGTCGGGTCTCCGTCCAGAAGCGGTCAGATTGAGGCTATCGTTGTAGCAGCCTTGTATTTCATCCCCTTCTGTGCGCTGACCCTTCAGTTGCCCGCATGCAAGGGCAAGTACCACCCTGTTATCTCGACTGCCGTATTTGCAGCAGGTCTGTTTACGAAAGAATGACAGGCGGAGCTTTCCAGTCCTTTTGATAGGAAGGTGACAAAATGAAACGTTGCTGTGATGTTTTGCAGCGCGTGGCGTTGGATACATCTTCAGGGCTTTAGTAGAACGCAAGGTGACTAAGTCCAACTTCGAGGCTTACCTGATCCTATCAAGCGCAGCAACGTTTCTTTTCATTGGGGCCCTGGGACATCTGCTAGCCCACTGGTACATAACTCCCCTCAACAGTTATTCCATCTGTGCACCTGCTCAAGTCGTCACAAAACACCCACATTAGTGCACACCACCTTCCGGTGCATCACTGGCAAGCCCTCTACTACTATGCATCGATGGTCAACAGTCAGTACATCACTGCCTGGCTTTATAGTCACAGCACTGCTGCACTTGCCGTGCATTCCACAGGAATGACTTTACTAATGTGCCTTGACCATGTTACTGGCCATTTCCTGATGCAGGTTTGAGCATTCATCCGGGAAAGGTCACTTGGGCTACAGGATTCAAGTCAGAGCTGTCAGACTGCAACTCAACTATGCCTTCGTTGTGGAGCTTTTGAACTACTTGGGGGTCGCCTTTGCAGTCGTCGGTATCAGAGCAGCCTTCCTGTTGTCCACAGCCTCCACCCTCTCTGAGCTAGTTGACGCCCAACAGGGACGTACAACATCCAACAGGGTGAGTCTGCCTGCTCAGTTCTTGAACTGCTTTCCAGCAGAGTGAGTCTGCCTGCTCAGTCCATGATCTGCTCTTTGGGGATACAGATATGTCAATGTTTTGAAGAAGTCCCTGTTCTGTGTCCAATAGGGTGGGATACAGAAACAGCACTGCTTTTCTATTAACGCCTGTCATGCAGTGTGAAATTGCATTCAGCAATGTCAGGCAACTAAACATCAGGCGTTTTGACTTTAGGGAGATATCTTACATGTTTCATGTGTCTGGGCTGCTGTATTGCTGGTTGCACATTACCTGACCTGGCAAGACGCACAAAATTCTAGCTGTGCATGCATCAATGATGCGCTTGTTGTATGTGCACAAGCCATTGACAAGTGTTTAACGCAGCATTTTGCATCTGTTCCTAATATTGAATCTTGTTGTCAAGACAAAACAGGTCTAGCAATTATGGCTGTGCTTGCAGCATCAGCATCAGCTGGAAAGCTCTATTTGTGTGTTGCACTGGAGTGCCTGTGTATGCACAGGAATGTCCTGTACAGTCACAACTGCATATTGTGCCAAATCCCTGTGTTACCAAACGTGAGCACATATACCAATCATCATTCAGCTCCACTGCACGTTCAACTAGCAGTGTCTGCTTGTGCATGTGTTCAGCACATACATCCTTACAGCTTGCATGTCATCACACAAAAAATATGTCTCACTAAGTATCACATTGATCAGCAAGGCATTTTGCCAGAGGGTCAACGCTATCTCGCCAGAGGGTCAACGCTATTTCGCCAGAGGGTCAACGCTATTCCAAGTCATGCGGCTTATCCATGTCTTGTCATGAGACTTGTAATCAGAGGCTCAAAGCATACTGTCCTGTCATGACACAACTCACAGTAGTTCACAAACAGATTAGTGGATATGCAGATCATGTCCTGTTACCATCATCGAATAGTGTCATGATCCAGGTGCTATTGCAATTCAGGGCTGCCCTCCAGGTTGCGGCCCACAGGGGCGCTTCTGTTATCACAAGGAAATGCGCAACCACAATTCTCACATTTCCTGATGTCAATGCAGGGGTTCGTGGCGCTGATGGCGATCTACACACTCTGTGCCTTTGCATGCTGCCTTTGGAGCAGGCTCAAGGGGCCAACTGTCGCACCCAGATCGCCATCCAGAATGCTGGTAAGCACTTCCACCACTGCGTCTGTCGCTTCGTGCTCTCACAACCGCATATCAAGCTGCTGATGCTATACTAGCAGAGGTCTGTGTGAAGGAAGCCAGCATGGTGTTGCTGTCCAGCGAGGCGAGCCATGCAGCCAAGCGTGAGATTGTTTTGTGAATCATTGCTCTATGCAAAGCTTTGACAGCATGTGTGCTGTGCAAGCCTTTTGTAGGCCTGAGCTGTTTTGATGCTCAGCTCTGTGCATCCACTCATGTTCAGCAGCAGCAGCAGCAGCAGCAGCTTTTGTTTGCTGAGTGTCGTTCATCATCCTTGCTGCTGTGTGAGCCTTAGGATGCATGGCAGCCATATTGCGCATCTTGCCTTGACAAGAGGGATGCCCTGCTCTCATCACTTGCACAGTCATCTGCAGAGCATTGCAAAGCTAGAAGACACGTACAGTTGACACATCCAGTGGACACATATGCTGAGGTCTGCAGACTCTGCTCATCAGGCCTTCATGCATGAGCACCATAATGATAATGACCATCACCAACAAAGCCAAGATTGCATCTTTGTCTTGATCTTTTGTTGCACATCATGCCATGCAGGTTGGGTGTAAAGCAATTGCTTCTGAGCACCCTTTGGTCATGCTTGCAGGTTATTTCAGCTTTGTCAGTTGCTTGCATCTTCTTGCTGGTACGGACAGTATTCGGCCTTTTGTCCATTGACCACCACCAATACAGTAATCAGGCGAAGCTCTTGTATACACTGGAGGTGTTACCTGAGATGATAGCGCTGTACACTGTGGCAATCCCAGGGTTCATCCCCGGGATTGGTCGAGATGCTGAAGCCCATTTGGGGATCGCGCCAACCGGGACACAGGCATCCCCACCACATGTGAAGGTGCATCATGAGGGTGAGCAGATGAGCCGTGAGGAGGAAGCGAGTCACCAACAAGGGAAGGTTGTCACAGCATCCCTCACCACATGGCCACATGATCACCACATGGCCACATGATCACCACATGGCCACATGATCAGTGATCATCCCCGGGCCAGTGGACGTCATGCTTCTGCTGCTGTACATGAACAGCAACCAGATCAGGGCAACTTCAGTGACAGCCCTACTGTATTGTCTGGAACAGCCCCTTTGATACAGCAACAGGTTTCTCTCCAGCTGAGGGGCAACAGCCCCATTGCTTGGGCTGCAAGCGCCCCAGTGACCAGACAGTGACACAAATCAGAAGAAGAAGAAGGACATGAGTCAAAAATTGGTTGGTAGCAAGCGGCAGAATGATTGTTTGTGCTTTCCATGCTCATCAGCTCAGCCTTCCTGATTTAATTAACAAACACAATCCTTCCAGATTGTGCTTCAGAGTTTATTTAGTACCTGAGGTGGAGAGTTTCTGCCTTCTGGCCACAACCATTTTCTGTTCAGAACAAGAGTGCTTGAGGCCGGCCTGCTTGATGTACGTACTCAGCTGTGATGACAATAGGATAAGCATTGCTACATCCAGAGGTGCACATGTGCTGTCTCTAGTATGAGGGTCTCCATCCTCCGCTGTTAATCACAAACATTGATATCAGTGCTGTACATGTATCAAGTAAAGCATGTTAACAGTCTTGCGCAATTGGTTGCTTCCTTGGTCCTATACTTGTGTTTGCAGCCCCTTTCCAGAGCTGCAAGAGCATACAGGATGTTTCCTGTCTTAGTGGTGAATGATACACTATGTGTTCACAACACATTCATCAGTTGTTTGCACGTGCAACCTAGTATATACACTGAAGCAGTTGACCTCTACATTGGCGACCAGTTGTTGACAGATAGTCCCTGGGCAGCCCGGTATAATACTTGGCTTCTCATTAAATTGACGCCGAAAGGTGTAGTCTAGTCTTTTCTTTTCTTGACAGATGGTACATTATTTTGCAGTACCTTGCAGCACTGCTGAGCATGTCTGGGCAATCTGCACTCACATATTCGGCATTGATGCAATATATTCGCCATGCATATGCATATGCAACATTCACATGCAGGTTTGACTTGCAACAGCATGGTAGCATGGATAGCAGGCTGTCACTGTGGACCTTCAGCTGTCACATGAAAGCTGTCTCTATGGAGATTGGGTCCCGTTGTGATGCAACAGTCTGCACGACCCTATCTTGCCTGTAGCTAAACTGGAGTATGGTGTCAAATCTTGGCCAATTGCAAACAAACGCTGTGGCATCTGCAACAACTCTGCTCCTTACTGCCTACTATAGTATACACTAGCTAGCTCACTAGCCATAACTTCATATTTGATCCTGCACCTTCAACAGCATAACCCTTTCCTAAACATCATGTTATATTGTTTGCTATGTTGACTACTTGCACTACACTGCTGTGACAAATAGTCAGGCACCTGAGGAAGAATTCAGGAACTCAAGCTGACTCGGCCTTTGAGCATGAGCTAGATTGCAAGGGAGCTGAAGACCCTACCAAAGCACAGCTTACAAGGTATGCACTGCACAGATCTGGCAACGCACTGTGCAGGCGACCAAGAGGTACAAAACCCTAAATGCACAATGCAGGCAACCAAGAGATACAAAACCCGAAATACACTATGCAGACGACCAAGAGATACAAAATTGCATCAGCCTTTGACGAGTGTCACTCTCTTAAGACCAAGCTTGGTAACAAGCATATCTGTTCTATGCAACATATGCAGTAGGGAAGACAAATACAAAACCCAAACAGCTGATGTTTGGGCAAAAATTGCAATCTCTGACACAACATCACTCAACCCCGTGACGCACATAGTCAGCATCATGCATCAGGACCACTGTGGTCTTCGTGACTGTCAACATGATCTGAATCATAAGTATCCCCCAGCATCACGTCATCATCTGACTAGTCCACATATTCACAGTCATCAAGGATTTGGAAGAAATTATTGGCTTGTCCATGCTGCTCATTGAGCCAGAAATAGTTGGCTTGCTGGTGCTGCTCATTGACGCAAGCATCAATGTCCGCGCTGCCGCTGCAGGCAAACTTCACTTTTGCTTCAGCACCCAGATCAATCTCAACTCCATCCCCTGCGTAGTAGCTCATGTGTAGCCTTGCATAAGGGGAACTTGGGATTCGGCCTTCAAACCTACAACCTCTTTGGGCATGGCACTGAAGTCCAGCTTTGGAGGGGATGCAATGCAGGGTTGGTGATCGATTGCCCAGCTGTGTTCACATTGCGCCGCAAGTAGCTTAGCAGAATAATTAGCAAAGCAAAGACCAACCAGCCATCATGTGCTTGAAGAAGGGAGAGGAATTGCTCTGCTAGCGCTATGAGGTTGTGCTGAGTGACAGACTGCTGAGTAGCAAAGGCCATGCTGGCGCCGAAGAGGCTAGACGGGCTGGCGCACTTCTGTAAAACCTGCTCTTTCGTCAAGGCTGCGCATCTCACGCAGGCTGGGTCGTATAGGTCACCGTGAGGCATCAGCAGCAATTGGAAGCCATGCCTTTGTCAGGGCAAGAATCGACAGCTTTGCAGCCGAAGCCGTTGAACCTTGGCCTGGACATGTGTGACACAGATAGTATTGTTCATATCCATGTTACAGCTGCCGCAAGCAGAGGGCTGCACGAGCAAGTTCAGGCCCATCTTCAGGAAACTGACTTGCAGATGCCACTTATTGTAAAGCTGCGAGCTGGCCAGGAACTGCTGGCTGCGTTGGCTACCAACATCTAGTTTCTTGGTGATCTCGTAACTTAGGGTGGTTGGTACGTCGTGAAGGGTGCTCTTCCTCAAACGATAGTTCAAGATTATTGCCAATACTGACACGGCATCAAACAGGTTCTGTCGTAACACCGCGGAGGACGGTCCCTTTTGGCAGTAGATACTGAAGCTTACCTGCAGAGTCCATTTTGAGCACGCTCGTGTCAGCAAAGTATGCCGCAGTAGATCTGGGCGCGACACTCGGAGGCACATTCACAAATGTAACCCTGCAGAGACTGCTGCAGCTTCCAAGCCACGGTAAAGCATGACCTGCAGGAGCTTGCAACTCCATGGCACTGGGACTCAATGAACAGAGTCTCTGTAACAGAGATGTGGGCTCTGCGACAGCAAGTACCTTTTGCCGGCTGCCAAATCAGCTTTATTTTGTTGTCAGACATTGACTGTCTCCTGACGTTTCTGAAATAAAATAGACGTTTCGGGATTGAAAAGAGCTTCAGTGACACGAAGCTCTCATAATACAGCCAAATTTAGTATACATCATTGCAACAGGAATAGCAATGATAGTGGCATCAACATATCCAATATGTGCATGTCATGTTGGGCGCAGCATGTACTCTAAGCACGCTCCATACATGCATGATATAATCAGCATACAAGTATTTTCAGTTGCTAATTCCATAGTTATCTCAAATCATTCTTTTGTCTGTCTTGTGCATCCCTATAAGGCCTACTAGTACGACAGTTTTGACAATCACGTAATGCAACATCATTGAAACTAAAGCTAGGGCGGCCAGGTGGGCGAAGCCCCTTGACTTCACCAAACAAAAGCTGCTTAGGCAATCTATCGTTAGGCATCCTGAAAACATGACCTAGCCACCTGCTCTGGAGAGACAAGACTTGTCCTGCACGTACCTAGCTCATCATGAGCTGGAAAGCGTTTTAAGTATTATTATTGTTATTATTATTATAGTTATTATTATTATATTGTGTAGCTAAAACCCTGCTTCATATTCTGAAGTTGCTATCGAAAATCTGAAGTTCCTATCGAAGACAACGCACCGAGAAAAATCACTAGACTCCCTTCATCACAGCTCTCCAAAACATATATGCAAAAGCAAGGCCAAAACCATGAACGACAACAGAAAGACATACCGACTGCAACATACACCTACATACAGTACATGCGAACACAACGGCAGGATCACAGCAGCAAGACTTGCATGCTAAGCTGGTGCACATTTGCGCCGCTTGAAGCGCTGCAGCACCAACCGCAAAGTGTAGGTCAGAATCCCGTACGATGTTGCCTCGAGAGTTACACTCCATGCAAACTCCTTCTTGAAAGACCCAGGAAACTCATACTGGGTAAAGGTATTGCCCCAGCCGTCAGGTCTGCCCAACGCCGCAATGTAGGCTGTTGCAAGGTAGAACGACGTGAGGAGGAAGATCGGCTTGAAGCGGAGCGCTGGCTCGCAGAAGTTCTTGGTGTCGATGACTAAGCTGACTAAGGGACCCAGCAGCTCGAAATTGGCCACCAGCCATGCCAAAGTCACCGCTGGATTCTGCACAACACAAAGCAAGAACCTGTGTAACGGTAGATGAGTGTTCACTCCATACATTTTACTTACTGGTGTTGTCATCTGTTCATGCATCCACTCATTGAGCAGGTGTCATGTGCTGGGGTGGTGAACATGTCCCACGGTTCCAGGGTTGCAGCTCTGGATGATACTGCACAAGTACTGGTAGGCACCAAACTGCAAATGTAAGTTTGTGCAGATCAATGACAGACAAGTATCATGTGATTCTTCAGCATGTGGCAGGAGTGAGAGGGGACGTACATTATGGGGTGAGTCAGACCGATCCAACTTGAACCAAGGCTGTCCGCTCAGGGAAATTACGTTGACCACTTGCACGAGCGCCCCCATGAAAGCCATGAAGGAGAGCAAAATGAACGTCGGCACAGTGCTGACAGGCTCAATCTGGTGTCGGTTGAGCTGCTTCAAGGGAGGAAGAAGGCAGGTTGTGAAGGCCAGAGTCAGTGCCTGAAAGTCAATGGCCACCACCTGTGATGCAAAGAGGGAAATATATGAGGGCTTGTGCAGAGGATAGAAGGCTGTACATGTGGCTGTTGGGCTGCTTCAACAGAAGGAACATTGATCAGGCAAAGAACAGATGCCCAGGATGCAATAGCTGCTTCAACAAAGGAAACATTCAGCAATGGACAGATGCCATTGCCAACAGCCTAGAATGCAATGGCTGCTTTTCGTACAGCAAGCAGAGAGCAAGAAGGCTGCACTAGCTATGCAAGCAGAAGGAACAGCCTTGTTTAAGGTTGAATGCCTGAGAGCTCCAACAACAGCAAGAACAGTGACAATTGCAGTTACAAGAACAACAGCACAGCCGCCCTCAGCAGCAAGAGCAGTAACAGTGCACGCATACCAACGACATCGAGGCTCCCTGGAGGTCAGGAGAATGTGCACTGACCTGAGAGGTGGCCAGCTGTGACCCGTTTACACAGAAGCTGATGTTCTGAGCAATGGACAAACACCATTGATACAAGACCATGTACTGCAGCAAACAATCATGTGGTATGTCAGAATAAACGAGGGCCCCGGGGGGGGGGGGGGGGGGTTGGGGGGGGCGGGTGGCCGCATGTCCATGTGTATGTATGGTGCATGGGTCTTGTGTATCATGCCCTGTCCACTAGCTTGTTGAAAGCAGCAGCATGCATGCATGCTAAGCAGCTCATTGGTATAGGTGTTGCTGCACTTGCATGGCAGAAGCATGCCTTGCAACCCCACTCACAGGATGGTCGGCAATTTGAGCAAGTTGCAAATGCGGTGCCCATTGGTGTGCATGTGAGCCAGCTGGAATTGCAAGGCCTGATGCGACAGAACACAGAGAAACATGCAGAATCAAGCTGTGCAGATCTTACCTTGAACAGGGACAAAGTGAGGGAATGTGAGGCTCTGCTGGCCCTCAAGAAACTGCATACTCCTGCAACACATCATGCTTCTCAGTGGCCGTATCATTAGGTCCTTCAAGCCTGAATGTAAACCCCCTAATCCTGAAACACTCACGTTCTCCCTCAGAGGGCTTGCATCAAAGTCAGGTTTTATAGCTTGATTGTATAGAGCGTGAAGAATAAAGTCGAAATCACCAAACTAAAATCTTGCAACGAACAGGTTGTGCTGAAAACAGAGCCTCAGAATGGCAAATGTTGACACACACAACAGCACAACATTGCAAGTGTTGGCCGTTGACAATTTGTGGCCATGCAGCCTGGCCAACACTTCAAGTTCAGTCCATCAATCACTTGTTATTTCATTCATTCATTCATACATTCATTTGTTTGTTTGTTCATTCACCAGGTGTCCTCCCCTAGGCTGAGACACATACAGTGGTGAGCAGCTCCCTGTCTCGGGTCTTGTTCTGGCAATGAGTGTAGCAGCAGTAACATGAATTGAAATTCCTGCTACAAAGCCAGTAAATGCGGACAAAGATGTCTATGGCCAATGGCACGGCCGTTTTGCTTACCTTTTATGGAGCCATGGGTTGCGGACACACAAGATGCAACAATGGCAAGACCCTGTTTGGTACGACAGTTCATCAGTCATTCATGATGTGACTCAGAGGTGTTGTGCTATGCAGGCATGGTATGTGGACATGCATGGCAATGCAAAGCCTTCTCAGCATCTAGACTGACACACCTGAAACAAAGTTACAATGTCACTCGACATTTTATCTGAAATCTTGCTGGGTTTTGTAAGCTTTTGGCGGTGTTAGAGGGTTTGGCTGACCTGCAACCGAGCCATGATGTGTGGACAGGGAGGTTGCAAAACTGCCAAGCATCAATGTTTCATACATCTTGCTGAAACTGTCGAGCTTTTGCCAGTTTCAGAGGACTTTGCTGACCTGCTACAGAGCCACGATGGGTGGACAGGGAGGCTGCTACAATGGCATCAGTGGTGCCCACAGCCAAGCCCACGTCTGCCGCTGACAAGGCACTCAGGTCATTGATTCCATCCCCACAGAACAGTATCCTGTTTCCATATCCCTGCAGGACCAATCATTGCTAGTCTACATTGTGATATGTCATAACGAAGAATATCTCTGCATGTCAGAAACGTTTCAGCAGAAAATCATGACAATGCTTTCAGAGTCTGTCAGGAAACAACTGCAAATCATGTGATTGCACATCTGCAATGGTAGAATGACACAGCACTCGGTCATTGGCCATCCCCACAGAACAGCATCCCAGGCCTGCTTTCCAGTCCTTTACCACCAAACATTGCTACGCACCATGCTGTTACACTCCTGCCTACAAGTATGTGTATGCCTCATTTACTTGCTCCTTGTCTACATCACAGCTGCCCATCAATCACACTGGGGTGGGGGGGGGGGGGGGGGGGGGGGGCCCAAGGCAACCATTGCTGCAGTTTGCCTTTCAGCAATGGGCAGGCTCACATGCACAGGGCAAGGCTGCCCATCACACAGCTGCTGAATGCCAGTGGCACTCAAACCCTAAACCCCCCCCCCCTTCCCAAGTGCTGCTAGTCACGAAAGGGCAAAGTAGCTCCTTGTGGTGCTTCCAGCAATAGGCAAGCTCACCTGTATATGGCGCGACTGCCCATCAAACAGCTGGTGAATGCCTGTGGCGCTCAACAAGTCTACAACCTGACCCTTCTGATGGGGCTTCATACGCGCAAATACCACGGCATTACGCATCACTGACTCCAGTAACGAGGTGTCCCCAAGCTGAAGCACATGATCAAAGGCATCCCCGGTCACTGTGCACTGCATATGCCCCTCTGCCAGGGCTGTTAGAGCCCATCCGGCCTCACACTCCAGGTTGCGCTGTGCTTGGATGAACTTGAGACCCCCCAGGGTTGCCCTGGGAGTGGCAGGGGTCTCTAGAGGTTGTTGAAGGCCCCTCCCAGAGAGCGTAAAGAGCCTGCGCAGCTTCTTGTGGTGCAAGGCAGAGGAAGGAATGCGACTTAGCACAGGGGGGTGTGTCTGGTGGGCAGGGCTGGGGGTGCCAGTGGGGTAGGGTGGACTGGGCCCCAACCACTGGTCTTGATGCCCTTGTGGCATAAACACAGTCTGAGCATGCTGATTTTCTTCTTCTTCTTCTTCTTCTTCTTCAGCAGAGGACATAACTGTGCTCTGGTTGTCAGCAGAGGAGGTGAGCACAGGATGCCCAGGCAAATCGCTGCCTTGACCAAAGGACATACAAAAACCAGAGGAGGCTTCGGCTTCAGTGGCTGGTGATTGGCATATGGTGACCTTCTTTCGACTGGACTGAGCAATGGGCAGAGGAGTATGTGATGTTGGCTGAGCTAGGGAGGGTGAAATTACCCTCTTGAGACTGGACCTATGACTAACAGCGTGTCTAATGGGCTTTGTAGGCAGCTCAGCTGCTGGCTGATGACTCACTGGGGCAGCTTCTATAGCAGATGCTGCATCTGTCATGTGGTCACCATATGGCACTTTGGCACTGAGAAGCCTGCCGGTCTCCTGCTCAGACACAGTGGAGCTTCTTCTTCTTCTGCGCTCAGGCAAGGGCTGTTGCTGGCTGGGCCCTTGCACCATCGGCCCTGCAGGGCTTTGCCCTTCCCTGGCTTCCTCTTGCTCGTCAACCAGTCCTGAGGGCTGTTGCTGGTCAGGACTCTTCTGGTCCAGCCCTGCTTGGCTCTGCACAGCATCAGCGCCAGGCAAAAGGTGTCCTCCTTGTCCTTCTTCACCTGCCCAGCTGGCAGTGTGCCCTAAGCAGTTTGCAGTAATGGAGAGCTGCGCTTCCAAGGAGTGCTCAGGTAGCCCCTCCTCAGGGCCACCATCATTCCGCCCTGGGGCTTCTCCAAGCAGCCCCTGAGCTGAACCTGCTGGCCCCTGGGGGTAAAACCCTTGTGGGATCTGCCCCTGGGGGTCTGCGTGTGGCTGCCCACTCCTGGCAATGTCAATGATGATCATCTGGGCATCGGTGCTTAGCATGCCAACGTCCCTGGCAACTGCAATTGCTGTATGATGGTAGTCGCCAGTGATCATCACGGTTCTGATCCCACCTCTGCAGTGACAGCACAACCATGACAATGGACCACTTGCATTCGGCATGTTGCACACTGTGGCAGAGCATAGCAAAGGTGCATGGCTCATTTGTACAACAGCTTGCCAGCAGTGCTACACGGCACAGCACAGCACAGCGCAGCGCAGCACAGCATGCATTCAAACTTCAGTGTTGCTCACCCATCCTGCAGCTCAGTGATGGTGCTCTTGGAGTCAGGGCGGATGTTGTTAGTCAACACCATGAGGCACAGCAGCTCCATGTGGGTCACATGGGCCTCCACCTGCTGCTGAGTCATGCGCAGCAGGTCCAGCTGATGCACGTCTGGGATGACGCCCACTGCCATGGCCATCAACCTGAAGCTGTTGCTGCTGAACCCATCCTGGATCTGCATCATAATCATAACAATAACAATAATGATAATAATAATAATAACGATGATGGTGATGATAATGATGGCAGCAACACAACAAATGATGATGATGATGCTTTCCAGCTCATGAAGAGCTGGGCACCTGCAGGCGCAAGTTTTGTCTCTTCAAAGCGGTCTGTTCTGAGCATCGTTACGAGATACATTGCCTGATCTGCACTGATCATCACAACTGTTCTGGCTGCCAATCTTTGGTCATGCAGATGCTGCTGATGCTGCATCGCTGCCGGATGTACAAACAGTGACTGTCCTTAGGCTCTTCTCGAGCTTGTCTGGTCTGACTGCGTCGGTTCTTAGGTTGGCAAGCACGCTCAGAAGCAGTTGCTGCTGAGCCTGTCTCTGACCTTCATGATCATCTGGAAGTGCTTCAGCTGCCATGCAAAAGCTGCATCTGACATACTGCTGCCAGACTTAAAAAACGGTGACTGTTCTGACATTCTTCTTGAGCTTGTTTTGTTTAGCCATCGACAAGACTTTCTGGAGAAGCAAGACTGGCCTTACCCTTGCCTAGCTTGCACTGGCAAATGTTTACAGTCACGACTATTACTCTTCTTCATGTCACAGCCAGAGGCCTGTAGATTGCCGCAATACTTGGTGGTAAGGCTCTGTTACTGAGTGCCGGTGTGTTAAAGTCATGCTGACACATACAGCTTGAAGACGCCTGCTGCAATGGACATTATCGGACACAGCAACAAAACTCCCTCAGTGATCAGTCAGAACCGTTTTGGGACATTTGCATTCACTGCATTTCTTTGCGCCTGAAGTTTATCTCCATCAACACTCCCCAAGATCAGAAACATATGCGTTTGCAGCTGAACAGCACCAAAACAGCAGGAATAGATGAGAGCTGGACGTAATTTTTCACAGCCAGGACCAGCCTTAGGAGAGTTATGCGCAGGAACAATCCAGATTGGAACCTGCTGTAGTGACAACGTGCAAGATGCGCCAACTTGAGATGTCAGAAACTTTTATCATTGCCAATGAGGCTAGATCTGTGCCGTACCTGTTCAAAATCAGCAGGAACAGAAGACGCTTGGACCAGATCCTTGATGATCCCAGGTGCTCCTCTGATGAAGAGCAATGCCGAGCCTGGCAGAGCATCATCTGCCATGACCACCACCCCGGACCTCAGGGTTTGGGAGCTGAACTCTAGGGTTTTGGTGATGGTCAGCCTGGCTGTGCGGGACTGTGAAACATGATCAGGCTTCCTTGGCAAGACAATGACGTCCCTGTCCTGCATAATTGATTCAATCAATTAGCCACATGATAATGATGAAAAGAATGACGAATACCAAATATCTTCAACAAAAAAAAGTTAATATGACTTTTGCTCAAGCTGTACTGGACATGAATTAACAAAGTGATCAAGTGTATGGAACGATAGCACATGTGAGCTGTGGCTGTTAGGCAAGCCATGTATAAACTGTTTGTGGACATACAGCTGGTAAAATGGGGAGGCCATTTGCCTGCAACATGTGCTAGCAGAAAGCATGCCTTTACTGCCCATTGCCCAATGCCAATTGCCCAATGCAAACTATCCATTGCCCAGTAAGCTACACTAGCTGATGGGGTGCATGCCACCCATTGCTTTTGTCTGATGGTCGTCTGGGTGTGCTTACAAGATTGCTGGATATCAGATTCCCCCCCCGCCCCCCTTCTCTATAGTATATAATATGCTGGATGATGTACATGGATGATCCATATGGATGGTCCACATGGATGATGCACATGGCAGCGCTCTGTACTAAATCCCAGTCATTGAATGTTGACTCCCCTGATGATGACTCCCAAAGACAGGAATGTCAGAACTGTCCAAGACAGAACATGCCGAAATGATCCCAGACAGACACCGACTAGCAAATGCATGAGAAACCTACCAAGAAGCGAGCCTCGACAGCTTTGAACATAGAGCGCTCCATGTCCACACCAACCAGAGTCTTGTTGATCCATGAGAGGCCGTTGCACACAGCCAGGGCTTGTCTCAGCCGGTTGTTCCAACGCAGGGCATTCTGCTGCAGGCTCTCAAACTGGCCCTTATGCACTGGCAACACGCCATGCAAAGCTGCCTGCGGAGGCACACGTCACACCTCACCCTTACACAGTCATTACTCTCAATCATACATCGTCAGGGCTTGCCTTGGTGTGTTGTTTGAGTGCAGAGCATTCTGCTGTAGCCTCCTTGACTGGCGCTTGTGCTGGCAAGACATCATGCAAAGCTGGCAATGCCATGCACCTCACTCTTATACAGTCAATCGTCACACTTACACAGTCACATGTGTACAGTCAGGTTTGTACAGTCATGCTTACATGGTCATACCTCACATGAACACAGTCATACCTGTACTGTCACACCTCCTATGCACAGGCATACTTACACAGTCACACCTTGTTTACACAGTTACATTTACACAGTCCCACCTCAAATTTACCCAGTCACATTTCTCACTTGCACAGCCAAAGTTGCACAGTCACGCTTTCACAGTCACACCATTTGTGTCACCATTGACATTCACATCCTAAAGGGATTGCACTACAGCAGCAAGAAGCTTGCCACTCCCATCAATATGGGTTGGTGGCCTAATGCAACATTAGGGTTGGTGGCCTAAGGCAACATGAGGGTTGGTGCCCTAAGGCAACATTTGTCACACAGCACGACAATAAATTTGTGTTTACTATCTTACAGCTTGTGGCTGCTGTTGATGATTATTGCCGCCATGTTAATGCAAAGAGAAGTTATCTGGGCACTCATGATGTCCCAAGGCATTGATGGCACATTCAATGCAGCACATAATGTATTGTCTGCTGATCCCCATTTCTTGCTGTTCAAACTGCATGCAGCAGCTGATTCGAGTGCAAGATGCTGCTTTTATACAATGCTTGTCAGATCGCTGGTATAGTCAAGGCAGAACAGGCTCAGCGTGAGCTCAGGGGATTTGCAGCCACAGATGTGACACAGAAAAGTGGGAGTCTGCAGCAGGAGCAGCAGCAGCAGCAGCAGGAGCCACAGCAAGAGGAGAAGAAACACACAATGCAGTAACAAGAAGAGGAGGCTCACCACGCTGTCTGTCAAGGTGCCAGTCTTGTCAAAGCACACCATGTTCACATAGGCACCAATATTTAATGCCTTGGAGTACAGAATCGAGATCCCAGCTCTGTCTAAGCGCATCCGTGCAATGTACGTAAGCACCAGGAAGATGGTGGGGATGCTGGGGGGTGCAGAGTACGTGAGTGTGTCCAGCACCTTGATGGCCCAATCCTCAGGGGTCTGGGGGTAGGCTACGCTGGCCCTCCAAGCAAAGGGAATCAGGTTGAGCAGCTGTAGGCTCAAGGCAAAGGCGTACAGCTGGAAGGTGTCCTGCATGCATACAGAAGAGATCCGGATGTGCGTGCATGCAAACAGAACGACAATAATGTGCATGCAAGGTGTCCTGCATGCAGCTAGAGGAAATCAAGATGTGCATGCAAGTAATTAGCCAGCTAGCAATGAGGATACAAGAGCAGGCTGTGCTGATGGACCTTGTCAAGCAGGGGCTATGAAGGTGGGCTGTGTGCAGTCAGCTGGAAAACATTGTGAAGAGCTTGTGATACTGCACTGCTGATTGTCACATGCTAGCCAGGCATAAGGGATGACATAGATGAGACCATGGGGCCAGGTCCATGACGTTCAGGACAGGTCAACACAATGCAGCACAGCTCAGCATGGTATGGGACAGCATAGCACGGCACAGTGCATCGCGGCGCAGCATGGCATGGCACAGCACAGCGCATCATGGCATAGCCCAGCATGGCACAGCATGACGGCACAGCGCAGCATAGCGCAGCTTGGCAAGGCACAGCATGGCACGGCACAGCATGCCACAGAGCAGCATGGCAAGGCACTGACGAGCAAAGCACAGCATGGCAGAGCACATGAAGCATCACAGCATGAAACATCACATCATGAAGCCTCACTGTATTGCTAGAAGCAGGCCTAGGGTTGCTAGAAGCAGGCCTAGGGTTGCTAGATGCAGGCCCAGGGTTGCTAGACGCAGGCCTAGGGGTGCTAACCTTGACAAAGGTGTCCTTGCGAGCTGGGAGGGTGGTGGGAGTGACCAGCTCCCTCACCATGCTGCCCATCTGGGTGTTCAGCCCTGTACGGCACACCATGGCCAGCACCTCATCCTCTGCATCCTCTGGATTCCACACCTGCACATTCAGTCATTCGATCATTCATCTTTGATTCATGCATGCATGCATTCATTGATCCATTCATTTACGCTTTTGTTGGTTCGTCCGTTTGTTCACTCATTCATCCAATCATCCATTCACTCATTCATCCATCCATCCATCCATCCATCCATCCATCCATCCATCCATCCATCCATCCATCCATCCATTCATTCATTCATTCATTCATTCATTCATTCATTCATTCATTCATTCACTCATTCTTTCACTCACTCATCCATTCATTTGTTCATTCATTCGTTCATCCATCCATCCATCCATTCATGCATTCATGACACGTGTCTTCCCTTACTCAAGTCAGGCATATGCAATCCACTATATTTAGGCAGGTCTCTACAAGGTCCCTGCTCAACGCACCTGTAAGATGCAGGAGCATCCTCACCGCTGTCTTGCATGCTCACAGATTGAGCTGTTATAAGTAATTATTATTAAACGCTTTCCAGCTCATGATGAGCTAGGTATGTGCAGGACAAGTCTTGTCTCTGTTATGTGTGACAATGAACACACTCAACTTGCCGAAGCAAAGCATGCATGGCGAGCGAGTCATCTTCTGTTTTCTCTGCATCACAGTCAATACGTATATGCTAACGTGCCAACTGACCACTCCAATCAGCAGCCACTTGTCAGCCAATGGGCCAGGCATTAGCCAATTAGCATGCCCCTCACTGTGCATGTAGCAGAATGCTGACCGCATCATATGGCACAACAAGGCCATGCACTCAGTGGATGTGCAAGCCAAAGCTGTAGCAGAATTGCAGAACAAACGAACGAAAAAGCCAACGTCGGTAGGCAATTCAACAAAGAGAAGCCCAAGGCGATCACAAGTTGGGTCCAAGCTTCCCTTGCACAATTGCACTCCTGATCGTCTGATTGTATTGCCTGTATGCAAGACTTCTCTGTTTGTCTATCACTTTCTCTGCGTGCTGAATGTGCCACAGGCCACAACACAGGAAAATGCGACTGACGTTTTCCAAAGGTAGTTTGTCTAAACCTCTTTTCAACATATGAACGACGTGAAAGATGTTAATCAGCTCTTTTCCTGACATCTTCAAAACTTTCTCCTCTTTTCTGACATGGTTTATGATTGCCTGTGCGACAACACAGGCACAGGCGTCAAGATGGGGGTGTGACCTGTTGCACGGTGGTGCCAGCATACACCGAGCAGCTTTGGTGCCGGTCCGGGTTGTAACGTACCCCATTTTCCGGTACAAAGGCAGCCTTACGCACTTGAGCTGCCTGCAGCAGATGATACTAATGATCGTCATGATTGTATGCATGATAAGCTAGGTACGTGCAGGGCAAGTCTTGTCTGTCCAGAGCAGCAGATGAGGCTCTGCTCTTAAGGTTTGCCCTGGGTTACAACAAAGTTGACTTGCAGCTTTACCTCTCAGACAAAGTTTCTGCTGCTGAGATAACAGTTCCTTTGTGTTGTTTTGAACTCTCGACTGCCAGGACATGTGTCATCAGATGAGTGTGTGGCTTGGTCGTTGTCAGGGCGCGCTGAAGATCCACACCAGGCTTGAGAAGAGAACACAAGGAACAGAAGAAGGCTAGGCTTCAGAAGAAGAGAGAAGGACAGCAAGAGGAGAAGAGTAGGCTTGAGAAGAAGAGAGACGGAAAGGAAGAGGAGAAGACTAGGCTTGAGAAGAAGAGAGAAGGACAGCAAGAGGAGAAGACTAGGCTTGAGCAGAAGAGAGAAGGAAAGGGAAAAAAGGAGAGAGAGGAGAGGAGAGGAGAGGAGAGGAGAGGAGAGGAGAGAAAAGATGATGCTGTCTGGCAAATGCCTGGGGTGGGTCCAAGCTTTCCTGGGACCACACCTGGGACCAACACTTTGACTTGCAAGCACTGAGGCAGCAGTGCCTCCCATTTTTGGACAGACAGGCACCTGTGAGGCTGCAAACACAGGGTCCAGAACATGCACTTCAACACCAAGCATGTAGGATCAAAGTGAGCATGAAGAAGAATGAGGGTGGAAACGAGGAGGAGGAGGACAAAAGCAGGAATGAAGAGGAGGAGGAGGAGGAGGAGGACAAGAAGGGCAAGGAGGAGTGTCAATGCTGAGAGCCAATGCTGCTTGTGGGAGTAGGATATTGGACTGTGCCCCAAGGGGACGCCAACAGGCATTATCACAATTGCCGTAAGAAAAGGATCAATGAGCACCGTCAGACGTAAGGGCAGGAAGGTACAGGAGAAGGAGGAGAAGGGTGAGGAGGAAGAGGAGGAGGGAGGAGAAGGGTGAGGAAAAAGAGGAGGAGGAGATAGTTCACCTCTCCAGACAGCATAGATTCCACCACCAGGCAGGCGCCTTGCAGAAGCACCATGTCACACATGGCCTTGCCACGCTGCAGCACCACCACATCGCCAGGCACCAGGGTATGAGACGACACAGCCCTGACCCACCCCGCCTGGACAATGGGGGTCAGGCGGCAGTGGTTCACCAAGGCCATCACCTTCAACCGCTGCCGGCGTAGGGTATGAGCTAGGGAAACAGCGGCGGCTCCGGTCAGGGACAACAACAGGACTGGTAGCCAGTAGTAAGCTCGGTACATTAGGTATGCCACCTCCAGATTCTGCAAAGGGGTATGGGTCAGGGCTTAGGGTTTGGGTTTTATGTAGGGACCGAGACAGCGTCCTGGTATAATGGCTGCACAATTGCAGTGTGATGCAAAGTGCAATCCCAGGAAAAGGGATAATGTGTGAGCAGGAGCTTAAGAAGCGTGCCTGGGGATGCAATGCTGCGCAGGTCAGCGTGTGTGTATGTGAGTGAGTTTCAAAATACTGCATTTGGGTGAGCTGAAGTGTGGCTTTGCAGGGTGGACACAGCCAAGTGCAGTAGGACAAGAAGCCTACTTGGCTGCTGATGCCATTTTGGTCTGTGCACAATTCTCCTCATGCTGTAGCAGCAAGTGATATGAGTGACTTGACTACTAATGCCGCCAGGCACATTTGCGTTTACCAAGCACATCATGCATTGTGAATATGATTACATATGATAAGCATACACAGACTACATGATAATCATACAAGTTTGTAAAGTACACAGATAAAGAAAGTTGGCCACAAGCTTGATGTGGCAACCTTACCAATGCAATACACGGCAAGTCATGGCAAGATGCGGATCCAGCAAGTCAATGTCAGACAAGACATGGTAACACATGGCAGGACGCGCACATGAGATTGCAAAATGTAACATTCAATGCACAGCAATGAGCAACATATGCAAACACGAGAATGGATGCCAACCTGAACAATGAAAACGCTGGGGTACATGTGCCGCACAAAGACTGCAATCTGGTTAGGCTGGAAAAACTGGCGCTTGTTCCCATACATGACCACCATGTTCCTCCTAGTCAGGACTTGAGCTGAATTGAAGTCCTTCCAGCTATCACCTGCAACTTGGCAAGCAGAAGTCATGCAGTGTTTTGTTTGCTGGTCAAGATCTGGGCTGAACCGAAGTCTTTCCAGCTGTCATCTGCATTTCGGAAGCAAAAGCATCTAGCTAAATATATGCTTCGACTCAGAATGAACAACTTGCTAGCCAGTCCGTCCAGTTGGCACCTGCAACACAACGTCCAAGCAATGTGAGCCAAGCTGGTTTTATGTCCTGCATGACACTCAAACAATAGATAGATTCAAAATTGGAAAAACAAAAGCAATGGTCATGATGGCGGGTGATCTGGGCGGTGGTTGGCTGTTGCGAGGTTTGAGCCACGGTTGCAGCAAGCTTGACCCTTTTTCAATTCACAAAAAACAACAAAACACGTTGCTGCTGCTGCTGTTGTTGATGTGTCTTATAAGTGTCTCCCCATTGGCTAAGGTCAGAGCTGTTTGAAATTCATTTGAACAACCTGTCAATAGGATGTCGATTTATGTCTTGTGTAACTTGAAGCTCAGCTAGAGCTGAGTTGGTTAGCACTCCGAGAAGGCGCAACCCTTGATTTGACCGGCAGCATCTGCTGTCAGAACTGGCGCAGGAAAAGAAAAGAAAATAAAAGAAAGGGAAAGAAAGTAAAGGAAAAGAAAAGAAAAGAAAAGAAAAGAAAAGAAAAGAAAAGAAAAGAAAAGAAAAGAAAAGAAAAGAAAAGAAAAGACCCTTCAGCGTCAATTTAATGAGAAGCCAAGTAAAAAACCGGGCTGCCCAGGGAGGTAGGACAAGACTGGCAAAGATTGAAATGCTTGCACAACTGCTCCCATGTGTACGCTTGTGAGTGATGCAAATCTGGGGGAAACTCCAATCCATTCTGTTATGAGTCTAGTACGGCATATGCAATAAGCCGCATCACTTACAGCTCTTTTTCAGGCCCTACAGCCCTGTTGGAAAGAGTGTCTTAATGATGATTGATGATGCAGAACCCCCACCTTGCGTCTTAGCTGGAAGTTGAAACACATGGAGCTCATACTGCCCACTCATCACACGCAAACATCAATGCCATTTAGTCTGGCTGTTGTGTCTTGACATGTGTGTCAACAGTGGAGGTGACAGCTTGCTTATGGTGGGAGTCATTGATCAGGATGATGATCACGCCCATGCTGACAGGATTGCGTGCGATACAGCTGTACCTGATTGGCAGCCAAGAAGGCTGGCATCACAATCCAGGCATGGACATGCTCTTGCTGCCTGGCTTTTGTGACACGACTGAATGCAATTTGGTCTTAAACAGAGAAACACCAGGACTTGTTCTTGGACAGAAAACCCCCATACTTTGGCATTGAGCTTGATGCTTCAACACAAGTTGCAAATGCTGTGTTGCTTTGAGCGTCTTAATGTCAAGCTAGCAGTGAACACCCCTCTTTTTTCCACCTACTGACACCGACCAGCAAGATGCCTCCCTGGTTTTCTCAAAAAGTGTCACGCCACTCATTTGGGTGGAGTACTGATAAAGTAACAACCCTTGTCAGCTGCTGCTTGGGCCTCCATAACTGGCCCAGGCTTACCGGGTACTTTGGCTGTGGGCATCAGGCATCACATCAGACAATGTCAGCAGCCATCAGGATGTAACACTGAGCTGAAACATATTAGTCTGAAGTTTGTGCAGCTTTCTTTAGTTTTTTCCTCCCTGGTTTTTCCTTTTGTTTTTGTTTTTCTCGCCTGTGAAAAGAGCGTGTTATCCCCTCCGTTTTGAATGCGCACTAGCTGTCCAACACCAGAAGCACACCTGCCAAGTTGATGGCACGCAAAGCCTCCATGGCTGCAAAGATCTGCCTGGGCAGGTGGGCTGGCATGGCATCCAAGGGCTTGAAGGTCTGCTGGGTTGGGTGGTACACATACTTCCTCCTGAAGAGCTTGAACACTCGCAACTGCTCCTGGCCCTCGTATACACCCCCCTCCCTTTCCTGCAACACCACTGTCTCTGTGTCAGTGCAGTGCAGCTGACTCGAAGCTTTGCTGGGTCGGGTGGTACAGATACTTCCTCCTGAAGAGCTTGAACACTTGCAGCTGCTCCTGGCCCTCGTATGCACCACTCTCCCTGCACTAACACTCTCTTTGTAACAGTGCATTGCAGCTTGCTGGATTGGCCGGTCCACATATCCTGGAGAGCTTGGGCATGCACAGCTGCCAACCACATGCCTCGCTTTCTTTTCCCTGGGCATGCAGCTGCTTCATGCCGGCAGGAGCAAGTGTGTTTAGGTTAGGGTTTAGGGTTTAGGGCAGTCTGTGCATGCAAATCCATAATAGTCAGTGGCAGTCTGCCTTGAAACATTGGCTGGCACAGAGTCCTTTAACCAGAAAGTTTGCTGGCTTGGGCAGTATACAGAGTTTAGGCTTGAGCAGGCAGGGTTCAGGGTTTCTGCCCTAATCTTGAGACCCCAAACCCTCCTGCCTCTCATGACCACATACCCTGACTACCAATGCATTGGACGTCATGAACACTGCCTCCGCTTTCCTGTGCCTGCACTGACTATGTACGAGCAGGAATTTGAATATGGTCGTCATCTGCTTTGGTAAGTTGACTGACATGGGGTCCAACAGTTTGGGCAGGTCTGCTGGACAGGCAATTGCAACCTTGTTTCAAAGGCATGTGGATGGATGTGCAGTAGGATGATGTGCAGTAGGATGGCAGAAGCAATGATAGCCAAAGAGCACTGACTGGGAGTGGCAGCTGTGTATGGGGCTCTGTTCGACAGATCACGATGGACAAAGAGCAAGACAGAGCAGATCCAATGCAGGGATGTCAGGAGCTTACCAAGGTGGTTTGAAGTGTCCTGGGCACGGATGCCAGCCTCAGGCACCGCACATGGCAAATTCGCTGCCGCCCATCAATCAGCTGCACAAGCAGGCCCAGTGAGGAAGGTATTCAAGTGTGCTCGCCCACAAAGAGGGCAGGCAGGTGCAGGGTAAATTGGACTCCTGAGACTGCTGAGGTGCCATACAGGCAACACTCAAGAGATTCACCAAATTATACGTCACATACTGACAAGCAGTCAGATGTGTCAGAGGGTGACAGGGACTTGCTTGCAGGCAGCATGCTTTTATTGTGAAGGTGATCAAGGTTGATTGCTTCAGGCTGACTGTACCTTTACAAGAACGAATTCTGCGCTGTCCAGGTGACATGCTGTCAGCATATGTGTGGCCACTTGTGGGCTGAGTCCTGCCAACAGCCAGAATAGAAGCCTGCAGCCGGTGAGCCATGGCAGCAACCAGATTGATGTAGAGAGAGTGCTGCTGTATCCAGTGCAGTCCTGCACAACCTGCAGCAGCAAGCGTTCCTCGGCTGTTTCGTAACAGCTGCACAAGTGCATGACCTGCCGGTGTAGTGGAAAGCTTGCCTTATCAGTGTATCGCTTAAAACTGCCATAGTCTCCCATGCCGCATTATCTGCTTACACACCAAAACTAAACAATACGACAGTTGTTGGTGCGCGCTTGGTATGGCGTCCAAGCGGCAGGCATCTCGGATCACACCCGCTGCAGCGCAACTGGAGGACATCTCATCTGACAGTACTCCTTAACAGTCTGTTCACAGGCGGTCAGATAAGCCTTTGACAAAGCTGACTGCAATCAATCAACAGACATATAGAATCGGTGCAGAACTAGGAAACGGCAGCATCGAACAAGTTGACCAGGTATCTGCAAAACGACATCATAGAAGAAGAAGAAGAAGAACAAGAAGATTACAATCTTTGACTGCTTGATGGGAGTCAAGCAAGGCTGCCCACTCAGCGCAACTCTATTCGGATTATTTGTGGATGGACTTGAGCAGCACTTGATGGACACAGTTGGTCATGATGCACCCTCCCTCTCAGGCGTACTGATTCCACTGCTACTATATGCTGATGACCTCATCATTATGTCTATGACAGCAGCAGGGCTGCAGAGGCAGCTTGACGCATTGCAACAGTTCTGTCATCAAAGGCAACTCAGTGTCAATCTGGCCAAGACCAAAGGTGTTACGTTTGGATCAAAAGCTGCATGTCGAGCCTTCGTATTTAATAACAATGGAGTGGAGCGAGTAAAGTCTTACAAGTATCTTGGGTTTGAATTTCATGCAACCAAAAATCTGGCACATGGCGTCTCGCAGCTTGTCTCTGCTGCAAAAAAAAGCGATGCATTCCATGAACCGCAGATGGCGTCGCATTGCGCTCTTTTGCCAATTTCTGATCCTGAGCTACGGTGCAAGCTTTTTGACAGTCTAGTACTACCCATATTGAGCTATGCTAGCGAAGTGTGGGGTGTTGATGAAAAAATAGGTGACGCTGCAGAGCTGCTGCATAGACAATTTCTGAAGCACATACTTGGTGTTAGGGGAAGTACTGCAAATGTCATCGTACTAGCTGAATTAGGCCGTTTCCCTTTGTGTTTCCATTGGTGGCAACAAATTTTGCGATATCATAATCGCATCAACAATCTGTCTGATGATGAACGTCTCATCAAGT
>JAABUH010000487.1_pt1 | contig 57389 bp, 60 predicted proteins | sample 5559121 | NCBI WGS metagenome assembly JAABUH01 (sample SAMN10711871, study PRJNA513364) | rock metagenome | isolation source: Antarctica rocks | place: Antarctica: Victoria Land, Battleship Promontory nord | collected 2015-12-28 | reverse complement strand
TGTGCACGAACGGATCAAGGGTCGCCAGATCCACCCCGGCGAAGGCGCGCCGCACCGGGAACCCCTCGCCCTCCAGCCCAGCGGGAGCGGTGGTAACCGAGCGGACCGGCCTTTGTGTCCTGGGGCCCTCCGACCTCAGAAGGCGGGGAAGGGCCAAGGTGTCAGCGGTGACAGCAGGCATGGTGAACTCCTTTTTCCCTCGGAACCATTTCCCTGGAATCATAAGGAGAACAAGAATGTTCGATCCACATTCCGCCGACGGTAAGGTCGCTGCCCTAGCTCAACCGCCACAACTTCATCTACCATTGGTGCGTAGAGGAGGTTGAAGGGACTATGACGAGTCTGGATGATCTGGCCAAGGAAGCTCTGCCTGAGGCGATAGCACTTGCCACAGCAGTACTTGAAGGCGACCTGGGCGACCGGGCCTGGCGGCACCAGGTCGGCTCCTCGCTGTCGCAGCGTGACGCGGCCCGCTTGCTCGGCCGTAGCGAGCAGGCGATCTCCAAGGATCAGCGCCTGCTGAGGTTGTCCCGCAGGGACGGCCGACCGGTTTACCCGGTCGTCCAGTTCGACGGCCGTCGTCAGCGACATGGTGTGGCGGCGGTCGTCGAAGCTCTGAGCGGAGCGGTCGGCGCCCTGACCATCGCCTCCTGGCTCACCAGCCCCAACGACGCCCTCGACGGAGCGAGACCCGTCGATGCCCTCGACCGCGGCCGCAACGACATTGTGGTCGGCGTCGCCCGCCGCTTCGCCAACCGCATGGATCGCTGACCTATGCCACTCAGCCAGGTTTCACTCAGCGAGCCCCCGGCCCCGCACATCCTCACTCGGCTGGCCAAAGCGACACTGGCCGGGCGGCAACTGCATCGCGTCTATAGGACCGACCGTGCCGGCCCCTGGTGGTTCGCGTCCGTACCAGCTGAGCCCCGCCATGGCGGCCGGTTCGATCTACCCGCACCCGACGGAGCTTGTTACCTGGCCACCAATTCAGCGGGAGCCGTCCTCGAGGCTTTCCAAGACTTTGGTCGGGGCCTTTTGCCCGTGTCCGAGCTCCGAGTTCGCGCCCGGGCCGAATTGTCAGCCCCCCCCGACACGCCGTCAGCGGCTCAGCTAACCGCCGCTCGGTCCCGCTCAGTCGGAGTCACCCAGGCGTTGTGGTCAATCCCTGATCGACTCCTCACGCAGCGATGGGCGCTGGGCTTGCGACGCGCCGGGTGGGCGGCGCTGTGGCACGGGACCGGGCATGACCCCACCAGTCAGACCAGGGCGGTCACCTTGTTCGATGTGGCTGGCGAGCACCCCCCCTATGGGGACGACGAGGGCTGGGCGTTCACCACCGTGGCTCTGGACACCGATCCGACCACCGCCGTCGTCCTGGCTGGCCACGGCATCCGGGTCATCCCAGACCCCGAGCCCACCGTGGTCAACCTCGATGACTCGGGATTGCTCTGAACATACTTATCGCCCATAATGTATCTTATGTCAAGTTCACGGCTTGTTCATCCTCCGGCCAGTAGGGGTGACGGTTCTCCGGGATGGGGGCAGGGTAGGGTGAAATCGAACCGATTGGAGCGGTTCCGGCCCGTTGGCAAGAACCGGGGCCGGTACCTCGGAAAGGGAGATCCCGCATGGAGAGCTTGAGCAGGAGGATGTTCCTGAAGCGATCGTCCATTGCGGCGGTGGCTGCCGGTGCGGCCACGTCCGTGCCCTTCCTTCCCGCCGTGCTGGGCACGGCAACAGCCGAGGCGCCTGCCGCCGAGTCCTCTCTAGCCGCGGACCTGCCGGCCGGAGCCACCATGGCCGACCCCATCGTGGCCCACATCCGCGACCTGGCCACCGGTGAGATGAACCTCTTTGTCGGTACTCGCCAGATCACCTACAACGACCCGCAGCTGGCGGCCAAGCTGTTCAAGGCGGCCCAATAGGGGCCAACAGCAACTCGTAAGTGGCCACACCGCCTGTTGGCAACACTTCATTTTCCGCGTATCCATCAATCCCTCGACCCGTCATGAGGTAAAGCCATGTCATCCCACAGAGAAGCTCCCCAGATCAGCAAGGACCCGGTTGCGGACAACACCGACGTCTACGCCTTCGTTAGCCCGGACAAGTCCGACACTGTCACCCTGATCGCCAACTTCGTGCCACTGGAGGATCCCGACGGCGGAGCCACCTTCTTCGAGTTCGGTGACGACATCAGCTACGAGATCAACATCGACAACGACGGTGACGGGCTAGCCGAGATCGTCTACCAATTCCAATTCCGCAGCGTGAACACCATCCCCACCAGCTTCCTCTACAACGTGGGGCCGATCAAGACCATCGACGACAAGACCTGGAACCGCAAGCAGTTCTACAACGTGGTGCGCCACGACGCGGGTGAGCTCGGACGGTTCGCCGGCCGCGACCGGTTGGCCCAATTCACCCGTCTCGGCCTGGGCGACCTGACTGACCTGGGCCGCGGCCGGACGCTGGGAAGCAATCTGCGCTGCCCACCGTGCAACATCGGGCCGGGTTCCACCCCTCAGTATCTCCCCCTCGCCAATGAGGCGATCCACTCCCTGCCCGGAGGGCGCACCGTCTTCGCCGGCCAGCGGGCTGAGGGCTTCTATGTGGACCTGGGCGCCATCTTCGACCTGGGCGACCTGCGCCCGTTCCAGAACCTCAACGCCTTCAACAAGATGCCCGCCAGCGGCGGGCGTAACAGCACCAAGGGCAAGAACATCCACTCCATCGTGCTGCAAGTGCCCAAGACCGACCTCACGGCCAACGGTAAGAGCCCCACCGATCCGGCCAATCCCGCCTCCACGGTGGGTGTGTGGGCCATCGCCCGGCGCCAGAAGGTACGGCTGTTCGAGAACAACGGCACGGTCGTGGGTGCCGGTCCCTTCGTCCAGGTGTCTCGCCTGGCCAACCCATTGGTCAACGAGGTGCTCATCCCCATCGGGCGCAAGGACTTCTTCAACTCCCAGCCGCCGGTCAACGACAGCCAGTTCGTCCAGCACTTCGCCCATCCCGAGCTGGCGCAGCTGCTGCCGGTGCTGTACCCCGGCGTCTTCCCCCACCTGGATGTGCTCAACAAGTCGGGCAAGCCCCGGGCCGACATCGAGGCCATTTTCCTCACCGGTATCCCGGCCGGCCTCGTCCCCGGCTTCCAGAACTTCACCGGCACCCACCAGGCCGATCTACAACGCCTCAACATGGCCATACCGCCCACTCCCATGACAAGCGCCAGCAACCTCGGCCTCATCGGGGGCGATCCGGCCGGGTTCCCCAACGGCCGGCGGGTCTTCGACGACGTCACCACCATCGAACTGCGGGCCCTGGCCGGGGTCACCTATGCCCTGGTGGACAAGACGTTCACACCGGATGCGGCGGCCGGAGCCATCACCCCGGGGTTGACCTCCTCCAACAAGGACCTGACGGCCCGCAACACCGAGCATTACCTGCCCACGTTCCCCTACCTGGGCACGCCGCATGCCGGCTACGACGCTCCGGCCGACGACAACACGCCGTTCCCGGTGAACGTCTACTAAGGCGGCGGGATGCAAGAGGCGGCCGGGGGAGGCGAGAGTGCTCCCCGGCCGGACAGCCCGGTGGTGCTCGACATCGGGGGGGATGTGGGAGCCTTGATCCTCTACGTCCCCCCCTCGTTGTCGGGGGCAGAGATCGAGATCAGCCGGTGCGACAGTGACGACCCCAGGACCCACGTGGCCGTCCATGAGCGCCATATCGGCCAACAACGCGCCTTCGCGGCCGTCTATGGGTCGCTGAGGGCCGGCGATTACACCCTGTGGGTGCAGCCGGCCACGCCAGCTGCCACTGTGACCATCGCCGGCGGCGAAGTAACCGAACTGGACTGGCGCTGAGGACCGGGATTGGGGCTGAGCGACAGACACCCCGTGCCGGATTGGCTGCCCAGCCGATTGGAGCTGGCTGGGCAGCGAGTCACGTTGATGTCAGTCTCCCCCGCCCACGTGGGCGAGCTGCGGCGAATACTGGACACGCCCGAGGTCCGACTGCGTTGGGGTGACGAGGGCGCTTCCCCGCAGTGGCCATTTGACGATGTATCCGCCACCCGGTTCAGCGTCATGGTGGACGGGGTGGTGCGCGGACTGGTGCAGTACAGCGAAGAGGTGGAGGCGACCTACCGGCACGCATCGCTGGACATCTTCATCGATCCGGCCGTGCACCGCGTGGGCATCGGACGCGATGCCCTGGGCACGCTGGCCCGTCACCTGGTGCGGGACAAGGGCCATCACCGCCTGGTCATCGACCCGGCAGCCGACAATGAGGCGGCCATCCGGTGCTATACGGCAGTGGGATTTCGCCCCGTCGGACTGCTGCGCCGCTACGAGCGGGACGCTGACGGGGCCGGCTGGCATGATGGCCTGCTCATGGACCTGTTGGCCGAGGAGCTGGCCTGGTGAGGGGACTCTCGGGCTTCGCTGGCACAGCTCTGGCAGGTACCGGTGATGGCGAAGTGGCGCAGGTCGAGATGGAAGCCCGAACGCTCGTGAAGCGTCGCCTCGAGAGCCGTCAAGATGTCGGGGTCGGCTTCGATGACCGCACCACAGTGCTGGCAGACGAGGTGCTGATGGCGTGATCCGCTGAGGTGCCACTGGGCCGGCCCGTGCCCCAGGTGGGTGTGGTAGGCGACGCCCAGGTCCTCGAAGCGCTCCAGGTTACGGTACACGGTGGTTTGGTGAATCTCTGGGTGGCTGGAGTGAATATCAGCCGCCAGCTCTTCAGCGGTGCGGTGCCCCCCCGCCGCCACCAGGGCCTCCAGGATGACCCGCCGGGCGGTGCTGGCCCGGCCGCCCTCATGGCGCACCAGCTCCATCACCTCATCGATATTGGCTGGTCCCTGCTGAGTAGGACGCCCCGGAACGCTCATGTTCGGTCTCCCTTCCCATTCACTGTGTATGCGTGCTGCTTGCAATAGAGTCTCAGATGCTCTAGCTTATCACCACGCCAGGCGGTTAGCCCAGCCCGCCCTTCGGCGCCATCCTGCTCGACCAGCTCGCCGAACGAAGTGGGCAGGAGCCAGCTACGGTGCTCAGCGCCATCAACGCCGCGTACCCTCAGTCAGACCCGGGCGAGGGAACGCCAAGGAGGTAGGTCATGCAGCACGGTCAGCATCACCAGGAGCGCACATCTTGGAACCTGCCACAGTCGTTGGCCATCGACCTGGTGGCATCACTGGTAGCCCTGATAGCCGCAAACTGGTGCGCCTCCCACTCAACCGCCGTTCGAAGGCTGTGGCGCCAGCTGATGAATTCCTACCACCACGAACAGTGGCTCAAGCGAGAGACCGCTCACGTGATCTTCGAAGCGTGGGAAGCCCTACCGGATGCGATGGGCAGCGCCAGCGGGAACGGCGCCCACCGCGGGTCGTAGCCACCGCCAACGTCGGAGCCATCAAGATGGGGATCATCACCGCATCGTGCCTCGTCCGAGCGGAGGGCGAGCTCGTAGCGGTCCCTTAACCGCCGGTGACCGCGCCGTCCTGGCCGCTCGACCCCATGCCACCGTGATCCTCCTCGACTATTCGGCGGCCATGATCGCCAAGACCAACAACGTTTGCCAGGGAGAAGTGACACCGATGACTGAGCCCAGCGACCACGCGACATCCGACCGGCTGAAGGTAGCCATGACCGCGGCGTGGGATCGTGGAGCAGCGGACTACGACCATCACTGGGGTCACGGACTGCAGACCGCCGTCGAGCGGGAAGCGTGGGTGGAAATGCTCAAGCGGCTGGTGCCACCGACGCCGGCCCTGCGCATCCTCGACGTGGGCACCGGTACCGGGTTCCTGACACTGTTGCTGGGCGAGATCGGTCACCAGGTAGTAGGCATCGACCTCTCGGAAGGGATGCTCTCGGTAGCCCGGGCCGGGGCCCAGCAGCGAGGCCTGGACACCACATTCGTCGTCGGGGACGTGGAGTCACCCCCTGAGGATCTTGGCCGCTTCGACGTCGTCATGGCTCGTCATGTCTTTTGGACGCTCCTGCAACCAGAAGCGGCGGTGCGGGCCTGGGCCGACCTTCTGCGCCCACAAGGACGGGTCATCGTCATCGATGTCCTCATGAAGCCGGCCGGCATCACCGATGGAGTCCTCCATGAGGCAGGTCGAATCCTCACCAGGCTACGACCCGGATCCCACCACGCCGATCACTCCTATCCGGCCGAGGTCCGGGGGCGCCTACCCCTGCGCTACCTGGCCAGCCCCGAGCCGGCCCGCAACGTTCTCGTACGGGCCGGGCTCATTGACGTCTTGTCCGAGGAGCTGACGTGGATCGATGACCTCGAGCGCAGCGTCATGCCAATTGTCCAGCGTCTCCAGCACCGCTCACGCCGCTACCTGGTCGAAGGGCGAATAAGCTAAGGGCGTACCGCACAGCTGGAGGAGACCCGTGCCCAACCCACCCCCGCCCCAGCCACCGAGGTTCGACTCCATCGAGGATGAGCGTCGACACCGCAAGCAGCGCTTGGCGGGAGCCTTCCGCCTGTTCTCGCTGTTCGGGTTCAACGAGGGCGTGGCCGGTCACATCACGGCTCGGGATCCCGAGCTGTCCGACCACTTCTGGGTAAATCCCCTGGGGATGCACTTCGGCCACATCACGGTCGGGGACCTTCTCCTGGTCAACGACCAGGGCGACGTGGTGGAGGGCAACCGTCCGGTCAATTCTGCCGCGGTAGCCATCCACACCCAGGTACACGCGGCCCGCCCGGATGTGGTGGCGGCCGCTCACGCTCACTCACTGCATGGCAAGGCGTGGTCGTCGCTCGGGCGCCTCCTTGATCCGATCACCCAAGACGCGTGCGCCTTCTATGGCGACCACACCCTGTTCGACGACTACACCGGCGTGGTCCTCGACCGCCAGGAAGCCAAGCGGCTGGCACACGCCTTGGGCGAGCACAAGGCGGTCATCCTGCGCAACCATGGACTGCTCACGGTGGGCCACTCGGTTGACGAGGCGGCATGGTGGTTCGTCACCATGGACCGGTCCTGCCAAGCCCAGCTCCTGGCCGAGGCAGCCGGGACTCCGGTTCTCATTGATCCCGACATGGCCGCCCTGGCTGCCTCTCAGATCGGTTCCCACTACTCGGGCTGGCAATCCTTCCAGCCCCTCTACGACCGGATAGTGGCCGCTCAGCCTGAGTTCCTGGAGGAATAGGCGGCCCCCGCCCGGCAGTGGGGCCGAGAGGACCAACCCTGGGAACGACCCTCGGCCCCGCCGTTGGGTTGAGCGGGTTCAGCTCTTGAAGGCGTCCTTGACCTTCTCGCCGGCCTGCTTGAGGTTGCCCTTGGTCTGATCGGCGTGGCCCTCGGCCTCGAGGCTCTCGTCGTCGGTCGCCTTGCCGGCCGCCTCCTTGACCTTGCCCTTGAGCTCCTCGCCCTTGTTCTCGGTCTTGTCACCTATTCCCATGTCATTCTCCTGACTCGCTCACAACCGGTGCCGACCATCGGCACTTCGGACCTACAGACGAGCCTATCGGGGCCCCTCACGGGTTCTCCTGTGTTCAGACCCGCTCCAGCGCCAGGGCTCACGGAGGATCTTTGGTGGCGCGGGCGACCTCGGTCCGGCCTTCCGACTCGCCCGAGTCGCCCGCCTGGTCAGCAGACTTCGACTCGGAGTCGTCAGCAGACTTCGACTTCGTGTCGCCGGAGTTGGCCTCGGCGGTCTGCTCCCGGCTCTCCTCTGGGGGGCGGTTGCGCTCCTCGGAGATCTTGCCCCCGCCCACCTGCAACAAACGCAGGACGGTGACCAGGGCCACTCCTCCGACGATGTTCCCCAAGGTGCCCCAGGCCATGGCGGCCAACCAGGTCAGGTAGCCGAACGGTGCCCCGGCGTGGAGGGCGGCGAACATCTCCAGCGACAGGACCACCGAGTGGTTGAGCGAGCCGGCGGCCAGGAGATAGCCAGCGACCACAGCCGCCACCAGCTTGGCCGGTACCGACTCGGTGCTGCGTTCCATCCAGGTCATGAGGGTGATGATCGCCCCCCCCAGCACGGCGGTGGCAAACGACGTCCCCGAGTAGCCGATCTGGGCGAAGTGGTGCCCCAGCTCCACCGCATGGGCCCGCACGTCGGGCAGGCCGGCCACCACTATGCCCATGATCACCCAGCCGCCCAACAGGTTGGCCACCAGCGTCCCCCCCCAGAGCCGCACGACCCTGTGGGCCGGCGCCCGGTGGGCGGCTACCGCGGCGATGGGCACCAGGAAGTCCTCAGTGAACAGCTCGCTGTTGGCCAGGGTCAGGGCGACGAAGCCGGCCGAGAAGGCCAGGGCGGCCAGGGCCGTGCTGTGGGTCAGATGCTGAGTGAGGAGCAGGGTGAGAATGCCCAGCCCCACATCGATACCGCCAACCGCGCCAGTGGCCATCATCACCGACCAGCTCCGGCCCAGCCGCTCCGCGCCCTCGTCCACGGTGCGCTCGAAGGCGACACCCACGTCGCTCACGAGCGGGCGTCCCAGGTGGGGACCAGGCGCCGGGCGGCCCGGACCTCGTCGACCCGTCCGACTGGCGTGGTCCGGGGGGCGGCCTTGGCCGCATTGGGATCGGCGACTGCCTCCTCAGCTATTCGCTCGAGGGAGCAGACCAGGGCCTCCAGGGTCTGGAGGCTCTCGGTCTCGGTGGGCTCGATCATCAGGGCCTCTTTCACAACCAGGGGGAAATAGACGGTCGGGGCGTGGAATCCCTCTTCCAGGAGGCGCTTGGCGACATCGGCCGCGCCAATGCCGGTCCGCCGGCGCAAGCCGGCCGCCGACAGTACCATTTCGTGCATGTTGGGCCGGTCGTAGGGAACGTCATAGGTGCCCCGCAGTCGCTGACGCAACCAGTTGGCATTGAGGACTGCCGCCTCGGCCACCCGCCGCAACCCGTCGCTCCCGTTGGCCAGGATGTAGGAGTAGGCCCGGGCCAGTACCACCGCATTGCCGTGCCAGGAGTGGACCCGCCCGATCGAGCGCTCAGGCATGACCCAGTCGAAGCCGGCTGGGCCGCTGGCACCGCCTCCCTCACCGTCAGTTGGGACCGCCCTGCGCACCGGACGAGGACCCGGCAGGAAGGGGGCCAGGCGCTCGGTGACGGCCACCGGGCCAGCTCCCGGGCCTCCGCCTCCATGAGGAGTGGCGAAGGTCTTGTGCAGGTTCAATTGCACGATGTCGAAGCCCATGTCCCCTGGTCTGACCACCCCCAAGATGGGGTTGAGGTTGGCTCCGTCGTAGTAGAGCAGGCCGCCCACCTCGTGCACGGCGGCGGCCATCTCCAAGATGTCCTCCTCGAACAGACCCAGGGTGTTGGGATTGGTGAGCATTATCCCGGCCACGTCGTCATCCAGCAGCTCACGCAGGGCGCCCACGTCGACACAGCCCCGCTCGTCCGAGGGCACGGTGGTGACCTGGTAGCCGCCCAGTACCACTGAGGCCGGGTTGGTCCCATGAGCCGAGTCCGGGATCAGCACCCGATGCCGACGCTCACCCCTCCACGCGTGCCAGGCCCCCATGATCAGCAGGCCGGTCAACTCCCCCGCCGCGCCGGCCGCCGGCTGGAAGCTGACCGCCGCCATCCCGGTGATCTCGTTCAGCGCCACCTCCAGATCCACCATGAGCTCGAGCCACCCCTGGGTGAGGGCGGCTGGCGCCCCGGGATGGATGGAGGTGAGCCCGACCAGGGTGGCCACCTCGTCACAAAGCTTGGGGTTGTACTTCATGGTGCACGAGCCGAGGGGGTAGGCGCCGGTGTCCACCCCGTACTGGCGCTGCGACAAGCGGGTGAAGTGGGCCACCAGATCCCGCTCGGACACCTCCGCCACCGCCACCGGTTCAACCCGGCGGTGCCCAGCCGGCACCAGCTCCTCGACCGGCCACTCCGGCAGCCCCGTGGTGGGCAGCGACCAGGACCGGCGCCCAGGTTGGGACAGCTCGAAGATGGTCGGCTCCGTCGCCCGACCCATGACCGGGGCACTGGCCGCCTGGCCCGCCCCCGGCCCCGGACTGCCAGTGCCGGTCGCCTCCGCCGACCCCGGCTCCCCCGCCGTCACCTCAGCGCACCGCCTTCTCGAAGGCGGCGGCAAAGGCGTGGATCTGGCTCCTGGTGCGCCGCTCGGTAACCGCCACCAGCAGGCCGCCCAACCCGTCACTACCGGTGCCACCCAGGCCTGGCTCCACCGGGATGCCGGCCAGGAAGCCCTCCTCGGCCAGCCGCTCCACCACCACGTCGGCTGTCACCGGAGTCCGCACGGCAAACTCTCGCAGCACTGGCGCCGACACCAGGGGCTCGACTCCCTCGATGGCGCAAAGCACGTCCCGGCAGTAGCGGGCCCCTCGTGCGCAGGCCAGAGCGACGGCGGCCAGGCCTCCCGTCCCCAGCCAACCGAGCTGGATGGCGGCGGTCACCGCCATCAGGGTCTGGTTGGTGCACACGTTGGACGATGCCCGCTCCCGGCGGATGTCCTGCTCCCGGGCTCGCAGGGTGGCGACGTAGGCCCGCCGCCCCTCGTTGTCCACCGTCTCGCCCACCAGGCGTCCCGGCAGGCGCCGCACGTGGTCCAGGGCGCAGGCCAGCAACCCGAGGTACGGGCCCCCAAAATTCAGCGCCGTCCCCAGCGCCTGCCCCTCCCCCACCACCACATCCGCTCCGCAGGCGCCGGGCGACACCAGGATGCCAGAGGCTATGGGGTCGAAGGCCACCACCAGCAGGGCCCCTGCCCGATCGGCGGCCGCCCGGGCCGCCCCCAGGTCCTCCAGGCAGCCCAGATAGTTGGGGTAGGCCACCACCACTGCGCCCGGCCGCTCCCCCTCATGACCGTCGGGCCAGGCGGTCAGGCCGTCGGCCAGATCCACCTCGACCAGGTCATGGCCACTGCCGGCGGCCAGGGTGGCCATGACGGCTCGCCAGTGGGGATGGAGACCGCGGGAGAGCCATACCGTCGAGCGCCCAGTGGACGCTACCGCCAGGTTGAGCGCTTCGGTGGCGGCGCTGGCCCCGTCGTAGAGGGAGGCGTTGGCCACCGCCAGACCGGCCAGGCGGGCCACCATGGTCTGGAACTCGAAGAGGGCCTGCAGCACCCCCTGAGCCACCTCGGCCTGGTACGGGGTGTAGGCGGTCACGAACTCCGAGCGCCCGGCCAGAGCCCGAGTGGCAGCCGGAACCTGGTGATCGTAGGCACCGCCGCCGGCGAAGCAGATCAGGTCGCCCCGGTTGCGCCCGGCCAGGGCGGCCATCCGGTCCATGACGTCGGCCTCAGCCAGTCCACTCGGCAGCTCCAGGCCCCCCGCCAGGCGCAGCGCCTCGGGCACCACCGCGAACAGCTCATCAACCGACGACAGGCCGAGCAGGGCCAGCATGGCCTCGATGTCTGAGTCGGTATGGGGGACAAAATGGCTCACTTCAGTCGCCAGTCCCTTGGCCACTCCCGCCCGGATGCCTCACGAACGGAGGGGCCACCACGCGACCTGGCAGGGACCGGCCCCGGACCTCGACGCTGACCTGGTCGCCCAAGTCGACCTCGGGTCGCAGCAGAGCCAACCCGATCCCCCGCTCCAGGCAGGGCGAGAAGTTGCCGCTGGTGACCTCGCCGGCGGGGCGGCCATCGGCCAGGCTTACCGGGTTCGACTGACGGGGGGGTTGGCGACCATCCAGGACCAGGCCCCGCAGGCGCCGCGGAGGGCCGCTCTGGAGCTCGCCGTCCAGGGCCCGACGTCCCCGAAATGTGCCCTTGTCCCACCCGACCACCCAGCCCAGGCCGGCCTGTAGGGGGGTGATCCCAGGGCCCAGATCGTGGCCGTGCAGGGGCAGGCCCGCCTCCAGGCGCAAGGTGTCCCGGGCGCCCAGACCGGCCGGACTCACGCCAGCTCCCAGCACCGCGGCCCAAAAGGCGGAGGCGCCACGCACCGGGACTGAGCATTCCACCCCGTCCTCGCCGGTGTAACCGGTCCCAGCGGCCACGCAGTCCACCCCCTGCCAGGTAAAGGCCAACACTGCGAAGCGGGGCACCGCTGCGGCATCGGGCGCCACCTGGGACAGCCGGCGCCGGGCCTCGGGACCCTGGACGGCGATCATGGCCCGCTCTCCGGTGCGGTCCTGGCCAGCCAGGGACCTACCCACCGCCTCGGTGTTGGAGGCGTTGGGCATGACGTCGAAGCGCTCCTGGCCGATCCACCACACGATGACGTCATCGACCACCGAAGCATCGTCCTCGTCCAGCAGCAGGCTGTACTGGGCCCGGCCCGGGTGGATCCGTTGCAGGTCGTTGGCCAGAGTCTCTTGCAGCCGGTCGAAGGCCCCGGGCCCCTCGACGGCCACCGTTCCCAGGTGGCTGACATCGAACGCCACCGCCTCCCGCCGGCAGGCCAGGTGCTCGGCAATGGTCCCCTCCGGGTACGACAGGGGCATGTCCCAGCCGCCAAAGGGCACCATCTTGGCTCCCAGGGCCAGGTGAGCGGCCTGAAGAGGGGACTGCCGCATGGCCGGTCAGCCTACCGGCCAGCGCTTCAGGCGCTCAGCTTCAGGCACTCAGCTGAGAGCGACTGCGAGGGCTCCTCCAGGCCATACTTGACCAGCAAGTTGAGGTAGTCCCGGTGGTACAGCACTTTGAGGTTGACCTCTGGGTACAGCTGGCGCAGGCGGCGAACCTTGGCGTTCTTCTTGGTTACCAGCTTCTGGTTGAGGGTGGTGATCTCGATGAACAGGTCGTAGGCGGGCAGGTAGAAATCCGGGCGCATGGCGATGGTTGGCCTACCCTCTACGTCCTGGGCCAAGACGAACTCGACTGGCTCGTAGGCCCACGCTATGCCGTAGAAGTCAAGCAGGCTGGCGAACTGACGCTCGGAGTTGTGGGCGAAGCGGACCTGGGTGCTCACCACACTGCTCCGCAGGGGCAAGGGCGCTTCACACTATCTTTCCTGCCCGGCAGCCCGGCGCTCCGTCCTTGGCGCTTGCACTGGCTCGGCTGCCGGGCAGGCCCTCAGACGCAGGATGGCCGCATCCAGCTCGGATACCACCCCGGCCAGGGGGACGATGTTGAGGACTCCCTGTCCGCCCTTGAGCAGATCGATGACCTCTTCGCCGGTGTGGGCCAGGACCGATCCGGAGCCGGCCATGACCAGGTTGGCCGAGGCGACATTGGTGCCCCCTTCCTTGAGGCAGCCCACCGCCCGGCGGGCCATTCGCAGCGACACTCCGGCGTCCAGGAGCTGCTTGATCACCTTGAGCTCCAGCAGGTCACGGTAGGCATAGCGGCGCTGGGTTCCACTGCCCCTGGCCTCGGCAATGGAGGGCCGGCACAGTCCCGTGCGGGCCCAGTAGTCCAACTGACGGTAGGTGATCCCCACTATCGAGCAGACCTGGGGACCGCCGAAGCCCTCGTCCGGCATCTCGACGCTCTTTAGCTCATCGCGCATCGGCTGACTCTCGAACGACATCGCGCTCTCCTCACTCACCTGGTCCCACAGGAACGTAGTTACGCTCCTGTAGGCAGGGTAGGTCAGAGCAAAGCCGTCGTCAACGACCGCCCCAGCTCAGGTGCTGAAGTCCTCCGGGCGAACCTGGTCCAGGAACTCTCGGAACTCCCCCACCAGCTCGTCGGGATTGGAGGGCTCTTCCTCCTCGCCCGCCAGGACCACGCCCTCGGCGTCGATCAGGTCGTCAGCCACGAACAGCCGGGTACCAGTGCGTGCCGCCAGGGCTATGGCATCGGAGGGCCGACTGGAGACCGTGGTCAGGCGTCCCCCCATCATCAGTTGGAGCTCGGCGTAATAAGTGGTCTCCCGCAACTCGGTGATGACCACTCGCTCGACCGTGGCGCCCAGGGCGGCCAGGAGATCTCGCATCAGGTCATGGGTGAGCGGCCGGGGAGTGGGGACGCCCTGGAGCGCATAGGCGATGGCGGTGGCCTCGGGTGGGCCGATGAAGATGGGCAGGGTGCGCTTGGCGCCCTGACTCTCCTGCAACAGCACCACCGGAGCATTGGTGGACAAGTCAACTCTCACGGCGGCCAGCTGCACCTCGACCATGGGGTCAACCTACCCTGAGAAGAGCTGCTTCACATACGCGTCGGGGTCAGCCCTGAGGGCGGCCAGGTCACCGGCCACCACGTCGTCCACATTGCGGTAGCGCTCGGCAAAGTCGATCCCATAGCCGAGAACCACCTCGTCGGGAATGGCCCAGCCCACGAAGCGCAGGGCGGTTGGCACCAGCCGCCTGGCCGGCTTGTCCAGCAACACGCAGGCCTCCACCGATCGGGGGTGGCGCCGGGCCAGCTCGCCCATGACGTAGGTGAGGGTGAGGCCGGTGTCGACCAGGTCGTCGACCACCACCACGTCCCTGCCGGAGATGTCGGACTCCAGATCCTTGACCAGCCGCACCCCGCCGGCCCCGGTCGAATAGGCCGATATGGCCAGGAAATCCACCTCGCACCGCACGACCAGGGCCCGAGCCAGATCGGCCATGAAACAGACGCTGCCTTTGAGCACCCCCACCAACATGACCCCCTGCGGATAGGCGCCGGACACCTCGGCGGCCAAGCGCCCCACTCCTCCCGCCAGCTCCTCGGCATCTATGAGGAGCCGGGCCCGAGCAACCGGCCCGTCACCTGCCACGCTGGGCTAGGCCTGGTTGCGAAGAGCGATACGCAGGAGCGAGGTTCGTAGGCCCTGACCCAGGCGGGACATCTCCTCGAGCGTCTGGACGGCCCGAAAGCGAGCCTGAGGATTGCGCTGCTTGAGCAGGGGCAGAATGATCTGCTGGAAGAAACCCGCCTCCCGATCGGCGGCCAGCTTGTACATGCGCAAGTGGCGTGCTTCTACCCCAAAGGCCCGAAAGCCCGCCACCAGCCGGGCCACGGTGAGTGCCTCCTCGTCGTAGTACACGGTGCCCCCCATGGGCTTGCCGGCCAGGAGCCCGTACTGCTCGAGTTGGCCCACCTCCTCGACTGACAACCCCGCCGCCGCGGCCAGCTCATCGAGATTGAAATCCACGCCAGTGAGTCCAGCCGACAGAGCCGGGCTGCCTGCGTGGGGCACCGCTGGTGGGGCACTGGCGGGCGACGATGGGGGCATCCCGGAGGTGACGGGTGCGGTTCGGGCCGGCTCGGCTGCTGGGCCACCGCCGGTCGGCAGGGATCGGGACGCCTCGGTCGGTCCCCGGTCGTCCCGGCTCGTCCGCCCGTCACCAGTCACCGGCTCTGGTTGCCGGGCCGGTCCCACCGGCTGTACTGGACGGGCCGGCACCACCGGCTCCGCCTGCCCGGCCGGCACCGGTTCGGGTTGCCTGGCCGACACCGGCTCCACCTGTCTGGCCGGCACCGGTTCGGGCTGCCTGGCCGGCACCGGTTCGGGCTGCCTGGCCGACACCGGCTCTGCTTGCCTGGCCGGCGCCGGCTCTGTTGGCCGGACCGGCACCACCGTCTCTGCTTGCCTGGCGTTCACGGCTGGCTCCGCCTGTCGCGAGCTCTCGGGTGACTCGGGGTGCCCGGCCACCGGGGGCTCGAACCGGTGGTCAGGTCCCAGCGGTCCGGGACTGCGCCCAGGTGGGGCTGGCGCCGGCTCGACCTGGGCCGGTGCGGAGGACGAACCGGGAGACCAGGTACCGGGGGGCGGCCGGGTGGCCTCGCCGATCTCGGCGGGCTCGTCGTCCAAGCGGTCCTTGATCACCTTGAGGGGCAAGAAGTGCTCCCTTTGCTGGCGCAAGATCCATCGAAGCCGCTCCACGTCGTCCTCGTAGAACTTGCGGTATCCCGAGGGCGTGCGTTCGGGATCCAACAGCCCCTGGCTCTCGAGGAATCGGATCTTGGAGATGGTGACGTCGGCGAACTCCTCCTTGAGGAGGGTGAGCACATCGCCGATGGAAAGGTAGGCCCTGTCTGTCAACCTCTCATCCCTCATTCCCCCCAGCCAGGAAAACGAGCTTGAACTTGCCTATCTGCACCTCATCCCCGCCGGACAACATGGCCTGGTCGATGCGCTCTCGGTTGAGGTAGGTGCCGTTGAGCGATCCCACGTCTCGCACCGTGTAACCATTCGCCTCCCGCACGAACTCGGCGTGACGGCGGGACACGGTGATGTCGTCGAGGAAGATCTCGCTGTCGGGATGGCGCCCGGCCCGGGTGGTGAGTGTGTCCAGGGCATACTTCGAGCCGGCATTGGGGCCTCGCTTGACGACCAGCATCCCGGTCTCTTGGGAGAGCTCCGGCATGCCCACCGTCATCTCCTCGTCAGCCACCTCGCCGCTGGCCTCTACCGGTGAGAAGGTGACAGTGGTGTCATCCTCGGCCGCGGCTGGCAGCACCGCCCCACACGACGAGCAGAAGTTCACCCCGTCGGGGTTGCGGTGGCCGCAGTTGTTGCAAAACACTGCCCCAAGCTAGCCGTTCAGGCGTCCCCGGACGCGATGACCTCTGGGCGCCAGCCGCTCCGGGTCATTGGTCGACCAGTTGGCGGTAGGCCTCGGCACTCATCAGGGCCTCCCACGACCCGGGATCGGCCAGCTCTATGACGCAGATCCATCCCTCACCATAGGGATCGTCGTTGAGGTGCTGGGGGGCATCGACCAGATCGGCGTTGACCTCGACGACCACTCCGGCCAGGGGCACGTACACGTCAGAGACCGACTTGGTCGACTCCACCTCGCCGAAGTTCGACCCCGCCTCCACCTCGACACCGGGCTCGGGCAGCTGCACGAAGACGACATCGCCCAGGGCATCCTGGGCGTAGTCGGTTATGCCAACCCGCGCCCGGGTGCCCTCGAGGCGAGCCCACTCGTGGTCGGGGGTGTAACGCAGCTCGCCGGGCACGTTCATAGAGCGACGCTACCTCACTGGTCGGCGGAAGCACTGGGAGTGGGCAGGGAGCTGGAGCCGGGAAGGCGTATTTTTCGCGGATCAGGCCAGGACGTCGTGGGTGGTGAACCGGGCCCAGGCGGCCGCCAGGAAGACCGCCCCCCATGCCAGCTGGAGGAACATGTCCGAGACGATGTTCCCGAAGTTGATCGGCACCCGCATGAGGTCGCCAAAGGCCAGCCAGTGATGGGTCAGCAGGTAGGGCTGGATGGCGTGCAACTGCGAGATGCCGTCGGCGATCTGGATGGCGATGGCGATGGCGGCAGTGGCGGCCATCGCTCCCACGGGCACCTCGGTCAAGGTCGACATGAACAGTCCGATGCAGGCCAGGCCGAACATCGAGGCTCCTACGATGAGGCCGGCCAGCAGCGAGCGCAGCACTCCATCGGCCAGGGAGATGGTGAAGCCGGACAGGGTGGTGACCCTCCCGAGCGGGAAGAGGATGGCGCCGGCGATGAGCCCGGCCACCACCACCACCATGGCGCCCACCAGGCAGAAGGTCATGGCGCTGGCCAGCTTGGCCAGCAACAGCCGGGTGCGGCCCACCGGCCGGGCCAGCAGGGCCCGCAGCGTGCCCAGATTGGCTTCCCCGGCCAACGTGTCACCCGAGACCACCGAGACCGTCAGGGGAATGAAGAAGGGGATGGCCACCAGCAGGGCACCGAGGGCCACGAAGACGCCGTTGTGGGTTATCTGGTCGAAGAAGCCGGGACCGCCTCCCCCGCCCGAACCGTTGGCCGACAACCTGACGGCCACCGCGGCCAGGATGGGGATGGCCGCCAGGGCGCCCAGGAGCGCCTTGGTGCGCCGCCTCCCGAAGACCTGCCTCAGCTCACTCAGCCACATCGAACCCCTCCCCGGTCAGGGCCACGAACATGTCCTCCAGGCTGGGAACCTCGCTGGTCAGTGAGCGGACCCTCACCCCGGCACCCACCAGGGCACTGGCGCACACCTCGGGTAGGACTCCGCACAGCTCGGCCTTCACCAGGCCATCCGACGAGGTGGACAGGCCCACACCGTCCAGGGAAGCCAGCACCTTGACGGCCATGTCGAGGTCGGGCGTCTCGACCTTGAGGAGTCGCTGCTGGGTGGCCCGCAGGGCCTCCATCGGTCCCTGGGCCACGATGTGCCCGACCCGCATCACCGCCGCGTGGGTGCACACCTGCTCGACCTCCGAGAGGAGGTGGCTGGACAGGAACACGGTGGTGCCCTCGGTGGCCATCTCCCGCACCAGGGCTCGCACCTCCCGGGTGCCCTGGGGGTCCAGGCCGTTGGTCGGCTCGTCCAGGATGAGCAGGCGGCAGGGCCGCACCAGGGCGGCGGCCAGGCCCAGCCGCTGGCGCATCCCCAGGGAGTAGGCCCTGAACCGCTTCTTGGCCGCCGCCCCCAGGCCCACCCGGGCCAGGGCGGTGTCGATGCGTTGGCTTCGCGTCCCGCTGTCGGTGGACGGACCGATCTGGTCCAGCCTGGCCAGGTTCTGCTCGCCGGACAGCCACGGATAGAAGGCCGGCCCCTCTACCAGAGCTCCGACCTGGGGCAGGGCCCGGCTGGCCAGGGCCGGTATCTCCTGTCCCAGCACCCGCACCTGCCCGGCGGAGGCGAAGGCCAGGCCCAGCAGCATGCGGATGGTCGTCGTCTTGCCCGACCCGTTGGGCCCGAGGAAGCCGAACACCGACCCCTCGGGCACTGCCAGGTCGATGCCGTCCACCACCGCCCGGCCCCCCAGGCGCTTGGTCAGGCCGGTCGTCTCGATGACCAACCCGTCAGCGCTGGTCACCGGGACAGTGGTCATCGGGCCGGCGGCGGTCGTCACTGTGGCCGGTTACCTGGCGCTGGCGGCGGCCGACTCCAGGGCCTGAGGCGTGACCGCCCCGACCAGCACCGTCCCGTTGGGCAGGACCAGGCCGTCGACCAGGGAGGTGGTGAACAGCCTGCCCGATCCCCAGGCACCGCTCACTGGGGTGGCCGTGCGCAGCAGGGTGGCCAGCTGGTGGTTGTTGAGGTCAACGCCCTTGATCACCCCGATGCTGTCCCAGCCGCTCCCCACCACTGAGTTGGAAGAGGCCGTCTGGGCGTGGTGACTGCTGTTAGCGGGGTGATGGTGGGACTTGCCACCATGGGGTGACACGGTGTCGACCTTGGCTCCGGGGGGCGGGGAGAAGTCAAAGTTGGAGGCGGCCGGACGGGCGAAGGTGATGGAGGTGAAGCCCAGCTCGAGGGCTGGGATGGCACTGGAGCGGCTCACCACCTGGACCCGCAGCGGCAACCCAGTGGCGGCATCCACCGCGATGACCACGTCAGAGACCAGGCACTGGGCCGACTTGGGCGCCAGCACCAGCTCGTAGGCCGATCGACCGGCTACGTAGGCGGTGTCGAGCACGAACACCCGGGTGGACGGGTCGAGGGAGCTCAGCAGGTGATCGGCCACCGCCTGTGGCGTCGGCGGGAGCGCCGCGCCGGCGGCCTGAGTCGCGCTGGACTCCGGGGCGTGCTGGGCGTCGGAGCCATGGGAGGCCAGCACCGTGTGCGTTACCTGCTGGGACTTGCTCTGCCACAGCCAGACGTCCGACCCGTTGCGGATCAGGTCGGTCTCACCCTGACCTTGGGCCACCGCCACCCGTACGTGGTCGGGGCCGTCGTAGAAGACCTGGGCCGTCTGGGGAGCGGTCAGCAGCGACGTCACCAACGAGATGGCCGATCCCGAGGCGCCAGGCTCACCCGACTTGCCGGCGCCCGATCCTCCTGCGGCCCCTGAGCCGCCTGAGTCCGAGACACCGAGCGAGCTCAGGTTGGGAAGTCCGAGGTTGGGCGTCAACTGGACGGTGCCGGACAGGGCACTCACCTTGGCCGTCTCGACCTTGGCGATCAGGGCCGCCGGGGTGAGGGGGGCCAGCTTGGGCCGGGCCTGGGCGCCAGCCAGGTGAGGCACCAAGCCCACCACGCCCACCAGGACGGCGGCCACCACCGGCGGCACCAGCCAGCGCACTCGCTGGGGACGGCCACCACGAAGGGGGGGCGTCGGGAGCTCAGGGCTCGGGGAGGCGGAGTTCGTATCGCTCATATCCCCAGCCAAGCAGGTCATCCTGAAGGCAAGGTGAAAAGTGGGTGAGAGGATGCGAGGAAATTGGCTTGGAGCGGGATCCTGCGGCCCCCAACCGAGCCCGCCAAGATGTGCAGGTGCGGATTCTGGTGGTCGACGACGAGCCGGCGGTCCGCTTCGCCCTGGACCGAGCCCTGTCGGTCGAGGGCTACCAGGTCGAGGTGGCGGGGGACGCCATGGTCGCCCTGCGGCGAATCTCGGCCCAGCGACCCGATGCCGTGCTCCTCGACGTGATGATGCCAGAGGTGAACGGCCTGGAGGTGTGCCGGCGCATGCGAGCCATGGGCGACGCCACCCCCATCCTAGTTCTCACGGCGCGCGACCAGGTGGCCGACAGGGTGGCCGGGCTGGACGCGGGGGCCGACGACTACCTGGTGAAGCCCTTCGCCCTCCAGGAGCTGCTGGCCCGGGTGCGCGCCCTGCTGCGCCGCACCGAGCCAGCCACTGGCGGCATAGCGGTCCCCTCCGCCAGGACCAGCGTCGGCCCGGGCCCGGCTTCCCTGCCCGGTCCTGACGCCTTGGCCTTTGGCGACCTCACCATCGACCTTGATGCCTGGCAGGCCCACCGGGGAGGCCGACGCCTGGATCTGACCAGGACCGAGATGTCCCTCCTGGAGTTGCTGGTTCGCAATGCCAACAAGGTGCTCACCCGATCGGTGATCTTCGACCGGATCTGGGGCTACGACTTCGGACCGTCGTCGAACTCCCTGGAGGTCTACATCGGCTACCTCCGGCGCAAGACCGAGGCCGCCGGCGAGCCCCGCGTCATCCACACCGTGAGGGGCGTGGGTTACGTGCTTCGGACCGAGCCGTGACCATTCGGGCTCGCCTGGGTGTGGTCACCGCGGGAGCCGTGACGCTGGCGGTGGTCTGTGTTGCCCTGGCCACCTACCTGGTGGTCCGGGCCGAGCTGCGGTCCAACCTGGCCGCATCGCTGCACAGTCAGGCTCAGGCGGTGACGGCCGCCCTGGCCACCAGCCCCGGCGCGCCCACCAGCCCCGGCGCGGCGGCCATGGCCGTGGCCCTGGGCAGCGACGCCCAGCTGGTCAAAGCCAACTCCAGCGTCAGCCACCTGGGCCCCAACGGCCTCAGCCTTCCGCTGGTGGACCAGGCCGTGGAGGTGGCGGCCGGACGCAAAGGCCCGTTCGTCTCCGAGCTCACGGTCGGCCAGCAGGACCTGTTGGTGCTCACCTCCCGGGTCGCACCCGCCACTGCGCTGCAAGTGGCCACGTCGCTCGGTGAGGTTGACGGCATCTTGCGCCGATTGGGGTTCATCCTGGTCCTGGTGACTCTGGGAGGTGCCGTCGTGGCCGCCCTGGCTGGGCGGTGGGTGGCCGGCCGGGCAGTGGCCCCGGTGCTGGCCCTGTCCGAGGCCGCCCTCCACGTGGCCACCACTCGAGATCTGAGCCGGCGTCTGGATGTGAACGGCACCGACGAGCTGTCCCGCCTGGCCTCCAGCTTCAATACCATGATGGCGGCCCTGGCGGCCGCCCTGCGAGCTCAGCGCCAGGTGGTGGCGGACGCCTCCCACGAGCTGCGCACCCCTCTCACCAGCCTGCGGACCAACGTGGAGGTCCTGGCCCAGGGCTTGGCCCACGGGTCCGGGGGCCAAGCTGCTCAGGAGCTGAGCCCCGAGGACCGCGCCCGCCTGCTGTCGGACACCGTCGCCCAGTTGGAGGAACTCACCGTCCTGGTCGGCGACCTGGTCGACCTGGCCCGGGAAGAGGAGCCGGAGCCCATGGCCGAGGACGTGCGCCTGGACGAGGTGGTGACAGTCGTGGTGGCCCGGGCTGAGCGTCGGGCACCTCATGTCATCGTCGAGCTGCAGGTCGCACCGGTCTTGGTGCGAGGCCACCCGGGGCGCCTGGACCGAGCGGTGGCCAACCTGGTCGACAACGCCATCAAGTGGAGTCCCACCGGCGCCAAGATCGACGTGGTGGTGGGCCCGACCTCCGCCGGCCAGGCCGAGGTCAGCGTCCGAGACCACGGACCGGGCATCCCTCCCGGTGATCTCCCCTTCGTCTTCGACCGCTTCTACCGGGCCACCGTCGACCGTCGGCTGCCGGGATCGGGCTTGGGCCTGGCCATCGTACGCCAGGTGGCCGAGTGGCACGGTGGCACGGCCACCGCCGAGACCGCCGAGGGTGGAGGCGCCTGCCTGGTGCTGCGCCTGCCCCAGGCATGACAGACCCTGGCCAAGCCGCTACGCCTCTCGGCAAACCTGGCCCTGACGCTGTACCTGTGCCTGCCCGGGCATGCCAGACTGGAGAGACGGGAGCCCGCCTGTCAGCGGGCTGAGAGGACGCCTACCGGGCGTCGACCGACAGACCTGATCCGGGTAATTCCGGCGGAGGGAGCCACAAATGACCGCACCGACCCACGAAGCTCCGACCATCGACACCCCGGCCGATGCTGGCGTGGCACTGGACCGGCCGTCGCGACGCAAGGCCTACCGCACCGGCAGCCGGCCTGATCTGAGGATCCCGGTCACCGAGGTCCACCTGGCCCCTTCCCCGGGCCGCCAGGGACCGGTCGACAACTCCCCGGTCGCCCTCTACGACACCAGCGGGCCCGGCTCGGATCCCTCCGTCGGGCTGCCGCCCCTGCGCCAGGCGTGGATCATCGAGCGGGGCGACACCGAGGAGTACCAGGGCCGGGCCGCCAACCGGCGCGACGACGGCCGGTCGGCGGCCCGAGGTCGGCTGACCGACTCCTTCCAGGGGCGCCGCAGCGCTCCCCGGCGGGCGCTCCCGGGCCGCCGGGTGACCCAGCTGCACTACGCCCGGCGGGGCGAGATCACCCCGGAGATGGAGTTCGTGGCCATCCGGGAGGGGGTCGAACCCAGCTTCGTGCGCGACGAGGTGGCCAGGGGCAGGGCCATCATCCCGGCCAACATCAACCACCCCGAGTCCGAGCCCATGGCCATCGGCCGCAACTTCCTGGTCAAGGTCAACGCCAACATCGGCAACTCGGCAGTCACCTCGTCGGTGGCCGAGGAGGTCGAAAAGCTGACCTGGGCGGCGAAATGGGGTGCCGACACGGCCATGGACCTCTCCACCGGGCGCGACATTCACACCACCCGTGAGTGGATCATCCGCAATTCCCCCCTTCCGGTCGGCACCGTCCCCATCTACCAGGCCCTGGAGAAGGTGGACGGGGCGGCCGAGGAGCTGACCTGGGACATCTACCGCGACACCCTGATCGAGCAGTGCGAGCAGGGCGTCGACTACGTCACCGTCCATGCCGGGGTCCGCCTGGCCTTCGTGCCCCTCACCGCCAAGCGGGTGACCGGCATCGTGAGCCGGGGAGGCTCCATCCTGGCCGCCTGGTGCCTGGCGCATCACCGGGAGAACTTCCTCTACGACAACTTCGAGGAGCTGTGCGAGGTGCTGGCCGCCTACGACGTCTCTTTCTCGCTGGGAGATGGGCTGCGACCTGGATCGGTGGCCGACGCCAACGACGAAGCCCAGCTGGCCGAGCTGCGCACCCTGGGGGAGCTCACCGAGGTGGCCTGGCGCCACGACGTCCAGACGATGATCGAGGGGCCCGGCCACGTGCCCATGCACAAGATCAAGGAGAACATGGACCTCCAGCTGGAGGCCTGCCACGAGGCGCCCTTCTACACGCTCGGCCCGCTGACCACCGACGTGGCGCCCGGCTACGACCACATCACCTCGGCCATCGGGGCGGCCATGATCGCCTGGTACGGCACGGCCATGCTCTGCTACGTGACTCCCAAGGAGCACCTGGGCCTGCCCAACCGCCAAGACGTCAAGGATGGGGTCATCGCCTACAAGATCGCGGCCCACGCCGCCGACCTGGCCAAGGGTCACCCGGGGGCCCAGGCATGGGACGACGCCGTGTCCAAGGCCCGTTTCGAGTTCCGTTGGGCCGACCAGTTCTCCCTGGCCATGGACCCCGACACCGCCCGCTCCTACCACGACGAGACCCTGCCGGCCGAGCCGGCCAAGACCGCCCACTTCTGCTCCATGTGCGGCCCCAAGTTCTGCTCTATGCGCATCAGCCAGGACGTGCGGGACTACGCCGAGACCCACGGACTGGGCGACGAGGAGGCCATCCAGGTGGGCATGCAGGAGAAGTCAGCGGAATTTCGCTCAGGTGGCGCCGACCTCTATCACCCACTCACAGAGGTGCCGTAACCGCGGCACCCTGCTCCACAGGGGCGAAGGATGCGAAGCGGCGCACTGCCCCGCAGGGGCAAAGGCGGCGTGGCATGCTGGCACCATGCGAGTCGCCATCGCCTCCGACCATGCCGGCTACCGGCTCAAGGCAGCAGTGGCCAGCCACCTGGCCGCGGCCGGCCATCAGGTGATCGACCTGGGCACCCATTCAGAGGAGCCGGTCGACTACCCGGGTCCGTGCGCGGCAGCCGGGCGTGAGGTGGCCGCCGGCCGGGCCGACCGGGGTGTGGTCATGGGAGGCACGGGCCAGGGAGAGGCCTTCTCGGCCAACAAGGTTCACGGGGTAAGGGCCGGCCTGTGCTGGGACGAGTTCAGCGCCCGGCTGGCCCGCCAGCACAATGACGTCAACGTCTTGTCCCTGGGTGCCCGCATGGTGGCCGAGCCGTTGGCCCTGGCCATCTTGGATGTCTTCCTCACCACCGACTTCGAGGGCGGCCGCCACGCCCGCCGCCTGGACCAAGTGAGCGCCATCGAGGCGGAGGAGTGCGAAGGATCGCACGGGGAATGATAGTCCGCTGGGTGCCGTTGTACCGAATCCTCAGTCAGTGATCACCGATTGAGGGTCGGGCGGAATGCCCGCCCCGGCAATGCTGTTCTACCAGGCGAGGGTAAGAACCAGAACATGACCACCACCTCCACCATCGACAAGCAAGCCAAGGCGCCGGGAGGCCGCCAGGTGGAGCGCGCCCGGTCTGCAGCTGGCGGGTCAGGTGCCCGCCGGGCCCGGACCGGCGACTCCGTAGGGCTGTTCCTCGACGAGCTGGCCCGTCATCCGTTGCTCAGCGCGGCCGAACAGGTGGAGCTGGCCCAGCGGGCCGAGGAAGGAGACGTCGAAGCCAGGCGTCGCATGATCGAGTGCAACCTGCGGCTGGTGGTCCACTGGGCCCGTTTGTACCAAGATCGTGGCGTTGAGCTGGGCGATCTTGTCCAGGAGGGCACATTTGGGCTGATCCGGGCGGTCGAGAAGTTCGACTGGCGGCGTGGCTTTCGGTTCTCCACCTATGCCACCTGGTGGATTCGCCAGGCTCTGCAGCGAGCCGTCCACAACCACGGCCAGACAATTCGCCTGCCCATGGAGGCGGCTGACCGGGCCCGTCTGGTCGATCAGGCCCATCGCGAGCTGGCCACCGAGCTTGGCCGCGAGCCGGAGGACGCCGAGCTGGCCGAAGCGACCGGGCTGTCCCTGGCCCAGCTGGCTGACGTCCGCCAGGCCGCCCGAGTGGTGGCCAGTCTGGACCAGCCGGTGGGAGCCGATGGGGAGACCACCCTGTCCGAGCTGGTGGCACCCCCCGGAGAGGGCTTCGAGGGCCAGGTGGACACGGCCATGGTGGCCGAGACGCTGGGCCGGGCGGTGGATGGCCTTGCTCCCCTGGAACGCGACGTCGTCCGGCTGCGCTTTGGCCTGGGGGGCACCGAGCCGGTCTCGCTGGAGGCCACCGCTCGGCGCCTGGGGGTTGGCGTGCGCCGAGCCCGCCAGGCCGAGGCCGATGCCCTGGCCCACCTGGCCTCCCATCCCGGCCTGGAGGGCATCAGCACCGCTGCCTGACGGCGTCTCAGCTCGGCATCGCCCGCTCGACTCTCAGAGCGGTGTGACGGGCCAGGACCTCGAAATCAGCGTCGGCATGCAGGACCGGGATGTCGGCCCTGATGGCGGGGACAGCGATGAGACAGTCGATCATCTTGCGCACTCTCATCGAGATCGCCGGTCCAACCTGACCCCCGTAGGCGGCGGCCTGCTCAGGCCCCAGGGACTCGGCACCGACGGTGCGGAGGGCAAAGTTGACGGCGTCGCGTTTGGTAGCGAGGCGATAGCGCTCCATCACGACGCGACAAGCCTGGTCGTCAAGGTCGATGTTTGTACGAGACATACACTATTGATACACCAGCCTCTGGGGCCGCCACGCTCTATCACCCGCCGCCAAGAGCTGGCCGGACTGCTCGATGACTGCAACCCTCGATGACTGCAACCGGAGTCAGCCGAGCGGGCAGTTGTGCCAGATGGCCCTGAGGGCGCCGGGCGCTTGGGTGAAGGATGCGCAACTGGGGGGTCGGTCGTAGGGGTACTTCCCGACCACCCTCCAGGTAATCCCGCTCTTGGCGAAGAAGGTCGGATCGGAGCCGTCGTCCTGGAAGCTGATCTTTTGCTGTTGCGTAGGCCCGGCCGTGGGCCTGCGCACTCGGTGAAGGCCATGGCCCCAACCAATCCTGCGATCCGCTTCGGAGAGACGGTTCGCGGCCCTGGTCACCAATCAAAGGTCAAGCAGGAGGGTCAGTCCGTGGGCTTCGGCGGAGCGGGCCAGACGCTGGTCGAGGGTCAGAAGGGGAGCTCGGAGGCTTGTGGCCAGGGCAACGTAGGTTGCATCGTAGGCGCTGGTGTGGCCCAGCTCCTCGACAGTGGAGAGCAGTCCAGCAATACTCGGGGGGCGGTACAAAACGATGCCCGACCGGTCGAGTTCACGTGCCGCCAGCCCTGCGTCTTGGTGGCTGATGACCCCGACCCTCACTGCTCGGTGCAGGGCGTTGGCCACCTCCGAGACGAGGAGGTAGGGCCCGTGGATCGGCTGGTCCCCATCCAGCCTGCTCACCGCCTCGGCTACGAGCTGCTGACGATCGTCGTTGAGCACCAGGACCAGTAGGGCATTGGCGTCAACGACGGCGCGAGCTACCACCGCCGCTCTCATGGTCTTCCCGGCCAGCCAGTACCAACTCGACTACGTCCACCGGCTTTCCGGCGATCTGCTCACGCGTCGCACCAAGCCGGCGAACCAGCTCCCTGGCAGGATGCTGGGCAGTCTCCTGCTCCCAGCGCGAGACTGCCTCGCGCAAGTTGTCCCCTCCTGGCCCGTACCCGTGCCGGGCCAGGAAGGCCTCGACCGAGCCGTAGCACATGCGTACCACCGCGGTCTCGGCGAATCGGTCGTGGCCAGCGAGGAAGCGGCTCTGCTGCCCCGGCCGGCTGCGCCTGCCTGGCTGGCCCCCGCAGCCACACAGGCAAGTCGACTCAGCCGGGCTGTCGTCCGCCGGGGTCACCACAACTCGTCGTAACCAGGCCCGAGCCAGCGCGACCCACAACCCTTGGTTTGAGCGAACGTCTGCACCGAGCCGTAGCGCTGCTTGATCCGCCGGACAAGCTCCTTCATGTCCCAACCCGTGTCGCGACCTGTCACCTTCCTCCTTGGTTGCTGCTAATGGACATAGTATATCGCCTGAACCAAGCACAACGCATTCATCCAAGGCCGCGGGCTGATTGGCTGCCGCGGGGCCAGGACACCGCACCTGGTTCGTCAACCCTGCCAGCGGCATGATGAGGGCATGAATTGGTCATGGGCCGCCTTGGAACGCCCGGATGCGACTCTGTGGTGTAGGGACACTGGCGGTCAAGGCCCCGCTCTCCTGCTGCTTCATGGGCTTGCTGGTCACGGCGGCGAGTGGAATGGGGTCGCCGAGCGACTGGCGGACAGATATCGAGTGCTGGCGCCGGACCAGCGAGGCCACGGGCCCAGCACCCGTCGGCCTCCCGACCTCTCAAGAGACGCGTTCGTGGACGATGTTGTAGCCGTTATAAAGCAGCTGAACGAGGAGCAGCCGGTGATCCTGATGGGTCAGTCGATGGGGGCACACACGGCCATGCTGACTGCTGCGGCACGACCACAGTTGGTCGAGCGGCTGATCATGGTGGGTGGGGTCGGCGGCGGCGGCTCTGAGGTAGCTCGGGCGGTGGGATCACGGCTGAGATCGTGGCCTGTGCCTTTCACCAGCCCAGAGGCTGCTCTGGCGTACTTCGGAGGTGATGGTCCGGTGGGGCGGGCATGGGTGGCGGGACTCGAGCAACGCAGTGACGGGCTCTGGCCGCGTTTTGATCCGGACGTCATGGAGTTGAGCCTCCGCTACGTGACCGCACGACCATTCTGGAACGATTGGGCGCGCACCAGCCAACCCACGCTGCTGGTCGTTGGTGAGGGGGGCATTATCGACCGGGATGAGGTCGGTCACATGGTGACGGTCCGGGGCGATGTCAACACGGTCGTGATACCAGGCGCAGGCCACGACGTCCACCTGGAACAGCCGAGCCTTCTGGTCGCAGCACTGGCGGATTTCCTCGCCGGCCCTACGACCGCCAGTTCCGCAGGGAGCCTCTGAGCCGCGTAGCGAACTGGTTAGTCGTGGTGGAGCTGATCGAGGGAAGAAGGATCTCGAGGGACCAACTCCACCACTATGGAACCGATGGCGACGATTCAGTGGCCTGGAACGTCTGACTGCCTTGCCGTCGCTGAAGAGAGTGTGGCCAGGAGACTGGACAGCTCTACAGGCAGGGGCGAGGACCATTCCACCCTCTCGCCGGAGCCTGGGTGATCGAAGGCCAGGCGGTGGGCGTGCAGGAAGGGGCGTCCCAGCACCAGGGTGGACCGGGCCCCGCCGTAGCGGGCGTCTCCCACCAGGGAGTGGCCGATGGCGGCCAGGTGCACCCGCACCTGATGGGTGCGGCCGGTCTCCAAGCGGCACTCCAGGAGGGTGGCCACCACCGGCGACACGTACCTGGTCAGCACCGAATAGGCGGTGCGGGCCTCCCGACCGCGCCGGGACACAGCCATACGAGTCGGGTCTCGGCGGGAGCGTCCGACCGGGGCATCGATCAGGCCAGAGTCGGCATCGACGTGTCCCCACGCCAGGGCTCGGTACGATCTCTCGACGCTGCGCTGGGCCATCTGGGCCACCAGCGACTCGTAGGCCTCGGGTGTCCGGGCCACCACCAACAGCCCCGAGGTGCCCCTGTCCAGGCGATGGACTATCCCCGGGCGATCCGGGTCACCTGCGCCGGTCAAGTCCGGGTAATGGGCCAGCAGGGCATTGACAAGGGTCCCGCCGAGGTGCCCGGCGCCCGGATGGACCACCAGGCCGGCCGGCTTGTCCACCACCACCACCTGGTCATCGGCGTAGACCACAGCCAGGCTGATCGAGTCATCACCGGCCGGGAGCAAGCTCGGTCTGTCAGGTGGCAGGTCGACCTCGAGCAGATTTCCCTCCCCCACTCGATGGCTGCGCAGGGCCACCGGGCCGGCGTCCACTCGCACCGCTCCCTCGGCCACCAGCCGGGCAGCTGTTGTACGAGGTAGTCCCGTGAGCATGGACACCACCCGGTCGACCCGCTCGCCGGCCAGTGCCGCCGGGATGGTCTCCCTCACCGGGGGGACTCAGGCGGAGGGCTGACGGTAGTCCCCGGCGGGGCGACGACGGGGTCAGAGAGCGGGGCGGGGTCAGAGGGCGGGGCGGAGGCTGAGTCGGGTGGAGTGTCAGTGGGCGGTGACGGGGGGCGGCGGTGGCGTAGGCCGGCCACCATCAACAAGATGGCACCGCACACTATGCAGGCATCGGCCAGATTGAAGGTGGGCCAATAGCGGGTCTCCACGAAGTCGATCACCGCCCCGTGGTCGGCCCTCGCCAGCCGGTCGACCAGGTTGCCCAGAGCGCCGCCCAGCACCAGCCCGATGGCCAGGGCGCTCGGGGTATCGGCCACAGTACGGCCCACTCCCACCAGCACGGCGACCAGGACCACGCCGACCACTACCAGCAGAGGGGCCAGGCCCTGGCCCATGCTGAAGGCGGCACCGGAATTGTAGGTGAGGCTGAGGCTGAGGGGACCGAGGAGGGGGACCGGGCCGTGGCTCAGGTAGTGCACGGCCAGGGACTTGGTGAGCTGATCGGCGCCCAGGGCAACGGCTGCGATGGCGCCCAGCAGGATGAGGCGCTTTGCGCGGGCCCGGGGCCTCGCCCTGGGGGCGGTCTCCGGGGCAGCCCCGGCACTCTGGCGCTGTCCGGCCCCGGCGCTCGGGCGCTGCCTGGTTTTGCGGCCCACCTGGCTCAGCGCCGCGACAGACCGCCGCTCTTGCAGGCCACGCACAGCCGGGCATAGGGCAATGCCTTGAGTCGCTGTTGAGGGATCCGCTGATGACACCGCTCGCAGGTGCCGTAGGTGCCGGCCTCCAGCTTGGCCAGGGCGTGATCGATCTCCTCCACCGCAGCTCGGGCCTGACCGGCCAGAGCGAGATCTCGCTCCCGGTCGACGGTCATTGTCCCGCCCTCCCCCGACTCCTCGTCGAACTGGATGTCGCCCGGCTCAGCCTCTTGGACCAGGAGGTCAGCCTCGGCCTTGAGCACCTGAGCCTGCTCGGTGTAGGTGGCCCGTTCGGCCAGCAGGAGCGCCCGGGCCTCGGCCAGCATGACCTCGGAGTCGGAGGTGTCAAAGCCGTCGTCTGACGAGTCAGCCGCGGTGTCGGCGGCGCTCACCGTCGCCAGGGCCGCGACGGGCACCTTGGCTGCGGGTGCCTTCTTAGCCCTTGGAGACACAGCCTTGTCGGCCGTTGGCTTCTCGGCCGTTGGCTTCTTGACCGCAGACTCCTGGGCCACCGACTGCTTGGCCGCTGGCGCCTTCTTGGCCGCCGTTGGCTTCTTGACCGCGGTCGCCTTCTTGGCCGCCGGCTTCTTGGCCGCCGGCTTCTTGACCGCCGATACCTTCTCGGTCTGTGCCTCCGCGGTCTGTGCCTTCTCGGCCGTCGGCGACAGGTTCTCGGCGGTCTTCGGTTTGCTGGTTGTGGGCATGGAGTACGTTCCGCTCATCGGCTGAAGGGTCGGGTAGTGTAGCTCGCCGGCAGCAACCCCATCCCGGCGGCTGCTATTTCAAGGAACTGGCGAGTGACGCCGCCTACTCTAGGGGGGTGGCCGACCCTTCCCATCCCGTTACGCCCTACCCGGCCGTGCCGGCCCAGCCCGACTTCCCAGAGCTCGAAAAGCAGGTTCTGGCCAGGTGGGCAGCCGACGACACCTTTCGGGAGTCGGTCGAGGGCCGACCGGGTGAGAGCAACGAATACGTCTTCTACGACGGGCCACCCTTCGCCAACGGCATGCCCCACTACGGGCACCTGCTGACTGGCTTCGTCAAGGACGCCGTCCCCCGCTACCGGACCATGAGGGGCCGGCGAGTGGAGCGGCGCTTTGGCTGGGACTGCCACGGTCTGCCGGCCGAGATGGAGGCCGAGAAGGAGCTGAGGCTGGCCGGACGGGCCGAGATCCTCCAGTACGGGGTGGGCCGCTTCAACGACTACTGCCGCTCGCTGGTCCAGCGCACGACCGACGAATGGGAGCGCTACGTCACCCGCCAGGCCCGCTGGGTCGACTTCAGGTGCGACTACAAGACCATGGACGTCGACTACATGGAAAGCGTGTTGTGGGCCTTCAAGTCCCTCTGGGAGAAGGGGCTGGCCTACGAGGGTTACCGGGTGTTGCCCTACTGCTGGGAGTGCGAGACACCTCTGTCCAACTTCGAGACCCGCCAGGACGACGCCTACCGGCCGAGGGTCGACCCGGCCGTGACGATCGCCTTCGAGGTGGAACCGCAGACGGCCGAGAGTGGGAACGGGACGGGGGACGGGACCAGCCCAATTTCGCAAAAGAGCCTCCGCCTGTTGGTGTGGACCACCACTCCCTGGACACTGCCTTCCAACCTGGCCGTGGCCGTGGGCCCCGACATCGACTACCAGGTCTTCGACCTGGACGGGGCCCTGACCGTGATGGCCGCCGCCCGGACCGGGGAGTACGCCGAGCTGCTGGGGGAGGCCCAGCCGGTGGCCAGCGTCACCGGAGCCGAGCTGGTGGGGCGGACCTACCGGCCGCTGTTCGGGTTCTTCGCCGGGACACCGGGAGCCTTCCGGGTGCTGGCCGGGGACTTCGTGTCCACCGACGAGGGCACCGGGATCGTTCACCTGGCCCCCGGCTTCGGGGAGGACGACCAGCGGGTGTGCGAGGGCAACGGCATTGCCGTGGTGTGCCCGGTCGACGACCGGGGGCGCTTCACCGATGAGGTCCCCCCCTACGCCGGCCTGCAGGTTTTCGACGCCAACCCGGCGGTCATTGCCGACCTGGACTCCGCTGGCGCGCTGGTGGATCGGGTGGATTACACCCACTCGTACCCCCATTGCTGGCGCACCGACACCGCCCTCATCTACAAGGCGGTGAGCTCTTGGTTCGTGCGGGTGAGTGCCATCAAGGACCGCATGGTCGAGCTCAACCAGCGCATCCGGTGGGTGCCCGAGCACGTGCGGGACGGCGCCTTTGGCAAGTGGCTGGAGGGGGCGAGGGACTGGTCCATCAGCCGCAACCGGTTCTGGGGGGCGCCCATCCCGGTGTGGAAGAGTGACGACCCGGCCTACCCCCGCATCGACGTGTACGCCAGCCTGGACGAGCTGGAGCGCGACTTCGGTGTCCGCCCGGACGACCTTCACCGCCCAGGGGTCGATCAGCTCACCCGGCCCAACCCCGACGACCCCACCGGGGCGTCGACCATGCGACGGGTGCCCGACGTGCTCGACTGCTGGTTCGAGTCGGGGTCGATGCCCTATGCGCAGATGCACTATCCCTTCGAGAACGTCGAGCGTTTCGAGGCCCACTTCCCGGCCGACTTCATTGTGGAGTACATCGGCCAGACTCGGGGGTGGTTCTACACCTTGCATGTGCTGTCCACTGCCCTGTTCGACTGCCCGCCGTTCGAGACCTGCGTGGCCCACGGGGTGGTGCTGGGCGACGACGGGCGCAAGGCGTCCAAGCGCCTGGGCAACTACCCCGACCCCGACGAGGTGTTCGACACCCTGGGGGCCGACGCCATGCGCTGGGCGCTGCTCTCCTCGTCGGTGCTGCGAGGCCAGGATCTGGTCTTCGAGCGCCGCAGCGTGGTGGAGGCGACCCGCTCGGTGCTGAGCCCGCTCTGGAACACCTGGCACTTTCTATCTCTATACGCCAATGCCGACGGGACCAGGGGGACCTGGCGCACCGACGCCACCGGCGTGCTGGACCGCTACCTGCTGGCCAAGACGGCCGCCCTGGTCGACGAGGTAACCGGCCGCCTGGAGGCTTACGACCTGGCCGGGGCCTGCTGGGCGGTGACCACCTGGCTGGATGCCCTGACCAACTGGTACGTGCGGCGCAGCCGGGACCGCTTCTGGCGTCCCTGGTCGGCTGGGGGGGCTGGGGCTGGCGGGGCTGGGGCGGGGGCTGGCGGGGCTGGGGCGGGGGCTGGCGGGGCTGGGGCTGGCGGGGCTGGGGCGCCGGGCGAGCTCACGCCCGAGGACCGGGACAAGCGGGACGCCTACGACACCTTGGCCACCGTGTTGGAGGTGGCCTGCCGGGTGGCCGCTCCCCTGGCTCCGCTGATCACCGAGGCGGTGTACACCGGCCTCACCGGGAAGCGCAGCGTCCACCTGACCGACTGGCCGGCCGTCGGGGAGCTGCCCGCTGACCCTGACCTGGTGGCGGCCATGGACAAGGTGCGCGACGTCTGCTCGGCCGCTCATTCCATCCGCAAGTCAGCCGGACAGCCGGTGCGCCATCCCCTGGCCTCCCTGACCGTATTCGCACCGTGGTCCTCGTCGCTGGAGCCCTTCGTCGCCCTGGTGGCCGAGGAAGTGAACGTCAAGGCGGTGCACCTGACCGACCAGGTGGAAGGGGCGGGCCAACTTGTGCTGCGGGTGAAGCCGGCAGCACTTGGGCCGCGCCTGGGCGGCGACACCCAAAAGGTGCTGGCCGCCGCCCGCCAGGGCAGCTGGACCAACCTGGACGACGGTACGGTCGAGGTGGCAGGCACGGTGCTTGATCCCGACGAGTTCGAGCTCAGCCTGCGCCCCGTCGACACCCGGGCCAGCCGGGTACTAGCCGGCAACGACGCACTGGTGACCCTGGACCTGGCCCTGACGCCCGACCTGGTGGCCGAGGGCCTGGCCCGCGACGTGGTCCGCCAGGTGCAGCAGACTCGCCGGTCGGCCGATCTGGTGGTCACCGACCGGATCCGCCTGGTCCTCGAGCTACCAGGCGCAGTGGCGGCCGCGGTGGAGGCCCACCGGGACTGGGTCATGGCCCAGACTCTGGCCGTCGAACTGGAGGTCAACCGCGTAGGGGCGGCGGCGGCCACGGCCTACCGGGGAGATTTCGAGCTGGAGGGCCAGGCGTGCCGTGTAGGCATAGAGAAGATCGCCCGGGACTGAGCTCAAGGCGGGCCCGGCGCTGGTCCCCGCATGGGTGAAGCGCCCACCGCCGGACGGGTGTCAGGAGTCTGTGATGCATTTTGTGCTGTTATTGACACAAAATGCATCACAGACTGAGAAGGCCATCGAGGGGTCAGCCGCTCAGCCTCCGCGTTCGTTGATGTTCAGCCCCATGGTATAATCTACCATGGGGGCAGCTTCCTTTCGACCAGGCCTCCCCAGCAGGTGTCCGTAGGCGGGCTACCCAGTCGGCAAGCCCCCGGGCCGCCCTGCCACGGCCACCGGCTGCACCGACCCATCCGACTTCGCGGCCGCCACCACCCCCGCCGGCTCCGGCTCGGCCGCCACCCCCGCCGGCTCCGACTCCGACACCGGCACCGACCCCTCCGACTCCACCGACTCGGCCGCCGGGACCTGGTGGTCGGTCTTCACCGCCCGGCGCAGCTGGATCTCGGGCAGCAACCAGGCCAGGACAAAGGCAGCCAGCGCGAAGGGGACCCCCACCGTGAACACGGTGTGCAGTGATCGCACGAAGGCAGTCACCGCCCCGCTGTGGGCCGCCGGGGACAGCCGGGCCAGGGCGGCCGGGCTGCCGGTGAGGGCCACCTGGACCGACTTGGCCGGCGTCCCCGGCGGCAGCAGCTGAGGCAGCAGGTGGGTGAGGCGGGAGGTCAGGATGGCACCGAAGATCGACGTCCCGAACGCTCCCCCGAGGGAGCGGAAGAAGGTGGCCAGGGACGTGGCCACCCCCAGGTCGGCATAGTCGACCGCATTTTGCGTGGCCAGGACCAGGACCTGCATGACCCCTCCGATCCCCACCCCCAGGACCAGCATGTAGAGCGAGGCCATGACGTGGCTGGTGTGGACGCCCAGGTGGGACAGCAGCCACAGCCCGACGGCCATGAGGGCAGTCCCCAGGATGGGGAAGATCTTGTAGCGCCCCACCCGGGAGATGATCTGGCCGCTGCCGATGGAGGCCACGAACAGCCCCACCACCAGCGGGATGAGCAGCAGCCCTGACACGGTGGGCGAGACTCCGTTGACCAGTTGGAGGTAGACGGGCAGGAAGATGATGGCCCCGAACATGGCCACCCCGACGATGAAGCCCATGGCGCTGGCCACGCTGAAGACGCGGTTGGCGAACAGCCGAAGGGGCAGGATCGGCTCGGCCGCGTGGCGCTCCCTCACCAGGAAGGCGACGATGAGGCCGATACCGGCTCCGACCAGCCCGATGATGGTGGGCGACGACCAGGGGTACCGATTGCCGGCCCATACGGTGACCAGCAACAGGGCTGAGACGCCTGCCACCATGAGGCCGGCCCCCCCGAAGTCGATGCGGTGGGCCCGGCGCCGGATGCTGTCCTTGAGCACCAGGCTGGTGACCACCAGCGCCACCGCCCCGATCGGCAGGTTCACGTAGAAGATCCAGCGCCAGCCCGGGCCCTCGACCAGGAAGCCGCCCAGGAGCGGCCCGGCCACGCTGGCCAGCCCGAAGACGGCCCCGAAGTACCCCTGATAGCGCCCCCTCTCCCGGGGGGAGACGATGTCGCCGATGATGGTGGTGGCCAACACGATGAGCCCGCCCGCCCCCAGCCCCTGGATGGCCCGGAAGGCGACCAGCTGGTTCATGGTCTGAGACAGCCCGGACAGCACCGAGCCGGTCAGAAAGATCAAGATGGCCCCCTGGAAGACCCGCTTGCGCCCGTAGAGGTCGGAGATCTTGCCGTAGAGGGGAGCCGAGGCGGTCGAGGTCAGCAGGTAGGCGGTGACCACCCAGGACAGCCGGTTGAGCCCATGAAGGTCGCCCACAATGGTGGGCAGGGCGGTGGCCACGATGGTCTGGTCCAGAGCCGCCAGCAGCATTCCAAGCATCAGCCCGGAAAATACGACGAGGATCTGCCGGTGGGTCAGCCCACTCTCAGTTGTCGGCTGACCGGCCAGACCGGGGCCGCTGCCACTCGGGCCGGTAGTGACCGGATCGAGGGTGGCCGGGTCGGTGGTGTTCAGAACTGCCTCCTGGTCGCTCATCTCGATCCCGACTGATGCGGTCCCGGGTCAGCGGCCAGCGTCTCCAGGACATCCACGAAGGCCCGCACCTGGGCGTCGGAAAGGACCTCGAACGCCTCCTCCAACTGGCCCCTGCGGGCTCGGTGGAACTTCTCTATGAACAGCCGACCCCGATCCGAGAGGGTCAGGCGCACCACCCGCCGGTCGGCCGGGTCGGCCTGGCGCTCGGCCAGTCCCTGGCCGACCAGCCGATCGGCGGCCGCGGTGGTGGCGCTCTCGGAGACATCGAGGTCTCGGGCCAACTCTCGCATGGTGATGGGCCCCGGCTTGAGGCGCATCACCACCTGCATCTGATGGATGGTGATGGAGCCCAGCTCTTCCCGCAGCTCCGGAGTCAGGCAGGCACCCAGGCGCCGTCCGAGCACGGGCTGCAATTCGAGGAACCGCTCGATCAGACCTCCCCGATCAATGACGTGGTCAGCCTCGGTATCGTCGGTGATGGCGGATACGGCCACGGGTCCCTCCTCACTCCGGTGCTACATACGGTGAATACTTAGAGTATAGAAGCTCTTGCGCCAGCGCCTGCGGACACCGGCTGAGAGACCGCCGGCAACGTCCGCCAGCTACAGGGCCGAGACGGCCAGGCCGAGCCCGGCCAGCAGCAGGCTGACCATCAGGTTGGCCACCGTGAAGGCCAGGGCAGTAGCGATCACTCCCTCCTGCAACAGCCTGACCGACTCCCAGGTGGCCGTGCTCCAAGTGGTGAGGGCGCCGCAAAAGCCAATGCCCACGACCACCTGCACGCTCCGCGAGCCGGCGTGGTGGAGGACCAAGCCGGCCACCAGACCCAGGATGAAGGAGCCTACGACATTAACGGTAAGGGTTCCCCAGGGGAACATACCGCCATGTCGATCGGTGATGGCATTGTCCACCAGGTAGCGGCTCACTGCTCCCACTGCGCCAGCCAGGCCGACGGCTAGGGCGAGGCCCATCTCCGCCTCCTTCGGGCGTCGAGCCGGGCCGCCAGGGCCATGCCGCACCAGGCGGCCAGCAGTCCGAGGCCCACAGTGAGCACCAGATAGCCGCCGGCGGTGGCCAGCCGACCGCCCCGCAGGAGCAGGTCCCCCTCCAGCGTCAGACTGGACACGGTGGTCCACGCACCCAGCACTCCGACGCAAAAGAAGGGACGCAGGTAACGGCTCCGCAGGCGCCGGATGAGTATCAAAGTGAGGGTCAGTCCGAGCAGGAAAGACCCAGAGGTGTTGATGGTCAGCGTCACCCATGGCAGGTGCCCCACCGGTGTGGGCCACGCCAGACCCAGCTGGTATCGCCCCCAGCTACCCAGGAACCCCCCGACCCCGACGGCCGCCAGCACGTCGAACCGGCGGTAATGGGGCGTATGGCGATGGTCCAGATGCTGGATAGCCCCGGCCGGATCATCCGGGGCCAGGTCCAGGTCCGGGTCGACGGGGAGAAGCCGGTAGCGGCCCGACCCACCGATAGAGCCTTTCGGGGAGTCTTTAGGGGGTGAGACTGGCTGCCTTGTTGGGTGCGGGCGACCCTGGCAGGTGGAGATAGCTGAGGACCTCGCCGACGCCAGGGGCCTTCAGCGTGTCGACCTCGACCTGTCTCATCTGGCTCGCGTCATCCAGCTGGCCCCGCAACGTGGCAACCCCCTCGAACACGTCGACCACCACATCGGTGGTCGGGAAGTCCAGGGTCGCCAGCGCCTGCTTGATGGCGTCCACCACCGCTCGATCGTCGACCGGCGTGACCTGGCCGGCACCCTCGGTACGAGCGACCGTCCCCTTCACCTTGTCCTGCGCATAGTGCAGCGTCTGCTCGGCCTTGTGGCTCTGGCGACGCACGACCGCCCTCAGCTGGTCGCCGGTTCGCACTCGCCGGGCGTGGCCTCTGTCCGGATCGACGAAGTACCCGGCCACCCATCCCGAGCCCACCAGGAGCAATGACCGCACCACTCGACTGAACCATCCACGAGGTGTTTTCATCGACATGAGCCAGTTCTACCCGGCCGGGTAGGGCCCACAACCAGGCCCGTCCGGGCCGGCCCGGGTCTGTCGGTGCTCAACCAACTCCCTCAGGGGTCGGCCAGCGAAGCAGCGCCCCCAGGTCGTCGGCCGGCCCACCGCCGTGGGGGACGATCCGTACCGCGGCACCTGTTTCGAGCGCGCCCAGCAGCACGACATCCGCCAAGCGGCCCCGGCGAGGTTGGTCGACACCGAGGTCCTCCAGCTCTTGGCTGCTCATGGCCACCTGGCCCGTCGCCAGGCCGAACCATGCCGTGCGATCGTCGTCAGGATCGTCGTGCAGGATGAGCAACTCGACCTGGCTCTGGCGCAGGGCGTCGAGCACCGCATCGGCGCCCTCGGTGGCCTGGCCCTGACCAAGGAGGCTGCGCAGTTGGTGAAGCACGGCCACCGTGTCCTCGGCCACGGCAGACGACACCTGACGAACCACCTCGTCGGCCAGGTCGTCACTGGAGCCGTCCACCGTCCGGCCACCTTCAATGACCTCCATGATGTCTCTCACCTGGTTTGGGACGGCATCTCTCAGCATCTGGACGGCTCGGACGTCTCCTGCGGCCAGGACCAGCCGGGGCTGGTGAGCATCCACCAGCCGGGCCACCGCGTCGGCCTCTGACCGGGCGTTGTCGGCCCAGGAGTTCTCGGCTCGCTGGTGATTGCGCCGCTGGGACATGCCTGCCACCGATGGGGGCTGGACCGTCGTCTCGGTGCGCGCCTGGGCGCCCGAGTCGGCGCCGGCCGGGCTGGCCAGTCCCTCCGAGCCACTGTGCACGACGGTGATCAGGTCGGCGCCGGTTCGATCGGCCAGGACGAGGAGATGGGTCGGCGACTGCTGACGCCACTCGATGAGGGGTCCGATCAGCGGCAGGGGGCCCCACCGGGCCAGGTCCCGTCTGGGCGGCTCGGGATGGTGCTCGACGTGCAGGACTCCCGCCGGTCCGGCGACCACTGCGAGGGTCTCTCCCGACAGGTGGGCCTCGCCCACCAGCGCCTCCACGGCATCCAACGCCGCGTCCGGGACCTCGGGGCTGGAGGCGCTCAGATCCTCCCGGAGCGCCTTCCAGCGCTTCTCGCTGAGCTGGCCAGCGTTGGGTACCGCCCCCTCGGTGGTCAGGTAAACGGTGAGGAAGGGCCCCTCCTCCCGCAGCAGGGCAGTGAGATCATCAGGGCGCGCACCCAGCTTTCCGGTGGCAAACGAGCTCTCCATGGTTCCGATCCTCTCCCGAGCCCTCTCCCAAGCCTCAGCCAGAGAGTATCCTCGACTGAGACAGCGGCTACGAGTGCAATATGGCACACGTGCTGTCGCCCAGCATTGTCGCCCAAGGGCTGGAGGGCCACCCGTGGATCCTGAGCCGCAGGAGCACCCAGTGCCCACGGAGATGCCACATGCCAGCAAGCTGCCAGGTGTGCCGATTACCTCGCCGGCAAGGGGCCCAGTGCCTGATGAGTGGCGAAGCCCGTCCAGGCGGCTGGGTCTGATGCGCAGGGTGGAGATTGGGGTGCCGACCCTGCTCATCGTGCTGGCGCTGTTGGTCGGGGCTGTGATGGTGCCCTCCGGTGCCACCGTGGCGCTGCTGGTCACCATGGCGGTAGTCCTGGGGGCAGGTCTACTGATCGACAACCTGCTGCAGCGTCGGGTCCGCTCGTGGGGCTATCTGGAGCGAGCCGACGACCTGCTGGTCCGGCGAGGTGTGCTGATCCGACGGCTCTCCGTCGTGCCGTACGGGCGCATGCAGTTCGTGGACGTGAACTCGGGCCTGGCTGAGCGGGCCTTTGGTCTGGCCACCGCCCGGCTTCACACCGCCGCGGCCGCCAGCGACGCTCGGGTCCCGGGTCTCGAGGCCTCCGAGGCAGCTCGGCTGCGGGACCGCCTGGCTGCCCTGGGCGAGGCCAAAGCGGCCGGATTGTGACCCAGCCGGCCACGCCCGCCGGGGCGGTCAGCAAATCAGTCGAGGGTGCGGCCGATGGATCAGCCGCGGGAGGGTTTGAGGGTGGGGCCGATGGATCAGCCGCGGGAGGTGAATGGCACCGACTGCATCCCCTCTCACCGGTCGTGCGCTTCTCTCGGGCCATGATCGGCCTGGTGGTGGTGCTCGGCGCCAACACCTTGCAGCGTGGCTCAGGCCGGCTCGCCTCCCACATCACCGACCTGGTGGTGGTGGCCCTGGCGCTGGTGGGAGCGGTGGTGTCCTGGTTGGTGACCCGCTGGAAGGTGGACGGCGTGACCTTGCGCATCGAGTCCGGCCTGCTGCGTCGGGACTCCCGCCAGGTGCCCCTGGCCAGAATCCAAGCCATCGATCTGGTCCAGCCGGCAGTGGGGCGGCTCCTGGGTCTCACTGAGCTGCGCCTGCGGGTAGCCGGCTCACGGGCCCATGTGCGTCTGGCCTACCTGGCGGCACCAGAGGCGGAGGCCACTCGGGGCCGTCTCTTGGCCCTCGCCCATGGGGTCAGGGAGGATGCCGCTCCGCCTCCGGAGGCACCACTGGTGTCGGTGCCCACATCCCGGCTGGCGATCTCGGTCGCCCTCAGCGGGTCCGGCGTGATCGCCTTGTCGGTGATCGTGATCACGGTGGTGGTGGCGATACTGGTGCCTGGGGCACTGGCCGCCACTGCCGGCTCGACGTTGGTGGCGTTAATCGCGCTGGTGTCACCGGCCGTGAAGAGGGTCACCAGCGAGGCGGACTTTCGCCTGGCCGACGCGCCTGACGGGCTGAGGATCCGCTGCGGGCTGCTGGAGACGGTGGCCGAGACCATCCCTCGGGGCCGGATCCAGGCCGTCCGCCAGGTCGAGCCCCTCTTGTGGCGGCCCTTGGGTTGGTGCCGGCTGGAAGTGGTGGTAGCTGGATCGACTGGGCATCGTCGAAGGGACGAGCCGGCAGGCCGAGTGGTGCGGGCACTGATGCCCGTAGGCCCGGCGACCGCGGCCGCCGCCCTGGTGGAAAGGGTCCTGCCCGAGCGGGCCGTAGTGGCTCGGCCGGCTCCCTCTCGGGCCCGTTGGAAGGCACCCCTGTCGTACCACTTCCTGGCTGGCGGTCATGACGACTCCTACGGGCTGGCCGTCTCCGGACGGCTGCGGCGAGCCACCTCTTGGGTGCCGCTGGCCAAGGTCCAGAGCCTTCGCTTCGTCCAGGGACCCTGGCAGCGGAGCCTGGGCCTGGCCAGTGTCCATCTCGACGTGCCCGGCCGGCGCCAGCGCGCCACCCTGCGCGATCGGGACGCCAGCGAGGCGCGTTCGCTCATCGACACCCTGCCCGAGCTCTGCCGTCAGGCCCGAGCCAACGAGGCATCCCAGCGTGAGGCTGAGCGCCGACACCGAGATGCCGATGCCGTATATCCGGTACCCCAGGCTTGACTATGCGCCAGACCCCTGGTCGCCTGGTCGGTGTGGGCGTCGGCCCCGGCGACCCTGAGCTGGTGACCACCAAGGCCCTGCGGGTCATCGCCCAGTCTGATCGGGTGGTGGCGCCCACCACCTCTTTTGATTCGGTGGGCCGAGCGGAGGCCATCGTCCGCCAGGTCAACCCGGGCGTCAGGATCGAGCGCCTGGTCTTCGACATGACCCGCCCCCCAGGCGGGGCGGATCGCACCGCCCACCCGGTAGGAGGGGCCGACAGCACCGCCCGCCCGGAAGGCGCGGCAGGGACCTCACACCGCCAGGCCGCCCTTTCCCTGCTGGCCTGGTTGGACGCCGGTGAGCAGGTGGCGTTCGTCACCCTGGGTGACCCCAACATGTACTCCACCTTTTCCTTTCTGGCGGCCAGCGTGATCGACCACCGCCCCAGCGTGGAGATAGTCACCGTCCCGGGGATCATGGCCTTCCAGGCGCTGGCCGCCCAAGCGGGCACCGTCCTGCTGGATGGAACCGACGTCTTGACCCTGGTCACCGCCCTCGACGGGCCGGGTGACCTGGAGGCGGTGCTGAGCCAGGGCGACGATGCGGTGGTCGTCTACAAGGGCGGCCGCCACCTGCCCGAGGTGGCGGCCGCCCTGGCCCGGTCTGGGCGCCTGGACGGAGCCATCCTGGGGGAGCTGCTGGGGCTGCCGGGCGAGCGGATCTGTCCGGTCGCCCACGTGGCTGACGAACCGGCCAGCTATCTGGCCACCGTGATCGTCCCACCCACCCGGCGCCAGGCCAACCAGTGATCAGCTTCGTAGGTGCCGGACCAGGTGCTCCCGACCTGATCACCCTGCGGGGAGCGGCCCGACTGGGCGCGGCTGACCTGGTGGTGTGGGCCTCCTCGCTCGTGCCTGCCGCCCTGCTCGACCACGCCCGCCCGGACGCCAAGATTCACGACTCGGCGGTCATGACCCTCGAGGACGTCCTGGCCGTCTACCAAGAGCACCCGGATGCCCACATCGTGCGCCTCCACTCGGGCGATCCCTCCATCTACGGCGCCATCCAGGAGCAGATCGACTGGTGCCTGGCCAATCAGCGGGAGTTCGAAATGGTGCCCGGAGTCAGCTCCCTGGCAGCGGCCGCCGCTGCCCTCGGGCGGGAGCTCACCATCCCCACCGTCTCCCAGAGCGTGGTGCTGACCAGGCTGGCCGGTCGCACGGCGGCGTCGGTGCCCCCAGGGGAGTCTGTGGCTGCCTTCGCGGCCCACGGAGCCACCCTGGCCGTGTTCTTGTCGGCGGCCCGGCCCACCGAGCTGCAGGCTCAGCTGTTGGCCGAGGCCAGCTCCTACCGGCCGGACACGCCGGCGGCCATCGTGGTCCGGGCATCCTGGCCCGACCAGCAGGTGATCCACTCCACGGTGGGCCAACTTGCCGCCGATCTGTCGTCCACCGGGGCCACTACCACCGTGCTGGTGCTGGTGGGACCGGCGCTGGCCGCTCCAGCCAGCCGGAGCCATCTCTATTCACCAGACTGGGCCCACGGCTACCGGCGCCGTTCGGCACCCGGCTCGACCACCGGGCGCCCCGCTTCGCTGTCCGGAGGCCAGCCAGGCAGGGAGGACCGAAATGGTCGTCCCGCCACCGTCCGGCGCCCACGTCCAGGCCAAAGCCCAGGTCCAGGTCCAGGCGGAGACAGCCCAGGCGACCCGGCATGAGCAGCGCACACGCCACCCCTGACCCCACCACCCCCGACCGCCGGGGCCTGCGAACCGGCTGGACCACCGGTACCTGCGCATCGGCGGCGGCCAAGGCGGCGGCCCTGGCCCTGATGACCGGTGCCCTGCCCGACCAGGTCGAGGTGGCCCTGCCAGCCGGGCGGAGAGTGTGCTTCGACGTCCGACGCGGTGCCCTCCCCCATCAGGCGGTCGTGATCAAGGACGCCGGTGACGATCCCGATTGCACCGACGGTGCCCACCTCACGGCCACCGTCGGGCCAGCGGCTCCCGGAAGGGCAACCGACCTGGCGGCCGGCTCGGGTGTGGGCACCGTCACCCGGCCGGGCCTGGGCCTGCCCGTCGGGGCGCCAGCCATCAATCCCGTCCCCCGCCGCATGATCACCGCCGCCCTGGCCGAGGTCACGGCCGAGCCGCTCAGTGTCACGTTCTCGGTCCCCGGTGGCGAAGCCATGGCGGCCAAGACCACCAACGACCGCCTGGGTATTGTCGGCGGTATCTCCATACTGGGCACCACCGGGATCGTTCGACCCTTCTCCACCGCGGCCTACCGGGCCTCGGTGGTCCAGCAGGTCGACGTGGCCGCTGCCGGGGGCCAGGCGGCCATGGTGCTGGCCACTGGCAGTCGCAGCGAGAAGGCGGCCATGCGGCTCCTGCCCGACCTGGACCCTGTCTGCTTCGTCGAGGTCGGCGACTTCACCGGTATCGCCCTGCGCCGGGCGGCGGCGGCCGGCATGGTCCGGGCCACCCTGGTGGCCATGGTCGGCAAGATCACCAAGCTGGCCGCCGGCGTGATGATGACCCACTTCCACCGCTCCAAGGTCGACAACGCCGTGCTGACCGAGGCGGCCACCGCCAGCGGCGCACCCCTGCCGGTCGTGGAGGCGGCCACCGAGACTGCCACTGCGAGACACTTTTTCGAAATATGCCTCCTGCACCAAACCCCTCTCCCCCTCCAACGCCTGTGCCGCCGGGCCAGCGAGGCCTGCCGGGCTCATGTCGGTGGGGCCCTCGACGTCGAGGTGTGGATGGTCGACTTCGACGGTTGGGCGGTAGTGGCCCGTGGCTGAGCGCACGGGGTCGGGGGACGCGGCGTCGGGGGACGCGGCGTCGGGGCGCATTGCTGTGGTCGGCCTGTCCGGGGGCGCCAGGCAGCTGAGCGCGGCCGCCCAGCGGGCCATCGAGAGCGCCGCCTTGTTGATAGGAGCCACCCGCCACCTCGACAGGGTGGGCCGGCGACCGCCGGTAACGGAGTCACCGGAGGCGGAGGCGGACACCGCTTCGCCCGAGGCCAAGCCAGCCGAGGCGCCCGTGTCACCCGGGGCCGGGCCGGTCGGCGTTCAGGCCGAGGCCGAGCCAGCCGACGCCTACGCCCCGCCCGCCACCCCCGCTAAGCCGGTCGAGTCCCACGCCCGCGCCTGGCCCGAGCCATCGGCCTACGCGCCGCCCGAGCCATCGGCCTACGCGCCGCCCGAGGCCGAGCCGGCCGACATCCACGCCGATCCGGCCGACGCCCACACCCACGCCTCGCCCGAGGATCCGGCCGACGCCCACACCCAAGCCTCGCCGGAGGCCCCGGTGGAAGCCCCGCCGGCGCCTCCCCCCGCCGAGACGGCGATCCCCACCGGGTCGTCCCGGTCGGCCCAGCGGGTGATCGTCCTCGGTGCCGACCGGCTCGAGGCGGGCACGACCCTCGAGCTCCCTGGGGTCGACCTCGCTGGGGCACTGGACGCCATAGGCTACGAGACCGGGCCGGTGTGTGTGCTGGCGTCCGGAGACCCTGGGTTCTTCGGGATCGTGCGGCCGTTGATCGAGCGGTTCGGAGCCGAAGCGCTGGACGTCCACCCGGCACCTTCGTCGGTGTCGCTGGCCTTTGCCCGCCTGGGCCTGGCGTGGGACGACGCAGTGGTGGTCTCGGCCCACGGCCGCCCACTGGCCAGCGCGGCCCGAGCCATCCTGGCCCATCCCAAGGTGGCCGTGCTCACCTCCCCAGACGCAACTCCCCAGCAGCTGGGCCGAGCCCTCATGGATCTTGGAGTCGACCCCCGCCGGGTGGCCGTCTGCAGCCACCTGGGTGAGCCGGACGAGGTAGTACGGGAAACCGACCTGGTCGGTTTGGGCGGACGCCCATGGGAGCCGCTGTCGGTGGTGGTGCTGCTGGCGTCCGGCGCCGAGGTGTCTTCGGAGGCAGTCCTGGCTTGGGGCCTGGCCGACGAGGGCTTCGCCCATCGGGGCGGGATGCTCACCCGGGCCGAGGTGCGGGCCGTCGCCCTGGGCAAGCTGGCCCTGCCGGCCCAGGGGGTGCTGTGGGACGTGGGCGCGAGCAGCGGAAGTGTGGCCGTGGAGTGCGCCCGCCTACGCCCCGGCCTACAGGTGATCGCGGTGGAGGAGAGACCCGACGACGCCGCTCGGGTAGAGGCCAACGCCCTGGCCCACCGAACGAGCGTCGAGGTGGTGCAGGGCACCGCCCCCGCCGCCTTGGCCGGCCTCCCGGACCCGGACAGGGCATTCGTGGGTGGTGGTGGACTTCCGGTACTGGATGCGGTGCTGGCCCGGCTGCGTCCCGGTGGGCAGGTGGTGGCCACCTATGCCGCCCTCGACCGGGCGGCGGCGGCCGTCGAGCGGCTCGGTCAGCTGGTCCAGATAGGGGTGGCGCGGGGGCGGCGGCTGCCTGACGGGGGGGTGCGGCTGGCCGCCGAGAATCCTATTTTCGTGGTCTGGGGGCCCCAGCATTGAGCGTCCTCACCATCTCGGTGACCGAGCGCGGCCGAGCCCTGGCCGAGCGCCTCCCTTTCGAGCACGTCCACGGGCGGGCGGCGGAGACGGTGCGGGCCCGGTGGGCAGGGGTGGAGGCCTTTGTTCTGGTACTGGCCACCGGCGCGGCCGTGCGCCTGGTGGGCCCGCTGCTGGTTGACAAGCACGCTGATCCGGCAGTGGTATGCGTCGACGACGCCGGTCGGTACTCGGTCTCCCTGTGCGGTGGCCACGCGAGAGGGGCCAACGACCTGGCCCGCCAGATAGCCGTCCTGCTGGGAGCCGAGCCGGTGATAACCACCGCCACCGACGCCACCGGTAACGCCGGCCTGGATGACCTGCCGGGGCTGGCGGCCGTGGGCGACGTGGCGGGCGTGACCCGTGCCCTGCTGGACGGACGCTCCCCCATCGTCGAGAACCCGCTCGGCTGGCCGCTGCCATCACATTTGGTGGCCGCCGGCGCGGGGTGGGTGCCCGGCACACAGGGCGACCAGCCGGGCCCGGAGCGGGTGGTGGTCAGCGACCTGGTGCACCCCTCGAGGCCCGGCACGGTGGTTCTGCACCCGCCGAGCCTGGTGGCCGGGATCGGGACATCGAGCGATGCGCCCCCCGCCGAGGTGGCCGCCCTGCTGAGAGCGGCCCTGGCCGGGGCGGTAGGGGACGCCCCAGCAGCCCCCGGCGGGGGGTCGGTGCAGCCCGGCGGGGGGTCAGTGCAGCCCGGAGATGAGCCCCTGGCCATGGCATCGGTGGCCGAGGTGGCCACCATCGACCGCCGGTCGGCCTCGCCGGCCATCGTTGCCCTGGGCCTACCGGTTCGTTCATTCGGCGCGGCCCAACTGGCCGAGGTGGCCGTACCCTCGCCCAGCTCGGTGGTAGCCACCGCAGTAGGCACTCCCAGCGTCTGTGAGGCGGCCGCCCTCCTGGCCAGCGGGCCGGGCGGGAGGCTGGTGGTCCCCAAGCAGCGAGCGGCTCACTGCACGGTGGCCATTGCCCGGCGAACCCGACCCCGTGGTCACCTGGCGGTGGTGGGTCTGGGCCCGGGGTCGGCTGCTCACCGCACGCCGGCGGCTACCGCCGCCGTGCGCCGGGCTCAGGTGGTGGTGGGCTACCGCCCGTATCTCGACCAGTGCGCCGAGCTGCTGTCGCCCCACCAGCAGGTGGTGGCCTCCCGCATTGGTGACGAGGTGGCCAGGGCCGAATTGGCCCTGGCCGAGGCCAGAGCCGGACGCCGGGTGGCTCTAGTCTGCAGCGGTGACCCAGGCATCTACGCCATGGCTTCCATCACCCTCGAGCTGACCAACTCTCGTCCGAATAGTGGTCGTTATAGCGACCACTATTCGGACGAGAGTTGCGACGACCCCGTAGCCAACGACTTCGACCTGGAGGTGGTTCCCGGCGTCACCGCCGGTCTGGCCGCGGCCGCCCTCCTGGGCGCGCCCCTGGGCCATGACCACGCGGTGATCAGCCTGTCAGACCTGCTGACCGAGTGGGATGTCATCGAGACACGTTTGCGGGCGGCGGCCCTGGCCGATCTGGTGATCGTGCTCTACAACCCCCGCTCGCTCGGCCGGGACTGGCAGCTGGAGAAGGCGCGCCAGGTACTGCTCGGCCACCGGGCACCGGACACTCCGGTTGGGGTGGTGACCGACATAGCCAGGGTTGGGCAGAGCTGCTCGCTCACGACCCTGGAAGGCCTCGACGTGGAGGCGGTGGGCATGACCACCTGCGTGGTCGTCGGGTCGTCTGCCACCCGGGTGGCCAATGGACGTATGTTCACCCCCCGGGGATACACGGGACGTGTGGACAGCCGAGGCCATATGGGGGGCGGCGGCTCCAACGGCACCCGGCGTCCGGACGGCTCCGACGAGACCGGGAGAGCGGCAGGCCACTCCGCCAACCGGGCGGGCTGGTGAACGCCACCACCGTCGTGGTGGACGACCGGTGCACCGCCTGTGGTGCCTGTCTCGCCACCTGCCCCGAAGGTGCCCTGGTAACTGCCCCTCGGCGCCCCAAGGTACTGGACCACCGCTGCACCGCCTGCCTCTCGTGCATAGAGGTCTGCCCGACCGATGCCATCACCGAAGTGGCGCGATGAGCTCGGTCCATCCCATCGAGGCCGAGAGCTACCGCCGCCTGGCGGAACGGGTCGATCTGTCTGCTTTCGGCCCCCTGGGCCGGGCGGTGGTGGCCCGGGTCATCCACGCCAGCGCGGATCTCGAGTACGCCACCACCATGGTGGTGGACGAACCTTGCGCCGCCGCCGGAGTGGCGGCGCTGGCCGACGGCGCCCCGGTGATCACCGACACCGAAATGGTCCGCCACGGCATCCGTGGCCTGGGGGCGCAATGCCTCCTGGACCGGGTCGACCCGACGTCGTTGAACGGACCATCAGGGCCAACCAGGTGTGCCCGAGCTATGTCCCTGGCGGCCAGGCGCCACCCGAAGGGCGCGGTGATCGTGATCGGCTGCGCCCCCACCGCCCTCGTCGAAGTGTTGCACCTGGCAGCGGCCGGTGACTTCGAGCCGGCGGTGGTGGTGGGACTACCCGTCGGCTTCGTCGGTGCGGCCGAGGCCAAGCGGGCCCTGTTGGCCAGTGGGCTGCCGGCCATCGCCAACGTGGGCGACAAGGGCGGCTCGGCGGTGGCCGCCGCCGCGATCAACGCCCTGGCTCGGCTGGCCGCTGGAGACGCCCAAAGGTGAGCGACCGCCCGGGCCTGCTGATGATCGGCCACGGCAGCCGGGCAGACCTCGGCGTGAGCCAGTACTGGGCGCTGGCCGAGATGGTGGCCGAGCTGGCCCCAGAGCTTCGCCTCGGGTGTGGCTTCATCGAGCTGGCCCCGCCCAACCTGCACGATGCCATCGATGCGCTGGCCAGCGAAGGTGTCTCGTCGGTGGTGGCCGTGCCCCTCGTGCTGCTGGGAGCGGGGCATCTGAAGGACGACGGCCCGGCGGCTCTGGCCGCCGCACGGCGTCGCCATCCCCGAGTCGGATTCACCTATGCCCGAGACCTGGGTATCCATCCCCTGGTGTTGTCGGTGGCCGAGGAGAGGGTGGCGTCATCGCTGTGGGAGCCAGTCCGGTCCAGTGATGCAGTAATCCTGGTCGGCAGGGGATCCACCGACCCCGACGCCAATGCCGACCTGTACAAGGTGACCCGGCTGGTCTCAGAGTCCGAGCTGCTCCCCACCATGGTGGAGCCGGCATTTGTGTCTTTGGCCCGTCCCGGAGTGGCCGAGGCGCTGGAGCGCTGCCGGCGCTTGGGAGCCAGACGCGTAGCTGTGGTTCCCTACTTCTTGTTCACCGGCATCCTGGTGGAACGGATCCGGGCCCAGACCCGAGCTTGGGCAGCAGAGCATTCGGACGTGGCGGTGACGGTGGGCCGCGAGATGGGCCCCGATGCCCGGATCGCCCACCTGGTGGTAGATCGCTACCACCAGGCGCGAGCGGGTGACGCCAGGATGAACTGCGACTGCTGCACCCACCGTGCTCCCCTGCTCGGCCATCCCCGCCGTCACCACCACCTTCCGGTGGCCAGCTCCTGAGCAAGCCGGCCGGAAGCCTGCTGCTGAGCGCGCCCCTGAGCCGGCGGGGAGCGTGGTTAGGCCAGGGCACTCTCGGGGCGGCCCTTGGGCGTCACCAGGGATTCGAGGGGCCGCCGGGCGGCCTCCACGCCGCCGCGCAGCGTGTAAAGCACCATGGCCGCCACCCCCACCAGCCAGAAGGCCACCACGATCAGGTAACCGGCAGTGACGTTGGTGTGCATGGCCACGGTGGTGACCAGGGTGACGCCAAAAGCGGCTCCAATCCGTCCCACGGCCACCGATGCCCCCACACCGGCGCCGCGCAGGTGAGTCGGAAAGAGCTCGGTGAAGGTCGGGTAGGCCGACGTCCAGGCGGCGGTGGCGAAGCCACTGGAGACCATGAAGGCGATCAGCACCAAGGTGGAGTTGGCGGTGTTGGTGGCCACCGCCAAAGAGCCAACCCCCAGGGCGGCCAGTAGGTAGAAGGTGATCACCGTTCGGGCTCGACCCAGCTTGTCGAACAGCAGGGTCATGCCCAGACCCCCTACCAGGGCGCCGACATTGCCGAAGATGTAAAAGAGGGGGATCCGGCTGTTGGCAATGCCAATGGCCGGGAAGACCACCAACGGCAGGAAGGCGAAGATGCCGTAGTATCCGAAGGCCTCGGACAGGTCCAGGGCCGCTCCCAGCGCCAACCGGCCCGGGTAACGGTGTACCAGCTCTCGCAGAGCCTGGCCAAAGGTGAGGGAGGCCTGCTCGGCCGCGAAGCCGGCCTCTTCCCCGTCACCGATGCCGGCCGCCGCCTCGAGCCGGGCCACGATGGCCTCCGCCTCATCCTGGCGCCCCTGGCTGGCCAGCCAGCGGGGCGACTCCGGCAGGCGGCGGCGAAAGAGGACGACGACCACTGCCAGGACACCGCCCAGGGCGAACCCGTAGCGCCACGAGACACCGTCGGACAGGGCCACCGTATTGAGCAGCAAGAAGGCCAGGAGCCCGGCCAGGATGGCCCCGATCGACCAGAAGTTCATCACCGCCGCGCTGGCCCTGCCGCGCACTCGCGCCGGCATCAGCTCGGCTATGGCTGCGTTGATGATCGGGTACTCGGCGCCCACCCCGAGGCCGGTGATGAACCGCAGGGCCACCACCACCGAAAGAGCCGGGCTGAAGCCGGTCAGCACGGTGAAGCCGGCGTACCAGATCAGGGTGGCCACGAACATTCGTCGCCGGCCGAAGCGATCAGCCAGCCGGCCGCCGACCAGCGCCCCGATCAGGATCCCGATCAGCCAGGAGAAGATCACGAACTGTCCGGCGGCGGCCGAGGCGTGGAAATGCTTGTCCAGAGGGTTGATGAAGTTCCCCACCAGGTTCACCTCGAGCGAGTCGAACAGCCATCCGGCTCCCAGGGCCACCAGGATCGTCACATGGCGGGGGCTCCAGCGCACCCGGTCCAGGCGCTGCCCCAGGGTCAGGCCCATCGGGCGGCGGGGGTCAAGGTCTGAGGGCATGGTGTTTGAGGGCATGGCGGCGGGGTCCTGTTCGGGTCGGGAAGGACGAGGACCCGCAAATGGTACACATCTGCGCGGCCTCAGGTGATCGGGGCAGGACCGCGCCCTGAAAGCGACCTCGGACTGCCTACCATGAGGACTATGGGTGTTCGCGTCCCTCCTGGTCAGGTAGTCAGCAAGGTCATGGGGTCAATCGTGCCCACCAAAGACGTGCCCCCCCAAGGACAGTGCCAAAGGACAGTACGGCGGTGACCCTCATTCTGGTGGTCCTGGGAGTGGTCATCCTGGTGGCCATCGTGGGCTTCTCCGCCAGGCGAGGATCGTCACCCAGGCGCGGTTCGGTCAATGACTACGAGCACGCCATGGACACCCTGGCCCGGATGTCTGGTCGACCGAGCAGCTCAGCCACCGGACAGGGGTGGATGGGCCACCCGGCCGAGCCCCTTTCGCCCCCCGCCCGAAGTCCCGAGACCGGTGCCACCGCGCTGGCGGGTCTCAAGTCGTCGGCCAGCAAGGGCGGTCCGGCCACCTGGATGCGCGCGGCCTCGATCGAGCCCGGGAGCAGCGGTGCCCGAAGGAGCAGGAGCATCGGTCGGGTGGGCCGCCTGGCCGGTGGGGTGATCGGTCTGGTGGTCCTCATCGGTCTCACGGTCACCGTGGTCAGCCTGGCGGTCGGACGATCCGGCCACACCAACCCACCGGCCGCTCGTTCGGCCCAGGCCGGGGGTGCTGGCACGTCGCCAACCACGACCCCGGGGCACAGCAGCACGCGACCCACGTCTCGGCCCAACACCGGGAGGCCAACGACCACCATCCCCTCCAACCAGGTGACGGCGGTGTCCAACGACGCCAACGGGGCCACCTACAACGCCCCGACCACCGGCTACATGCTGTCCTTCACCACCACCGGCCCGTGCTGGGTCCGGGTCACCGACGCAACCGGGACGATCATGTTCCAAAAGACGCTGCCGGGGGGAGCCTCCGGGCAACTCAACTTGGCCGGCTCGTCCCAGGTCCGGGTGGGCAATGCCGCTCACGTTTCCCTACAGGTCGACGGCAAGCCGGTGATCGTCCCCCAGACGGTCCCCCTGCCCTACAACCTCACCTTCCAAGCGGCCTGACCGCTCCGCCGGGCGCAGCCTCGTGCGAGTGGGCGAGGGGCCCCGGCGGCCACCTCGCCTGTTTCGCTGAGCCGTCTACAGCTGGAGGGACTTGACCTCCAGGTACTCCTCCAGGCCGTAACGGCCGAGCTCTCGACCGTGGCCCGACTGCTTGTAGCCACCAAAGGGGGCCAGGGGGTTGAAGCCGCCGCCGTTGACATCGACCTGGCCGGTCCGCAGCCGCCGGGCCACCGCCTTGGCCCGCTCCGGGTCACCTGACCACACCGCCCCGGCCAGGCCGTAGATGGAGTCGTTGGCCAGCTTGACCGCCTCGTCCTCGTCGTCGTAGGGCATGATCGAAAGCACCGGACCGAAGATCTCCTCCTGGGCAATGGCCATGTCCGGACGCACCTCGGAGAAGACCGTAGGACGTACGAAATAGCCCCTGTCCTGGCCCTCCGGCGCCTCCGCACCACCAGTGAGCAGCTTGGCCCCGTCGGCCAGGCCACTCTCTATGTAGCCCCGCACCCGCTGGCGCTGGGTGTCCGAGACCAGCGGGCCGAGGCGAGTGCCGTCGACAAAGGGATCACCGGTGGTGTACTCCTCGGCGCTGCGGGTGGCGATCTCCTCCACCTCGCCCAGGCGGGAGCGGGGCACGATCATGCGGGTGAGGGCCGAGCAGGTCTGACCCGAGTTGAGGTAGCAGGCGCCCACGCCGGTGGAGACCGCCTTCTCCAGGTTGGCGTCGTCGAGGATCACGTTGGGGGACTTGCCGCCCAGCTCCAGGGTCACCCGCTTCACCGTGCGGGCGGCCAGCTCGGAGACCCGCCGGCCGGCCCGGGTGGAGCCGGTGAACGAGACCATGTCCACCTCGGGATGGGCGGCGATGGCCTCCCCCACAACCGAGCCCACCCCGGTCACCAGGTTGAGCACGCCCGGCGGCAGACCCACCTCCTCGGCCACCTCGGCCAGGTAGAAGGAATTGAGCGGCACGATCTCGCTGGGCTTGAGCACCACCGTGCAGCCGGCGGCCAGGGCGGGCGCAACCTTGGCCGCGATCTGGTGAAGGGGATAATTCCACGGAGTGATGGCCCCCACCACCCCCACCGGCTCGCGCACCACCAGGGAGTTGCCGATCTGCTCCTCCCATGGGAGGTCCCGGGCCAGCTGGGCCATGGTGCCAAAGCTGACGGTGGGTAGCCCGGCCTGGATCATCATGGCCAGGTTGATGGGCATGCCCAGCTCGGCGGCGATGGTGTTGCCGATATCGGCCATGCGGGCCTGCAGGCCGTCCTGGATGCGGTACAGGTAGTTCGAGCGTTCCTCGGGTGAGGTCTGAGACCATGTCGCGAAAGATGCCCTCGCCGCCGCAACCGCCTTGTCCACATCCTCGGAGGTCCCCTCGGGGACGGTGCCCATGACCTCCTCGGTGGTGGGGTTGATCACGTCGATGGCCCCGGTGCCGGTGGAGGAAACCCACTTGCCGTCGATGTAGAGCCTGTCCCGGATGTCCATAGCCACAACCCTACGGCGGGGCTGTGACAGGCCCGCTCAGCGGGTGTAGCGGTAGGCCCAGGCGATGAGGGGCAACTGGAGGGGAAGTCGCAGCCATGACAACCAAGCCGAGTTGGCCGGAAAGCCGGCGTCCTTGATCCCACCGTCGAGGGCCATCTGGACGTTGGCCGGGAAGACCGCCACGAACAGGGCGATGGTGAGCCAGGCGCCCAGCCGGCGGGTACGGGGAGGGGCGAGGAGGGCACCGAGGAGGATTTCGGCCAGGCCGCTCACCTGCACCAGCAGCCGGGGATGACCGAGCACCCGGGGCACGATACGCTCGTAGGTCGGAGTCGCCACGAAGTGAAGGATTCCGGCGACCACCAGGAGGGCGGCCAAGATCAGGGGTGAGGCCACGCAGCGGCGGAGCCGGCTGGGGGGTACGGACGTCGCCCGGGCCAGGATGGATGTGATGAGTCCAACGCTAGCGACTCTTGCGGCCGGTGAGGGCAAATGCGAGACTCGGGACTGGTCCGAAGTTCCGTGGCGGCCGGTCCCAGCCGGGGCCACCGTTCTCTATGGGCCAGCCCGGGCGCTTGGCTCAGTTGGTAGAGCGCAGCCTTCACACGGCTGAGGTCACAGGTTCGAGTCCTGTAGCGCCCACCAGGAACTTGCTGGTCACGGTAGGTTTTCTACTCCCAGTTAGTCCCGGACGGTCCCACCTGGACCAATTTGCTTAGGTCACGTTCTGGTCACGCCTGGGTAACCCTGAGAGTTGACTCGTGGCCAATGTCCACGAGTGATTGCATCCCCCCTGTCCCCTGGTGTAACTACGGCGGTGTATCCTGTACCTCGTGGCGGGCCATCGGCATGATGAGGAGTGGCTGAGGGAGGCCGCCGGTCGCGCTGAGGCCGAGGCGCACCGATTGGCCGACGGCGCTCAGGAGCGCGCCCAGGGCTTTCGAAATTGGGTCGAGGCGGAAGCAGCCATTGGCGCCGACATGGGTCGGGTGACGGCTCTGGAGTCGACAGCGGCAGTGTTTCGCCAGGCCGCCGACGTAGCCCAGCGCCACGCTCTCTCTCGCAAGCTGCGTACCCGGCTTCGAGTCATAGCCGAGTCGATGGATGCCACCGAGCGAGCCGCCCTGAAGGCCGACGTGGGGATCCATGACCAGCAGGCCGCTGATAGCCGGGCTCCGAACGACCTATTGGTCGAGCACCGTCATCTAACCCTGTTGCTCGTCGCCACCGAAGACCTGCCTCGGCGTCCTGCGCAGGACGCCGAGAACACCGGGCCGCCACCTGAGCGACCTCTTGTCACCGCGCCCATGGCGCCGCGTGCCCCTGACCGCTATGCCACCGCGCCCGGAAGCACCGGGTGGGTGGCGGCGGCTGCGTAGTCCGGCCCATCGGGCAGCCTCTCCCCCACCACACTCGGGCGGCGCAGTGATGATGCCCTCCACCTGACCGAGGGGCCAGGAAGGGGAGCTATGTCTCCCACACAATGGCTGACCGCTGAAGAAGCAGCCGAACATGTCCGGCGTGACCTCCGCTACATCTACTACCTGGTCGAGAAACGGCTAGTGCCTTATCACCGGGTGGGGAAATACCTCTATTTCTGTCGTGAGGACCTCGATGAGCTGATTTCACGGGGTCGGGTGGAACCCATCCGGTCCTACCCCTTGCCCAGCACGGCATCGCCGCCCCGCACCCGAAAGACCGGGGTGGCTAGGCGAGCCTCATGACCCCAACCCCCACCTACGCCGACCCCCTCGACGCCCCTGGAGCCCTGGCCGGCCTGATCGAGGCGGTCCGGTACTTGCCGGTGGGTTGCCGGCGGCGGGGGGTCATGGAGGAGCGGCTCGGCACGGTGGAGACGATGGCCAGGACCCGCGGTGCGCCCTAGACATGGCCCGGCCCGGGGACTCGCCACCCCCGGGACCGGACACTACCGACTGCATGAGTATGCAGCCCTAAGTATAGCACCCGGAGCGGCCATGGCTGCGCTGCTGGTGCAGGTCCAGGGTCGGCGGGCCGAGGATCCTGACCACCCGGTCCCCAGATGGCTGCGCCATTGCGGCCGTGGCCCTACCCCCATGGGGATCGCCCCGTGGGACGCGGCCAGGGCCGCCGACCTGGCCCGGGGGACCTGGACCACCGTGGTCCGGGACGGGCGCTGGCACCGGGTGGTGCGCGGGGCCTACCCCGGCTGCCCCGACCCAGCTCCCGACCCCGACCTGACCGCCGAGGAGTGGGGAGTGCTGGTGCATGAGGCAATGAGTGCCAGCGCCGAGGCCCGAGCACTGGCCGGCGACACGTCTCCCCTGGTCGAGGTAATGGCGCTGCTGGCCGGCTGGGCGGCCACCGACCGGGCCGTGGGCGCGGCCCAAGTGGCAGCCCTGCTAGCCGGACTGGCGGCCCGAGGCGCTCTGGCTGACGACGAGGCCGACTCCGATGACTCTGGGGACCCGGCCCAGCCCCGGGGGCCCCCCGAGGGCCGGGACCGTGAATTGGCGTCGGCACCGGTACGTCGGCTGGTGGCCACTCCGCGGCGGGAGTCGGTGCCATGGCCGCCCGCACCCTGGTGGTCGAGGGGGCGTCGGATGTCGTAGCCGCGTTCGCCGCTGAGCTCCGGGTAGGTGACTACTCGCCACGGGTCTTTGATGGTGGGCTGACGTGTCGGCTCCCCGGACCGGTGGAAGCCGATGCCTGGCGGGAAGCTGCACTCAGACGGGAGCTGAGCCCGTGTCGGCGCCCAGCCCCGGCCCACCGCAAGACTGCCAGCCGGGCCAAGAATGATACGCCGGTCCTGGTCGAGGCCAGGCGCCTGGTCGCCGCCGGCCATCGGGTCGTGGAGTTGTACGGGGTCGGAGTCGGCGGGTCATGTACGTGTAAGAGAAGAGGTGGGTGCCGGCCCGGCAAACACCCCGTAGCCCGGGCTTGGAGTCGGGGGTCAGACACGGGGCGGATCCGCCCCCGGTCCAACCTGGGGGTGGTGCTCGAAGGACTGCTGGTGGTGGATCTCGATGGCCCCGGCGCCGAAACGGTCCTGGCCCAACTGACTGAGACCCATGGCTTGCTCCCGGGCGGGTACGCCGAGGCCCGGTCCGGGCGACCTGAGGGGGGCAGGCACCTCTACTTCCGGATACCGACGGGGCACAAAGCTGCCGCCGTCGCTGGGCTCGACATCCTGGCCGGCCCGAGCCACATGGCCGTGGTGGCGCCCAGCACCCACGAGTCCGGGACCGCGTACCACTGGGTTCGACCGCTCGGCCGGGTCGAGGAGCTGCCCTGGGCGCCGGCCTGGTTGCTGGCCGAGCCCGAGGTCGAGCCCGAGGTCGAGGCCGAGGCCGAGCCGTGGGCCGGGGATGGGGCGGCGATGCTGGTCCGCGCGGTACACGCCGTGGCCACCTGCCCGCCGCCGGGTACTCCCAGGACGGCCGGCCGCAACACCACACTCCACGGCTGGGCCTACACCTTGGCCGGGCTGCATGCCGCGGATCGAGGGCCGGGACGGGGCGAAGTCGAGGAGGCCCTGCTGGATGCGGCCCGGATCTGCGGCCTGCTCCAGGAGGACGGACTGGGTCAGTGTCGGGCCTCCATCGCGTCCGGATGGCGGGCAGGGGTACGCCGGCCGCTCCCGATGCCGGCCACACCCGGAGATCCGGCCGACATCGCGGAGCTGGCCTGGGTCAGGGCTGCAATGGAGGATCGGGTCTG
>JAABUH010000500.1_pt1 | contig 57463 bp, 53 predicted proteins | sample 5559121 | NCBI WGS metagenome assembly JAABUH01 (sample SAMN10711871, study PRJNA513364) | rock metagenome | isolation source: Antarctica rocks | place: Antarctica: Victoria Land, Battleship Promontory nord | collected 2015-12-28 | reverse complement strand
GGGCCAAAAGGTGAAGGATGTGCTCGAGGCTATGCATGAGCTGAAAATCACTATTGAGGACTACATCGTCCATAAGACTATTAATTCGCTTGGGCCTGAATTGGAGATCTATGCTATCATACTGAGGGAACGGGCCCGGAATGAAAACAAGTTGCCAGATCTAAGTACACTGCTCAGGGACTTGGAAGATATGTAGGAGGTCAGCATGAAGGATTAGCGTTGCTATGCAAGAGCCATTACTCTAGGTGTATCTAGAAATGACCTTGAGATTTCATGCCCTCACTGGCAGGTGACAGGTCGTATCGAAGAAGAATGCTGGCTTCGAATCCTAGAACTGGCGCTAAAGTACTGATAAGGGAAGTCTACTAAGATGTTGGCGTTGGTATCAAGACACTGGAAGGCAAAGCGCATTATTCTACTGCTTGGATAGCAGAGAAAGATCATGACATAAATTAAGGCAGTGGCTCGGGATTTGAGAATGCTATCACTTAGACAATGAAGATCTCGGGAATAGGATCAAAGCATTCACTATTAGTTGGTTAGTGGCTTCTGAAGGTTCCAAGACTATTCTTCCACTTCGAAAAAGTTATATCTCGCCTAGACCATCATGACCTGAGACTAGAATTTCCAAGGCAATTCTTCCACTTAGACAGAACATGATATCATTGATGAGAGTGTCGAATGTCTAGATCGAGTATCTTCTATTCAAATCGCAAATTCAACATTTTATCAAACGCTAATCATCACAGAAGCTGAAATTTTGCTCAACAATATGTATATGACATGCTTAAAAGTCGTTGTAATATACATGATACATCTTAGGTTTAAGAAATCTTTTAAGTATTTATAATAATGATTTTGATATTAATAGAAGTGTTAGTATTTAAATATTGTTCAATTCTTGAAAAAATTGAAGTATTGCTACAAAACTCTTCGTCAGTACTCTGAGGTTTCTTTTTAAGAATGACGCATCATGCAGTGAAATTAATGAAGAATCATTTAAAGAAATTTAAATTCATCATTTGATACCAAAATTGATGAAACAGAAAACAGATGTGATCAATGATTTAGAAAAGGGAAGGAAGATAGATGGTTGAATTAGGTGAATAGTAGGCGGGAAGATATCAATTCAGCTCGCTCTCGGTCTTGACAGCTTCAGGGTTATGTATATATATATATATATATATAGTTTCCCCGAACTGAGTGCAACACGTGATTGGTCACTGACTAAGATGCCGCCGCTTTGCTCCCGCGCTAAAGCCGATTTCGTCCCTCTGCTCTCTCGCTGCTCTCCCATGCTCCCTCGCTGCTCTCCCATGCTCCCTCGCTGCTCCCCCATGCTCCCTTTCTGCTCCCCCGTGCTCTCCCTCAGCCCCTTCCTGCTGCCTAGCTGCTCGCTCTCGCTATTGCGCCCTTACAAGTTTAACCGACAGGCTTCATTCAGCTTGTATTGAATTCTCATCAGAGAGGAGCCGGTTATGGCTTCACCGACTTTCAACCACGTTATGTTCTGCTCTTTCCCTCTTGCTCTTTCCTTCATTTCATTTGCCTGCGATAACTCGTCAGTGTATCGAACGCGCCATTGCCTACGTTCTCATATCATCCCTTCTTTCTCTCTTCGCTCTATACGTCTCAGTGACCAGAATATTTTTGTCTTACTATAATTCTCGCCTTTATCTCGACTTCAATGATGAAGAAGAAGAGAACTGCAGCGCAGTTCTTTGATGATGCGGAAACGAACGATCTAGAGTCTCTGATCAAGATCAATATCAATAGCGATAAGATCTCTAAGCATCTCGAGTCTGGTACTGAAATCAACTATAATCGAATGTTGATTCTTTGAAATGAGTGAGTCTTTATGTCTTTTTCCATCACTACGAAACATTACAGAATTCTTACTAACTGTATCTTATCTTGATGAACTAGATACGAAAGAAGAAACGCTGATGTCAGTTCTCACGATATAAAAACGGCAAAGCACTTCATAGAGAGTGTTGTGCGCGACTGCAGTGTCGATAAGAAGAAATCATCTATGTACATCATGCTTCAGAAATGAACAGACTTTGACGTCGATTGAAAGCGACGACCTGACAACGAAAAGATTTCTTCTGACGTGTCGAAATCTATTTATTTTGTTCGTATTCAAAGCTTCGATTTATTCTTTCTTCTCATTCGCAATGTCTGATGATCTTATCAGTACATACAAATCTAGCTACGCAAGAAGTTCAAGCTTTCAACTACTCGACGAACTCGACACTTCATGACAGTGAATCATTTCGTCATTGTGATCAAACACATGTGAAAGAAGGATTGACATCAATACAGACATGAACGAATTCTCGTACAGAATCACGCGACTTATATGCTATTCATCTATTCATTCGCGCGAGTGAGAGAGTATTTTGAATCTAACATGCGCAGAGACTCTGATCGTGAACTACTATACGAGATGAGTGAATTGATTCTCTAGAATACTGTCAATCAAGAAAGCGATCAGGGATCGCACTGACGCTTCGAGCAGACAATCGACTTCGTTGTCTTTAAGAATGAAAAAGAAGAGACGAAGATTGATGTGCGAGTCACAAGAGACGCAAAAGACTTTTCGAAGACATCGCACAAAAGATTGCTTTATCATTCAATGCTGCGAAATGATTAGAAGCAATCTCTGCTGACTGTTTCGATATGATTCTAGATCACAGCATGACATGTATGAGAATATGAAGTCACTGTTTGCGAATTCAGTGCTATTCTTGTTGACAATCGCTCTAGCGAATCATGTCTTTCAGAACTATGAAACTTTTGAAGAGATCGAAGCAATCTCACTCTCTGCGAATGAATTCTTGCATCATCTTCGAATCAAAAACGATATGCTTCGCGTCTCTTTCTTTCAGATAATATCTGCAGATGAACTCATCGAAAAGATTCATGAAGTGAGCTCGTTCAGCAATCGAACAGTAGATCTGAGACATCGTGTCGAATACGAGGAAAATATCGAGATACATGACATTCGAAGGAAAGTTCTCGTCAAAGCAGATGATAAGTTCTTCAGAACAAGATATCTTCGATGAGATACACTGACTCTATTGAAGATAATGATTACTCGATTGTCGAAAGAATGAAATTCGTCGATCACAACAATGCAGATACTTTCTTTGACTCGTACGCGTCTGAGTTGAGCACTGTTGACGAGATGATCAGTTACTGAAATAAAAAACGTCGTATCATTCATCTTGAAGAATTTCGCGAATTATCACTTCATCATCATTCTCAGCTGTTGCAGTCGCTACTCGCGAAAGTGAAAGTTGATCTGAATAACTGCGTCGACTTCGTCTTTATCAACAAGAAGATCGAAACGCTGAGGAAGAAGCTTCGAAGAATCACAGTAGAAGAGAAAGATCAGCGAGCTCGAGCTCGACGAGAGAAATTATATTGACGAAAACGTCAGCTTGTGTTCGAGAAGCTCAGCAAATGACAGCAGATTCAATCACGCAAGATTGTCTCAAACATGAAGAATAAAGCATCTCAAGTCGCGAGTCTGTTAAGCTACTTCAATCGCATTCGTCGTTTAGATTCGTCACGTGATCGACTGACATCTTCGCTCTTTCTCAACGTTTCTCTTCGCAGTGTGCAAGATCGTAGCGCACTTCAGAACATGATCACATTGTGCGAAGACAATTCGCGAGTAGTCTATCGTTCAAGCTTACGATCGAAAAACGATCATTGCTCAGTATTTCAGTGTGCGCAAAAGATGAATTGATTCATCTACTTCTTCTTTCTAGTGTTTCAAATCCTCGATTGCTGTAGACTAGCTAACAGTACATTCTTCGATTTCACAGCATCAATATTGTCGATAGATGAGAACATATTTATCGTTGCTACAAGAGCGATCTTGAAAATAGATACGACTTTGTCGAGCTGTGCTTTCAGTGCGACGAATGAATCATCAGTGAGATCGAATGATTTGAGCACTGTCAACGTCATCTCATCGATCTCGAGACGCTCTCAGTTCAATGCAATTCACTCGTCTTTCGTCGAACTCTCGCTGCTGCTGAGCAATGTCTCTTCTGTCTCTTCGATTTAAAACTCTCGTCAACGAAACATTTTCATCAGTTCTTACTTAAGCAGAGCTGAAAAGAGCATCTGCAAGAACATTTCTGACAGTTAGAGAATATGTACAATCGATTTCTGAAAGCGAATGAGAGCAAGACAGTTTCATGTTCTGATTCGCGCTGTGCACTTTCTTTTGACTCGATTCAAGATCATCAGTGTCACTGTCAGAATGTACATTGCGTTGAGCGAATCAAGCTCGATTCGATCAAAAGACATCGTCGAACACATCAATCTTCTCTGAATGTAAAGACTTTTCTCGATTCGAGCGTCAAACTAGAGCATCATTGTGATCTTCTAAACGAAGAAAGTTCTTACAAGCATGTCAATGAAAGAATGAAATCGCAAATTCTTGATTCAGTCGACACTATCGTTCTCACAGAATCAGTGAAACTGCGAGAAGAAAAGAGCTCTCTTTTCTCGATCGACTCAACAGCAAATCAGAAGAAGCGAAGTTCATTCGCAGCATCTTTCACAAGCTCTGAAAACTCGCTTTCGATAATTGATTGAATCTCGAACGAGATCGTACTCGATAACTTGACGTCGACATCGTCAGTCTACTTCGACCTTTCATTATCAATCGACTCGAGACTTCTCAACGAGATCGACTCGCAGTCTATCATTCTCTCGTCATAGCACGAGATGACTTCGCGTTCGTAATCAAAGAGCTAGTAATATGAGACTATCACAGTCACTTCAATAGCTTAGAGCTCAAGAAGTGCTTCACTGATCTATATAGAGCGAGATGAGAGTTTGCTGTATGTAACTCTAGTTCTAAATCAGACAGACAAATTGAATATGTTGCACTTGTCGAATACTCTCAAGCTTCACGTCTACATACATGAGATGTATAAGTATCTTTTCAACTCACAGACAAGTTGCTGAGCTCTAAGACTGTACTCTTGAGACAGATCTACATAGTCTACAGTCGACTCGTGATAATAGCAGAGTTTTGACATGAATTGAAATAATCTTTCAATTCACGTAGAAGTTCAGATGTTCATCTTCGTCTTCTCGTTTAAGACTTCAATTTTGACTCTTCGAAAGAGAGTGTCAAAACTGAAGTCTCATGAAGAGTCAAAAGCTCTTGATGTTTGATTCAGCTTCTGTTCATGCTCATATTCTTTACATTGTGAGATTAAGTTCACTGAAACGATAGCTGATGTCTTCTTTGAAAATTCTGATCAATTCACTCTGCGAAAGGTTCAAAAAATAATCTCTCGTCGACTCAATAACGTAAAGCGAACGAAGTGAAATAGAAAATGCAGAGAGAAACTATCAGCGCATATTTGTAAGAGTCATCATCTTTTTTGATCAAGCGTTGCTGACACGATTTAAAAGATAGAACGCTGAGAATCGTGATAGAAGCATCTCAGATGCGGCTCAAAATCAACGCGAATGATTCTTATACATGGGAAAAAATGAAAGAAAAAGCGCAATTATTCTCGAAAAACCTAAGTGATCTGTCGACTGATCAGCTCAAGAATTTGTGTGACGATGTCGATAAATCGTTTGTAGTCATCTGAAAGATCTTCTTACAATCGAAACTTCAGCAGAATGAGGAAGAGTTTGTCCGCGCTGCTCAAATTTATCAGTCAGACGTTTAGCTGACTGCTCGATAAGTTTCTGAAATTTCTCAAGTCGAAAGTCAGTTTTGCTGCAAAGATTGACGAGCTGCATCAAGACAACATCAGATTAGCTCGCGATATTAGCAAATGAAAAGATGAGACTGTCATGAAATCGAAAAGAAGACGAATAGCTGAATTTGAGGTCAGTCAACTAAAAGTTATCATTCAGCAGCTTCAGATGAACAATCAAAAACTCGAGAAACACATAAGCGAGTGAAAATTAATAGTCGAAAAGTCAAAGAGCAGTGCAGTCAAATACTGCAGGGAAATAAACAAGATTTTCACAGCTCTTGAGAAGATAAAATCGAAGCTATCTTGCATCTGAACAGAAGAGCATCTCGAATAGCGAGTCTTGCATTCTTTTTAAGCGAGCAAGTGTGAGTCAAGAAAGTAGCATAGATGTAGCAGATCAGCAGTTGACAAAGTCTGCATTTCACGCAAGCAATTTTCTCAAGCTTTCGATAAGACTATGTTTGTGTATTACGTTAGAGAATTTTCTTGCCTTTCGTTCAAAAGAAGTTCGACTGCTCAGTTCTCTCAAGTGATTTAACAATATTCTAAAGCTAGTTTTGAATGTATAGTCAGTGATAGTATGCAAAGATCTTCTATCGGGCTGAATAGATTATTCATTAGCGACAGAAAGTGACTTCGCGAAAACAGATATTTCACTTTCACTTCTGACTTTTCTCATTCACTTCTGACTCTTCTCATTCACTTCTGACTCTCTCATTCACTTCTGACTTCTTCAATTCACTTCTGACTCTTCTCATTCACTTCTGACTTTCTCAATTCACTTCTGACTTCTCTCATTCACTTCTGACTTTCTCAATTCACTTCTGACTACTCAATTCGCTTTCTCTGTTCGAGAACTGAGATGCGAATCTTCTGAATAACTTCGTACCTAGATACTTGAATCGTCTAAGCTGACTTATGAACATGAGTTGACAACTTGAAGATTTGCATTCTCGATATTGATGATTGAGAACGATTCACGTTAGATAATATCGAGCAAGCGAAGGCATGATCTTATTGGAAAAGCATTTCTATACTATCAAGCTAAGATGTAGTAATGACAGACAATTTTCAATGAACGTCTAACGCAAAACACGAACTAGTAAACGAGAGATAGTATTCATCAGAAAATTTCGCTCGAAAGAGAGTGACAAGAGCCGCGAAACGTCGCTGTAAAGCAAAAATGAAAATGCGAATTGGAAAAACACTTGTAGAGCGCTTCTAACGAGTGTAAAGCCCGACTGATTCTTCATGCTCATCTTCTCGATTTTGATTGTTGAAATGAATGTTGCTGAGATTAATGTTGATATTGACATGAATTCTGAAGCTGCTGATACTGTCAAATGTTGATGCTAATTCTGATGCTAGTGATTCTGTTTCGTTGATTATTTTCGAATTGATCGAGAACTAGCTATTTTCAGTTTCTTTCTGCTTCATACTATTTTCTATGCAGTCACGATCGATGTCGATTGTTGCTGATATTGTTGAATAGTCTGTTGAATCACGCTGACTATCATTGTCTGAACTGCGAAGAACGAAATCATATCAGCTTGAGTTGATTGAGCGACTTCTGATTGAGTGATTTCTAGCTGAGTGACTTCTGGCTGAGCAGCTTCTGCTTGAGAAACTGCTGACTGACTTACTGCTGATTGAGCGACATCTGACTGAACGACATCTGATTGAACGACATCTGATTGAACGACATCTGGTTGAACGACATCTGATTGAGTGACTTCTGATTGAGCGAAACCTGACTGAGCAACATCTTGCTGAGTCAATTCTGGCTGAACGATTCCTGGCTGAGAAAATCCCGGTTGAGCGACTGTAATTTGAGCTGCTTTTGTTGCTTTGAATTGATCATTCTTAATTCGCTGCATCGTCTTCATTTTTCCGTTCAAGAGTTCAGCTTCTGTTTGTGACAGAATGAAAATCTTTCATTCTTCGAAGTCAATCATTTTGCAAAATGACAAATGATTTTGTAGATCTTGATCGACTCGTGCCTGATCAGCTACTCTGATGAGATCACTTCGCGACATGAGCGTGTCTTCAAGATCTTTCAGTCATTCTATCATAACAGAAATGCAAGAATATATCTCTGCACTCATTGTTATAGCGTCATCAGTCGACATGACGATTCAACGCATACTCTTGTACCTGTGCTTGTGTTGAGCAATAAATTCTTTTGTCGACTTCTCGATGAATGTGATCGTATTCAGATCTAGATTGACAGATACTTTCGTCGACTTTCACACATGCAATTCTGACTTCTTCTCGATCAGAAATTGAAAGTTCTTAAACAATTTACGTTTAGATTTGATCGACTCGCCGTTCAAAGTAAGTTTGTTCATGACTTCACTCATCTCTGTATCATCATTATTGTTACGATTCTAGCTACGCATCTATGTTGATAGCTATGTTGATGACTATGTTGATGACTATCGTCGATCGCTCGTCGCTAGACTATAGAATTGTTCCGAGGTCAATTCTATTCAGAATTAGCTTATGTTCTTCTGAGTCATATAGATAGTCGACTCTTTCCTTCTAGATACTTTTCTTCCTTAGCATTTATATACTCGTTACATTACACTCATATGACTCGCTCTATGCTGATTTCTAACAATTATTGACAGTTTCTGCATCGATTGCATCTGACAAATCTTCATCTTCTGAAGCAGAAAGTTGATGTGTCGCATCAGACAAATAGTCATTCACATTCATTGTATCAGAATCATCATTATCTTCTGCAATAAAAGACTGATATGTTGTAATCGACATATTTTCAGAGTCAGCATCAAAGTCAGAGTCAGTGTCAGTGCTATTATCAGTGTCAGTGTCATTGTCATTATCAGCGTCAGTGTCAGAACTAGACTGAGACTCTTCGACCTCTGAAAGTCATGCAGACTTCTTATTTATGTCTGCATATGATCAAGCTCAGATATTAGAAAATTCACGTTTCTTGCAGAATTCTTGTGTTGCGACACAGAGAATCTCAAAAATGACGACTAGCTTCTTTTTCTGTTCAAAATCGATCGTATCTTTATATGTCGTTCTCAGTGCTTGCGTATTCTGATACTTGTCTTGAAGATACTTCAGAGGAAATTTTTCGCTGCGTGAATTATAGCTCTTTTCGATATTGTAGACTTCGATGTCACTGTTGATCTTTTCAATAAAATCGATCGCTCTTTGATTCGAGAAGTCGATCTGAAGTCGACGAACAGCTTCTTGAAAGAGTGTTGTTTTTCAATATCTTTTATGTGATCTTTTAGATCTCTCTGTTACCTCTGATGTATCGATAGAAATGTCAAATTTATCTCGAGCGTTGTTTAATACTGTATCACGATTAGTTTGACTACTTTTAATTTGCGTTTCATCACTTACTTTGCTGCGCCTGATTGATCTTTTTCTTTCACTCTTCAGACTGCTTGTCAGAATGAATCAGAACGAAAAGTTGCTTGTACACTTGTGTCATTGCAGCTTTGTTTGCATGATGAAATTGTTCTAGCGTCTCATTCGAGCTATCATCAATGATTCGATTGATCTCATGCTGTTGTTGCTCGCGTAGTTGTGTTTGACTCAACTCGTCTATTGAATCAAGCGATTCGAGGGCGACTTTCGCCCCTCGTTCAGAGAATCTTGTCTGTCGCGTAGTAGCGAAAGTTTGACTGAACTCTTGATTTGCAGTATCACTGAAACTTTCACCTGCGATATCATTGAAGGTGTCATTTGCATTATTGTTGAGACGTCTGACTGAAGTAACGTTCATCGATCTCTGTGCATTACTGTTCGTGACTGCAACGTCGTTGAGAATTTCGACTTAGGTACTCGATGTGTCTGAGAGAACTGAATACTGAAGATTATCGTTGTTAGAAAGTCTTGATGAGCTCATGGTTTAAAATGTCAAGTAAGAGAGTCAAGAACTATGAATTTGTCTTGTAATCAGATCAACTGAGTTTGATTGCGAATGTGCTTCGAATCGAATGATTGTCTGATGACGAATATAACTTTGAATCGAAGAATCTTTGAATCTCTCTCAGAATGACGTTTATCTTAATTGAATCATGTGAACACAAGGAAAACTTATAGATAATGACAAGAGTGTAGCAGCCGACTGGTACTATGAGCGTCAGTTTTGACTGAGTTGTCGACGTAATCAATTCTGACTGCTTCTCGATTCAAAATGTGCTTCTTGAACGAGCATTCATAATGAACGCCTGAAAGTTCAGAATAGACGCGGAAATTGAGTGATCAATAAAGAACATGTTGCTTCTCAATGCGCCTTCTCACTGCATCACGAACATGAAAAGAACAAAGCTTCTCACGTCGTTGATGCTGTGCATCGTTGCAATGTGAGTAATCAGAACTCGTATCGAACAAGCTAACATGCCTTTTCTCAGTCGTGCGAGTGAAACACTGAAGAGAATTAACATCGAGATCGATATATCATGAAACTCAACGAGCGTCAATTCTAGCGCACAAGCGTCGATCAACAGTGTCAAAAAGTCTTCTAGTACGAAATTCAATACTATTTCAGAAAGAGCAACGGCAGCAGTCATCTCGAGTGAATCTGATGATCACATTAGGCTCACGTCTGCATTCAGTCAATCATCAGAGACAGAATCATCGATCGCAATTCAGATTGACTCTTTTACGTCAACGAGCTCATCTTGACCTGACTATCGAGGTTTGACTGACTCAGCTTCAACGGCAAGTCAATCATCGAGTTGAAAGCAATCGAACAACAGTCTCTTGACGATCGATGGCTCAAGATCGACAGCGCAAGCCTCATCTTCTTCATTCTCTGAAGAGACGTCGACAAGAAAAGTTTCGAAGAAAGACGTTGACTTGCTCATCATTCTTGACTGTGTGATTGAAATATTCTCATAGATAAATCATAGTGAAGATAGAATTCAGACAACAGTTGTCATGTCAATCATTCATGACATTCACGAGGAAAGTTTCGTCGAGAGACTGTGCAACGATTATGTATAAGGTATAAAGACTTGATTTCTCTGTTCACGAGTCTAGTCAGGCATAGATGTTCGTTATCAGGGTGAAAAATGCATGTCATCAGCAAGACGCAGATGCCTGCATGTGAGATAAAGCATGACATAAATAAAGTGTGACTGCGCCATCTAAGATTGCATGAAATAGTGCGACTGAGAGACGTCGTCAAATTTGACTATCAATCGTGTGTCTTTTCTCTCATCAATGTTCAGTCAGATCGAAATTCTTTCGATATCTATGTTTTCTAATTCGAGAAAGACTCTTCGTCTAAGATCTGAAGCTGATACGTCACTTGAGATCACAAATCGACTCTCATTGCGAGAGAAAGTCAATTGAATTCTGTAGATCACTGCAGTTTAGCTCAATCATTTTACCGTCATCTTTCTCGTGACACAGAATCACAGCTCGCTCAGTCGTGAATTACGTGATTTCAAATTCGTTTGAGCGATCATGCATGACTTTGAGATTCTTCGATCGAACTTCTGCACAATTCTAAACGTGTTTTGCTACAGAAGCTATCTATCATTCACTCGCAAAGCCTTCGTGATTGACGATCTTCGCAGTATGAGAGGTTTGGAAATAGTGAAAACCCTGATTTTCTGATCGACGATTTTTTCGCTGATCTTCTGCCTACGACTTTCTTTAGGTACGTTGATCGCTGACTCTTCTGTTTGCGTTCTCTCTTCTTCTTCTTCGTCTTCTTCTTCGTCGTCTTCGTCTCTCTCTTCGTTCATTGTCTCAAAGTCTTTGAAACTTCGACGAAAGAAAGATGAGTTGTGATTCATCTGACATGCAACTCATGAGCGATCTATTTCATGATGATTCGAAGAGACTTACAATATCTTGCTTCGACGAGAATCATTCTGATCGATCGATCGACTTGTAGGTATAGTATTTGTTGCCTTGACGAATGACAATGTAAATGTCTGCTTCTGTCATCTGCGCGAGCTCGTTTCCTTTTCTAAACCAGCTTGAACTTCGTTTTCGAAACTTCTCACGTACGACACGTCGATTGCTTCGTTGAATCGGCATGAAGTAGATGTGAGAATGCATGCAACCCACTCGAATCTATTTAACGTGGCATATAAGTGACGTTGTTCTCGTGCCGCAAGGTTTTGAGTCAGCATTTGACGAAGTCACAATTAAATGTCGCATTCAATACTGAATGCTTCGTCAGCTGATGATGCTTTGATCAATGAATGAACTTTCGTCATGTTGAAAGCGAGCTGTGTATGTCAAAGAAGCTGAATAGCAAGCTTCGTCGATATGAGAACAGAATTGAATGTCATTATATCTGAATATCTTTCGATTAGATACAAATCAGTAGCCATGACTTGATCTTCAATGATGATGTTCAACTTCTAATTGATATCATCGAAAGTCATGAGCATCACTCAGATATACGCAATTATCGTTGACGCTGTCTTCGACCTGATTCTGATGATAAGCGTCGCGTTCTCTTTTCTTCGATTTTTTCGACTCTACATCGTGTTGCTCGTGAAGAATTTACTTTACCCTCACGTTCTGCGACGACATCGCTTCTTCGAGTCATGAACTCGAGCTCAAGTACTCTTGCATCTTCTTTATCTGACTGTCAACATATTCTGTAGCATATTTGAAGTGTTCTTCGTCAAAGAGCTAGATAATCGCACGGAAATTTTGTCACTGATCAACATGATATTCTCGTACTTCGACTATCATCTAAGCTTCGTCAGCGATATGTTAGATCTCTTCATTCTCAACTATCGACGAATTCATGCTTCGATCGAAGCCATGTTCGTTTTTCTCAGTCTGTTTCACGCTGTCATCAATGTAGTCAGCGTTACAAACCTGAAACTGTTCAGCGTTTTCGATCAATTGTTCGAATTCATAGTAAATTTAAAACTTCTCTGAAAGTGATATGAAGACTAACGTGTTCTCTCAGACTTCAATCGCTATCAGTGTTCTTATTCTTCAATCACTGCGATTGTTTCGATTATTCTTCTACGAAGCTTTCTTACGCGATCATCAGACTGCAACCTTGATTGCTGACTATGCTCTTTGAAAGCACATCACCTCAGGCTCGAAGCTGTCACGTCTGTACGTGTACATTTCGACTCGTATCTTTCTCGTCACGTCTGTTCTGCAGTGCGTTGTCGTTCTATACCGGAATTTTAGCTTCCGTAGAGATCACTCGCGAGCTCTGATATCGAAGCATCGTGACAGCATTAGAATAACTATTGATATTTCAAGATCGTTGAACATCAGAGCTGATCAGTACGTGAACGTGTGAATATCTTCTATCAGCTTGTGATCTTTTCTACAAAGTCACTCTTTCACAATCGCTTCGTGAGAGAACAAAGAAGAAGTCACTAGTCTTGATCTTCTCATAGAATCAAGGAAAGACTTAACGCAGAAGCTGTATGCTTGTGTCGAGTACTATAGAGAACACTTCGAAAAGGGAACAGACAAGATTGTAGAGAAACGTGTCAACACTGTCGTTGACTATCGTAAATCTCAGAACACATTGTACGAGTCAGTTGAGCGAAAGAATAGAAGCATCGCCGTTGACAGTCACGAATTCCAGGAAACATTGTTCGAGCCAATTGAGTTGAAACGTCTCGATCGTGCCGAAGCGTACCAGAGATCGCTTGAGAAAGATGTTGAGAACATCACGTCATCGAAGTTCGATTACGAATGTTACGAAGGCGAGCCTCAGAGATCTGATTTCCGTCTGGCAATTGTCAGTGAACCTCACGGCACGAGCATTTCTGTTGACGATTACGAAAAGATCTTGATGATCGTCACGAAATTTGACATCGTCGCGCAACTATCGTATTTGAAAGAGCTGATACGCGAGTTCAATAATTATCAAGTTCGAACGCGAGAAATACGATTGATTTGACAATTACAGAGCTTTGATAAATCTCTCGATTCTGACAGCAGATGAAGCGTTGACTGAGCATCAGATGATCGAAGATCGACAAGCGAACTAATAGATCGAGTTCTGAAGGAAGACATCGACACTAATAATTACATGAGTACTCTTAACTGAACAAACGAGATGTATTCTTCTGACTGAAATCAGATATTTCACATCGAAGCATATTATAAGTCGAAAGATTTGACACAGAATTCTATGACGATGAGTAAGCACGATCGTCTCATCTATAAAAGAGAGACGATGAATCTATCAAAATTGATGAATGATCAGTTGATTCCTCGATCAGCGGACGGGAAGAAGTTCATGCTAGTCACGAATAAGTTTGAAGTCAGATTCTTCGACAATGAACTCATACTTGCTAGTGTTCGCAAACGAACAAGTGCGAGACGAACTGCGAAACCTTGTGCGATCACGGCTAGACAAAGTTAAATTGCTCGAACTGAACTATCAATCTGTCGAAAAAACGACGTTTCTGAAACTCTGTGTGAAAAAGTAAGACAGAAATATAGATTCAATCAGTGAATAATCAGCAGCAGAGTGTCTTTGCAGTAAATTGTTTCAAGACATTAGACTTAGAGTCAACAATAGCAGGCTTTCTGCAGAGTATATGCGTTGTCATTCGCAATTCTCAAGTCACTTTGAGACAGTCAAGTACACTACATGATCAAGCGAATGATCTGATTTTATGTATGAAGTCTTTGATAATCAGCTTTGATGATATGTGCGCTTGGTGAAATGCAACATGTAGTCTATAAGATCGTACTTTTCAAAGCTTAACATGATGTTTCTATCGTAGCAGAAAATACTAAAAAACACTGTCTTCTATATTTTCGTCGTCTAGATCAATGTCTCAGTAGTTCAACAGAATCGATTTCGCATCTGCTCGAGTCTTCGATCTCTTCTTTAGAGCACAATCGAAGTCTGTCAGAACGACTTTCATGTCTAAACGAAGCTTGATGACTTTCTTCAAAAACCTCATCTCAGTCGCACGAGTGTCTTTGTGATATGCTAGCTTCTGTAGCAAGAAGTCGTTTGTCTTTGTAAACTTCATCACTCGTTCTGATGATGTCATTGATTGATGTTTCTTAGATGTTTTGAGTCGATGAGACAGCTTCTTATAAGACGAGATTGTCTTCTCATGCCGTGCAATTCGATCATTCAGAGCATCTATATTGCCTGCTCTGCCGAATTCAGGACGTTGACGAAAGAGTGAGTGAATCATCGCTTGCCGTTGCGCTATGATGTCTTGAAAAGTCACATGACGATCAGCAGTTTTCGTGCTTCTTGCGACTCGGAATGTCTCTGAACATCGTTCATGTCGACGATCAGCGCGAGCTGAAGAAGTTGCGTCGCTGTCTCGTGACTTGATCACGACGATATGAATTCTCGACATGTCGAGTGAAAGCATGATATCTATAGTCTTCGATGAGATGTTCATGTCAGATCGCAGAAATCGCTCTGAATGAAGTGATATGACTGTCGTTTCTTCGCGAAGAGAACGAACGAAAGCAATTGTAAAAGAGAATGCAACGTACATTAAAATCACGGCTCACTTTCGAATGCTTGAGAACATTCACTTGTGAATCTCGAATGAAAAGTCTAAAGTGAATGCTCGAAAGACTTATAAGACAGTTCTCGTCACATGATGAAGACTAATAAGTATTCATCGATCATGTCTAATCGATTGACGCTGATGAACGACGAGATGCCGTTGATTCTGTCTGGTAAAGTAGCTCGCGAGCGTGCGACTAGAAGAATTGTCAAAAAGATTTCGGCTCAAGCAAGCTTGCATCAAAAGCGAGATCTCGAACCAAAGCATCATGTGTCTGAGTCGAAATCGACGTCACTCAGTTCAAGCAAGTCGCATGCAGTGACAGTCAAAAATCACAATTTCACGCAGATCGTGCGCAGTAAAAGCAGAACATTCTACCATACATTTATGCCTCTAGATCAAGCTGATCCGACTGTAATCGCTCGCGACAACATGAAAGATAGAGCGTTTGTGACAATCAAACGCGTGAAAAGAGCCGATCGCGACCCTGTGTATAGAATATCGAATTTCACGAGCGATCATCTTGTTAACATCAAAGACATGTTTTTGAAAGACGACGACGAGATTGTGATAGTTTACGAACAAATGAACGTCTCTTTAAGGCATATCGTAGCAGTGATCGAAGGTTCATTGCAGGTTTTCGAGATCACGACAATCTGCAAAGAGATAAGCGATTGTATAGAAGTCATTTGATGATTACTGACAAGAAGCTGACAGCTGATCGATGATCTCTTCTACATTCATGAAAAGCTTTCGCTTTATCATGACACACTCAGCTGCAGTAGCGTTCTTCTGAATCAAAACGGAAAGATCAAGATCGGTAAATTTCATAGCATTCGAGATCGAGCGAAAAGACTGATCATTTACCAGCTAACATAGCAGAGTCGATTCTCGAGCGAAAGGTTTTCTCAGTCGAGAAAGGCCTGACCGACATAAAGCGCATTGAGTTCATCATGATCGAACTCATGAAATCGACGACAAGTACTCTGAACCTCAGTTCAGCAGTTCTAAAGAAGCTGAAGAAGTGAAGAGACGAATTGAATATCAAAGACTTTCTGATTGCAGCGCAACGTCATTTCTTGCCTCGATTGAAGACGATGAGTCTTTCAAGCACTCTTTGATGACGTGCATTAACATGAATACATCAGCATTCATTCTTGTCGCCTGAGTCTCACGAGTCATGACTTCAGCCTCATGTTTTCGCAGCAGTCAGAGCAGTCAATGTATCGTGAAACAAGCTCTCACTCTCGTAGAACAGACGTTATCTGCTTTTCATACAATGAAAAGAGCTGTTCGTAGAATGAATCGAAAAAGATACTCGAAGCGATTGAGAAATTGCATGGGTCGTGATCATCGATCATATTCATGTAGACGATCACATCGTGTTCTCGCTCTGTTCAATCAGTTCAATTAGCACAACTCTTTGAAAGAGATAGAGAAATCGCTCGTTTGATTGCTGACAATGATCACTGTACATTAGATTAACATTGATGTACGTGTGCTGTTGAAAAGTTATATGAATTTGTATAACAGCATACGGCTAAATTGCTATTGTGAGATTGAATGTAGACAGCGATATGCCTATATGCTGCTTATTCAGATTTTCAAGAGATCTATGATCATTAATCTGCGAATCATAATCTCGTCATCAATCTCTTATCTCTAGATTTGTGAACTCGCAGCAGTATTCTGACTTCTCTCGCTCTTATCTAGTCGTTCTGAACGTCTTGTCTTTATCTTCACAGATTTGCGTCAAGTATGTGCCTTTCGCGAAGAGATCACGAGGATTGTGAATCATTCATTGATAATAAAGAGAATTTTTAGTTCTGAAGCGAAGGAATATTAATGATTCTGATGAAATGCTCGTTCTTTTTGACGTGGGTTTGGCGCGTTCTGTTTTGAGTAAGGCGTCTCTCATTGATCGGCTCGCCGTCTTCGACGACCTCTTGGTAAAATCTATAGCTATTATTCGTCATATCTCTACACGGATTCACGATCGTCTTCAAGTCATTGATACAAGATCTCGCACTATCATTCTCTTCTGATTACGTTCGGACACGCTTCCGAAACGGAATGCTTGTCGCGACAGTCAGCTCTGCAGATGTCGAAAGATGATTACAACTACATTTATTCGAAGAAGAAGAAACTCATTGATCAGCTGATGCACTACAAAGAAGTGAGACTTCTAACGTCATAAATCTCATTCTATCTTCTGCCTATCATGATCTATGCTCACAGGAATATAAGAGCAGTCTACGAGAAGAAGTTCTCTTTGTCGAAGGAGCGAAGAGCGAGTTGATCAAAGTACCTGCTTTGTGTGAGTGCGAGTCTCTTCGCTTCACTTCTGAATTTTCAGCTTCAGTTTTCGAGTCTCAACTTCGATGAATTCTCTATGACGCGATAGCTCAGAAGACACTCTCACATGATCGATGATTGAAGCGATGAGATGATGCCTTTTCAACCTACAGATTACGGATGAAATGAACGATCGACACTGAGCAGACAAAGCTAGAATAATCAGATTGAAAAGATTGTGAATTTGCAAACGAGAAATGTTGAAGTAAAATGCCTCTCAGCTCATCTATTTCCGTGTCATGAAAATCATTCAGTGTATCGATTCATTATGACAAAAAACGTAGAGTTGTCGATCTTGCATTCGACATCGTTATCGCATTCTAGCTCAGCCTTAACATCTTCAGCGCTGACATCGACTCTCATTCTCGTGATAACATCAATGACAAAAGCACATGAAGTAGTATCATTATCAGAAGATGTTTCAAAACTCAAGTTCGAAGACTCTTTCTCATAGTGGTTCATCAGATGCGAAGACGAATTCATAGATGAGAATGCTGATGTTGCTATAGAGCTGCTGCTTAGTCGATTTTGCAGAACAGAGCTCTCGAGCAGCGAGACAGAATTTGTAGTCGTTGTCATCAGTGACATTGAGATTAACGATCGTTTACAGATGTCGTCGCGAGACTTGAAGTCAGTCTTGCACACATCTTCAGTGCAAGACTTCTTCGTATTCAGCTTTGCCTCGAGTATTGACGCTCTCGACGAAGTCTGAGCTTCGACACTTGACGTCGCAATAGCTCTATCAATTTCCTGACTCACGACGTCTCGAGATTGTAAAAGTGCTCTGAGACGTTTATTTTCCTTAACTACGAGCCTGACAGAAGCTTGAATCTTCGTCGATGCTTTCACGCTCATGCTCTCGTATTTTCGTAGTTTGCTTTTCAACTTCTGTAAGTACTCTTTCCTTCGTGCTCTCGATCTTCGCTGATTGTTTCTGATTCGATTGACGTTGTTTAGTTCCTGCAGCTCGAATTTTCGAGTTAGCTCACTCTTCAAGATCAGAACTTGCTTGAATTCTACTGTAGATGACATTGTTGCCTAGATACATAGTCTTCGACGTGAAAGTGTTTCTTTAGACCATCAATTCAGCAATGTGAAACGCGTCCTTTCAGTTGTTGCGCATCGATTATATATGCGATTCTTTCACGTTAAAGTTGAAGTCTGCGAGAAAGGTTGAAAAGACGAAGAACGTAGAAATAGACTGCATCAGACACATTAAGAAATCTGAACCCTTTAAAAGGCTCAAGAGAAAGAGAAACCAGAATGATCATAGCACAGAACTTGAAACAATTCTAGCAGATCGAAAGTCAGCGAAAAAGAGCACGCACGTGTTGAAGTGAATGCTGAGAGCAAGAACTGAATGCTGAAGAAGAATGAGACGCACAAGAAGCTTTCATCACGTGACTAGTAGCGAGCTGTGATGTACACCAAAAATGATCTATCTCACGAGGCGTGATTCACATCATCAGCTGTGATGCACACTCAAAATGATCTATCTCATGAGGCGTGATTCACACCATCAGCTGTGGTGCACACCAAAAGTGGTTCACATCACGAGGCGTGATTCACATCAAAAGTTGTTCACATCATCAGCATACTCATCGAAAGTTTTGTAGCGAATTACAGTAGCGTCGATTCATTGATCATCCAAAAGATCTTGCATAGTCGAAGAAAAACTCATTCGTGACTGGGTAGAATACTTTGATTTATCTCATGAAAGCTAACGCTAACGTATCATGTATTTGATTGATAATTCATTTTCAACAAACTCAATTCATCGTCTAAGTAGCTTCGCACAAGCCTTCGTAAATCATCACGAATTCCCTGAGATTCAGACACTACGATGTTCATCAGTAAGTCATCATGATCGATCGGGCAAGAAGCCTTACTCATGACAAGCATTTCATCGCCCTTCTTTCTTTCCTCTGGCAGGCTCAAGTTTTTCTTCACGAATGTCAGCTTTGCTTCATCAGACTCAGAAACTTCGTTCACAAGCGCGTCTGCATCTCAATCTTCTTCTCTCTTTTTCATCGTTGTAAGCATCATGTCTGACTTTTTCGATTTATACTCTCTTAATACTTTCGCTCGTAACACATCATCTAGATTCATCGTTTTCTTATGAGCAGAGACTTGACGATGTTGATTCTCGTTTAAGAAGTCATGCTCAAGATGTTCGAACGCGTAGTAAATGAAGATGCGTAAGATCTAGACGAGTTAGTGACATCAATCTCGAGATGAAATTTGCTATTTACGTACGTAGCTGTCATTGAGTGCATCTTTCTTCAAGGCTTGATTCAAAAACTCTTGCGTCGATGCCTCATTCTCTGTCATCGTTAGCGATTAATTCGTCAATGACGATCTGCGCACTTATCAATGTTCTCTAATTGTCAGATCAAGCAAATTCGTCGTGTGCAAATGATGAAGTCGTTGTAGTCTTGAATTAGTTGTCGTAGATATGACAATTGAGCGACTATTTCAAATTTCGAAGCGATCATGAGAACTCTTTCAAATTTCTTCAGAGAAGCGCTGATCTCATGCGAATCAGTGAACAATGCTCAACGAAAATCGCTCCGATCAGATTCGCTTTCGTATCTGACAAGTCGCTGAAGTTTGAAGATGAACTCTTTCTGAGAATCGATCAATAAGTTCAGAGTCGTCTGCTCGTCTTTCTCGCAAGATGCTATCATGAACGAATGACTTTGCAGAAAGAATCAAAAACTGATCGATGATATTCACAAGTTGATGTACTGTTCTGCGTCGACCTTCAATTTATCATGAACGATGAGACTTATCTTGAATTCGTCATCGACATTGATGATCACTGCTCGTGAAAGGCGTTCTCGAAACACGCTGTTTCGATATAAAGTGACAAAGAGCTGAATCATGAATGTGAAGTCGAAGATCTCAGTCGAGACATAGAGACAGACCTGATTGACGAACGATTTAGAACTCAGATGACGTCAGAGCACATACTCGCTCAGAAACGCTAACGCTTGATGAATGCGAAGAAAGAATTCGTACGAAAGCTTGCGAATGAAGCGTAATGAGAGTATCATCAAGAAGCTGAGAGAAGCTATACTCTGTCAGTTCGTGAGTGACGTGTCTGCGAAAGTGATCATGTGACTTACGATGAGCAAATAAAGATTCCCAGACACGCGTAAGAAATACGTAGAATCATGATGAACAGCGACGAATATGTGCAACGCGACGAGTGCGAAAGACATTATTCCTGCGAAGCGATGAATTCGTCGATAGTTGAACAGTGACAGATCTAACAAATCCGCTAAGAAGCTCAGATGAAGATCAAAGAAAAGTGATGTCATGTTGATTATCGAAAGAGTTTCTGTCCTGTCTTTCGCTTCGTCGAAGAAAGTCACGCGAAAGATGACGCAGAAGACGTTGAGTGATATATACAAGAGCTGAAGCAGAATGTCGACAGAACTTCACGATCTCAAAAGTCGATGACGTTGCACGACAAGTGAATAGATGAGATATCGAGATATGATAATGTTGAGCGATTGAAGAACTTGCTGAATGAATGAACAATCTTTTATGAACATCAAAAGAAGAAAGACGTCGTCTGCGATGATAGCATAGATTTGAGTGATCTTCATGATAAATCGATAATATACGATGAGAACGAATAAGAAAAGCTGGCGCGAATAATGTGAGAAAGAGAGGAAGCAACGAGGGTTGACTATATCATGAAGAACACTCGAAGACATTAGAGATGAGAACGAACCTGAGGTTCAAAATTGACTGGTTGAAGAAGTGAAAAATGACTTCATGACATTCAGAACTGACTGCAAAACAAAGTGCTTTGACATCTACAATTGCTGCTGTGACATTCGAAAAGACAGACTCTAAGCTATATTTAGAACAACGACTTATTTGCGTCATGAATTTGACGATATTTCGACTCATAATTAATGTCTGCAAAATTATGTGAAGTGATTTAATGAATCGAGAATAGAATACAAAGTATTGAGTTACATAGAAAGTTGATGAATCACACTGAAAGCAGAAAAATTGTGACTTATCAGTTCATCGTATAGAATCTGCGCGATGAGACTTGAGTGATTGATATCAACAAGACGAGATCATTCTTCTTTCAATCATCAAGAAAAGCATGCTTCAAAAGTTAGAATTATCATCATCTGAAGAGAGTCAAATTTACTGACTTGCAAAAGCTCTTCTGCGAAAGCTGATGTAGTCTTCGACAAGAACTCTTCGATCGTGAAGAATCATCGATGTAAATCGTTTGCTTCGCTTCTCTTACGCTTTTTCAACAATTGCATCATAATGTCTTCGAGAGTCTGCACGTTCGAATGTCTTCTTTCGATTTGTTTCAACATGATCATACAGCGCTTCTGCATACTGATTTTGACCTGATCATTATCATTCAAGAGAACAGATGAACAACTGATATTGTCGTGAATCAGATTCTCGAACTCGAGAAATTTGATAGCACTCAGCATCTGTACTCGTCAATGTCGACGTTTAGATGAAACAGGCTAAAATTCTATCTGTTCGACTATTGCTGTCACGTGAGTCTCTCTCGAATGAACGAGTGCTGCGACGACTTGAACCAGGGAAATTGACATGTGTTCAAGAATCACGTAAAGATTGACTTCGAATTCGTAAGCCTCGATGCATTTGACAAAATACTTCTCTTGTACTCGAAGAAGTGTGAAGAGATTGACATTTCTGCTTGAGCCTGAGAGCTTTCTTATCGCGATCACTGTCGAAGCTGAATCACTTTCTGTCATTTTAGAATTCGAACGTTTCTTCTTTGTCACGATGACAAGCTCATCGATTCTGAGATCATAGTCTTCGTCGTACGTTCGTCAAGAGAATTCATTCTTCATTCTAAAAGACACATTCTGTCAAAGCTCAGATTTATTTGAAGCTGAAAGATTCTGTTGCCTAGACTCGAATAAGAATGCATTCTCAACGTCTACAACGTCAAGACGTCTTTTCTTTTCGTTCGACTTGTCAGTAGCACCATCTTTTCTAGGCGTTTCATCAGCAGAATCACGTTGACTGAAAGAATGTAGATCGCTGAGAGAAGATGACTTCGCTCTTTCAGTACTCTGCTCAACGTCAGATCTCGTAGAAGTCAAATGTCTTCGATTCGCAAGACTAGCGATACGTCTATTGTCATCTTTATCGAGATATGCTCTATTTCTTTTTGATTTGACAGCGATATTGTTCTGAGAATTCGACGAGTCTGAAGTGTTTTTAGACTGTGAAGAATTGTTACTGACAGATGACACATCGTTCGAAGAAAGTGAGTTGACTTCACGAGATTTTAGATCGATTTGCGTAAGCGATCTGACGAAGTGAGAAGTCATTCTAGATATCGCGCGACGAAGTGTCGTTAGTGATCAACAAACGAAGAATGAGTAGAAAGAGCGTAAAGCACGAGGACGAAAAATACGTAGTGAAGAGCGCAGAGAAAGTATTTGAAATACGATGAAAGATCGAAGAACATACTGTTCTATTTAAAGCGCAGCAGAATATCATTTAGTGATCAAGATAGCATTCACTTTTGACGTCTTGAATCATCAATTACGACGATGTGCTCATCTCTCACGAGACATTGATCACTTCAGTTTCTGACTGATTTGATTCTTCTCAGACCTGATCATAAAACGTCATTGATAATCTCTCAATGCTGAAGCTTTTCTTCTGTAAACGAGACTTGTGATGCTGATCATTCAACGATACTCTCATGATGCAATGTACTCGAGTGCAAGATCAAGAAGAAAGTCTGAAGCAAGAGAAGCACATCAAATATAGAGACTCGGCACGAATCAGGCTCGAGCATTTGAATTTCTTGACGGGCGAACTCGAAGTGCTCGATAAATTCAACGTGAAGAATTTGATGTCAATTTTCGAAGAAAAAGACTGCTTTCAACAAGATAGTCGTCATCACGTGTCTGTCGTGATCGATCGAGAACACTTGAACCTCGTCATTCACTCTGTCGAAATCTCTCTCGATCTGTTGCTCGACAATGCACAGACTGAATGATCTGAACTGCGATTTTCTTCCGAATTTCGACTTGAATGTCTTCACGATCGACATCGAATTCAAGCGGAAAGAGAGATGATGTCTTTTCAGCTTTGATGAACTGTGAATCTGTATCTGACTGATATGATGAGCTGATCCTTGACTGAGCAGAACGTTTCTCACTGATGTCTTCAGATATAAATGATGATCTGAGAATCTTTCTGATCGAGCAATTGTCTAATGAGAAGAAATCAATCGACGGTGAAATATATCGCAAGATTCGTCAAGACTGTCTCAAGTCGCTCGCAACGACTCGATGATGAGCGTGTCTGACGAAGAATAAGAGACAGAAGATGAAAAGACTGCTGCGAAGAAACGATTTTACAACGATCTTCGATGCTCTGTTGAATATTTCGAGTCTGTGATGAAACGAAATGCGACTGAACGTGACGAAGTACATGATCGATTTGAAATGCGATGAGATAGATCACTCGTCTTATGCTGTTGAAGCTCACTGAACTGTCAAGCTGCAGAAGATGTATCACTATCTCGATCACGTCAGAACATTCTGAACTCGTCTGTTTCAACACGACAAGCGCGATATGCGAAAGATGAATCACATCACGATGAAGACGCTGAAACTCAAAGCATCGAGCACATCGACATTCGATACTATGACTTTGTTTCGTCAACTGAAAAAGAGAGAAATATTCGACGTCTTCGACATGTATCATCGCATGAAGATCTGAACGAGATTGCACGCATGAAACGATCTCATTCTCACTCTTTGAACTTTCTTTGAAGACTTCAAGTATATCGAAGCGTGCGCAAATTCTGTGAAGAGCTTGATCACGATATCTTTCAGAAAAACTCTGTATACGATCATGACACGAAGCTTCTTCGAAACGAATCAGAAAAGAGGCAAATGCATTGTTCAAGAAGCGAAATCGATCTTTACTTTCAGATCTAGCAACTCGCAAGATCGCGTGACTCTACACTATCGAGAAGTATTTCTCTACGTCATGCGACACGTTCGTGAGTTGTCGTCGAAATTCACGAAGTTGAAGTTCAAATCGAAGAAGAGAAAGATTCAGAGAACGAAGAATTTCAATAAATTCGTACTGTATGAACTTGCCGAATTGACGAAGCGACTAGAATTCATGTCAGCGAAGATCAGCAATTTGAAGGCGAAATATTTCGATCATGCAGATGTACACTTATCGTTCAAGCAATCAAAGTCTACTTTCGTCGTAGATGAATCTGAAGAGAATCTGAAGAGAAGATGTGCATGTTTCTTTGATCTGACTTATGAGCAGAGCAAGAAGTTTCTTTTTCTTGATAACATACACAGCACAGATAAAAGTCAAGGGAGCGATATTCAACCCGTTTTCGTGAGAAGATCTGTTTATCTGACTTACTTTGACAGACGAGTATTCGATGATCAAAAGCAAGATCGAGCCTCAAGACGAGAAGACGTACATCAAGCATATTCATCTCAAGATCAATCACACGTGAAGGAAATGCGAGAGAATCGAGATCGTGAACAAGTGAAGATCAATGAGAATCAAGACATAAATTCAGTGAAAACAGATGAATGACAAAATTGTGTGAAGCAGCTGAGAGAGACAAGTCATCTGTTTGAAAGTTCGTTCCGCTCACAGAGTGTTCAGGAAAATCAGAAACCTCAATTGATGAACGACATCGAAGAGTCGATGATGTATGACGGCGAGAAAGAATGAGATTCTGTGACGTCTTCTATAATTTCATCAAGTTTTTATTCAGACGAGATTTCGCTCGAAGAAGATTCAGTTGAGAAAAGAGTTCCGTTTGAGAAAACTTCTCTTCGAGCAATCACTTCAGCGTTCATGAAAGCTACAGAAAAGAACGAATCTCTTCAAGAACGATTCAAATTCATCTTTCGTGACGAAGAAGATTGAATTACGATGAAAGAATACTTTTTTAGTTCATCTCTTTTCTTTTCGATGAAGCTCACGACAGAAAAACACGCAAGAAAGAGACGATATCTATTCGACACGGCTCTTTGATCATTGCACTTCTCGAAATGCTTTGAAGCTGCTATGATAAATGACACACACGTCATTCTTCTATTTTCAGCAGAAAGAATTTGTATTTTTCAACAGCTCGTCGCATCTGCTTCGTAATTGAGTGATAACGTCAGATCATTGAAGAATAACACTAGAAAAAGAGTTGTCAATGATGACATCTTCAAGAAAGATCAGATACGAAAGAAACAAATTCTATAAATCTTATTTATATGTCTTCACGTTCTTTGCTATCATTCAATTTTGAAATAAATTTGCTGCTGTCAACAGAAACTTGTGTTCAATCAATCATGTGTGCGTCGACAAGTCAATGTATAGCACGAACTCAAGAAATGACTCTGTGATTGCTATCTAGAATGCAACAACACGTTGAGCGATTCAACTTCATCGCTTCAAACACTAGATTCAAATAGATTCGTTCGAGTGAAACGATGCAGTTCTCACGATCTCGCAACGTCTTGCGCCAATATTTGACCCATTCATTCGAGATGATTATCATCACAGCTAAAATTCTGCTCTTCTCATTTCACATTCTCAAGTTCGAAGCTTGATCGAGACACTCATTACTGCATGAATCGTATCACTTCTTCTAGCTCTTGAACTCGATCATCAAAGTTTGTCATCGGCGAGCTTGATATCTCTGCTAGTTTCTTCAGACGATTCTCTTCGACAGCGAGCTTTTCTAACAATATGCTCTGCATCTTCAATATGCATTCTTTTATGTCTAGTGCTTTCAAGACTTTCGAGTTCAAGGCAGATAGTTCGTCGAGACGTTCGCGTCGCTTCGTTCAATTTTGAACGCGAAGCTTCTTTTCTTTTTGAATTTTCTTATTCTGAGTAGTCTGTCATTTTCTTCGGGGACGATTCGTCTTTCTGTGTTCTGTCGCGGGTCTCGATTCTCTACTCGCGTTGAGCCCAAGATTCGAGCGTAGTGAGTGATCTGAGCATGATGAATGCGATTGCAACGTGCTGATGAATTGCGCCATATCGAACTTGTAGAAGCAAGTCGCGAAGTAGGTTTCTACAGCTTTGACTCTACATGCGTATCTCTCAGAGAATACAGCTGTCCGAATCAATTCGTTTCTTGATAATCTTCGTCTTTTGATCGTATTATTCAATTCTTGCTCTCGCAGAGCATTCAGTTCTGATTCAAGCATTCAATTCTGGCACGAGCATTCACTTCTGACTCGAGTCTCAGCATTCTCTTAGACTTCAACATCTCTTTCTGATTCTCGTTTCTATTTCATTCTTTCATGTCTTTTCAGCTATTCTTATTCTACTAGATTCACTACGATATCTTCGAAGCCTGCGTCAAATAAGAGAGACTTAGCGATGCACAGCTCAGACGTTCAATCGCAAGCCCTTCTCAATTAAAGTACAGGTCGATTGCTATTCGATAATGAGAGAGACACTAATGTCGACGCGAGTCAAATTCTCACAATTCATCTTTCACACATGAGCTCTGTCTTCTTGATCACATGTCTTTCAAGGAATCTCTCAAAACGTGACTCACGTTTCAAAATCGAACGCGATCGTGATATGATCATGACAGGCAGCGAGACTTGTTCAACTAAGCAAGCATTCACTTCTGCTCTCTCTTCATCATTCATTTCTGACTTCATCTCGTCATCTCTTTTTAGCTCTCTCTTCAGCATTCATTTTTGACTTCTTTGCACAACTCACTTCTACATATCATTCTCTCTTTCCTTAAGATCTAATTCTGACACTGCTTCTAATGCATTATTAGCTTGAACATGAATCGAGTGATGATCAGAGAAGTCAGAGCAACGATTAAAGATGTTGATCTATTGATGATGTCTGAATCACAAGTATACGCAGAAGTTCTTTCACAATATCATCAACATGCAACCCGAATTCAATGAGAACTTGCTTCGCGAGCAAAATCGAGCGTTTTGTATATCTGTGAAGACTTCTGTCGAAAAGATCACTGTCAACGAATCATATCAGATCGATCAGTGCACGATAGCGAGCTTGATGAAGCACTTCAATTCGAGAACATTTGATCGGCTGCATTCGCAAGCCATCTACGTGTCGAATAGTCATGTACTAAGGCTCGAAACGAAACGTTCCGTAGCATCGCGCTAACTTCTTATGAGTATAGTGCACTCGATCGTCATGTGACCACATCTACTTAGTAAACTTCTTCTGAATAGTTAATTCAATAAGTGTTTCATCACTATCATTTTGACACTATCAGCTTTAATAACATCATATACTCTGTCTCGATCTCTGTAAGATTGTGCTGATGATCACATTCTGCGCAATTCTCTGAAGTTCAATTCTCGTCGACGTTATCACATGTTTGCGTGAGAGAGATCAACTAGAAGCGATCAAGATATGTTATGTCTCGACTGATGAGCGAGTCTTTGATCTCTACAAAGACGATTGAATGTTTCTTCGACATTTTCATCTTCTTTAGTAACGTGACAATAGATCTTAGCAGTGAACTCAGAGCTGCACTACGAGACAATCTACTGAGTGTGCGATCGTTGAGTGACGAAGACATCTTTCTTCGCATTCGAACAGCTCATCTGCGACGCGACTCATTCAATAAGTAGAAATGATCGAAGAAATTAACAAGCGACGAGATGAAATGCTTCCTGAGTCTGAAACGAGATGTCGCGATGAATGATACACTTGAAGTCAATGAAGTGAAAAGACATTTCACTTTTACTGATCTGTCATTTGATACATTCTGACTTTGATGTTGCATCTAAGTGATGAAAAGAAGAGGAAGCTTTTTCTTCTGATCAAGCTCAACAGAGTGTATAAAAGCGAATTGCACAATGATAGAAAATCAACATCATCTCGACAAGTCTCTCATTTGCAGGCAGAACTTCATCATTATCTCATTTCTACTTTGAAATCTACTCAGTCTTGAGATATTTATCATTCTTGTCAAGACAGACTGAGTCGATATGTTGCTTTGAGTTCGCTGTGAATGAATGAACATTTTCACTGCGCTTGAGATGAACGGATCATTCATGATCGATGTCATAGCTCAGTACGTATCGCACGATGGCTATTTCAGTGCTCAGAGATAGAGCAGTGTTGCTGTCTTTGATTTTCCCGTACGTTATAGATTCTTAGAGCGAAGAATGATCTTTATTAGTTCTTACTAGATTAGAGAAGATTTGAAGAATAGCGAGACAAAATCTTACTGGTTAAATAGAAGTGCTCAAAGATCACACATGAATTTCATTTTCAGTCTTTCTCATTCAATCTTGTTTATTCACTTGAACAACGATCTTATGCAGATCTTTTCGACAAGGCATTCACACTCGCCTCGATCTCGCAGTAGCTCCCTTCATTGTATAGTCATCAGATACTTCAGAATTGTTCAATCGAACACACGATCGTATTCGAAACTCTCGCGTACGAAGAGATCGCGAAAGATTTTGCGTAGATAGAAATATTGAGGATTGTCGTCAAAGTCACGAGAACGAATATGATCGAAATAAGTCGCAAACTTTCAAGAAAGGTTCTTGCACAGATCTTTCGTACTGATCGTCTTCTTCTTCGTCAAGATAAGCTTCTTCTTTTGCTTTTGATTCGCGACTGTGAGACCTTGTCATGAAAGACAGTCTCGAAGAAAGTAGAGAAGCATGTATTCTAAAGACTTCAAGTCATCGCAGCGATGCTGCACTTGAGTATCTGTTAGTCTTTGAGAAGCAAGAGTCAAGGGCGTTGCACTCACTCACATTCAAATGATCGTTGACGCTGGCAAAACGTGCCGTGCTCACCAACTTTGAATTCAGGGCACGATCGATGTTTGCCTTCGCCTGAGCTGCACGACGCTTCGTGGCGAGACTCAAGTCGATCACATAAACCTGATTCTCATGCTTCTTTACACTCATCAAACAGTTCTCTGACTTGATGTCTCGATGAATGAGATCGTTGAAATGAATATAGTCAAGACGACAAATGAGCTGATTGACGAGCATCAACACTGTTTTGAGAGAGAACTTGCGATCGCAAAAGTTGAAGAGATCTTTCAGACTTGAGCCTAGAAGATCAAACATCATGAAGTTGAATTCGCATTCAATCTCAAAGATGTGAACTCGTGAAATATCGACATCATCAGAGAGAAATCGATAGACATCGACTTCTCGTTTCAGGAGAAAGAAATCGATAGACACATGCTCGAGTTTGATGACAACTTCGTCGTCAGTGTCGACGTGAATTTCTTGTGCGCCGTGAGTCTCAAGAAGCAGCTAGAACGTCTGCATCTGTTATCGATGTACACAGCGTCGAAGCTGTCATCATCGATTCTTCTTTGAAGCTGATATTTATCGACTATGCGTAAATTCTAACAGAAGCTGTCAGAACGTGACAGATGATGCTTGTCTCAAAAAGCTGAACGCAGAATAGAAAGTCGATTCACTCATCAAGTTCTTCATCTGTGATGATTTGTGAGCCAGATAGAGATGCGTTGAAGCAATAGCTGTGAATGACAAAGTCGAGATCACTCTGCGCACAAGTATATTTAGTTGCATGTTTTAGACAGCAGTCATTCATCGATTGACTGTCAATCTCGCAGTTTCGAATGACTCAAAAACACTAGCGTGATTTCTGCAGATGCAATCTATCTTTCATCTTTCATTCTGATTGTTTTCTATCATTTATTTGACTTGCGTCGTTCACAAAGATCGAGATTCAATATCTTTGACGAAAGCTATCATATCTCACAATCGAAAGCGACAGCTGAGAGAATCGATCAGCATAGCAGAACTTTGCCTGCGTAGACAGCTCGATGCTGCTTGCATCTGATCTTTTTGAGCGTCGTATTAGATGACAACTTTTCTTGCGCGTCTTCTGAGCGTCTCTTAGACGATGAAGCAAGTGAGACATCGAGTCAGCGTACGCTGCCAGAGCTCGCCGAGTACTTCGAGTTTCTTGTCTTTATCTTCAGAGAGTGAGAAATTTATATACACACAATAGTATTCACGCGACTGACTCTCGAAATAGTTCGCTATAAGGTTTATCATTTCTATTTGAATAATCTTAATATCGACGTTGACAATCATATCACTGTCGAAAGACGAACAACGACTATGAAAAAAGAACGAGCACTGCAGATTAGAGACGTGCATTCTGCTTGAATCTCACTGTTGAGTGTCAATTGTCAGATTCGTCGAGAAGTTTTCAGCTCGTTTTGAAAGTTGAATACGATCAAGCTGCGTTCATGAACTGTCGAGTCGTTGAACAGCGTGACATTTGAAAACATTCGCAAGATCTACCTTGAGATCGTAAGCTCACAGCGACGAGTTCGCAAGTACGTCTTCATCTTATCAAACTTCAGAAGCGCTATAAAGACACTTTTGAGACTTTCTTCTCTTCAAAAAGTCGACACTGCAATAGATGTGCTCAGCGTACTTGCGTGCATTTTCATTCAAAGTGTCGACCTTTGCAGAAAGCACGTACATCACATTGACAACTTGAAGCTTTTTCAGAGAGTTCGTGATGTTTTGATCGAGAATTGAGCCGAGTACTATCATTTTCAGCTTCATCTAACAAACAAAGCACGATTGAAGACTTACAGACGAATTACTCAAGATTTTCCTTCACTGTCTACGATCTTCAATCTCTCTTTGACTTCTTGTTCTGATCATACTTTAGAACTCTGCAATGAGATCATCTGCCGTCTTCTGCATGAAATTGAAGAGATGTGTCATGAGGATCACGATGATTCGGCTTGACGTCTCTACTCTTTCGAGAATTCAAGTCGTTTGACATTGACTTGAACACTCGATACAACTATATGAAGATCAAGCTGTGTGAAGTTATCATTGATCGTCGATATTACGAATTTACGTGCCAAACAATCAAAACTGTCTCATCGCTTGAGATTGAATGACTTCTTGTTCGAGAATTTGTATCTAAAAAAAGAAGACTCTGACGAGAAAGACGAATCCGTCGTATTCGAATAAATTTTGCTTGTTGCAGTACGAGCAAGTTCTGATTTCTGAATTTTGAAATGAGTTGCACGTGAATCGTCAACTAAAGAGAAAGAATTCAATGAGACGCAGATCTCTAATTAGACGAATAGCAAATTCCAGGAATTTTTTTCCCTTCAGTCATAGACGCTGAAGTCACTCTCGATTATCCGAATGCTCTTAATAGAATCTGCTCACACCATCTTCATTTGATGAGACAATGCATAAATGCTAATGCGCACACACATTTATTTAGTTGCATTTTTCAGGCAGCAGTCATTTCATCGATTGACTGTCAATCTCGCAATTCGAAATGATTCAAAAACACTAGCGTGGTTTTCGCAGACGCGCGCATCTTTCACTCTTCTATCTGCTTGTTCTTTATCATTTATTTAACTTGCGTCGTTCGCAAAGATCAAGGTTCAATGTCTTCGACGAGAGCTTTCGTACTTCACAATCGAAAGCAACAGTTGAGCGAAGCGAAGTCTGAGACTAACTTGTCGTCGCAGTCCATCGCTAAAAGACAAAAGCTCGAAGATCATCATCGACATCAGACGCTCAGTTTCTTTTGAAACAATCTCTCACGACAGTGACTCACTCATCGCGCTCTTCGAGAATTTGATCGAAGAACAATCTGATCTGCTGTCTCAGTATCACCTCATCGAACTGACAAGAAAAACATCGACTTTACGAAGCTGAAACGCTTTGTCAGACAAGGCGAATCAAGTCTTGATGATATTCGAGATGTAAGTTCAATACAATTCTTTTCAGATAGTTCTTCTGACAGAATTCAGTATTCAAATTTCGAAGCATCAGTTTCTTCTAGCTCAACAATGAATTTCAGTCAATCAGACTTCAGAAAACGAGTCAAGATCGAAAAAGAATCGAATACATTCTTCACGACGAGAAAAAGCTCTGCATATAATCGCGACTTCGAGCAACATCTCAATGATCATGACATATATAAGAACAATCGTGCGCAAAAATCAAGCAATTGAGCAGAAATCAATAAGAGACTTGCACAGTCAAGATCATCTCTTTTTTCTTCGCAGTTCATCGAGATCGCATTTGAAGTCTTTCAGCAGATCAATGAAGACACATTGATCGAAAATAAAGTGATGAGCAAAGTATTCTCGATCATTGCCGGCACGGTCGATATTTTCTCGCAGAAGAATCTCTCGTTTGGAAATCTCAAAGATCTGACGAATGACTTCATCACAAAGGCTCAGCCAGACTTCTACGACGAATCTCGATCAGTCGACTTAGACAAACGTATTCGAGAAGAACTGGAACCTTACATTGTATCATCGACGAATACAGTCTCACCATGCGTGCTCAACTTCTACACGAAGGGAAAAGATCTCAATGATAATACAACAGTATGCAAGAATCAAGCTCTGTATGACGATGCTTTGGGAGCTCGAAGAATACACGAGCTTCGATCATACGTTGACTCAGAAACGGCTTACAACAACAACGCTTATACGATCACGTCGACTTATCATGACGATTCGAGTGATCTCACGATCTATTCTACGCATTCTACTTCATTCAAAGATTTCCAAAATTCAATTGAGTATCGCATGACTCAGCTTAGAGAATGAAAGATGACGAACATTTCGAAAACTTTTCGACAAGAAGCTATCGCTTTGAGAAATGCTAGAGACTGAGCGAAAGAGAAACGAGAAGAGCTTATAATTGCGACAAACGGCAAGACGCTGAACATGAAAAATTCAGGCATAGATTCATCTGAGAATAGCTTTCTGTCGCAGTCAACGAACGAGTCTTCTTTTACAAACGAAATCGTTAACGGAAAGTTCGAGACATCAGCTGACGAGCTTGATCTGAACACTCAAACAGATGATAGCTTCGCTTACAGAACCTCAGTTGAAGTACGAACGGATCGTTCATTCAGAGTTTCTTCGCATCGACGTTTCAAGAAGAAGGCTTTGCGAGCTAATAAAAAGTCTGATCGAGGCTCTGAAGATTGTGATTGTTCTCGAAATTCCGATGCTGTCGCGCTATAGCGAACATGATCTATAGAAAGAAGTCAGAATAGACAGAGTTTGTTCACTGAGTGCTTAGAATAAGAGAGATTTAATGAGCTTATTATTGAGTCATTAATAGTCAATAATGCTTAGCATCTAGATATCAAGTTGATAATATATCTTTCTAATTTCATTTTGTCTTACGTTGACGAGATCATTGCGAATTTCGTTTTCAAAGACATCAGTTTGCCGTGATGTATTGTGAACAGACAACAACGCGTTGCGATGCCGCAACAGTTGAGAATCATTTCTTGTCATCATGATTAATCTTCATTCAACTGCATTTATTCACAAGAGACACACGAAAAGCTCTCGAGTTATACGCATTTCAAGTCGAAAATTGTTCAACAATTATATTGGTTTCTTTGAATGCGCATCAGGTTCTACTGAGATCGTCTTCGAAAGAGTGACTGTTCAACGAATCTGTATCGAAAGTGGTAAAGTTTCTTACTATACTTGTTTTTCCTTCTCATCTCAACAACGATAAGACTCTTGAACATGCATCTACATCATCAGAATAGATCTTTTGATTGTCATCACGCATGCTTCGACTGAGTTTTAATCTTTTGAGGAATTAATTAGGTCGATTTCATACTCGCAAGCAGATACAAGTCGTCAAGAGAACTTATTAGTACTGATCAAATTTAGATTCGATTTTTAGAAGTCTGAAATTAGATTCACTTAGTGTAGTTCTTAAGATGCTAGGGAACGGACTTCACATCTCATAACGTAGTCTCTGTTTACTCGGCCATAAAAGGAATTTAGATGGCATGAAAACTCGTTTCGTCGAACACGCAGTTAAGAGCATAGATTCTCAAACCTCTTCTTAAGTCATCTCAAGCGCCTCTGATCAAGATTCTCGTCGATAAGATCACACGCAACCTCATAAAGATAAAAATTATCTTTAATATTGCTGTCGTCGCTATTCATTCACATCTCATTTTCATGTGCGTTCTTCTGATCGGCCTGAAAGACTGTCTCGTGTGCTTCGCGAACGAGTTCAGCGATCTCGTCAAAGATTTTGTTCACAATCTCATGCGTGCAAACGAAATCGTCGGTCGCAATCTTCAGATTTTCAATGATGATGAAGTTACGTGTCAATTTTGCGAAATCATCAAGTGAGATATTATTTGATGAATTTTTCACAACATCACTCTTGCTTCGATTTTCATTGATTAAGCATCTCTTCATGAATTGCAGGTACATGACTCGATAAAGAGCAAGCTCTTCTGATGAGTTTTCAGAACAATCAGTATCAGCTTCTTCTTCTTCATGATCGTAGTCATATTTGACTGAGTTCCAATCGCGTGTCAATCAGCTAGAGTATCGCTCGTTTTCAACGCAACGTGATACTGTTTTCACCCCATTTCAATCGATAAGCTCACATAATCGACTCTCTTGAAAGATCAAGACATTTTGAATATCAAGGTCAGAATGTGACAGAATAAACTCTTCTTTCTTTGCGCAATCGTTGTAAGAAAATCAGTCAATGAAGAATCGCAAAAGCTTGTATATTTCTTGACTAAATTTGTCGAACGAAGACTCACGTCGATTCAGCATGCAGAGAAGAAATGCTTTTGAATTGATGAATGATTCTAATTCGCAAAAGACAAAGATATCATTGAAATCATCAGTGTGAAATTCGTCTAGCATGAATGATAGATCAAGTTTTCTCATGAGTTCGATGCTCGTCGAATTGCCGTTCTTGTCAAAGAGAAGCCGATCGCTCTGAGTATATGTGAACTTGTTCAACTGCATCATTGCTGTCGCGACATTCCCTAGTATTCTCGATCGACGCTGCTCAATCATTGTCTTGAAAGACGTGTTATCAAATCAGCAATCATACAACGAAGCTTCGTTGAGATGTTTCATCAATATGAAGAGACAGTTGAACTCATTATCGATGAAGGCGTTAAAGAAGTATACCTTCGGAATTGAAACGATGGTCTCGCGCTTTATGAGTTGCATAGTCAGCGCCTCAGAGGTCAAGACTTGAGCGTCAAACTCATTAAATCGATCACGATGTCTCGTTGCTGAAACCTTCAAAACTCATACAGCGTCGTCGTCAAATTGAAGAGAAAAGAGAATGTGAAAGAACTCGAAAAGCGATGAAGAGAGAACGATGCAGTCAATGAGACTGAGCGTCTCAGTCTCAAGGTTTGTAGTTTTTTGGTTAAGCTTGCGAACGGACGCAGTCAAAAGCGAAAGACGATCAAGACGTATGCTGACATTGACAGATGCGAATATATCTATGCTTTCGTCTATGCTCGACATCAGAAGAGACCTTGCTTCAAGACTGTTATTATATGCTACCTGCAATTAAGCGTTGCAGAAGTCTTCGAGATGCTGGTTTGAGATAGACTAGAAGAGATTATAATTGATATGAAAAAAGAAGCAAGATTGATCATATATCTAGATGTGAATGAAAATACTCTTATGCTCAGCACGAAGTTTATGATCGAAATGTTATGACTGCTCGAAACTCGAATGTGTGAAGAATACTTGTAGCCTTACAAACATAGATCTCTCAAGACAGTGATTAATCTTCGTGATGCGCTCTCATAAGTGAAGATGACTTCTATACTAGTGTCTTTGATGACAAGAGAACAAGAAGGTTGATGCGACTAAGGTCAGGCGCCTAGAACTCTGACACTAGAATGGTTGAGATCAGATGATCTCGATCGTGTCTCATAAGATCGCAGTTCTATCTTCTTATCTAGTCGTCACTTCAAACAAAGTTCGTTCATCATCAAATAGACAACAATCACAATACAGCATTAAGTCGTAATTCATCATTCATTATTCGAGTCTTTTGATTTGTCTTGTCAAGTTTCTTCCCGTCAGAGATTCTTTATTTGTCGCTTAAATTGAAGACTTCAAGAATCGATTTCGTGAATAACATGTCTCATCGTAGAGACGCGAATTGTCTATAATGAGTATGCTCATTTACTTGTTGAAACTAGCATCGTGATACTGATTAGCACAACGCAGCGACACGCTCACGAGATAACAAAGATCTTACGCGATAGACTCTAAGAATTCTCAAGGAGAATCTTTTGATGCTTTTGCAAAGATGATGATACATGAGTCGAAAGATCTCTTTATAAAGAATATTGTTCGTTGATTGCAAGCTGAAGTTAAGAAAAAGACACAATGTCTTTGATGCATCTTGATTGCTCAATAGTACTGAGTGTTATAATAGAGAACAGATGATGTGAGATAAAAGTAAGAAGTCTCTCACTGATGACTCAAGTTGATGATATTAGAGTCTAAGATACGCAGTCAGCCTGAGATCTCAAGCACTGGTAGACGCACTCTGTGTGATTGCTAGAAGCGTCGAATTTTCGAATGCGAATGAATAATACAGACGCACTCAAAGTGAGTGCGTCAGCGTAGACTCATCAAATGCGAAGTAATTACAACGCTCTTTGTTCGACAGAGATATTTCAAGCACTAATACTCTTCGATAATGAATATAGACGCACTCTGTGTGATTGCGAGAAGCATCGAATTTTCGAATGCGAGTGAATAATACAGACGCATTCAAAGTGAGTGCGTCAGCGTCGACTCATCAAATGCGAAGTAATTACAACGTTCTTTGTTCGACAGAGGTTTTTCTCTCAAAGAGAGTTTCTGCATCTTCTTGTTCTCTTGCTCAGATTCTCTTTCTAATTCAACTTTGAAGTGCTTTTCCCTTCTCTCGAACGTGCTCTTTTGCTCTTTCATTCCTATTTCGATCAAACTTTGATAATCAAAGATCAGCTACGAAACGAAGATGTCATAGCGTTCAACAAATCTGAATGTTCGAAGATGTGTCTCATTTCATATGCGTCTCTAGATCACTGAATTGACAACATCTCTTCATTCTCTTTCGAATCGTAGCTCAGTCAATAATGTCGACTCTATATCAAAGGTTCACGAAGGCGCTCAGACTCTCAGTATGAGCAGATATGCTTCTCTCTGTAACAATGACATCAGATCTCGTCAACAACTACTTTGCGAGCTTCGATTGAAAGATCGTTCTCTTTTCTGAACAACAAAAGCACAGAATCACGAGCAAGATGCAATGACAAGAAAAAGAGATCGAAGACAATGAGACAAAAATTATTCTTCTTGAACTATTGACTTCTAGAAATGAGCAAGCTGTCTCACACATGAGATTGTACTGTCTTGACGAAGCGTTGATGAGTATCAACATCATCTTAATCTGATCTTATTGATCACGTCGTTTCAGCGAGGTATGTTCGAGATTATTGCACACACGAACCTTCGTCTAGTCTCTTCTCTTGAAGAATCAATCGATTTCGAAGTCATCATATTGTCTATATCATTGAAGATGAACGACTGCGATTGAAAGATACAAAAAGCAATGATGAAAGACTTTCGCAGCATGTTTTCAAACTCAAAGAACGAGCGACTACGTCATTTCGACGTTCTCGACATTAAAGTGATTCTGCTCTTGATGCATTTCGAATTTAGACACACAGCATCTAAACTGATTTGAGAGCATCACGATGACGATAATAATGATCATGTCTTCTGAACATCAAGAGCATATTCGCTAATTTGATCTACAGACTTGAAGTCTGCTGACGAGATAGAAGCTGAAGAGAAAAAGCGCTTGAAATTCAAGAAGAATGAGACGAAAGACAGTGAGCAAGCCAAACCACTTCATAAAAAATGCCTAGCTGAAGAAATATCAAAAACCCAATTGCAAGCAAATGATTGAAATTTTCTAGAGATTAGCTCATTCTGTAATCTTTTCAGAGTCACGAGTGTATAGAATGACAGTCTCTAGAACCCTCATAATGATTGTTATCTTGACTAATACGATATCATTCTGTGTTTACGATGAATCTGTTCATTTTCATCTTGAAGTTGCAAGATCACTTGATCATTCACAGTGTGTCAACATCATTACGATGAAATGCTCGAGATGCGTGACATCGTATGTGGGTAGATTTGTACAAAATCGAGCTATCGATGTATCACTGCGTTCTTTCTAGTCTGAAATCCGGCTTTCTCTACTCGCTCTCTTGTCGTCTTTCCTAAACAATGATGACTCAAGCCGAGTTGTCATAGCTTTGACTCGATATCATGATTCATTTCTCACCATTCATGCTAAGCTCTGGCATTGTCTTCGTCAAACACAAAAACCACACTTTTTTAAAAGCGCTATTGTGAGTGAGTTGATTCTCGACTCTCTCTATCAAGTACTGTTTCGTAAATTCGTCAAATGATTCGAGCATGAGTGCTTCTTTGCCAAGTACAATGACGAGAAGTTGAATCATATCTCTATATTCATCTTCAAAGGTATGAAGTATATGTAGAAGCGCAGAATTCATCCTTTCGAATATCATTCGTCTGTTACTAAGGCTGTGATCATTCAAGAGAGCATCTAGATCGATCAAATAGCAATCTTTAATGAGTTGAGCAGTATCGTTCGAAGTGTAAGGAAGAAGTCGTGCATGACATAGCAAGGCAGCTAGAATCAGTGCAAGCTGTTTCGATTTTTGAAAAGGCTGAAGATCTCTAATCATTTGTTGATGTAGCTTCAAATCATCGCTCGAGCTTGCTCATTCACTAAGTACTCGAAGAGACTGATCGTGAGCTATGAAGCTTCAAGTGAGAAGCAATAGTACGTTGTTCTCTGACTTTCGAAGAAATGAACGTTGATGATAGATTTGCTCACTGTCTCGCGTTAGGTTGCTCTTTTGTATTTATCGAAAGAGAAGTTACAGATGTACGTGAATTAAATTCACTCACTCTGAACTCAAATCATTTGACATCTGCGACGAAAGCTTCTGATATCATTAGTATTAGTCAGATCTGCCTCTCAGAATGTCTTATCAAGTATCTTTTTGAAAAGTCGATGAGAAGAAAGTTCATCATCTCGATACTTCACTTCATCGTATTCAGCGCGCTGATATCTGAATCTTCAGCGAAAATTTTTGACTTCAATAGCGCGTTATACATTTTCTGCGAATCAAAATTTTCAAATCGATTGATATCGATAATGTCGATAAGAATGTCGCATAGACTGATGTTGTCACTGACTGTATACTCTTGATCGAATGCATGTTGTCGACACTTCACTCTATCGTCGGAAAATTCAAGTAGATCTCGAACTAGTGAGATGATCTGAAGCTTCGAGCGTTCTAACGTCTTGATCGATATCTCAATTTCTAATGCAGTTTTCAATAAATCTGTATGACTCTGTTGAAAGAATTGAAGCAAATCATCTTGATCTTTCGCAAGAAGATCAAGAACAAGAGAAGAGTCGCAATTTCTCAACAAGTTCAAATCAAGAAATACAAGACATTGCGTAAGACGTCTGCGAACTTGACTATCAGATTTCTGAGAGTGTTAGAATAATAAAGAAATGATAAGTGAAAGACTTATCAATATATCATGATTCAAAATTGCTCTTTCAAGCGATATCATAAGATCATTTGCTCTGACAGCGTCACGATAACATGCCTCGCGTGCTTGGCTCTGTGATTCGTAGCTTTGCCTTAAGCGAATCACTTTTAGAGCTCGATCAAGAAAGAAGGCTTGAGCTCTTCAGTTCGCTCTTCAGATATCGTGAATTCAAACATCACACTCTCTCGAACTCGTCGAATTGTATTTAAGATTCAGTTTCAGCTCATGAAAGAAGAGTCAAGAAAGACATGATTCATCAACGACAAGTTCGTAGAGTTGACCATCGTTACTTTCCTCAACAATAGTGAGTCTCAAGTTCGAAATGATTTGATATGACTTGAAATTCGCGATTACGCAGACAAGCTTTCATGACTCGTTGATCAAGATCGTATATCGTTCTTCAAGATCAGACGATCTTCGTATCTGTGATTTTTCGAAAGATTCAGAGCATGTTACCTCTGCATCAGCTTCTGACGTATTCTCAATCACGATTGTAACTCTGATCTTCTTGAATTCTGATCACGAGACTTCGAGATCAGACGTTGAAGACGGCACTGCATTAACTACATGCATGTCGAGCGTTGAGCAATCGATCAAGGCATACTTCATGAAAAAAGAAGGCAACGAGGCATTCTGAGGGTCTTATAGATTGACACAGGTTTCATGTAAGACGCGCAGATCTCGCATTCTAGAATATGACTTGCAGACATCATCAATGTAGAACAGAGAACGTGCACTTGCATAGATCATCGAGAGAGTGTTGAGAATGTCAACTCTCAATTCAAGAGAAAAGAATTTCTCTTTTCGTTTCCTTGCTAAAGTGATTCGGACGCTGATGAGTGCGAGCTCTAAAGTGGCTCAAAACGAAACAATTTAGTGTAACAGTGATGATTGAGAACTCTTGTATCTTCAAAACAAAAGTTTTCATCAGCATCATGCCTGTACTGCGCCTCGTTGATTGACTTCTTTCAACTCGTTTATGAGAACAGAAATTGTGTTCTTACTGCACAGTCATCTTTTGAAAGCTGTTAGAGTTATCGCAAATCATTAAAACAAGAAATGCACACATGATTTAATTTCAAGATCGTCATGCAACGAACCTGCAATTTTGAATTTCGATGACGAGAGAAATTGAACGTGAGTGAGAGTGATAAGAATTCTCTAATCAGAATGAGTGAGATGTTTGAGACTTTCTAATCAGGACGAGTGAGCTGTTTGTGTACTCGAAATATGCAGCGAATCAGAACATACAATCTCATAAAACAGTCCGCACAAATGTCGCCTTTCTTTTTCACGAAAATGCTTCGCGATAGATCTCATGTCGAACGTGCTTTATGATGGTATTGATCATGATAATCGAGACAATCCGAACGCATGCAGCATCTCTCACTTATTGTATCAGATGTTCATGATAGCGAGTCATATGACTACTACTAGCATTTTAGTAAAAGATGACTGATATCAGAATCTAGTCACTCATACTCATGATTCGTCGAGATGCAATGTGTCACTACACTCGATCTGCTTTTTTACTTTTTTCTTTTCAGAACTACTCAACTGCTTATCACAAGCTTTGACTTACGACACTGTCTATATTCAAGTCTTAGCAATCAATCAGAATCACTGCATCACACACTGTCGTGTTAAGAGTTCACTAATCATTCGTATTTACTTGTCACTGTCTCAACTCAAATTCGCATACTGAGATTTCAAGTACTCGTCACGAGCAGAATACTGTCACGACAAGTATGAATTCGATTCAGCAGATGCAGTATGCAAATCGAATTCTTCACTACACAGCTCTCTCGCTGATCTTACTCTACTATCTCGTCGCTACAATCGTTAGTATTTGCACTCTACAGTCTCTTAAACGACTCGATGAGAAGAAATCACGAAATCTCGCTATCTACGTTGTGCTTTCTATCATGATAACGTATCTTGAAGAAGTCTCTATGCTTGTATTTGACACTTTCAACAGTCAACCACGCAGATCTACTACTGACAGCAATGTGAGTATTCACGCTAGACAGCTGTCTAAACTCACTACTCGAAATTGCTGAAAACTGAGTTTTCTAGATCTACGTCATCTTCTCTGTTCTGATTTGACTGATCCTTATCATGTTTCTCGCAGATTCTAAACATCTCGTGTGATACTCTTATTATGAATCATGACTGCTTGCTCTTATTCTTGAGATCATTCTTTTCAGTCTCTTCTTAACGATCTGTCGATCATCAAATTTCTTTGACTACACTCTGCTCGACATTCAGATTTCTCGACTACTGAATCTCATCTTACTTGCAGCTCTTCAGAATGAAATCTCGATTAGCGAAGAACATACTTCACTACTTATCAACATCGATCAGTCTAATGAGCATGTCGATCTTTGCAATACGACATATGAATCAACGACGATTGAAAAGTCGTCTTCTGACGATGTCGATTTGAAATTTGAAGCCGAGAATTGAAAGAAGGAGAAGAAGCGACTAAAAGACATCAAAAAGCGTCTGAAGACAAATGAAAATTGATTCATCTATGCTTGCGAGTTCTTCATTTTCCTTTCATATGTCTGATCATTTAATTCAAATCGAAGACTTCAAATAAACGTTCTAGACGTGATGATCTGCTTGATCTGTATCCGAGCATTGAATATACTTATATCATATCAACTAGAGATCGTGATAAATGCTTTGAGAATCTCTCAAGATCGAATTTCACTTATGACGATCGAGCTTTACATCGCGCTCCTTACGGCTTCGTCTAACGTTGATATTTCATTAATCAAAAGCTGACTATGACTTCTCGTCGAACAATACACATACAAATTCATCAAGACGACTTCTTTCAACCACATTATGAATATGTCATGTGATTTTCATGACAACAAGCAATCTGAAGAATTATACAAATCGATCGAACAGAGCAGCTCTGTCAACGATCTTTTAGAGACAATACTGTTCAAGACTTTTTCAACGCTCGTTGATCTGATCGTGACTTACATCTATATTTACTATCTATTCGATTCTTACATGCTCTTAACTGTCGCTGTCATGACAATTGTCTTTTTATGAATCGTCACATGCTACAGCGCAGAGCAAAGCGAGTATCGACGTAGAAACACAGAGATTGTCAAAAAAGAAGCTCAGATCATGTATGATTCTGTTGACAGCTGAACTACTGTGATGTACTTTAATCGTTCGATCTACGAGCTGAAGCGATATACTACTGTTATCGAGCAATACATGCAATCTCAACGAAAGATGTACGTTGTTTATTACCTCGTCTGAACAGTTCAAAGCGTGATTATGAAGATTGACTTGTTTGATGCATGCTTAATCGCGGCTTATCAAGTCAGAGGCGGCGGAAAATCGGTTGAGAATTTCGCAACCTTGATCACTTATTGAGTTCAATTTACTGATAAGTCTTTCACTTGAGCGTTCTCTGCATGACTTTCCAACGACATTGCTATTTGAGATATCGGCTTGTGAAAATCTGATCTCTTGATCGCGTGAACACTCAGATCATTGACTATCTTTCTTGCTCGTTTGCTTTTAATCATTGCGCTACTGAGCTTTCTGATGAATTAATAACTGATTTGATCGATCTTAGATTCTTTTTCGTTCTTCGCTCAAGCACGTCGTCAGTTACAAGATAATCTTATAGATGCAAAGCAATTACTTCAGTTGTTTCAGACGACATCTAGTATTAAAGATGATCAAGCGATCTTAAAAGTCAAAGAAGATGTCGTCTCGTTCAACAAGATCAGATTCTCTTATGATGACAAGAAGAAAGTAATCACAGATCTTAGCTTTAATGTTAAATCTGATCAAAAGATGACACTTGTTGAAGAGACAGATGATGAAAAATCGACTATTCTGAAACTGTTATTTCGATTCTACGACGTTACGCAAGGTTTTATATCAATCGACGATCAAGATATTCAAACGATCACAGTGACAAGTCTTCGAGAATCTATCGAAGTAGTATCTCAAGATTCTGATCTATTTAACGATACTATCTTGAAGAACATTCGATATTTCAGACTTGACGCAACAGACGACGAGGTAATATTAGCTTGTAAAGTCGCAGCTGTTCACGAGAAAATCATGATCTTTACGAATGAATACGCAACAAAAGTAGGCGAGAATGAGATTAAACTGTCTGATGACGAACTTCAACGAGTGATCATTGCCCGAGCGATTCTGAAGAACTCGAAAATTATGCTTCTCGACGAGGCAACAAGCAGTGTTGACACTGATACTGAAGTAACGATTCAGCAAGCCTTAGATAAACTCATCGAAGAATGAACTACATTTATCGTCGCACATAGACTTTCTATCGTAATGAACGCAGATCTCATGCTGATCATCAAGAATGATGAAATTGTGGAACAAGAATCATCGGAAGAGCTGCTGAAAGTCAAGAGTAAATACTACGATCTTTGGTCAAAACAGAATGATATTGTTTCTACGTCTGCAGAAGATGTTTTCAATTTATTAGAAGAAAGCTCGACAACGACGAAAACTCAGTCGATTGAGAGCTTCACGCTAGTGTTCATTGCCTCTTCAGACGATTCTCTCATTGCTCTTATCACAAAGACGACTCTGACAAAATGAGCAAGAGAGTCAAGATTCGAGCTTGGCTCAGTTTGAATCGACTCTCTAAACGATCTCTCAGCGACGAAATTTTCAATCTCTTTTCTAGACAGTTGAATGCTTATTTTGCTATCTTAGATTTTCTGAGTCTCTGTGAAAAGAGGGCACTTTTGACCACGACATTCTAGACTATCTGCTTGACGAATAAGTCGTGTTGATCGTTGACTGCTGAAAAATTCTTTCAGCTGATCCTTTCAATAGAAAGAGTCTGTCAGATTTATTGTCAGCAACGACGAGAATGCGAATTGTATTGACTCTTTCGTGAAGGAGAGATTGTTGAACGTGCGACTTAAAGGCTAAGGCGAAAAGACTTGATTCAAGAATCATGTACGAAATAAGTCGTTATTGTTAATCTCATCTAACTCTCTTCTCTTTCTTCATTATCGATCGTAGAAATCACGTGTAGAAACAACGCTCGACAAAACGTGAATGTGTCACTTCTGTTGAGAAGCGATTTCAGCATCGAAACAACAGCATTTTCTGAATCTTCTGAACATCAATACTGGCTCTTGAAATTCATTGAGACCATGTTGAAGAGAAACAGAAATGCTAATGCTAAATAAATGATGATATCGAGAGTATCTCTGCAGCTGGTCAGCGCACTATAAATCACTGGGAATTTCCTTGTAAGAGTAGATAATTTTCATCATTGACGAATAAACAACTATTTAATTAATCTGCGACAAAGATTATCATATCTTGAAAGAATCAATATCAACGTCGTTCAATTGACTAGATTGACTCTCAATCATCAATCATCTCACAATCGTCATTCTCTTGATTCTTATCGTCGCTGTCTTTCTCATCATCACTCTCGTCATCTGTATAATTCTCGCTCTCATATTCACTTTCTTCGCTTTTCAGAAAGATGTTGTTCTCAAAATGTCGAAAGTCGTTCGCGTCATCGTTCTCACTGCTATCATTTTCGCTCTCGATATCGATATTCTCATCGTCTCGTTTACTAAATTCGATGTTTATGTCTTTTCGACATTCTTCTTGTTTCAGCAGTTTCTCAATGTGAGACTGCACGATATTTTTAAAGACACTTTGAAAGATGTCGAGTCTTTCTCTTTCTTCTGCATTCTGCATCACTTCGAACCAGTCAACTTGATCAAGAATCGATTCTCATGCTTTCATCAGTTTCATCGAGGGAATGTCGCGATACTGACTAGCAGAAGTGTATTCAGAGTCGAGTGAGAGAAAGCTCGCTAGATAAGACGACGTGCTCAGAATTTCTTCGTCTTCAGCGATCTTGCGTTTCTTTGATTCTTCTTTCGACGAAGAATCATCTTGTTCGCTGAACGAGACAGATCGTTTACATCTCTTGCTCGACATGAAATAGAGAGTGCGCGACAGATTCGTCTTTCGATGCTTAGTCATTTGCTGCGACGACTTGTGCTTCGAAGATTGCAGAGGCAACATGCTAGGCTTTCGCTTTGTGCCTGCAACGCTCGATTGTTTCATTTTTGTTCAAGACTGAGAAAATAGTTGAAAGATGATGTGAAGTGATGTTTTCATCTTCGATTGATGCGTTACTTTTCATTGTTGTCGTCTCACGAATTCTGTTAAGAGTTTTCATCTTCATTCTGTTCTGACTCTTCTTCGTTCTGACTTCTCATCGACTTCAGTTTTGACTTTCTTCAACTCTGACTCTCTCATATGATCTTATTAGCTTTCTAAATCATGCTATCTGCCTGAATTGTTTACATTCTATGCTCAAATTAAACATTCAGCGACTCAGTTACTGCGTTGCTCTTTCATTTCTCTAGAAGCTCATCGAGTTTCGCGCTGAAAGCTTACTCGTGATTGATAACGTTTTTCGTCGCAATGAATCTGTCGAGAATCTTCTTGTCTCGATGTCTGATGCGATCTGAGTGATGAAACATTCTTGTGTTGTGTGTCATCATAGCAGCTAGTAGTCATTTGAAGAGACGATAAGCAAATTTTCAAACTAGAAATCAGAAGTGAAAGTCAAAAGTGAATTGAAGAGTCAGAAGTGAATGAAATGTCAGAAGTGAATGAAATGTCAATAGTGAATGAGAGAGTCAGAAGTGATTGAGAAAGTCAGAAGTCAATTACGAAAGTCAGAGAGTGATTGAGAAGTCGAAAGTGAATGAGAAGTCAGAAGTGAGTGAGAAAGCGCGACGCATGATCATTTGATCATCAACTATGATTCGATATCATTCGCGATGACATTCTCAAACGTTTTGCATTTATTCAAGAAAGAACATATCTGCTGTGATCTGATTCAAGAAGCTATAAGCATCAAGAACATTAAGAAATGCGTGACACATGATTGACGAAATCAGACTTTGCGAAGATCACGCAGGCATGAAGAGATTATATTTTGTATAGCATGTCAAACTCGAAGAAGAGCAATCGAATAATAGAATGCATTGCGTCTGAATGTGAATGTAGAAGACGTCTGAGATGCATGTTATTAGCGAAGAGCATCATATGAAATTTTAAAGACTCAAGCTCATACCTAGCTGATACGATGATCATTCTCATCATTCACGTAATCAAATCTGTTAAACTTTCTTGAAAGTCGCTTATCGTTCGAGTCAGCACACTCGTATCGTCTTGATCTCTTCTCGTAGCTCAGTACATTCTTGTCTGATTGTCTCTTCTTCTTCTCGACATCCTTATATGTAGACTCTTCGAAGTGCTGAGAGTATCAGAGCGAGTGTCTGTGAGCAGAACGAAGCTGACGCGTCGATGACGAAGTTCTGTGAGTTGTATATCTGTTTGTCGACGCTGAATGTGTGAAATGAAGTGTCACGATAACTTTGAAACTCTTTTCGATTTAAGAATCGAGAGAGTTGAATATCTGCGTGTCTTGCGATAGCGTAATCGACGTGTTCACGAATTTCACGATCTTTATATTGAGGGAATAATCGCAGAGAGATTTTCTTTGAAAACCTTGCTTTTTTGTCTGAATTGCTGACGAGTATGTTTAGAACGGTTTTTTGAAGTCTTCTGTACTCTTTCTCGAAATGTGCTTGAATGAGAAGCGTCACTTATCTCTTAAAGTCGATCGAAATGAGGTCAGAAACGTCTAATCTCTGATCGTCTCGTTCTTGAACGAGATGATGCTAATATGTACATATTCGAAAGATTAATAAGTGCTCGTCGAAAATAGCTAGAGCATTATATCAGCGGTATAATACTTTATCTGATATATGAGAACGCACTTGACTAAGGGTATGACTCATTCTTCAGCTTGATTGTTTCGTAGTATCTTATTATCTTTGTCGACGTGATAACAATGTTATGACGGGGTTCGTAATTCTCGATCTGCTCGCTCAACATTCAGCAAGTCGCTGATTCATTCACGCACAATCTGACTGAATCAATTTCGACTGTCTCTCATTTCTCGTCTTCTGACAATGAATTCTACAGAGAGAATGGGTCGATATATGCTGATGAGAAACGTGATCTAGATGAAGTCTGCTAACAGCCGAAGCCGACATCATCGTCGATAAGTTGAAGACTAGACATCACAACGACCAATTCTGAATTCTAGTCTGTTCAGCTTATTCGAAGCTCACGAACTGTGTCATCGCTTAGATCAGACATCTCTTTGAACTTCACAAGCAAGAAGCTCTTAAGTCATACGCTGATTCAGACAGAATGACAAGATTGAAATCGATTCTGACGTTCTGATGCAGTCAGAGCTGTGTTGATTGCTGATCTGCGATCGTGACATCTTAACGATCATTGTCAACTGCTTCGACAACGTGTATCAACAATTTTAATGATCTTCTGAGCAAGACTTAGATCATATTGAAGACCTGAGTCTCGCTCTAGACACTTACGTTAACATTGGCTAACGAACACAATAATGCAGTGACAAGAACATCTAGACAGCGAATAGCTGCGAACGAGAGTAAGAGCAAAGATATACGCACTATTCGCTTCACTCTTTCGCGAACCTAGTGTTCTGCGCCCCATTCTCACGAAAGAGCTATCATTGTCGATGATGACCAAAGGATCCCGGTATCAGCAGTGAAGAGATATTCAGCAAGAGACAGCTACTCTGCTCACATCTCAGATGATCATTCTGATAAGAGCAACATTCGCACGCTTTCATACGCTCATAGACAATCTAGTCACAATGAGCCTCAATTTTCGACTCTGTTCATTCTCATCACAGGCTCAAATCTGAGACTCTGGTCGCTAGATCTTGATCACGACATCAAATATCGATTCAGCTGAGTCTTCATGCCATGAGATCAGAAATGTGAATCTACGAACGAAGTCTTCAACATCGTGTTTGTCTGAATGTGACGTAAACGTGTTCGAGAGAAAAGATATTGCATTGCCACCAGCTGATCTTTCTGCAACATTCTATAAATTCGATTGAGCATCTGATTGAGAATTGTGAATTCAACGAAAACAATCATGACAAAGACGATCAGAGTGTGTAAGAACGATTCTACGAACGCTGACAACTTGACAATCGCGAAGATGTTCATCTGTTCTAACGATCAGAATTTCTTGAAAGAGTGCAACTACGTTTTTGAGCTGCGACATGTTCTTTTCGAATCTTACATGACTTCAGAACGAAGAGACGACTGCATTCGCTTGATTCAAACTCATTTTTCTTCTTTTGATGCGAAGAAAACTCTTCTTCACGATGCTCTTCGACAGTCTGATCTTGATCAACTAGAAGAGCTGAGTGAGAATGATCTGAAGCTGATAAGTCTCGTTGTCAAAGAACTTTTGTAGAAAATATGCTGAGAGACGTTCAATACAAGCTTCGATTCGCGATTAAACCTTCAAGCGACTCTTCAGAGAACGCAATGACACATGCTCTTTTGATGACATTGAATTTTGCGTCTGTCATGAGATGCAGATTCAGCCGTCCGATCAAAATCTTCGTGAATCGTGATGCTCTCGCTGGCCTGAAGAGCCTCATCAATCTTCACGCGCATCATCACGAAGAGCTCGTCGCTCGTACTGAGAAAGAACTTGCGAAATTTCAAGACATCATGAACGAACCTCTTTCGAAGAGAATCATCAGACATAGAAGCTGATATCATCGAATCTTGCACAAGAAACTCATGCGTAAAGAAGTAGAGAGCAATATGAACTGTTACTTGCAAGCTGTGCGTAGAGATTCTCAAAGAAATGATGAATGCTCACAAGTCGTTAGAAAACCTACAATTCTACCCTCAATCTTCTCGACAACTCATTTAACATCGAGCTGAACCTCAAAGCGACGAAATTCATTTTCTCGAACTTTCGACAACTCTCTAGTCTCACACTGATATCGATCGATACAACGAAACATGTTGAATATTTCTTGATTGACTTGCAAGATCTGTCTTCATTCATCGCGAAAAGCGCTCTAGCCTTCAATTGTCATGTCGATGCGATGAAGCTTGTCACTGGTGCTATTTCTGTTGAGAACTTTTTGCAAAAGAAAGTTATTCTTGCAGATCTGACAGCATATCTGCTTGCGTTTACGTTCTTCTTTAAAACCTCGTTCTTGAAATTCGCGAATATGATCGATAAGAGAGGTCAGTTCATCTTGAAATTCTCTGAGACAGATATATCAGTGCTCAGATCAAACAGAAACGTCGTTGTGAAAGAGTCTAAAGATCTTTTGAAGTCGTTGACTGAGACACATTGAAAGCATTCAAGAATTGAATCGACTTTGATCTTAGAACGAGTGCTGCGATGAATGACATCTGACACTTATCTCGTTATATCATACTCTCAATGAACGCAATACATTACAATTACAACGATTTTAAATCGCATCGCAATGACTTGTATGCTTGTTGAAAACTGAAGCTTCAAAGCTTTTCGATTTTGATGATATTCATGCTCAACACTTTTATGATGCGCGAATTCGAACGAACATTCTAATACATTAGATAAATGTGATATATGAGTTGTAAACTCGCGAAAGATACTCGAGAGACATCTCGAATTTCTCATTCGTCACACGAAGTCTTCTTCAATGACGAGTTCAACAGACGTGATGAACTCTTCGTCGCGACAACAGATCTAACTCACTTCAGAGTTCAATGCAGTGACTCGAGTGTTGCTTTGCCTTTGATTGAATGATTCTGCTCAACTGTATGTCTTTTCTTCCTACGAAAAATCGACATCGATTGCTAATATAGGCGAGACTTCTTGAGCGATTCGTGTCGACCTTTGTTATCAGAGGCCTGCCTTTTCAGCTCACAGTACGCGACAGTCACACACGACTTACATGAGCGATTCAGACTTTCATGATAGATCGTGTCAAACGAAGCGTCAAGATGTTGCTGATCTACAAATCACTGCATTGTCTGCGAAAAAGCGCTGATCTTTCGTCGAGGCCTTCTTGCACTCGTTGCATATATACTGATCAGCTGATTCAGGTCTCGAACGATGAACTTCACAGATTTTCGATATCGTCGACACGACGAGCAGAGATCGCGTTTGTCGAGATAATATTTCAAGGCCTTGCTATGTGTTACGAAGAATAAGCGCGAAGAATGGATTCGCTCGAGTAATTTCATCATGACTTGATCTGAAAGACGACATCGTATCATCTCGAGGCAGCGAATTCGATTCCCTGATAGTGAGCTCGAGATGCTGCTCAGTTCAAAGTAGAAAGATACTATAAGCAAGACATATATTGTCTTCTTGCACTCTCGAATCATCTGTGAATTCAGAACAAGTTGACGCAACTCGTTCATTCGACTGATGTTGTCAATAGTCGACTCGTTCCTTGATAAAACAACGTTAAAGCGCTTATAGTCTTCACGATTTTCGCGATTCAAGCTGTTCACAACGTCTCTGAAGTTGCTTTCGCCGTCGAACGAGAACATATAGGCTCGTCACAGTCGAGGAATGAAGTCGTCGAATAGCACGTGACGGAAAGAAGCAGCTCTCGACGAGTTGATTTTTCTGCTGGTACCTGTCTTCACGAATATCACGAGATCAGGTCTAGAGAGCGAAGAATCGATGCGCAGACTTTCTCAAAGCGCAAGCTTGATAGAATTGTTGTGTTCACTCATATCTTCGTTCTGAATTGAGTCAGTCGCACATGTATACGCGGGTGAATACAGGCTATAGAAGTCAGCCGCAGGCGACAACGAAGACAGTCATGAACGCTTACACTGAGGCTGTCGAAGTCATTCGACCCCTAAACAACTTGAGTCACTGCAATCGTACATGGAGAGGAACTTACGCTTGTCAAATGTACGATTCGTCTTTCAGATTCGTTGAACGAATGACTTTATAGTCTGACTCATAATCAGCACGGAATTGAAATGAAATATTCTTCTTACATATCGCACTTCTCGTCTCACTTGCCTGAATCATTATAATTCGTCAACAAGATCGAGAAGTCTTTGTCACTAGTAGCGATGATGACGTCAACTTTCGTGACGATGAGATTCTCGACGTGATCGAACAATCGACTCTGGGAGTCAAGACTCTTCTGCAAATAAGACTTCAAGATTTTCGCATTGTGACATTCGTCACGATATCACGATCTCAGCAGACGCCGAAGACGACTGAGAATGCTCGTATCATCGAAAGAGAAAGAGAATAGCTGCTTAGTCAGAATATCAAACATCTTTACACACTTGAAGACTGATAGCTGACGCAGAAAGAGAATCAACACGATAAGATTCTCTGATTCTATGTCAGTCAAGGAAAAACTCAGTGTTGAATCGTTAAACTCATCAACGCTGATGTCATATGCAACGTCGAACAAGTCCTGAATTCTTCAGATGTTTTTCAGAATACTTTGCAAAACATTCATAATTTCTATCGCTATCATCTCGCGAGTTTTCTCGCCATTCATACTCAAGAGCCGTAATCCGATCGTGAGCGATCTTAATCTCACCAGAAGCTTCCTCGTGCGACAGAGCATACAGACGTCAATTCGATACTGAGAGTCAAAGATCGAGATTTCATCATCGATGTTTCGAACGCAAATCTCGCACATAACGTGTTCACAAGAAAGAGTATTCTCAGGCATTCGTCGAAGACAACAAAAGCAGGTTTCATTGCTCTTATTCTGTGCTCAGTCAATATCGAGGGAAGTCGTCTTCTTTCGATGCATTTGTAACGCTGACTTCTCGAATGCGATCATGTAGAAATAGAGTTGAATCAGCTGACTATGAATGAAGATGTTCTGCTGCTGAACGAGATCGCGATCATCATATGTCTCAATAAGAAACTGAAGACAAATATGTCGATACTGAACGTCATAAAGCATCTCTGAGTCGAAGACTGCGAATTTTGGTCAGATGTTGAACATTCATTTTCTTCGAGGTCAGAATTGTCTTACCATGCATCTTGAGAGAATATGCGTCTAACATGATACTTGAAGCAATAAAAGTCATCAGCGCGTCGCGAGAAACCTGATGATTCTCTTCGAATCGCATGAATCTGAACAAGTGATGAACGAAATCTGGCTCGACATCGTTGTCTCGTTGACTCGCCAATATGAAATCGAATGGCCGACTCATTGAGACTGCGATGTGTGTCACAGCCATTCGGAAAAACCGACTGATGTGCGCAGCAGAATATAGACAGCCGAGATTTTGTCGAGCCTGACGCATCTCGTCTATCTCTCTTCAAAGAAGCTTCTTGAGCCGTCGAAATCGTGTCAGGAAAGATAGCTGCTCAGCAGTCAGATGAAGCACTTTGATCGAAGAGAAAAATTCTTTCAGAGATTCATTGTGAAGACTCTGCTGAAGATCGTCTATCTTGAGAAGATCATAGATGGGACTGAGACTGACTGCGTCTCCACGTCTAACGATAACAACTCTCGATTGAATCTTGTTGAAATGAACAGAAGCGCTGTTGACAGCGATTCATGACTTCAGCAATTGAACGACATGGTCGAAGTCAGCAAAGTCATCGACAAACACGCAGACGACATCAGCGAAGAGACAGAAGAGACGAGCGTGCAAAACGTTGTAGAGATGTTGCACTATGATGTTCTCGGCTCACTGAATGAAAAATGACTCGATCTCGCAGACGCAAGAATTCTCGACTGCCAAGAGTATCGTTTGACTTGAGCTGCTCTTCGCAAAGAAGATAGAATGATCGAAGTAAATGCTCACGTTATCAATTCGCAAGATTGCAACGTCGTCGCAAAAGCGTTTCTTGAAGTTGTTGTCAAAGAACAGCTCTCGCAGAGCAAGATTCTTGACTTGTCGCTCGACGAACAGTAGAGAAGAAGATCGTTGATTCGCAGAATTCTTCAGCTTTCTTATCAGCTGACTCATGCGATCAGAATCGAGAAGTCTGAGATCGTTGATGTCAACTATCTGCAATCACGTCAGATGCTCGCAAGAAGTCATACGCAAGATCGACGCAACTTTACTGAAACCAAGTCGAAGTAAATGAATGAAATGACAAAATGTCGATCAAAAGAAGAATGAGACGTCATATCTGATTTAATAGTATGAAAGATCATTCACAATTCGATGCTTTCAATGCATTCGCTTTTGACGACGAGAGAGCAACTTCTGTCATCATCACTTCAAACATAATGAACATTGTTCACAACAGAAAATTCGCGAGAAATCTTTTCAGATCGCAAAGAAAAACGTGAACATGACAAACGTGTTCTCTAACGACTTGCAGATACTTCGAAAGAAGAATCGAACTTTCTGTGAATCTTTCAAAATTTCTCTGAGCAAGCTTAAGCTCGAGAAGATACTCGACAATTCTCGACAATTTGATTCTAAAAACGCAGCGAAGCTTCTGAAGAGATTTCACCTGGAAAAATGCAACAGACTTGAGTCAAAGCACTACGTGTTCGCTTTAGTATCGAAAGCGAACTTATCACAAAGTCTTCAACCTCATAGCAATTCCTTCGAGAAGTCACAGCATTTTGACTCTTCACAATCATTGCTCTGTATAAATGATGAACATCGTCTGAAAGTCGCAAATCGATTTCTTGCCGAGAAAGATCGATGATGGATTGCGAATCTCTATTTCAACGATATGAGATCTCGACTGTGACTACTTCGATCTCTGCTAAGTATTCAGATATCAACGCGCATGCAAAAAACACGTTACGCGAGTAGAACTTCGATTCAGCAAGATACTTTGATGAAGATATCTATCGTCAAATTCGTATCGCGACCTTAGATAAAAAGACTTCTTCAGACGAGAAATTCGCTAGAAGAAATAAGTGACTTGCAAGACTGTCGTCAACAGAAAAGAGATGCAATGTATCGCGCATGAAATCGTCATCTATAATGCATGAGGTCAGAGATGATCTCGACGCCTTGATTCTCTTCACGGAACTCTGGCTCGCGCTGAAGCTCGATCATTTCAAAAGACTTCTAGATATTCATTGCTCTGAAATACAGATTTCTTTCTCGTGTCTCTCTTGATATTCTGACATGCTCAAGAAAATGACTCGTTACTTGTGTCGAATCAAGCAGACTTGAAGCTATATCGTTGACGATCGCGAGACTCATCGAAATAAGCTCGATGCGAATATCGTTCATCTTTTGCAGAGACGTTGTTCATTTCGATCTCTGAATGATCGCGCGTATATCGAAGCGAGACTGCTTAGAGAAGATATTTTACCGACTGTAAGATCTTCGGATCTGCAAAGAACGTTACTTCAACGAATATTGTCGATAGAGCATATCATTCCGTCTATTCACACATTCCTCGAGAAGATCAAGTGGCTCGAGTCGAGTGCAGCAATTCTCAAGGGTATTTTACTCATCAAATGCAAGAATTCACTTGCTCAAGCCTTTCGTGCTCTGTATAACGAGCAGACGAGGCTAAAAGAACAAACGAGTGCGTTCTCGTATCAACACAGAGATCTATCAATCGAGATCGAAATCGAATGATTCTCTTATCGTCAACTATGACTTATCCCTCTTCGACATTACTCTGCTTCAAAGAAAGATTGTGCGAGGTGAAAGATTAGCAATGTGCTAGACAAACGAAAACGAGACAAAGAATCGCAAGAAGTTGAGACTATTGAAGCTGCGAAACCTGACTTTCGGCAGCAGTGGCTGCGTCAGCTTGCGTCGCTTGCATCGGCTAATGAATATCAGCAAATCAAGCATATCGAATTCGCTGATGCGAACACAGTCAAGAATTTTCTGCTCAAGGTGCGATCTTTCAAGTACTATAATCTTGAAGACGATCGTCTGCGTCAGAAGATGCAGTTTATTTGTCAAGTGTTGAAAGATATTGAAGAAGTCAAAATTCAGACTAGATACTTCGAGATGATCTCAAACTACGACGATTGCGAATCAGACATCGAAGATCGATGCGAGAGATCTCAAGAACACTCGGTTACAAAAGATGAGAAAAATCTTTTTCTCAACCATATATATTCAGAGTCTTTCGCGATTATTCTCAGAAAGTACATGATCAGTTTCGCCTGCAAGCGAGATTCATTTCACTTCTTTTTCGAGACATCAAAGCATGAGGCAAAATCTTCGCAGAGATCTGAAGAAGATTCAAATGAAAGTCTTGATGAAAACGTCTTAGAGATTGATGATACTTATAGAAAGATGAACCTTTCTGCAATCGATTCAGACGAACGTAACGAGAGTCTCGCTATGAATAATTCTTTGAGCGACGACAAGACTCAGTCTGATTCGCTAAGATCTATACTTTCTTTGATCACACAAGAAAATAGCTTGCAGCTTGCAGATGCTCATTGTGTTTCTTCTGTCGAAGTGACGTCGAAGACTGATGAAAACCTGAGTCAAATTGTTAGAGATCAGCATAGAGCGAGTCATATGAGTGTAATGTAACGAGTATATAAATGCTAAGAAAGGAAAGTATCTAGAAGGGAAGAATCGACTATCTATATGACTCAGAAGAACATAAGCTAATTCTGAATAGAATTGACTTCGAAACAAGTCTATGTTCTAGCGACGAGCGATCGACGATAGCTCTCAAAATAGTCATCAACATAGTCATCAACATAGTCATCAACATAGCTATCAACGAAGATGCGTAGCTAGAATCGTAACATTACTTCTTCTCTTCAACGATTCATGTTCGCATGAATGTATTTTCTTAGTCTTGTGTAGAATCGAAATGTCTATTGTAGCAGACTCACTATGCGAGGTAGAAGTGTCATTGAAGCAGGCTCACTAGTTGCACGCGAACGAGTCGACAGATCGATTCACTGATAGATAGAACGATGTGAGTAGATAGGTCATCGCATTGACGGAAGGTGTCATTGTAGCAGGCTCACTAGTTGCACGTGAATGTATGATCAGATTCACTGATGAGTAGAACGATGAGAAGATAGATCATTGCATTGACAGTATCATTGAAGCAGGCTCACTGATCGACTTGCTCATCGAAGAGGTCGACTTTGAGCTCGTCATTGTAGCAGGCTCACTAGTTGCACGTGAACGTATGATCAGGTCCACTGATGAGTAGAGCGATGAGAGCGAGTAGATCATCGCATTGACGATGTCATTGAAGCAGGCTCACTGAGGATTTGCTTCTCGAGATAGAGACTTCACGCAGTTCTATGACTGGTTTCGTTTGATTGTTCAACAAATTCGAAGAATTTCTTGCGAATCTGAATGAATGATTAATTCGCTGATCTTTGATCTAGTCGAATGATTTCAATCGTTTGTTTATACTCGCTGATCAGCGCACGAGTTCGAATCTTTTGTTTATTCTCGCTGAATCAGCTTACGAGGAAAGAAAGATGAGTGCTGCTGCACGAACGCAAGTCGCTAGATCAAAGTCGATAGAGG
>JAABUH010000497.1_pt1 | contig 57536 bp, 76 predicted proteins | sample 5559121 | NCBI WGS metagenome assembly JAABUH01 (sample SAMN10711871, study PRJNA513364) | rock metagenome | isolation source: Antarctica rocks | place: Antarctica: Victoria Land, Battleship Promontory nord | collected 2015-12-28 | reverse complement strand
TGCCGTCATTCAGATTTGCCCTGGGACTGTATAAATGCTCGACAATGGGGATCCTTCCCACAGGTTCGTCAGACTGGCTACAATTCGAGACCCGCAACGATGTGAGTGACTCTCCTACCATGATGCGCTCTCGAGGGCCTGACGCTACTCAGCCCCCAGAATGGTCCGCCGCACGAGCTTTCTCCCTGGGATAGTACTATGCATGCGATCCTTCAGGTCTGAAATCGTCCTCGCCTGACACCCGAGTTGATTGACTCGCCCCACGCTCCAGCTCCACCCCCTTTCCTCTTGGCCCCTCGTACTCACCCACCCGTTCGTAGAGGAGCATAAACACCGCTCCTCTCGCTTCCACCAATGCCTCCTCCCCGACTTCCTCCACGTCCGCATCGCTTACTTGCAACCATCCTCGTCCAGGTACACTAGGTTCTCTCACTTGCCCAAAATACATACATGACTCGCAGCTACACCCGTCTGGACAGCTCTTCCGCACCGAGCTCGGTCGGTAAAGGTCTCCATCTTTCCGAGGCTTCCGGCGGATGCAGACGAAGTGGCCGGAGGAATGGGTGTAGCCATGATGCAGGATGGCGGATTCGAGCCTGTACAGCATCCTCGGCGGTGGCTTTCCGGTTTTCAGACCCTCTGCGAGGAGACTGCGCACGTCGGATCGTTCCTCCCATACTCCGCGTGATACAAAAGGGCTCATGTTGAGGATAAGAGGGAAGGCGACGCGGGCAGTCTTTTTGACTAGCGAGCCATAGGGTGTATATCCAGACCGGATAAAGTGGAGGCGCAAGCTCTGCGGGACTCGAGTGATGAGACCTTCTCTGACCGAATCGGTATTGACTTTCTGCCATTTGATTGGGAGAGGTTTCGAGCCGGAAGGTCCAGTGGGAAGAGAAGGCTCCTCAAAACCCGCGACGGCGTTTGACTCCAGCATCTCTTGCAGACGCGTCTCGACTCGCCGAGCGTCCCTTGCCTTCTTTTTCCGCTTGTCTGTCATTGATCCGGAAGAGTCTGCGGAAGGGAGGTTCTCGAGAGCGGCGAAGGATCCTGAGGCCGTGCTGGAGTGATTAGCATGACCGTTCAGGTGAGATTGGCTGGGCGGGAGGGATAGTCGTGTAGCCTCGGATCGGTAGAAGTCGATTGTTTGGCGGAGGGAACACTTCTCACACGTCACGCCAGTCAGGAGTTCCGGAGCGAGATACTCTGCTATACAAGCGTCGAGCGTCGTGTCGCCCTATCGTACATCAGACCAATCCCTGGATATGCACGAGACAGCTCGACCCACATGCAGAGGTACGGGCAACTCCATCCCGCCCAACGTATCCATCCTCACCGCCTCACTCCACCCACACCTCCGACAGACCCTCCGTCTCGCCATCAAACCCTCCCACGGCTGCGCCAGTCCCTTTGTCTTCACCCTCTTCTCCTTCCCCACATTCCTCTTGACCTCCCCACCTGTCTTGCTCATACAGTACGCAGGCAACGAGAGGACCTCGGCGATACCTCGTAGCTTTACAACTTCCGCTGCGACCTTGAGCGCCTCGTCGGAGACCGCTTCGGCCAGGACGACGAAAAGCTCGTGGGCGTCTTGCTGTTCGCGGGTGGAGAGCAGGCGGCGGATCTGGGGGAGGGGTTGAAGGGCGTGGAGGAGTTCGTGAGGACGGAGGGCGGACGATTGTCGGCGTTGGGGGGTGTTCAGATCTGATACCTCGACATTAGCTTGAGTGATGGTCATAAGGCAAGGGAAATGAGGGACCCCTGAGAACGTCGGAGAGTGCATCGGCGACCGGTGTTGGCATATCGGCTTCGACGGCGAGCGCGATGATACGTTCAAGATGGTTGACGAGGGACGGGATAGACGCCAGGGACTGATTTGATCAGCTTGGAGCTTTCTGCTCTCGCTCGAAGCAGCATACCTGCAGGACCGAATTCATGTAACAAAGCACCCCACTGAGATTCACCATCCCTGGAAAGTACTGCGTGACCTCTAAGTCCATGAGTCATGCCCGAATCAGCGTAACCGTACTGACCAGTGACCTCCTCCTTCCGTCGTCGCCGCTTGACCTTCTTCTCCCCCCCAGGCTGGTCAAGGAGCTTCACGCCCTCCTCCGCTTCACCATCCGCACCATCGTCACGAGCACCCCACCACCCAGTCAAACCCAGAGCCATGCGATTGATCGAGTCGAAGAAATCGTAGTACAGCCCGATGAGGGTGGTTCTACACAGCGAGACGAGGTCATTGGGATTGACGTAAGCGGCGAATGGCTTTGACGACTCGCGACATCCAGCATCGATTGTATGTACAGGTGAGGAAACTGGTGATCGCGTCGTGCGACGACGTCTCATCTCCGATCTCGAAACATCTCACAGGCCGACCGGTATGACGATCAAAAAGGAAATGAGTGGTCGAGTGGAGGAATGAAACGCGGACGATGGCGAACTGAAATGTTTGACTTTTTGTCTCTCGCCGTTCGCCGTCCATTTGACGAAACGGGATATGTCGGCCGCAGCAGTAGACGAGGCGCGATTGCAGAATGCGAGGGAGACCATTGACTGTGAGCGGATTGGATTTGACGTAAGGACGAGCTGATGAGGAACAGCGCTACATGATCTGAGTCAATTGCTTCAAACTGGTAGGTCACAGGTTAAGGGTCGTCGCGTCAGGGCTGACGTCGAGCTGTTTAGGTCTGGATAAGCAGACGCTTTCGATCTGTGTGGGGATGATTGAGGCTGGAGCGAATCCGGATACGCTTGCGGTGCGTACGCCGATGTGTAGCAGCTTGGAACGAGCTGATATGTTCGGGTGGTCAGGCGGTGATCAAGGAGCTTAGGCGGGAAGGGGAGGTGTTGCGGACTCAGCAAGTAGCGGAGTGACACGCTTTGAGCAGAGAGTACATTTTGGGCGTTTTACGAACATGCGCCAGAGATGATACCCAACAAGAAGTCCAGATCCATAATGATTCTGAATATACATTGCTGGCGATGACTCGTAGACCACCTCCCTAATCCCGCTTCATATGACCACCAATGGCCAAAGTCAACGTCGAAGGCAGCTTCGTCTCCCCAATCGTATACAGCAGGGCTACGCTGCCCACAACCATCCCCACAAGCAGTAACGAAGAGAATATCAGGATCACGAATGGTCTGTCAATCTCGTCAGTCTCGCTCAAAGATGGTCAAGGGGAACATACACCGAATAATCCTCCTTCTGACACTCAACGCCGGCGTATCCCGTAGCGCACTTGCAGCCCCAGCACTCGCCGGCACTATTGCTCGACTTCAGCGTGCAAGATCCTCGGCCGTAGCACGATGTCGAGTCGGAGCAGGTTCCATTTGACTCATAGCAGCCTGCAGCGAGCGAGGTTCTTGCCCGTTGCTGAAGCGGTGTTTCGGCGCGGGAGTGAAGAATAGACGAGGTGGATGGCATAATCACGAGAAGAAGAGGGGGAGAGTCCGGTGTCGTCATCTGAAAGACATGAGGGATGTCCTGAGGGGTCTGAAGGTAGACATACCGCTTCAAGACCGGCTTTGACGACTTTTCTTCCAGTCTCCCATACTTTGTCATCCCGTTCGACCTGACCAAGAGAAGAGATGGTGATGGCTTCCCAAGGATACGAGTGCTTCGAATGGTCGATCCAAGGGATCGAGTCGGCCAGTGCTGTGAGGCATGACAGCTCATGCGAGAGCGCAGCGGCAGCTTCTGGAAGTAGACGTCAGCTTTAGACAGACACGAGAATGGAGAGACGTACTGGTCCCAGCAAGATCGAACGTGTCTTTGAAGCCTTTTGCGATCGAGGGAATCGAGTCGAGTATGTGCGAGAGGAAGTGGGACGCTCTTGCTAAGTACGGCGCCAAGAGGGAGCGAGTCGAGGACCCCTCGGGGAGGTAGAATGAGGGTGACGATGATAGAGTCGTCGGTAAGACATCTGGCAGGATTAAAGTCTGCTCTGACTAATACGAGTAGCGCCCGACTTACCTTGCGGCGAAACTCCCCCTTCGATGACCACAACTCTCGCCTTTCCGCTCTCCTTCTCGCCTTGCCACATCCCCATCAAATGTCTCCATAATCCCTCATCAGTCGGGATCTCATCGAAGTCACTGATCGGTTCTCCGAGGTGATGAGCTAGTACCGCTTTCGCCTGGTCGGCTGAAAGTGTCGGGGCGGATTGGGAGTGAGAAGGAAGAGTGGGAGTGGGGTGAAGGTAGACTTGAATCGGCTGCTGGACCGAGCGAGCAAAAATGAGAGGGAGCAGGAAGATCGAGAGCCCAAAGAAGCGCATGATGATACAGCTCCTCCAGGGCAGACAATTCATAGACGTATAGTTTCTATACATCCTATTGTCAAAGGATTCAGCGTATACTCCGGAGCGGAGGGACTGAATAAAATTCCCTACCTCCAACCTGGATTTTTTTGGGATTTTGATCAGAACACTGGGGACCTAGTTACGATTGTTTTCTCAACAGCTGTTTGGGATACCTGAGCGATATAATATAATCGAGTACACTCGCCAAGATGTCCTCGGATCTGGCGCAAAACGTCGAGTTTGTCATCTTTGACATGGACGGACTGCTCAGTCGGTTCACCTCTTCATTCGTCCGACTGCGGGCTGATGGACCCAGTGTGAGTCCCGGCTGCGAGTCAAGGAGCGCGTTTCTCTGAGCTGATATCTCCTCGTCTAGCGATTCCGAGAAGATTTACACTGTCGTCACAAGTCAGCTAGATCCCCCATCAGCTCAAAATTCTGCTCACGGAGCTCAGACAAGATTCTCGGTCGATACGGCTTCAACATGACATGGGACATCAAAGCCGGAGTCATGGGCAAACGTGCGTTGCCTCCTCCACCCACTTTTGGCCTGCGCGGCAGCTGACTCCTCTCAGCCGCGATACCCGCAGCCGAATTCATCTTCTCCCACTTTCCTGGCCTGGAGCAGCAATTGACCGTCAAGGAGTACTTGCGAGAGAGCTCGGAGATGCAGGCGGAGTACTTCAAGACGGTCGAGCCTCTGCGAGGAGCTCTGACCCTCGTGCGGGGTCTGGTGGGTCTTTTATTGACCCCCAGCCGAGTGTGGGACTGATTGATGACTTAGCATGATAGCGGAGTACCGATCGCCCTCGCATCCGGATCGAGTCTGGCCAATTTCAAGGTCAAAAGCGTGAGACCGTCTCCATGCTGCCACACGAAAGCAATAGCTGATTCAAGACGCCAGTCCCACCTTTCTCACATCTTCTCCCTCTTCCCCCCAGCCTCCGTCCTCACAGCCGACTCTCCCCTAGTTCCCCCAGGCCGAGGAAAGCCTTTCCCTGATATCTACCTTGCTGCAGCACGGAGTCTTGGTGCGTCCTTTGGGAAGGATTCCTAGAGGTGGCTGATATTTCAGGCCGCGATGTGGGGACGCCGGAAGAATGTAGCGAGGCGCAGAAGGCTGAGCGGGCCAAGGGGATCATCTTCGAAGACGCGGTTCCGGTATATTACCATCGTCCGTCGTGGTCGTCGTGCTGAGACATGTGTTTAGGGCGTTCATGCCGGTGTGGCTGCAGGAATGAACGGTACACTCATCTATTTCCAGCAGTCGCTCAACGCTGACTGCCCGACGCAGTCATATGGGTGCCCGATCCGCAATTGCGAGCTGTCTTGCCGAATGACGATTACGGGGCGAAGCAAGTCCTAGGCTCACTTGAGGAATTTGATCCCACTGCATGGGGCATGAAACCCATCCGGTAAATTCGCCCTCCCGATCACGACGAATACACGTCAATGCCCTTCAGAAACCGGCCTTAATACAGACCCAATAGGTCACGCATGCATCCAGCATCAGTCGTCCTTATTTCGCTTCGTAACCCCTCAAACCGTCAACGATCCTCCAGATCCCCCACGCCCCCGGATCCGGCACAGCCGATTTCTTCAGATCCTCCTGATTGACATAAGCACCCCGTCCCGCTTTCGCGACGAGCTCTTTGGTCTTGTCTGCGGCGGCATGCGCTTCGTCCGCCGCACCGCTCAGTCCTTTGGACCGGAGGGACTGGATGAACGTCTCGAGCGGATCGACGAGGGTACGGGAAGGGGGTCGTGCGCGTGTGTCTGAGCTCGTTAGCGCGAAAGCAAGACGAGGGACATGCAGACGGACACTTGTAAAGCGTGGCGAGGGCTTCTGCGCTGGCTTTTGACCAGACCTCAGGTGTTGTGCTCTTCGCGCCCCTACTCGCAGCATCGCGCAGTGCCGTTCCGAGACCAGCAAAGAAGATTCTGCAACCAGATCAGCGAGGATACCCGTCCGAAGTGGCAGTGGTTGACGAGTAGAGAGCCCCCGACGTCCCGCCCATATCCTCCTCCACGACCTCTGCGATGACGTCTATATCCTCAATGACGTTCTGCCCCTTGAGCTTGCCCGTGTCGATAGCTTTGAGAACCGCTTTGGCCCCCGCTTCCAGGGTGAGACCCGCATCTCCGTCGCCGGCGATGCGGTCTTGCTCAGTGAGTTCTGGTTCGGCCTCGATCAAAGCTTTGCAAGCGCGGGTGATCGCGCTCAGGAAGGCTTTCGAGTCGGCAGCTATGATGAACCAGTCAGATCTGATTCTCCGCTATTGGAACGGTAGACTTACGAGCCAAGTCCACCTCTTTGCCTTTCGTCACTACCGCTTCACTCTGCGCTTTTGCACCCAGCGCACCAGGCTCTTTGCCCGAAGTCCAGGCCCACCCGGGTGCATTTGCGGGGGCGTCGAGCAGTTCGAGGATCTGTTTCGAAGAGTACGGCTCGCCTGAGCCGGACGGAAGGAGCAGGAGGGTGAGAGAGAAACCAGGCATGTTGAGGGAGGTCATGTATGTCCCCGCCATGACCCTTCGGACCTTGATCTCGTGTTCTTGCAACCACTTGATAGCTATGCTCCTAATCAGCATTGTGCAGCCTCTCACCTAAGGCTGCACTCACCTTCACTAGTGATCCCGCTCATCTCGAGCTGCGAGATCGCGCCGAGGCAATTGACCATGAGCACCACCTCGTCCGACCCATCTCCCTTGAATGGTACGAATGAGCGATCAGAGTGAGTCGTGTCGGTGATGGTCTTGAGCATGGTGCCGACCAGCTCGGATACCTTGGGGAGCGGAAGCTTCGACGTGCCGGGCTCATTGTGGATTCCCATACCCAGTTCGAGCTCGTTTTGTCCAAGGTGCGATTCGCCGGAGCGAGTACCGGGTACATGACAATGGTCCAGCCCGATCCCTAGGGTGCCAAGTCGGCCCGAGATGTATTTGGCGATCTTCTCTACCGCGTCCAGATCCGCTCCTTGGTCCGAAAGCGCCGATGCGACCTTGTACACCAAAATCGTCCCTGCCAACCCCCTATCCTCATCAGCCTCCTCTCTCCACCTTGAATCCATATTTTACCGGCGACCAACGATGCTCCCTTGCTCCTTCCCAACCGCCACATCGTCGCCAACAATTAGGACCCTGACATCCCCGACACCACCTTTGCTCCTATACTGCTCCGCCGCCAATCCAAAATGAAGCGCATCACCTGTATAGTTCATCACCACGATGAGCGCGCCCTTCTCCTTCGTGACGAGCTCGATCCCCCGCCGGATTTGAGCGACGTTGGGCGAGGCGAAAATGTTGCCGCATATCGCGGCGTCAAGAAGACCGGGACCGACGAAGCCGGCGTGAGCGGGCTCGTGGCCGGATCCGCCACCCGAGAGGAGCGCAACGCGGAGTTTGGACGGGGAGGTATAGATTACTAGAGCCTTCGTCAGTCGGGAGAAGCGGAGAAGGACGGACGGACCTCGTTGGGCTTCATCGAACGAAATTTCCGGGTTGAGATTGACGAGTCCCTTCAACGAGTCGACAACGAGGGTAGAGGGGTCGTTCAGGACATGCTTGTCTGCCGAGAGGATCAGCTTCTATGGTGCTTCCGAAGGAGAACCGATGGGGACCATCTGTCCTTTTAGGAGGTCGGGCTCACGCTCGGGCGCCATGGTATCAGCAGTATCCTCCAGTCAATACAGGCTAGTATGGGTTCTGCTAAGATTCTTCAATCGCTGTATCAAAGCGAGCTGCGTTTAGTAGCAACTCTCCCTTCCGCAATACTCCACCAGACACGGTCCGGTGCCTAGCGGAGCCTTCCGTTGGAGCGGCGAAACTGCGGATGTGTGCTAACAAGAAGTGCATCATATCAACGTCCGAGGATCAACACCTACAACTCCTCAATGTCCTGCCGCAGCTAGACGTCTTTTGTACGCCTCCTCACCAGCGAGACGGATTGCCCAGGTCTGTCCCGGCTAATCAGCGGAAGCTCTTAGGGGTCGTTTGGCATCTTACCAGCTTGTATGTGTCCGCCGCATCCTGGAAAGTGGAAAGGATGGCCGAACGATCCGCCTTCCCGTCAATCACGTCGATTATGGCGGAAAACTCGGAGAAATAGCAGTCGTCATCGGTGAAGACGGTACGGGCTGGACCGGCGAAGGTCAGCTTCAGGGAGATCATGCGGGACATATTTAGAGGGACTCACTTTCTTCTGTCAATCCAGGCCGTCGGACGTACAGCCTCGGTGCGGTACCATATGGATCCACGAGGCGTAGCTTCCAGCCGTTGGCGAGGACGACCAATTCACAGTCATAATCTCCCTCTGTTATGAATCAGTTCTGATGCCGCATTCATCCCGAGGACATCGTGAGCATACCGGCTAGTGCGACCCCATGAAGAAGATGCCCAGTTGCTCCACCTTCCCACTGCCAGATGGCATTGGTGATCCGAGGTATGCGATTCTCTATGGCGATCATGTCGTTCTCATCAAAATCGAGTGACAGCTTTCCGGCTGGGTCGGTGTGCTCGACGGTGTGGACGTGGATGGAGTCGATGACAGGTGGCGGGGCGAGATATCGGGCAAGGTCGCAAATGTGGGTAGCTTGGCTTACAACAGCTGGATCGTCGTCAGCGAGATCTCTACAATGCGAGCAGAGCAGGAGAGGAAGTGTGGTCTGGCGGGAGGGGGAATGTGGGGAAGGAAGCCAGGGTATCTCAAGACTCACGTCCTTGATCCATGCTTTTGTCCCAGTAGCCTCTAGCGTGATGCAGGTTTTCTACCTTCGCAGCGTATGAGCTGTAACGTATCAGCAATGGGCCAGTCTCCCAGCCGGATAATCACACTAAGCCATGAGGTATGTAGCCATAGTCGCGGTGACCGTCAAGTTGTTCTCGGTGAGGATCTTCCTGCTCATCATCAGCCAGAGTCCTACTAAAGAAAGGCTTCACTCGCTTCATCTCTTGGACCGCTGCAAGGTCATCAGCTTTATGCGTTGGAGTCACGCGACAATGCACCTTTGAGATATCTCAACATGTACCCCACACTCGTCACCCGGCCCCTCAACGCTTCCGCAACCTTGTCCACCTCCTCGAACGTATCCGACGATATGGGCTTCTCGATGAAGATGGCCGCCTCCGGGAAGTGCTTGATGATCTGGATTTCTGCATCTTTGCCAGGACGCGTCGAGCCTCGCGGAAGTGGACCGTAGCCTAATACCGCAAGGCTACGCGGAACAATCAGCGAAGATTCCGCAATGATGGTTTGGGCCGAGCTTACTGCGGCTTCTCGGGACCCTGGAGAAGAGGCCCCGCTTCGTCGAGGCTGCTGAAGATCCGTGTGTTCGCATAACCCGCCTTGACTGTGTCGTCGTTACGCTTGATAGTGAGCGCGCGTTCCGCTTTGGCGAGGTCTCGGTCGATCAGTCCGACTACGATGAGCCGGGTGCCGAGCTTCTGCTCAAGTCGTTTACTCTAGCGCAAGTCTACCGTCAGCTTCCGGCACCAAGCTTGGAATGAGAGTAGCGTACATGGTTCCATGGCCCCTCGGTCGTGCCTATACTTAGTCAGTCAGAATCTAGGTGGTAATGAGAAAGGACTTACCGAAAATGATAGGGCCAGCTCCAAGTAGGAGTACATTCATACGCTGAGCATTTGCTGGCGAGGACGAGGCGAGATCATCAATGGCGACTGGCAACATGGCTTGTTCAGGTGTGAGGGTGATCGGGCTGATTCCAAGTTTTAGAAGCTGTGATCGGTATGTCGAGAAAGTCACCTCAGCAGAGCGGGGCTATATACACAAGGCGTCTCCTCGGCGTATAGATGGAAGAGACCAGGTGTCTTTGATTAGATTCCGATGGAGATCTACTCCTGAGATCCTCCGCATAAAGTCCATCTGCACGTGACTGCAAGGCATGAATCTTTGCTTCGTGGCCGTCGCATGGATGCCCGAGGAAATGTAAGGTTTGACATAAACGGCAAGATCAGCGGGGCCGAGCCCGAAGTTCCTGCGGTCATTTTAGGCCGGTACACGTGGTTGGGGACGGAGGTCGATTGTGGGAATGAGATCCCTTCGTGATAGCGCGACGCATCCCTCATCGTCTCATCGGCCGAGCGTGATGCGACCAACATACACCGAGTTGATCTCCGTGCTAGCTTGCACCGCATCTGATAAGAACGGCGATCGAGATGCCTCTGACACAAGCGGGAGGTGGGAATATGAATTGACTCCATGCCAAAAGCCGTCAGTACAGGCGAGCGGATTCACCATCGATGCGATACAATATATGCTGATTGGATGCTACAATTGATCTGTCATGCTGAAGAAGCGATTTCAAGCGCGAGACTAAGCAATATTGGGTAATCCGGAATAAGCCGGATGCCGATCAATGACTGGACTGCTCGGCCGAGATTTCGATTGCGTAATCCTTACCGATGCCCGCTAGCCTTTCGCTCACCGAGCATCGGACGCCCTCATCACCAGGCTTATATGCCCGCCGACGGAGAAGTGAGAGGTATATAGTCCACCTGTTCTGGTTGGGAATTCCTCACCAGCAACAACTTCTGCTATCATCACATTCGAATCACTACCAACTACCAAACACCCAATCAACTACAAACTAACCATCATGTCTATCATGGGACGACCAGGGACTCCCTTCCCGCACACCCACCAGATCTCCCACCATCACCAGTCGAGCTACGACTTCTCGCACCAACCGCTTCACTTCGCGGTTCCTGCACTTCCCTCCCCGACACCACCGTCGCTCCTCATGCGCTCTTCGTCTTCGGGATCATCCTCTTCCACGCGTCGTGACAGCACTTCAAGCACCCCGAGCCCACCCTTTATGGGATCGAACATGCGCCGAGTCTCCACATCCTCCACTGTATCCTCGAGCATGCCTGCTACCCCAGTCCTCGACCTCGAGGTACCCCACGCACCCCCACCAACACCTTGCGACGCCTCCGAGACTCTCTTCTCAATACAGGGTTCGCTGAGCCCCCTCGCGATGCCCCCACCCGATTACAACTGGTCCGACAAGGCGATCACCTCCAACACCGCCTTTGCCTTCTCCTACTCGTCCAAGCGACCCCCTCTTGTTCGCCGAGACACACCACGACCCACCACCACTACCCTTCAATCGCTCGCCATGTCATCCACCGAGGATGTGTGCACCAAGCGACGGAGACCTTTGGGACTCTGCGAGGGACGGCGCGGATTTGTGACCAAGCACTAAGGCGTGGAGCTTGGGCTGAGAAGGAGTGATGATGACGACAGGACACGTTGTTTAGACAAAAGATATTGTATTCATCAAATTATATTATGCTCGATGACGATTATCTCTTCTCCCAAACATTGCATTACATTTCCGCGCTGGCATCATGAGACCAAGGAACGGAAGCCTTCTTGGACCGTTCACTACATAACGGGAATGGTCCACCGTCCGGAAGCAATTTCTAGAATACTCTAGATTCTTCGCGTAACATCCACGTGTCTTTCGAACTCGGCATCTCTCGGTCGTCGATAGTGTAAAATCCTCATTACTCAGTGTTTCTTTTCGAATATCGTCTCTGACAGTCCCACAGCGTCACAGATCCCGTCTACTTGATTCTCCATCATGGACAACTTCACAGACAAGACCTCGGAGGTCATCAAGGCCTCCTTCGACAAGGCGGAAGAGATGGCAAATTCCCAGGTCCATCCCCTCCACCTTGTCTCCATCCTATGGGACGACCCTTCTGCCTCCACTTCCACCGATATCAAGCCTACATTGCTGAAAGGCATTATCGAGCGAGTCGGCGGTAATATCACCCAGTTCAACCGCGCTCTCCTCTCCCGCCTAAACAAGCTACCAATCGTCCACCCAACACCTACACCCCCTATCCCTCTCACCAACTCTTACCATGCCGTACTACGGGAAGCTCAGAAGCTTCAGAAGGATCAGGGCGACCAGTTTGTCGCGGTGGACCACCTCCTTCTTGCGATCATCCACGTCGACCATACGGAGATGAAGGACCTGCTAAAGGCGAGCGGTACGGACGTGAAGGCGCTCGAGGCGGAACTGAAGAGGAAGAGGGGGGGAAGGAAGGTTGACAGCCGAGGTGCAGAATCTCAATTCGAAGCTTTGACCAAGTGTCAGTCTTCTCATCTCCGCTCCGCGCAGTATCATCGCTGACTTAACGTAAGATTGCACGGATCTCACTGCACTCGCTGAACAAGGCAAGATCGACCCGGTCATTGGCCGCGACAACGAAATCCGCCGAATCATCCGCGTTCTGTCCCGCCGTACAAAAGGCAATCCCGTTCTCATCGGGGAACCCGGTGTAGGTAAGACCGCTATCGTCGAGGGTCTCGCACAGAGAATCGTCGACCGGGACGTTCCAGCCAGTCTACTCGGCAGGCTCTTGGCCCTTGACATGGGTGCTCTGATGGCTGGTGCCAAGTACAAGGGCGAATATGAGGAGCGGGTCAAGGCTGTCCTGAGCGAAGTGGAGAGGTCTGGAGATGAGGGGACACAGATCCTGCTTTTCGTGGATGAACTGCACCTCATCATGGCCGGCTCCAAGGACTCGAGCGGAGGCATGGATGCTGCAAACTTGCTCAAACCGATGCTCGCGAGGGGAAAGCTGAAGCTCATCGGTGCCACGACTCTTAACGAGTACCGGGAGTATATCGAGAAGGATTCGGCATTCGAGCGGCGCTTCGCACAGGTCCTCGTAGAGGAACCGTCAGTCCCGGACACGGTCGGAATCATGCGTGGTATCCGGGAAAAATACGAAACATATCACGGGGTACGGATCATGGACTCAGCTCTCGTCCTTGCGGCACAACTCGCAAAGCAGTATCTCACCTCCCGGCGATTACCCGACTCCGCCATAGACCTGCTCGACGAAGCAGCCGCCGCTGTCAAAGTGGCAAGAGAGACCAAACCTGAGGCGATTGACGAGCTGGAGAGACGGAAGCTGGGGTTGGAGGTTGAGGTGCACGCATTGGAACGCGAGAAAGATGAGGCTTCGAAAGAGCGACTGGAGACCGCCAAACAGGCTATTGCCGATGTCGAGGACAAGCTTGGACCCCTCAAGCATCACTACGACAACGAAAAGCACTTGGGAGACGAGATCAATGACCTGCGGCGGAAGATCGAAGAGCTCCGAGCGAAAGCAGACGAGGCTGAGAGACGATACGATCTCGCCACGGCTGCTGATATCCGATACCACTCGATTCCCAATCGCGAGACCAAGCTGAAGGAGCTCGAGGCGAAGGAGATGGAGCGGGGGGGTGCCGCTCAGCGGGTGACTCCAGAGATGATTGCCGAAGTCGTTGCTCGATGGACGGGCGTACCCGTATCGACACTCGTCGAGACGGAAAAGGCCAAGCTTTTACGGCTAGAGCGGCTAATCTCGAAGAAGGTCATCGGCCAACCTGAAGCAGTCAAAGCAGTCGCAAATGCCATCCGCCTCAACCGATCCGGCCTGTCCAACCAGAACCGCCCTATCGCGTCTTTCCTCCTTGTCGGTCCCTCTGGTACGGGCAAGACATTACTCGCCAAGACCCTTGCGGGAGTCATGTTCAATAGCGAAGAAGCGATGGTCCGGATCGACGCGTCCGAATACTCAGAAAAGCACTCAGTGTCCCGCTTGATCGGTGCTGCCCCTGGCTACATTGGTCACGACTCTGGCGGTCAGCTCACAGAAGCGGTCCGACGCAAGCCGTACTCCCTCATCCTGATTGACGAGATCGAAAAAGCCGCGAAGGAGTTTCATCAGCTCTTCCTCCAGGTCCTGGACGATGGCCGGCTCACCGACAACAAAGGCCGGATTGTCGACTTTAGGAATACGATCATCATGATGACCAGTAATATCGGCTCGGCATATCTTAATGAGAACCCAAGCGAGGGACCAGTCCAGCCGGACGTTAGACAGAAGGTTATGAGTGCTATCTCGGCGACTTTTCCGCCAGAGTTTATCAACCGTATCGATGATATCATACTCTACCGCTCCTTGAGCAAAAGCGACATACGCAAAGTCGTCGAGGTCCGCCTCCGCGAACTGCAAAAGCGATTCGATGACAATAACCGCAAGCTCAAGCTCGCCGTCGACCAGCAGTCTATGGATTGGCTCGGTTCAGCTGGGTATTCACCGAGTTACGGTGCGCGACCGATGGCTCGACTTATCCAGACTGAGATCCTCAATCCCCTATCAAAGCTCCTTTTGCAGAATCGGATACGAGACGGCGAGACCGCGCATGTGACGGCGGATCTTAGGCGGAATAGACTGGTCGTGGTTCCCAATCATGAGCCGGACGTATCCTACCCGGATGATAGTGAGGACGAGGACGATGATGCTATGGACATTGAGGTGGAGGAGATGGACTGACTGGGCAAAGGGTATAGGGCGGGATCAGGGATTTTCCGCATACGACGACATTCCATATCATAGCATAGTCATGACATATTTAACACGTAGCCGCTTTCACGTCGTATTGGAAGAAGCTTGCTTCCACCCCGCTAACTAGATAATGTACAAATTTCTTCCGTGATCCCAGTGAGGAGCATAATTATACCTTCGGTCCTTCAACTATCAGACCGTTAATTTTCCAGCCAACCAGCCAAATCAGTGAGAGAAAACGACTGACTGATGACCTTGATCGCCAGATTACCATCCGGCCCCTTGCTGTCTTTCGTGGTCTTGAAAGCCTTCGCGGCATCGTTGAATGAGAATCTACGGAAGCCATCAGTCTGCATACACCTCGACGCTGGGCTGAAGCTTACTTGTGGGTCAAGAGCGGTTTGAGATCGATCATTCCTCTTGAGACCAGGTCGATGGCCATTCGGAAAGTCCCCGGGCCATACTGCGGATCAAATGAGACGCTGCATCGGCGCCGGAAAAGGCTGAGCTCACGCGGAAGGACCCCTTGATGTTCAGTTCACGGTTGATGACCATGAGCATTGGGATGCTATTATACAACGCGCCATTGCCGACCTAGCCTGATCAGCGCAACATTTGACGATCACAGCGAGACGTACCTGAACAAACTTTCCTTTCCGCCTCAAGAGCCACAGACCGGTCTGCACGCTCACCTCCGCGCCAGAACATTCGAGGACGACATCGATCCCCGGTTGTCCTCGAACCCCGATGTTAAACTCCTCTTGGATGATCTCGGCCTATGCCGACACCCGTCAGCGCTGTCTCTGGATGATTCGGTAAGGGAGTCCTACATGTCGCCGGGAATAGACTCCTCTGTCTTCGCCCTTCTCCACGGGAGATGCAAGGTGCACCTCGACTCCCAAATACTGTTTGGCGAACTCGAGACGGGCGGGTTGGACATCGACTGCTATGATGCGCCGTGCGCCAAAGGCTTTCGCAGCGGCCATGGTACTGCGTCATAGTCAGGCTTATATTCTCGTAAAATGGGACGAGATGAGCGACTCACACACAGAAGTCCGACGGGACCTGCGCCGAAGACCGCAACGTGGGACAGGGGTCGGAGCTCGGCAACGTGGGCTACTGCGTTGACCGCGACTGATAGGGGTTCCATCTAGTATCGAGACTGTTCAGCGAAGATCAGTCAAGTGGGTGGTGAGCTTACCAAAGCGCCTTCTTCCAGTGATATATTCTGCCCAGTCGTCGAATCAGCTTGAAGCCTAGATCAACGGAGGTACCGTACATCCGGGAGCTTGTAACACCTTCACGTCACATCAGCCAGGTATCCAACGAAACAGCAAAGACGCACAGGTCTGCAGGAAGGGTATAGTATCCTTGCAGTGTCCCGTCCATCCCAGCCGCAGCTGCAAACTTCATAGACTCGCATTGCGCATCCAAGGAGGTCTCAGCGGCCAGCTACATGACAAATAAAGAAAAACACACAGGCCCCTGACTTGCAAAATTCGCAGCGGTAGCATGCTTCCCCTGGCTTTTACCAAAGTCAGTCATCATGCATGAAGTATTGATAAGAGCGGACTGACCTCTAATGCAACACGGTCTCCGGGTTGTACGTCTCGGACGTTCTCGCCCACTGCCTCAGCGTCAGCTCTGATTTATCAAGTCAAGGAACGACTGACCTCTTGTCACGATACCCGAACACTCGTGGCCGAGGACAAAGGGTTTCGAGAAGGGCTTGTCGCCGACCTGTACCAATCAGCTCCAGGTCGTACTTCTCGATCGGCATACTCACCATGCCCTCGACGTAGACGTGCATGTCTGAGCCACTGTCCTCTGATAAGACATCCTCTTCACTCAACAGCGACGTAGACCTACCAGATACCAGTTCGCTTCGGGCATACGACCGCACTGGCCCATCGTCAGCTCAAGGTGGCAAGGAGACAGGCTGAGGGTGAGGATGAGGATGAGTGGCAACTCACTCCCAAGCTCCGCATGTGACCGGTATCTCCCTCTTCTTCATCTCGAGCTTCTCCACCCCGATCATCTCGCACACCCAATTCTCCCTGGGTGCCAGCGCGTCATCCTCGTCTGACTCGAAGAGCGAATAGGCGCCGCTTCCGCTCCCGTTCTCGGTGCGCTTGTCAAGCTTTGTGACGTCCGGCATTGTGTGTATCTCGATTGGGCTGGCTATCATATGCACCACGGTCTCTTGGATGAAGGAGGGTGGAGAAGTTGGATTATGTCATGCATGGATTATGTTTCGTGCGGAGAGTCAGGTGGTGAAAAGGGCGGTAAAAAGAATTGGGATGCCGAAATTGCCTCCTCCGTCATTGAATCACGTGACGATGAACTGTGATGATGCCGACGGCCGAACCGCTTGTGATTGCCTTGAAGCTACCAGCATTCGTTGTCGAGACAGACATGCCCTCGAAATGGGTACCACTAGAAGCGTCGCCTGAAGTCTGTTGCTCCTGACCTTCTCTGCGCCCCATCAGCTAACCCAGTCGGAGTCAGGTGTTCAACACCGTTCGTCTCCCTCGCGTGACCTACCCGCCAACATTACTGACGATCGTAGTGGGCGCGCACCCTCGGCCTTCCCGACTCCCCACTTTCTTTCCAAGACCTCTTCTCCCTCGATCCCGAGTTCCTCTCATTCATCCCTCAACCCGTTGAAGCCGTCCTTCTCCTCTTCCCGTCCAAAGGGGAGCTCCATGACGCTAGGGAGAAGGAAGAGAAGGATGGGGAGGGCATATGGAATGGTGACGGGGTCTGGTGGATCAAGCAGACGGTGAGTTCTCCTCCATCTTCGATCGGAGATGGATCGGTCCAAGATGGAGCTAATGAAATGGCAGATCCCCAATGCGTGCGGATCGATCGGGTTATTGCATGCGCTTCTGAACCTACCGAGCTCGGGACCGCTCGCACTCACACCAGACTCGACATTGGTGAAATTCAAAACTGCGACTCTCCCACGTTCTCGTACGTAGCTCTCCCATGTATGCGCTCAATGGCTGATGGTCTCGGTCGATCAGCCGTCGATCGAGCCAAGGTGCTCGAAGAGACCGACTTCTTCGAAGCTGCTCATGTAACGGCTGCGCAGAGCGGACAATCTGCCGTACCGACTGACTTGGACGTGGACACGCACTTCATCGCCTTCGTCGAGGCGGAGAACGATAAGGGGTTAGCTGAAAAGCTGCTTATTGGTGACTTCCGCTGACGGTTGTCTGTAGTGAGAAACGGGTGGTCGAGCTCGATGGTGGTCGGAGTGGGCCGTTTGATAGGGGACCATGCACCAATCTGCTCCACGTAAGTGTGCCAGCAACAGTTGGTGCCGTTGCTGATGGGACCGCATCAATCAGGACGTCGCGAAAGTGGTGCAAGAGAAATACATTGCCCGATCTAGTGGGGATATCAACTTCAACATGATCGTCCTCGCAGGTCAGGAGCAAGATTGAGCTATACATGCACGAAGGATCTCCCGACGTCCACTCATGAGATGTATACCTTGCGCAATCGCGAGAAGGCACATGTCTCCCTCGTCCGAGGACATGTCACCACGTCGAAGTTGTTCTTCGCCATCTCCGCCAATGCCTAATACCACATTAGCACATGCTGCATCTGATCCCATCAGGCACTCACCTTTGACGAATACACGCAGCCATTCGGGAACGCCATCGGCTCGTTCTGGCTGTCCATCACCTGCCCGCTGATCCGACACACGATCGTGGAGTTGACATGGTGTGACATCGGCACCTCATGCGCGAGGACCTTGATATCCTCATTACAGGTCGGACAGTCTACATTCCCCACTTGTGCCTCCGGGTATTCGTGCAGATCGTTCTTTGGCGAGGATGGCACACCGCCGATAGGCGCTGTGAGGTCTTCCCCGCTCATCAGTCCGAGCGCTTCTTCGAGATTATGCAGTGGAGGTGCGGCGGGTAGGAGGGGTAGGACAGGGGACCTCGGCTTCGAGACGAGGGATTTGGAGTTCACGTAAGGTACGCAGGAGGGTACTCGGAGGGATGACAGGCCGGCGGAGAGCGAGAGAGCGAGGAGGGATTGTGAGGGCAGTGCGTAAAGGTTGAGGAAGGTTTCCCGGTATTGGTCTCGCACTGCGAGCCATCGCGAGCGATCATACAGTTTCTATGACAATGAGTAATTATCCGGCAGCTTCTGCAAGAGACGCACACGATATAGTCCCACACCGGTCTTCTCCCCAAACGCAAGTAGCGTCATGCCCTGCTGTAGCTCACGCATATGCGACGATGCCCATTGTCCGAGATTCTTGCGGGAATAACCAATCGCGCCTGACGTATCTCGCTTCCGACATAGCTCGATGAGCTCTTGTAGCCGTAATGTAAACTCGAGGTTGTTCTGCTCCTTCATCAGCCCGGCTGTGTGACGAAGAAGTCGACGACATGCCTTGGTCTTCTTGAGCGTCCCGCGGTTCTCGCCACACCATGCCAACGCCTCCGCAACGGACTGCTTGTCCACAAGCGCTCGCTCCACTCGGACCAGCTCAGCGAAGAGCTTGACATCCACGAGGCTCTAGGAGGTGTGATAAGACGGACCCAGTCTTTCCGGTGAAATTCCCACCTCGATACCCCGCTTCTCCGCCAGGACTTTCGCAGCCTTCATCCGTCCATTCCGTAGAAGGTAGTCGACGATATACCGGTCTAGCGTGGAGTCGCCCTCGACCTGGCCTTCACTAGTATAATTCTTAGCCAAGCGTTCCAGAAGTCCCGCGAGACTGCTGACCTTGTCACAGGTGTTTTCGACCCGTCTGTCCCGTTGATCCCATTTGTGCCGGTGAGTGAATCGACGTAGCGTATCCTCGCCCTTAGTGGTGTCGGCTGCTTCTCGCTCGGCTGTAGGTCATCGAGCTATATGGTAAATATTTCAGCTAAAGTTCAAGATCCCAAATCGCAAATGCGTCCCGTACCTTGCGCTTCAGCCCATTCATCCGTTCTCCAGCTTGATCGAGCTTCGTCACAAGGCCATCCCGCCCTTCCTCCGATGTACTAGCGGCCGCTCCGGAAGCTTTCAGTAGTGTTTGGAGAGCCGCCTGAGACAGATCAACATGCTTAGAGAAAGCCCGTGAAAGCGCTCACTTGAACCGCCGAGAATTCCTTCTCCACCTGGCGTTGGGCTGAGCGATGAGATCGTCGGAGGAGCTCATAGGGCGTCTGTAGAGATCTCAGCGCGACCGAAGATTAAAGACGATCCAGACTAGATCTAGAAGCCTGATCGACATGACTGACCCGTATGAGCGGTTCCTCTAGCAGTAGTGCGCCATTGGACGAGCTGGGAGGTCCGGCTGGCATGCCGAGAGCGAGGGATCGACTTTCGAGGACAGGGTCAATGAAGCAATACGCAGTGACTAGCGTCGTCGGACGTGAGGAATCGCAGTGGCCTGAGGAGATGTCCAGAGAACAGAAGGCTAGATATGCAAGAATCCAATGAACAAGAGCGGGTCTTGGTTGCCGGAATTATGTTATGCCAAAATGCTTGCGCTTGCTCTAGGCTGATGTAGCCTTTGCACTGGGAGGGACGAAAGGTGTACAGGATTCCAAGCTAGATACCGCAGAATGTATACGACATTGCAGAACTCCCTGGACAGCTCAGCGAACTCCCAAACTCCTCTTCATCTCGCTCCACAGTCTCTCCTTATCCTCCTCCCCAATCTCCATGAACATGATCGGGCCGACCTCATCTTCGCTACGCGAGCTCACTCCAGACACTGTCCGCTGCCTCGGTGGCGTCGTCGGCTGTCCCGGCAAATCTGGGGTTTTGGTCGAAGAGTAGAGGGCTGTTGGAGAGGTCGAGTGCAGGGCGCGTCGGGAGGTCATGGATAGAAAGGTCTGGCGGGAGTGATGATAAAGTCTGTTGCCGGCGTCACATCCTGTATACCCTTACCTAAGATGAAGGATGGAGAGGCTCACGACCATATTTGCTTGTTGACTGCTTCATCTTCCTTGATCGACGACAGGGAATGAGTTTTGAAGCTGTTCTTCAGGCTGTGCAGTAGTAGCGGAACATGGTCCACTCGAGGTCTGACGATTGTCTTTGAGCATTTTCGGAGCTTGGGGAGATAGGACGGACCGCCATTGAGAAAAACGTCCTCTAGGTCTCCAGATTTTCGTTTTCGGATCCACCATGGCTACGGTCGCATGTCATCAGCTCTCCTCTGCCGGGCGGCAGTCATGAGAGGGGACACACGATGGAAGACGTCCGAGTCGAAGCGGACCACCGGCGGTTCTTGCGGGTAGGTCAAAGGGAAGCGGAGGGTAAAGCGCAGGACCGAGCCGACATATGGACCTGCAAGTGAGGCCGGGCAGGGCAAAGGCAGGGCGAAAATACACTATCAGCTTGATTGTGCGAGCGCAAGGAGATGCTTACCACGGTGGACAAAGAACAGGCCATGCCATTTCAACAGCGTCTCGGGTGATGGGGTGAGGTAAATCCCGGTCGGACATTTGTTGACAGCTTTCAGAGAGGCACTGGAGAATAGAGCACGCGTCAGATGTCATATAGGCTCCAAGGGATGGTGAAGGGAGGAACTCACTATCCGAGGCCGAGCTCAGCTGCTAGGAGTGTCGAGAATTCGGGAGGCTCGGGTCTGCTCGACGATTCGGCTCGGCGATGGGCGAACATGGTGGTTTGTCGGTGAAAACTATGTGTATTGAGAGGATGGTATTGCGTGCGGTCAAGCCGGAATTGAGGGGGGCATGATCTCGAATGAAAGCAAGTGAAGTGGAGGTCCAGGCGCGGCGCTTGCGCTCACAGCGAGCGAGCTATGGGTTTCGAGTCCTGTTTACTCTGCGTGAGTGAATTTGCAATTCCGGGACCTTCCAAGTCCTTTAAAGCTTGGCTGGTGCTCAAGCGCGTCATTTTCAACGTGATCTGGAAACTCGTCTCAGCTCAGTCACCTAGTGTAGGATGTGGCCTCCAGATGCTACATACTGCTTGTCCTCTGGGGGTATATTTCAGCATTCGGGAGCGAGAGCATGTATTAAGACGATGCATACCACCTAGAAGACCTGGGATATCTATCACTTAGTAATAAGTAAAGTTATTTCATGCGGGAGATCGCCTTCCTTCCCAGGGATGACGTGGAGGGAAGCAATATTCTGAGGGCCCCTACCAGGACGTACTCTGCGAGGTGAGACGCGAGACGTTATCAACAACTTATCAGCCGCGCGATTACTCCGCAATTATCCCAGCATGATCTATGTGGAGGGCATCTTGGGGATTCCCGCTTATCCAGCGTCTAGGGACAGACTACTCTGTTGCGCTAGGCATCCGGATCGTCGGGTTCTGGCGCTCAGACGCTGCCGGTTTTTTGTCTCGGTAATAGTCGGTGTCTACAGCACCACATGAGCCGCTTCCCGAAGTCCTTGCCCTTCGGGGAGACTTGTCTCGGAAGCGTCTCCCTTCTCTCGCTCCAACAGCCGGAACACCGGACCGATTTTCCCCTAAGAGCGAAACAGCGCCGCTTTTGCTTCCGGTTCCCCCATCGACGCTTTGTCGACGCAAATGTCGATTTAGGGACCATGTGGCCACGCTAAAAGGGGTAAAGGGTAATTCCGGGTGGGGCTTTTCCCCTGCTCCCGCCGGCCGGGAAACGGACTTGTTAGGCCGCGTTGTGCCGTATAGAGGAGAATTGTCCGGCCTACGACATCCGGTCGGATGGGATCGGACAATTTAGGCGATTCTGTCATCCATTCCCATCGACTCACCCGTCGCCCCACAAGTTTCGCCGACGTATATATGTCCCTTGCTTTCGCTGCACCGCGCTTTCGATAAATTGAAATAATTCCACCAAATGGAGCGCCGATAGCGGAAAAATAGGTGAGTTTGTGTCATCGAGCCGCTATTGTGCGGGACGAGTCTTGATTTGTTTCGTGCGGGCGCATGCGCGGGAGAACGATCGTGGGCGGATGAGACTTTGAGGGAACCGTTGGTGCATACGCGGAAGGAGGAATCAAATTCGGGACAGTGCCTTCTTTGGCATTGGTCACGGTCCCACGCTCGGGCCAACCTTCGCTTCGTCGCCGAGGCCACCCGGTGGGGACTTACCCCATTCGATTCTTTACTTCCCCCCCTTTCATTACTCCATCGCGGATCATTCCTTTCGGCACTCCTTCCGATCGTGGCCGCCGTCGCCCTTTGCAGACGGGTGTTTCCCGATCATCTCGTTGAAAGGGGGATCCGAGGGTGCCTTACTTCCCCACGACCTCGCAGACCCCTTTGTCTTCACCCGCCTCATCCGCAATCCTTCTTACCTTTCTCCTCCGTCAATCGCCTCTTTTCGGGTTTTACTTGGTCTTGTGGTTACTATTCCGCGATCTAGTACTCTCCTGGTTGCGGTCACATCTCCGCCGATCATCTCCGCCGAGGGTCTTCGATCGACTTTCCTCTCCTTGCCACCCTCTCCATTTCCGTTCGGACGGCAATGAATCGTTTCATCCTTCCCGTTCGTGAAGCATAAAACGTAGTTCATTTCGCTGACTTCTTTTCCCATGACAGTCATCTCGACTTCACCTTTCTTCGGCGAGCACACCCTCATCAATCCATCCCAATCCCGCAGCCTTTCATCCTGTCACCGTCGCTCCCATCACCACCATGTCCACTTCTGTGCCCGCCTACCGCGCCACCTCAGATTCACCACCCTCCTCCTCCCGCAAAGCCGTCAAATCTTCCGCCACCGCTTCCGCCTCATCATCCCGACCACCCACTCGGTCACCAGCAGATCCGTTCTATGGCCACGAGGAGACCTCGACCTTGTGTGCTCGCTTCGTGAGTTTCCTTCGATGGCGCCGATCCCGTTACTGACCACCTTGCTGTTCCCAGATCACGTCCCTTTTCAAATGCCCTAGTATGCTCACCGCCACCGCCACCGGAGCACCCACACCTTCCCTCGCCCACTTCGTCGCATACGCCCTCCACCGGACGCGTCTCCCTTCCATCGTCACCTTCGCCGCCCTACTCCTCCTTCACCGATTAAAGACTCGCTTCCCTGCCGCACGAGGATCATCTGGGCACCGCTTATTCATCTCGGCATTCATGATCGCGTCCAAGGTCATATGTGACGACACTTACTCGAACCAATCGTGGGGTATCGTCGCGCAGAAAATGTTCGCCCTGAAGGAGATCAACCAGATGGAACGAGAGATGTGCGGCTATCTCGAGTGGAATCTCAATGTCATGGGCGATGAGGTTGTCGAATTCGAGGAGAAGGTTCGAGCGGAGCACGGCCCAGAAGCGGTCGCGAAGGCCAAGATGTATCCCTCCGACGGATCAGTCATGGTCTCCGCTCTCTCAAGCTTCTACCCATCCCCCGAGACAACGCCCGACCCGCAGATGGTTGCGCGACCGATCCGACCTGTTCCATCACCGTACAAGAATAAATCGGCATATCGACCTCTCTCCGCGACATCCCTTCCATCACCACCGGTCTCGCCATTTCACTACCTCCACCCCTCGCACTCGCCTCAGCCTCCACATTTCGCGTCGGGCAGCTCGTCCCTGACATCATCGCCTGCTTCGGATGACTGCAAGACACCGTCACCGGTCGCACATCCTTTGAATGGCTCATCGCACATACATCATCAAAAGGCGATGGACGTGTCTCGAGCGTATGATGGACGACCGCGGCAATCTGCCAATATCACCTTTAGCGGCTACCCATTGAATGCCAGCAGCTGGTGATGCTTTTGGGTTTTGGGTCCAACATCCATCTTATACCCCCTTTGTGTCTATATCCTTGTTGTACGTAGATACCACCTCTGTGTTTGCATTGGGACCGAATCATCATCTGTCTTGTCTGGCCTCTTCTAGAAGTCATGCCCTTCTTGTCTAGTAGAACATCCTGGCGGTCACTAGACCTGCTACCAATCATGCAAATCATATCGGAATATCTTGCTGCATCCTCCACAATCCAAATTCGCTCTTAACTGTGATCTGAGCGTGACGCTACGTCAGGTCATTTCGGGTTGAGTCAATCGCCGCCATAGTTTGCTTCCGAACCGAGATACCCGCTCAGAACGCCTCCACTTCCCGTCACGTCGTCGAAATCCGATCGACTCCTGGGAACAGCCGAGCACGGTTCCCACACTCCCGCTCCGCACGTACCATCCCCAAGGAATCGCCATATCACCTAAGCGGTGGTCGGCAGCGATCGAGTCGTACAAATCAGCAATGAGACCGAGTGTGCCTTGAGCGGATCAAATAAGAGGCACGATGGGTGGACACCAAATGGCGGATCCGCCGGTCGTCGGAATTCGTCTGCATCTGGTGGCGCTCTGTCCCGCCCAGGCCTTCTAAATTGGACTGCGCGTCATCGGCTCGCAGGCGATCTGATGATCACCGTGATCTGGGGCAGCCATGTAGAGGCGCGAGCTGCGTATGGCTCGCAAGCGGCGTGATTGAAAAGCAGATCTGATTGAGATGGCTAGGCCTTCCGGAATCACCGACCCGACGGGACAGCTCGCGATGTGGCTGAGCGCAAAGATGCGGCTCCTGCGACGCAGCAGTCGCCGGCCTAGCCTCAGCGGCGAACCGCCTTGGCTTCCTTGAGATGCGGTCTGGAAGGACTCTATGCCATTGGGTAACAAGGCTACCACCCCGCTGCCACCTCCGTCCGCCCTCCACCGCCTTCCGGCCCTGCTTCTCGAGGCAGGTCCGGCTTCCGGTATTCCACTTTGTCCACCTTCACCTGCGGAAGGAGTCAGCTCGTGCCCCTGAGAGTAGAGGGCAAATGATCGCTGCTCGTATTCTCGATGGGATAGCAGCTCACCTCCCCGTCGACAAGCTGGTACACGTATGTCACGATCACCGAACCTTGCACATCCATCAAGGCAAATGACGGAGTCGCTTCTCTAAATCCCACACAATGAGCAATGCGCACAGACCTCAAGCATGACTGACCCATTCCACAGCGCACTCCACGCTCCAGTAGCAGATCCGGGATTCACGAAGAATCTCCCCTCAAACTCAAAGGCCTCGAACCTGCTCTCCATTGTCAATTCTGTCACCCGCGATGTATGCTTCGGAGATGACGCACCGATGTGTTCCTCCGCTGACTAAAACATCGACGTCCATCTGCCTAGCCAGTGCCGCCAGCATGTCCGCATCTCCTGCTGGCACTATTTGCTGCCCATGGATGAGGCCTATTCGGAGGGATCGGTGCGTGATGGTGAGGGAAAGGGGGAAGTGGGTGTTCTAGCGAGACTCGAGCTCAGCTAATTTCTCGAAAAGCTTAAGAAAGCTGTGGTGATGGAAGAATGGAGCGGCCCACCTCGTCAAACTCGCCTCGAACGACGTGCACCTCCGGCGCTATCGTTCGTAGGTAATCGTATGTCTCCCTGTCCGAGACATTCCCGGTACAGATGATCTGCCCAATCTTGCCTGGTACCTGAACGTTCGAATATGCATCATCAGCCTGAGTGGGTGGAGTCTGAGCTATGTCATAGTCACCAAGAGCTTCTTGAACTTCGCTGGGAGGTCGTGAGTGAGGGTGGGGATGTGGAGATCACCGATCACCAAGACCAAGACCATGGCAAGGCTTCTGGTACGTCGAGAGGGTGGGAGATCCCAATGGGGCTATTTGAAGAATCACTCTCCAGTCTTCAGAAAACAAGGGCGAGAAATTGGGAGCAAGGAGGACGTCTTCCTCTGATATTCCCTCTTTGGGAAACCTTGGCTGCCATGTTTCAGGCTGATCGGCGAGGCACACACACCTCTTTCCCACTCACTCAGTCTCTCACCTGTTCATCACGACATCATGTCGGCCTCAAGCTCATCCATCACCCTACACGAGCCTGGCTCATCCCACCCTTCGTTAGCAGATGGACCTGGCGGGTTCGACAGGACGTGGTTCATGGGGAGATGGGGAGTGGCTTGGAGCACACTACCTATGTGGAAGGCAAGTCCACCTTCTAAGCTCATTTAGCAACCGCGAAGTAATGGGCGAGCTTGAGCTGGATCTGATCTTTACATGTTTCTTTAGGATAAGAAGGGTGAGCATGGCTTGTGCAAGCTGAGGTCGGTAGCTTATCGTCCGGCTTAGACGTCACCATCACCTATAAACCCGTCGCTCCCGAATCCAAGATCAATACGACCTTCGACGATCTCGTCGAATATCGCAAGCAGTCTGCTGCAGATAGTAGCGCACCTAGTACAGGCCAGTGCTCGCCCGAGCCTACCAGCTCTCGGTGTTCTGTAGCTTTCTTGGCCGGTGCTGACGTTGTTCCCTTCCCTACAGTCAGAGGGGTCGATACGTTAATCACCGGGTAGGCGCTGCTCCTCTCAATATGCAATAATGGAGCTGAGTTTCGGTTGTCCATCACAGAGCAAATGGCGCGACTTTCGGCTGGAAAGGCTCGAACTACCTATTCTTCGTGCATTCACATTGGGAGGTTCTTGGATATGGGAGAGACGCGGAGAATACTATGGAATGGGCGGTGACATGTACGCTTGTCGATTCTCGGCTGTCAAGCGGTCACTGATTGTGGTTGTCTGATAGACTTCTCGAAAACCTTGTTCACCCCGGCTGGTATCGACATCTACCTCCGCACATCCCCTTCGACAGCGACAACAGCGACGTCAAGAGCCGACCCAACGGGTCGAGCTCCTCTTTTGGAGAGCATTGTGGCCGTGGTGAAGGCGAATGGTCATCACGGTGTTGCGACGATGGCTACGGAGGGGTTTGAAGTGCCGGGAATCGTTTGACGAGCGAAGGATTCACGTATCTCACTTCCGGGGGAAAAGCGTTGCTGAAAACCTTGCATACGTGAGTGGTTCCTCGTGACTACTTCCGATCATCCTGATACGAGCTGATCAGCTTATGCCGGCAAAGCCGTTCCAAGTGATAGCGGACAACGAAGGCTCGGCGCTGTGGCCTTGACCATGAAAGATCTGGACAGTAGCCGAGGACGAGCGTACACCATGGACTTCAACGAATCGAAGCGCCTCCTGCCCTCACGGTCTATGATCTTTTCGCGCGACATGTAACTCATGAGCGGATTTTATTGTCCGATTTCGCATCCCCGCTCCTTTCGCACACGCCACCTGAAACGGTCCTACATCTCATCCTTTGTCGGATCAACAGAGGCCAGCTCCGACGCTTTGCTGATGATTTTTCGCCCACATGTTCTTTGCTGTCGTCTTCCTTCTGCTAGCATCGTCATTATGGAAACCGAAATTCACACCTCCGGTGAGTGCTCCTCAGGCTGCCGGTCTGTCAAAAAAGCTAATGAATACATCAAGCGACCCCCGAATCGAACCTGAATCCGATCCTCGTCTTGAGACACGATACCGACGAACTCCCCCATCTTTGGACGTCAGAAGAACTCGACACGATATTCAGCGAGGTCGGCTCTATCCGTGAGCTACTCGAGCAACAGCTTGAGCAGGAGCAACCTGGACCTCAATTGCACGCCGGCCTACTTTCGCCACCGAATTCTGATGAAAGTGCCGGGAGCGTCCCTCTGTTTCTCACTCCTGACGAATTCGTTGATCTGCTTGAGAAGGACCAAGAAATGGACAATTTAGGCGAGGCATGGCCTAGTGAGCTGGAGGACAGTCGCTTTGCCGCAATGTTTTCCCCCTCCTCTCCGCTGGACGGCAGTCCTTCTCGCGGTGTGAGTGAGAGTTCAGCGAGGGGGCCGGAGGCTCAAATCTCAGACTCCTCTGCGACCGGGACGCTTGTCCCAGGTGACAGCAGATGTGCTCGTCGCCGCAAGACTTCTCACTCGGGCTCATCAAGGACGGCCAAAGAGAAACGGCATGCTCCGCGCAATTACGCACGAAGCAAGAACATGGCTCACCCCAACAATTCGACCCTCACAAACACTAAAAGGTTATCTACCTTAGCTCTGATGCGAAGGGCAAGAAAGGACAAAATTCTCCACATTTCTAAATGGAGTCGCCGATGTACCAACTGCATAAGTTGCGGTCGTACTGCGTGTTCTCAGGAGCGGATCAACGGGGAGTTTGACTCTTGCCTATGGTGTATCGTAAATCCTCCTGAGGTAGAAGGTATCTCGAGGACTACTTGCAGCAAACGGGGAAGGGGAGCGAAGCGAAAGGAAACGGCGCATCTCAACGGCAAGATAATCTGCCGAACCTAGCGATATCAAGGAGTAGGATCGAGACGGCCAGTATAGCAGATCACTCTTTCAGCGATGCGATGGTGAAGGAGCGATGTGATAATCTTCTTCTCATATCCTTTCCCCGGTGACCGAGCGCGTCAATGATCTTCTGCTTGTGTCTCGTTGAGTGTCTCTCCCTCAATAAGGCGTTGCGGAATCTCTGTCTACATGCGTTATTCCCATTTCTCGGGCTCTCGCCGGACTGAACGAGCTAAACAGACGCCTCTGCGTACACGAGACGTCATACCCTTCGTGGTGGGTGAACCCTGCGCCATCGAATCCATCATGACAGGTCCTCTTGATCTCAAGCGGCTCCGCAGCTTTGCGTCAGACGACTTCGAGAAGTAGTTTGACTCGAGAGCGATCGGATGGGGGTAGACGGCCGAGGATGAGGTTCGCGAGTGGTAGCAATGATGGAGTCTGATGGCCGTGCTCCTCGTGGACAAAGCTATCAAGCCGGGGACTGTCGTTTCTTGAGGATCCGCTCTAGCGCCTTCTCCAGCTTATTCGCCTGTTGTGTGTACGTGTTCTTGTCCCCGTTATACTGTCGACAGTTGTTGAACATGAGGCTTGCATCGGTCACGAATTGCTCGACGCTCTCGTAGTGGTTGTTGTCGAGCTTAAACTCCATGGTAGACAAATCTGCAGAAGCACTCAGCCCTCGCCAAAGGCAGAAAGGCATAGCCTACCCATGGGATTCGTGATGACTTCGTAGTAATCTCGCACTGTATTGCCGTCGACAGGCTTGACAAATGGCCAAGCGGAAGGTTCATCTTGGAGGTCGTTGAGGACGTGCTGAAGGAGGGAATGATGAGGATTTCGCTTCGGCTGGCGAATGCTACGCCATTGTTAGCGAAGAAAGTGGGTCTAGCCAGCGGCGCCTCACATTTCGTCAAGATCGGGATTCCATCCACTTTCGGCTGGAGATCTTCGGTCAGCGGGTCAGAGTGTGCAGGAAATCCCAACTCACCCAGACCTGGCACATCTTCCTTGGAAAGCCTGATCTCTCCCTCCTTCTTGTCCCGAAACACCTTCAGTCCAGGATGAACAACATGGCTCTTCGAAATTGTCCGGATCTTCGCCAATATCGCCTATCAACCCTTAGCACCACCCTATACTTTGACGTGCTTCAAGCTCACGGCCTTCTGATCCGCAAGCATCTGGTGCACTTCACCATACCGCACTTTGGGCATCATGGTGCCCTGCATGATCGTCCCACCTTCATAATCCTTGATATATCCGACCCACTGTGCGCGGGCGAGGCTGATCTCTTTCTTGAAGCCTTGCTTCTTGAAGTAGCCGACAGCGTAGTTGTCGGCGTATGTCAGGAAATGGTTGATTGTTGGGTGAGCTTTCCGGACGTGATCTTTGAGGGAGTTCATCAGATGCGATCCATAGCCCTGTTCGAAAGATCAGCCAATTTTCTCTTCGCGGAAGGACTTGTCCACCTTGATTTGCTCGGAGCTGTCGACGGCAAAGAAAACGATCTCTGCAAAGCCTCGACTCTCGAAGGGGCGATAGCAGACCCCGCCCACGACGTTCCAACCGCGCTTGACGATCGCCATGCTGATATGATTCTTGTCGAGGACTAACCGAGTGATATACTCTCGAGGCATCTTGGGGAGTTGGCGCTGGAATAGGTTTTTTAGGCCGATGAGGAGGATGCTGGCGACGGGATTGGGATTGCGGGAGGCGACGACGGTGAGCATAATCTCCTGGCGCGACTCTTCGACCGCTGCAGGCCGCGGAGGGAGTTTGGGCTACGTGACCTGTCAGCGACGTAACCGATACTCAGTGGCGAGGAGCCATACCAGCTCGACCCCCTCCCACTCTTCCACTTCTACCCCTGGCTCCGCCTTCGCCAGTCCCTCACCACCAACCTCGACATTCGCACCTTTGGTCAACCGCCGCACCACCTCATCCTCTCTCTCTTTCTCCTTCACCTTGATGACCTCTCTTCGACGTCGTTCCCCCTCATCCAGCTGCGGTCGCTTCGCAAGCGGTATATCCTCATACTCATCCTCATCCTCATCCTCATCCTCATCCTCATCCTCTTCGTCCCCATCATTCGCCTCGTCCGCCACGGCACTATCCGGTAGACGCCCAGCAATATGCTGATCTCCGGCCGCATCGATCTCCATCGGTATCAGGCCCCTCGCACCGCGCACTACCGTTCGAGGCTTTGTACCCTTCCCAGCAGTCTTTCCACCAGGCTTCTTCCCATGACGAGGAGACAATGTCTGCTCTCGCTTCTCAGCCTCGGCATCCCCATTGGCAGCAGTGGTAGCTGTTTGACTTCGCTTCCGAGGTCGCTCGTCCTCAGATTCGGCAGGAGTGCCATTCCGAGCTGAGAAAGGCGATCCTGAATCTGGTGAGAGCTCGAGAGGGCGGAGAAAGGGAAGGGCAGGCTTCTTGCCGGAAGGTCGAACGAAGTGGTGGAGCTGCTTGAGTAGTGACGTGATCGAGTCCGGCTCGGGTGTTTTGAAGGTAGTTAGAAGGTTGTCGTCCTATCTACTTGTTTTTACTCGGTACAGGTGAGCTGCTCATGGACGAACCTGCAAAATCTCCTCTATCCGCCCTACCACCTTTCCCCTCCTCGTCCTCTCCGCAGCAGTCACGTCATCAGGGAAGACGTGCCCTTCTCCTTCCTCCCACCCATGCCGACAACGTCCACATCTCCTCCACCATCCCTCGTCCGTCCTCCAGCTATCGTCACCACTCATGTTCACATCTCCATCCATTTCTTCTCGGGTCGTCAGCACAACCTCATTCCCCTCTGGTGGTTCCAGGCCCAAACAATCACATCCGTCGACAGTACACCGCAAAAAACGAGCAACTTTGAACGTCTTCTCCCGGTCGGACAATTCGGTGAAGTCGGGTACTGAAGCGGGATACCTAAATACTATCTCGCTGGGAGATTCATCATCCTCATTCGCGTCTTCATCGGGTTGAGATTTCCTGGAACATCCTTCTGGCTGAGCGTCCGCTTCGTGGCTGGTCTCGTCGGAGGAGAGGGATTGACCGGATTTGATGGGTGAAAGGGAGCTTGAGCCGGATGTAGTGGAGTGGGAGGATGGAGCGGGTGGTGGAGCGGGAGGAACACGAGCAGCGACTGGACCCCGGCCTCTCGGAGGCATTGGGCTCGGCGAGGTGAAACCAATACACGAGGTGCAAATGGGAAGAGACTGGATGGGTAACGCGGTCGGGACAACCAAAGCAAGGGGGCACCACACTCAATTTCTGGTTCCGGATCTTGGGCGAGCCTATCCGGAGTCTCTTACGTTTAGCAATAGAGGTAATGCTGCTATCCAAAATGCTATGTAACCATCACGAGGTCCGTATGCACAGTGTCCATATGTCCTCAAAGCCAAACCCATAATCCCTCAATCCCGCCGAACAATCTTCGCATAAGACGGCGCTCCCAAAATCGCCTTCCCCGACGGTGGACCAATGCTTACTCCTGCGTTTAAGGACACGGCCGCGAGCTTAGCTTCGATGAGCTCGTCGGACGTCATACCGCTCGACGACAACGGGGTCGCCGGCCTGTCTCCATTCACAGAAGATGCTCGAGACAAAGGCTGAGGCGCAGACGGATCAAAGAGGGTTGGGGCCGTACGGCTGCTCGGAATGCGGCGCGGGAAATCGGGATCGGATTCTGTCGCGATCGACGTATTCGACGTATCGGCGATCGGTGGCGTGCTTGGCGGTCCGGTGGGTGCAGGGGAGATCATTGCTGGCCGAGGGGAAGGAGGAGCTCCGTTCGCCGGTGATATGACCTGGACCTGTTGCTGCGCCTTGACCGCGGTACCGTTCCACACCGTGCCGCTTGGTCGGGCCTTCGCCCTCTCCACTTGCATAGGCTCAGCGTTGGTTCCGTTTCGAAGCAAAGGTGGGAAATCGGTTGTGCTCGGCTCAGGCGTTCGCAATGGTTGACTAGGCATGGGTGAAGGGTGGTAGGGCACGTTGTTAGCTGCCCAGTCTGGCCGCTGGGGGAGCTGATGTTGCTGAGGGGGATTGAGGATAATCGACGCCGCCCGTCGGGATGAGCGGGATGACGCTGATGTAGCTGAAGACTGTTTCTTGAAGTCAGCTTCTTTCCATAGCTTCATCGCGGGGAACTCACCGGACTATGCCCCCTAGTACTCCTTCTCTCGCCCAGACCGAAGCTCGTCATACCGTTGAAACTCTGACCCTTCAGCCCCTTCTGCCTGTAGCTTGGTGGATGACCAGCCGGATACATCGCTCCAAGTCTAACGCTGCTGGCAGCGCTTCTCGTGCTCGTCGTCGAACCTCGTGAGTGTGGTCGCGAGTGGTCGTGATACGATCTTGATGAGATCGAGGAAGCTGAAGAGCTGTGAGGGTAGGGATTCGGTCGCATAGGTGTCGGCTGGACAAGGTTCGGGTACATGCCTTGCTGAATTGGGTATTGATAGATTGGCTGGTAGGGCTGCATGCCCTGTGGAATCATAGGCATCGGGTAGCCGTGACCAGTCATCTGCTGCATTCCGCTTTGATAGGCCCACCCCTGCCCAGGCATGGGCATGGCATACATAGCCAATTGCCCCGGCATCAAGTTTGCCGGTTGATTGGGCGGCATCATCGCAGGATACGCCTCAGAAGGGGGACCTTCTTGCCAAGTCTGACCGAAGTTATTGACCGGTTGACCCATGTAGGTGGAGTGAGAGTGCAAGCTCGGACCTCCATAGGATTGTTGAACGAGATATTGTGGTTGGCCGAGCTGCGAATTGGAGGTATAGCCGTTTGACATTTGGGCTCCATTCGGATACCCGCCCAGGGATTGCATTGGTGGCATTTGCGGGTATGCCGGATAATGGTTTCCGTTTGGTGCAAAGGCGAAGTTTGAGGAGGAGGAATGGTCTTCAGACAGCGAGGCGGCCTGAGAGTGCTGATCTGATTTCGGCGGATGGTACAAGGAGGGATACACTGGTTGAAATACCGCTGGCATAACACCGGCAGACTCGTAGATGTGTTGTGGGACGGGATTAGGCTCCTCTTCATGTCGTCGTGCTGTTCGTCCGCGAGCTTCCTCTCCATCAGCGGGCCCCTGCTCGTCCAGCGGTCCCGATCCATCCTTCATGATATCGCCGTATATCCTCTGCCTCGCCAGCTCGTAATCTGCCTGTTTCTCCTCAAGCGTCCTGTACCTCGATGCCGCTGAATCCTGCCCAGATTCGTCGCCCATAGTGCCGGATGTGCGAGAAACATTCGCAGCGGCTGCTCGCTGCATGATTCGGAAGTTCTGCTTCGGTGATGGCGGTTTAGGCACCAAGCCGCATAGGCTGAGGTTCGGTCTGACCGTCAGCTCTTGCGACACGAGTGCGACTTACGCCTTCTCATCCAGCGAGTCCAAAACGCCAATGATCATCGTACCGTCCGGTCCGGGCGCAGCCTTCAGTCCATACCATTCCGCCGCCTTGTACACTAGCATCCTCTGAAATTTGCTGGTAGCCGCTGCGGTCACCACGAAAGAGGGCCCTAGCGCAGCCAGCATCGAAGTGGAGGTCGCCTCGGGAGTCGCGGTCGTCTGATGGCCGTTCACCGCAGATGCCACAAAGCCCTCGATCTCCTTGCCGAGGACAAGGAGGAATATCCTATCCTTCCCCAGAAGCGAGTCTTTGAGCTGGTTCTCGGTGGCTAAAGTGCATAGTCCGACCGAGGCTGGTACGGCAAGGGTAGAGTTGTACTGAGACTGTTGGGAGGGATGGGATGGATGACTGGCAGTAGATACCGAAGTGGAGTTGGCCGAATTGTCGTCTGGGTGTGAAGGGTCGCTCGAGCCGCTGTGGGAGATTCGGCCGGAATCGCTGGCGACCGGGGTCATACGACTAGAACATGGCAGCATGTGTTTCATGATGAGAGCAATAGAGCGTACCCATCCGAATCTGCACGGCCTTCGACATGATCGCCCTTCAAAGGCGAGCCATGTAGTTCCTCAGCCGCTCTAGGCGTGGCCCCCGCATCCGCGCGAGCAGTCCGGCCCTCACTCTGTACCACCTCCCTCTGTCCATTCGCAATCTGATTGGACCTGGGCGTATGTCCTCTAGTCCCGTTAAGCGAGAGGAGCGGCATTGAAGGCGGTGCGAGGATAGCCATGGCAGGACGAGGGGTGGCCATGGTCGGTGAGGAAATACCAGGTGTCATGACTGCGACATTCACCATATCAGAATGGGAGTGGGGTGTTTAGAAAAAGAAACAGGAGCCGGACTTTGGGGAAGGCGGCATGGGAAATCCGAAGCGTTTGTCAGGAGAAAGGAGTGCGAGGAAGACTTTTACGTACGGCTAGAGCTGATTGCGAGAGGTGCGGTCGCTGTCGACATGCTCCCAAAACCCCAAATAGGGTAGCTTGGGGAACCCGAAGCAGGATGAGGGCGTGAGAAGAAAGCAAGGACGGATGAGGAAAAGGCGGTAAATCTGATCCCCGATCCCCGATAGTAACGGAAATCTTAGTTGAGAAAGGGAAGCAAGCGTGTGTTGACCACCTACAAAAGCTAATGCAAGAGGGTGATCGAGAGGAAATGAATTGGATGGCTGGTAGACCGCCTGAACTGCTCATGACCTCGGGGTAACAGGACGAAGTGTGGTTGCATGATTGACTTTGAATTCGGGATTGGCACACGCGACAAAATCGGACCGCGGCACGGAACCATTTCTCGTAGCTTTTGCGCAGTACACTTTCCGAGCAATGTCATGAACAGCAGAGCGGGCATGAGACAGACTGAGAAGTGAGCCGTCCATTGAAGAGACAAACATGATCCATCGCGGCGCGACTGCCCATACAAATCGAACAACAGGGTACTCCCATTCATTACAAGGTATACTGTCCCTACGTCCCTGCCTTCAAGTCTCAAGCACGATCTCAGCCACCATTCTCCGTCTTCTCGATGCTGTCGTCGAACCGAGTCTCTTCGTTCGAGCCAAGGGTTGATCCGCTTCATTTTCCTTTCCTCTCGCAGTCTGCTTCCTTGGCCTGCTGCTGCTGCTCTTCGCTTTGGGTGACCCAAAGACTTCATTCTTCACACACTCGTCGATAATCGCTGTTGTGTTCGGAGTTGCGAAGAGATTGCCTCGTCCAGGTGTGCCCGCCAGACCTGTCCGCGGTGGAAGCACGGACCTGGCCTTTTTTGTCAGGCTATCTCCGCTCTCAGGAGTAACGGAACCGACGTTGGCCCGTCGCTTGCTCGGTGAAAGTGGTGTATGCGGTGCGGCATTGGCGGTTGTTGTTCTCTGAACACTCTTGCTTGACTTGCCGGGCAGGGCGACGGGCGATGAGGGGAGGGAGGAGAGGGGGGAGGAGCTGAGGGATAATTTGCGGGGAGATTGGGAACAGCGAGCAGTCGGCAATTGCACGGGCTCTGGCGGGATGTTCTCCTTGCTCGATACGTCCGGTGCTGCGGTCCATCAGCATCAAGTTTGGATTCCCACGGCACTTCAACTGACCTTTCGCCTTGGCTTTGCCCTTAGCGATAGTCGAAATCACATCACCATCCAACAAGGTCTGCGTCTCCCAGTCCTGCGGCCTGAATCTCCTCCATTCCTCCTCCACCATCTCCACCCACCTATCCGTCTCTCCATGAACGTGCACGTCGATCACCCCTTCCCATTCCCTACTCGGTGATGTAGCATTGACGAAAATCACCGATCCCTTCTTCGCATGCACGGCTTTTGCAAACTCCTTGACGAGCCGCTTGAGGCCATGGACCTTGAGGGAGGTGCCCATGATTAGGAGTAAATCGGGTGATCGGGAGAGGTCGTAGGATTGGAGATCGCCAATGGCGTCTCCATGCGGATGAGGCTCGTCGTATAGGACGATCGCGGGGCGGAGAGTGCCCACGGGAAGTGCTCGTGCTGCTCGTAAAATTCGCGACTCACCTGAGAAAATACCCTGATCAGTGGACATTTCCCTTGCCATTGCCCTACTTACATCTCTCCTCACAAGCAGGACATTCCGGGGCCTCGCCCTCCCTAAAAATCTCCACCCACTCCCTCCTCGCCTCAAAATCCGCCATACACAAGACACATCTTACCCTCCCCAGATCCCCATGAAGCTCCACATTTCTCGTACCCTTCTTCTTCAACCCCTTCCCTCTCCCTCCACTCTCCAGTCCTATCCGTCTCTCCAGTCCATCCACGTTCTGGGTGTATGACCGGAGCAGCTTCCCCTTCGATTCGATTTTGGATAGGAAGTGGTGTGTCTTGGTGGGTTTTGCGGCGGAACAGGCGATGGAGAGCTCGGCGATGAAGGTGTAGAAGAGGGAGGTAGTGGTGGGATTCGAGAAGAGACCGGAGGAGAAGAGGTCGCGCCCGGTCACGAAGGCGTCGGGGTAGCGAGCTTTCACAAGCGAGTAAAGTCCATCTGCAGAGCGAAAATCCTGACCTCCAGCATCAGCATACATCCGAGTTCACCGCAGTGCAGAATGACGGGCGAGGTCATCCAGGCCCGCCATATGGTACGCAAGCAGTGAACTCGACCCACCGGTATTCCGCTAGAGCAGCTAATCCCTGCTCCGCTTACGACGATCACCCGCTTGCTCTTCGCTACCGCAAGTGAAACGTTCGAGAGCGCTCGTCGTGTCGAGGACTCGGCTGAATGGGTGGAAGACAAGAGGTGATCCAAGGGGAGATGAACGATGGGCATGGCGGATTCGTCCCTTGTTTTCCCGTTATCCGTCAAGTGATCAAGCAGTTCTGGGGAAGGGAAAGCGAGTGAACGATGTCGACGCGATCAAGCAAGCCTGCAAGATTGTCCTTCAAGCTCGAGGTGGAAGATGAGGACAAGCTCGAGATGGGAGTTGAGAAAGGAGTGAGGGAGATGAAGAGATGTTGGGTGATTTCGTTCGGTGCCAAAACGCCAAAGCTGCACGCGTCTCACCGGACGTGTTATGTCGCCACTTTCGGCTCTCCATGCTGCCACATTGCTACGAACCGAGGTATAAGATACCAAGAAGTGGCATAGTGCAGACATGCAACGAGGACAGTAAGACAACGATCGAAGCAACACCTACACCCGCATAGCCCTCACTCCCCATAACGCGGTGGCAGTTCCTCATCACCATCAGCCTGCCTAATCTCCTCCTCGAGCTGAGACGCCAAATCCCCCGACTCAAACTCCGTCACCGTCGACCCGAAACCCTTGAGCTTCTCCACGTCCCTTCTCGCCTCTTCGAATAGGGCATCTTCCCGCTCCCAAGACCGGGCGTCGTCGTATCCCGCAGACTTGGCTAAATACACCTTGTCTGATCTCGCATTAGCATCATTATGGCTGCATTTGAAAAAGAGACTGACCAAGCGGCCTGCGATTGAGGATCGCCGCGGTCATGCGTGCCGTATTGTCGCGGTTCTCGCGGAGACCTTTTCGCTTGAGCTGCTTCACATCTCGTCCGGGGAAGTACGCCTTCATGAGGGTATAGTTCTCTCCGGTCTCACCGAGCACCTAGAATGCCTATTCAGCGCTGAGTCCCCGTGCTCTGGCAAAATATACCATGTAGAAGAATTCTGTCTCCTCCGATGTCCATCTCTCAGAGACCGATTGCCTCTTCCCAAAAGTAGCCGCGTTGACCATGGTCGTCTCGTCATCTTGCTCCTCGACAGCTCGTTCGCCCATCTCCTCTCGGATCCGTCGTCGTTCCTCCTCTCGCTGGACCCGAAGTGCTTCGATGTCGTCCTGATGCATGTCCCAATCGATCTCTTCGTCTTCCTCCTCGTCCCCCCTATCTTCCGGCCTGACATCGCTAGAGACGAGAAACCCAGCGGCCCGGAGCTCAGCATCCGCTTCGTCTTCGTCGGCTCGAGGGGCTACATCCATATTCTCCTCCACAGCAGCTTCGTCATTCCCTTCTTCATCCTCGAGACCAGCAGTCGCCCGATCCTCTCCTTCATCCTCCTCCTCATGATGATGCTCGGACGGGATCCTCGAGGGCGAAATCCTTCCTGGCGGTTCTGGCGAAGACGGCGGTGTCATCCTGTCGGGCTGTGGCTCAAACGTCTCCTCCGAGTCGTCCGAATCCGCTGAAACCTCATCCTCATCGTCCCCCGTGCTTCCCATCTCTTCCCTCCGCCTCGCTCGATCCGCATTGTGCTCCGCCCGCAATTTCCGTCTCTGGATCTGCTTACACCGCCAAGTCGCCTCCGCTCGCTCAAAGCGCTCCATACGTTTCCTCTCCTCCTCTTCTCGCTGGAAGGCGTGCAGCTTCAACGCACGCGATGACACCTTACCCTCGCTCAAAAGCTTCGTGGCGAGATCTTTCATGGTCATCGCGTGAGGATCCACTTGCATTCCCACCATCTCGTTGGCCTGTACTCCATCGAGTTCGGGATGCGTTCTCGCCGGGGCGTAAGGCTGTTTCCGCTTATGAGCGTTCGCCTTGATGCGTTTGTCGAATGGTGTTCCTGCTACGGTACGGGCATTATACGTCCCACGTCTCTTTCTCACGATTGGTCGCGTACCTTCACTCTCAACAGCCTGTTCCTCTACAGCTTCTTCGTCTGCACTTTCGTCCGCAGAAGCTGCGTTGTCTACGTCCATCTCAGACAGGTTGGGACGCCTTCGAAGTATTTTTGATGGTCGTGCCGCATCCGCCTTCCGCTTTTCTTCCCATCGCGATGAGGATGTTCCCAGGACTCCATCGGACACCCGTCCTTCTTCGTAATTGTGCTCTGAGGCCACAGTCTTGCGTACCCGCTTTACAGCCTGACCATTTGGCGCTCTCTTCCTTTTGAGCACAGGTGTCCGTCTCGGTGGCGGCTCGGATCCGGAAATAGGTCTGATCGACGCTACCAGAGCAGCAGCCATGGATGCCGGGTCAGGTGCCGGAGTCGCAGCAGGAGTAGATCTCCGTGATGGACCCGCTGCTAGGGAGGGCGGAAGGCTGCCGCGCCCGGTGGAAGGCGGGGATGATGGTCGGAGAGTAGGAGGTAGACCATGGGTACTGCTGGCGGTCGATGTGGATGTTCTGGGTGGTAGTCTTCCGGGTGACCGGCCAGTAGAGGTGTGATTCTCAGCTGCGGCAATGAGGGCTGGTCGACCTGTGCGAAGGACACTAGCTCGCGAGACATCTCTTCGGGATGTTGGAGGGATGCTGCTCTGGAGGGTCGGCACGAAATTCACTCGAGGTGATACTGGCGCAGGGGGAATCGTTTCGGGGACTGGGGTGGGAGCCTTTGAATGTCCCAAGGCAGCAGGATAGGAGCCATTGACAGCGGGGTCATTGACAGGTGTAGACGAGGCAAGTTGCGGAAACAATCCTACGAGGGGAGCGGAAGGAGCGGCTTCTGGCTGAGAGGCGATAGTCGGAGGTGGGATTATAGATGGAGGTGGGATTGAGGATTGTCGAGCTGGTCTTGGCGGCTCTGAGGGAAGGGAAGAGGGCAGTGCATGAATGGTTGGAGGATTAGGTTTTGTCGGAGCACGCCTCACTGGCTTGAAGGTATTGGTCCGACTCGCTGTCACACTCGTCAACACGGACCGGTAGGGTTCTAGGGGTATATGACGAAGACTCACGCAGACGTAAAGACATCCTGGCGAAGCAGGTCGGAGCCCCTTGTTAAGCTTGAAGCTTGTAAAAGTCACAACGCAGACCACCACCTCGCCACCAGGGCTCTGAGGAGAGGCAAAGAGGTCTTCCAGGCTACGCAGTCTTCACAACATTTGGGGTCCAAAATTCAAAGATCCGAGCGAAAGGAAGGGCAAATAGTCAGACCCGTGTGAGTGGCAACTTTTCTTCAGTACAGTATGTTTCGCGTATGAAAGCGAGATTCAGAGCGCCTAATACAAGTCCGCCTATTTCCCTTCCAGTGTCACGTATCGTTCAACCCCCTGTGCTTCACCACCATCTCCTCTGCGTCTCAACAAAATGCTCCGACCCACCCTCCTTCGCTCAGCCGTCCCGCGTCTCCTTCCTCGCCTCACAACATTCCTCGTCCCCCGCTTCGCCACGACCCACGCCCCGACCACCTCATCAGGCCCGGTCTCTGGTGAGATCTCGACACCACTAGCTCCTGGCGAGGAGGTCGACCCGCAACGTGAGTGACCTCCCATCTCTCGCTTCCCGTATCATATGATCCTGACGGCGCATGGCCCTTGGTGTAGTCAATGGCTATCCTCAACTCCCGTATGTCTCCATTCAGCGACGATCCCCTTTAGGATGGTGGAATGTGCAGGACCGAAAGAACTTTGGCGAGGTGGTGAGCTGCTCGGACTGATTTTCTTCCCCTCTCCGATCCCCTGGAGAGGTATATGAGCTGATGAGCTCGCCAGATGCACGAGGAGGCAGACGCGCTCGGTATGTGGGGTCCTGACGACTACAAGCTCTCGCCTTGGAATGCCCTTGGTCAAGTATGTCATACACCTTCTCACCTCGTCTCGCTTCGACGTGCTGACACGGGTCACAGTTGTCGCTTGTACTCGGCGTCATGGGTGGATTCGCTTACTTCATCTATCTATTTGCGCCGGAGAACCCGGCGACGTCGAGAAGTTATCCGTTCAATGGGTTGGAGGCGGAGATGGGAGGACGGAATGTAGCCAAGCCGGAGGAGGAGAATGTCGGCGACGAGTAGAGGTGTGGAGTGTACAACAAGACAAACGACGCAGCATGACCTGCCATCCTATTCTGAGCGACAACGGGCCAGATGGCCGCAATGCGGTACATGCTGATTGATGGTGCTACGAAGTGCAGAGATGTCTTGGCTACAATGCAAATGCTTACTCCACGACAACCTCTCCCGACTGTGTGCGAGATGGCGCCCGCCCCCGACCTCTACCTCGACCACGGCCCACCGAGGCAGTCCGCTTCCTGCGCCCTCGCTGATTGACATCCTCTCCCGCTCCTACACTCGAGCCCACCCACTCCGTCCCCATCTCCGAGATAGTAGCACTCGAAGCCGCCCTTTTCAGCTTCGCCCTACTCTCAGACTTCCTCCTTTTCGGTACACTCTCACTATCCTCCTCGGTATCGCCCCCTTCCTCTTCCAGAGTTTTGCTCTTCCTCCTCTTTCCCGTTCCCCTGCCCTTCGGATCCTCCTCATCCAGGTCAACCATCATCGTACCCCAACCTTCGGGCTGTTGACCTGTGACGCGTGCTTCCGCCTCGCGGTACTGCTTGATCACTCCCATGAGACGCTTGCTGACATTTGCGGTCGTTCGGCGGCGAGGTGCATAATTGCCTTGCCCAATGCTCAGATCGAAGAAGGGGTCCAAAGTCGCTTGCTTGTTTACAGCGCCGACCTGAGGAGGATCAGTCAGACCGGAAAAGGGTGAAACTCAACTCACCTTACCACGCCGAGCAATACGCTGCACGATGGGGGTGAGCTCGTCATCGACTTTGGAAATCGACCACGAAAGCTCTTCGTGCAGGTAGCTTGATTCAAGTCCTCAGTACCTCGATTGATTGTTCGGAGTCCAACATACCTTCGAAGCGCCGACAGCTTAGGAAAGCCCCAGTGAAAGGGCTCCTCCGACTCATCAGTCGTAGGATACTTGTACGCCTCCCTCTGCGACGAGCATAAGCTTCCTCGATTAATAAAACAGAAGTGAGACCTACGACGAGGTGATTTGGCCAATCGGCTTGGATGAAGATGAGCGAGCTATAGCGTTTCTTCTGTATGCTATATCAGTTCAAGCCGTAGAGACGGCGAACGAAGCCTTACGAAGGTCTTCTTCCACTTGATCTCGGAGTCCACCTCTGTATCTTGTCCCCGCTGGACTTTCGTCCACCATGTCTTGAAATCGGCTATCCCAGTTGGCCCTGGAAAGTTCGCGAGCAGTTCCAATGCAACGACGGGTCCGACACCTGGCAGGCCGATGGTGTAGTCACTTCCCAGGAGATACGCCAGCGAGATGAGCCTTTCTCGGGTCAAGCTGAGCTCTCGGTCGATGTCGGTCAGCAGAAAACATTCGGCGTATTTCGCATCGTTGAAGATGTTCTTGAAGCACTGCTTGCCGCCAAAGAGGAATACATCGGAGTCGTCGGTAATGATCCCGTCCACGAGATTCAGCTCGGCCAGTTTGGCGCACTGAGCTTCGGCTTCCATTGGTGCAGTGATGTATGGGATTCCGAAATGCCGGAGAAGCGTCTGAACTTTAGCTTGGTTCCGGAGCGGTATAGCTCACCTGAATCTGCGCAATCATGGCTTGTGTGATCTCATCGGAGTCCCGCATCGCCACCTTATTCTGCGAGTTTAAAACACGGATCTCGTCGTCGATCTCCGTCCGGACTTCGTTGAGATCACGATTCTTGATCTGCGCCATGAAACGGGCATAGTCATCCTCCTCCGCCACCATGTCCTCACGCGCCATGTCGGCCTCCTCATCCTCGACTTCGGAGGGTATAGCCTCGCCTGATTGCTCGGTTTGCAATGGAGGACGAGACAACGCAGCTGAAGAAGGTGATCTCGACCATGCGATCGAACAAGAGTCTTCCTCGTCCTCCGTCGCCTCACTCCGTTGGTCAGCCATATCGAGATCGGATCCCTCGGTGACAGATTGCTCGGTAGACGTCGATCGAGAGGAGATATTTCTATCGCTGACACCGTTTGATCTCGTACTTGTACGATGTTCGCTCTTCTCAGGGCGAATGGGAGGCGGCAAGGGCTGACGGAACTCGGAAGACCACAAGGGAATGGCACCGGGAAGCTCGGGTTCTTCGCTTCCCGATGGGGAAGCAGGTAACGCCTGCGGCGATGACGGAGTCGTCGAATCAGGATGAATCTTCCCGTTGGGTTTAGCAGACGTATAGCGGGCAGGTGACGGAATGCCAATCGCTTGTGCTGACGGACTAGGCTGAACTTCTTGAGCGGTCAATCCGACTGATGGGCGGACTGCAGATGGGAGTGGTGGTCTCGTCGTCATCCCGGGGGTATCTTGCCCGTCATCTGGAACGCCAGGTCTCGCTCTGGCGGGTGATGGGACAGGCTTCGACCTCGAGCTGCCTATCACCTCCGTGGCGCTGGGCTGCCTTGTTGGCGCTTGTGCCTGTCTCGTTGGCGGCGGTGGTGATTGAGAAGGTACAGCCTTCGGTATGAGGGACGGCTGTTTCGCGCCGGTTGAAGCATCCGATCCTTTCCGAGGCGAATCCTTCACCTCCTGCAATGCTGAGTCGACGTTTCTCAGCGCTTTCGGAGACGTGACTTGCTTCGCGGACCGTGTGATAGCATTCTTCGCTATCGGAAGCGATGCGATCTCGTCGAAGTCGTCTTCATCATCGTCAACCGCGATGACATCCAGCGGTGTGTGATCTCCAGAGAGAGGCTGCGGTGTGCTCCTGCTGGACGGAACAAGGGAGACTTCTTCGAGCGTGTCATCAGACTCCTCGCCATTCCGAATCGGGGGAGCTTCTGATTTAGCTCGTAGTGACGTTTCAGCTTCCCTTCGGCTCTGCGCCAAAGCTCGGGCTAGGTCTTCGTCTGCCTGGTCCTCGTCCGAGCCCAATTCCTCCTGCTGTAGAGCCAACGCCAAAGCCTCGTCATTGGCGGAAGGCACGATCGCCTCTTCGTCCTCGAACAATGGCGCCGCGCCAGGTGGTCGTCGATTGCCGAAAGGCTTCACGGCTAGGTCAAGTGATGGTTTGGGAGGCTTCTTCGTGGTGTAGCGTGCAGCCAAAGCCTCGAGCATCTCTCGACGACGGTGTTCGCGCAAATCTGGGTCGATAGACTGCTGCACGGGACTGCTGCTAGTTAGTCTTGAAATCAAATAATGGGTCAGGCACATACGCTGGTACTTCCTCGACGTCCGACTCCTCCTCGCTCTCCTCACTCTCCTCACTCTCCTCACTCTCGGACTTGTGCTGCTTCTCGTCCGGATCCACCTTGATAGGGTTCGCCTTGGTCCCCTCTCGGATCCCTAATGCCCATCCACCACCTTCATTCTCCCCTCTTTTCACCAGTACATATTCTCTGTTCCTCTCCGCCGCTATCCGTACAGGAATCGTCAAATGTGCCTTTCCGACCATATCGGTCACCGTTAACAGCTGCTGTGTCAAGGCATTCCGCTGACTGAGATGCTTGATCTGCGCCATCGAAAAGTCCAGGGCACTCGCCGCAGCTCGCAGCATGTCGACCAGTCTACGATGCGATTGTTGGCGAGACCGGATCCGGAGGTCACCGATGATCTCATATTGCACTTCGGTTGGGAGCGCTCGGAACTCGGCAGAGTCGACGTCGATGTCTTCGGGGTGCATCTCGTCTATGAATTGCTTGAGTTCCTCCTCGGTCGCGAGGCGGGCATCGGGCTTATCTTCCGTAGAGACGCTGGGAATTGTCGCCTCGGGGAGCCGATATGGGTCATGCTTCTTGAATTTGCGCCTCCGGAGCTCCGCTGCATCTGGCTCATCGTCCGCAGGAGCTGGTGCTGGTCGAAAAGCCGCCGTGTTGCTGTCTGTTCGCGGTCGTGAAGGTCCAGGTCGGCCTTCAAGATCCTCGAGATAGATCGCATTCTCTGCTACTTGCTCCCCAGCATCATCGTCGTATCGTGTAGCCGCCTCCACGGCGTCCCTAGCCGCTTCCCTAGCCGTTTGCTCATCACGGGCGCTGTTTTGGTCAGCCAGTACTCGAGTCACACGATACATCGCTCCTCACCTCTGCGCCACCTTCACCGCTTCTCTCCGCATCTGTGCTGCGAAGAGCCGCTCCGCCATCCTCGCATGATTCGCTGCAGCTCCAGCTTTCCGCCTCTTTCGCTCACCCTGGCGCAAACGTGAGCTCAATGGCGTGTATCCAATACTAAGCCTGTCATACGATGGTGGCCCTCTTCAACACCGGTGCACCGCCATCAAACACGAAGACCGGCTTGATACCATGGAACAGCAGCTTATTGATCCGTCTCAAGAACCCTACACCTCTGTCAGCATGCTCACTGGGAAGCAACAGCTGCGACACACCCAGAACATGTGCGTTCACCAGCACTCTTCCATCCTTGTCCCTCATCGTAGCTTGGAACTACCCGATGTCAGTGATGGACGTAAAACAAAGGTGGACACACTTGGTAGAGCCAGATGGAGCTATCGATCGCGAGTCGCTTGCCCTCCATGCTCTCAATCCTACAATACAGTGTAAGTGTCTCGACAATATTCTGAACGAGATTGACTGACTGTACTGGTCGAGCGACCGGATTGAGCAGGGACCAGAGGCCTTTGACACCCATCTTGAGTCGACTCGCTCAGGAATTGCAGACAGCATGGAGACGATCGCTGAGCGTCTCGTAGCTTGAATCCCTTTCTTGCAAAGCCGAAGTGCACTTTGCTCGAGCACATCGAAGATTCACGATTTTCCACATGGACTTCGGGCGTTAACTAGGACTCTGTATAATAATGCTTCCGTCGTTACAAGTTGGGACCGGCTCCGGTGGATTTGACCGTCATACCCCTTCCCAAAACTTGCATCTCTCGCTTTGCAACCCATGTCTGCGTTCGCGAGGCGATCTATCCGAATGGTGTCGTCCTCAGCACCACCTTCTCAGTCCGCGAGTGTCCGTCTGGTAGCCATTTCGAGACACCTCAATACATCGACAGCAATGTCCGCATCACCCACTAGTCCAGGTAGTGGTGGTCCAAGATTCAAGGACACAGCTGGACAGATGGAAGTGAGCTCCTTGTACTGTCCTCCTCCGTGCGCGGCGTTGAACGCTTTTGGACCAGGCCGACATTGCATACGAGACGGACAACTATGCTCGGATATACAAGCTCACCCGGATGAAAGCCTACAACGCCTTGAATCAAGACATGATCACCTCGTTGAGCTCAAAGCTAAGAGTGCGTCGAGCTACTCAGTCTCTTGAGCCGATAGCATGGCTCGATAGTGACTTTTGGAGCTTGACTAACGCTATCTGCCAGACCTGGCGAGAATCGGACAAATGCAAGGTGATCATCGGGATGGGCAGCGAGAAAGCCTTTTGTGCAGGTGGGGACGTGAAGCGTACGTATCTCTTGATGACCGAGAAAGAGCAAAGCTGAATGGTATTTTCCGCCCCTCTCTTTCGTCTGACGTGTCAACAGAAATGGTTATCGCCCTGAAAGAAGGACGTCAAACAGCATTACCATTCTTCAAACAGGAGTTCGAGCTCAACTGGCTCATGGCTCGTCTCGGCAAGCCTTATGTCGCGATCATGGACGGTATCACCAGTGAGTGGTACCAATATCGCCCTTGTTGGCTGTTACTTACGCCGAGACAGTGGGTGGTGGTGCGGGTATCGCTCTTCCAGCACAAATCCGCATCGCTACTCCTCGCTCCCACTTCGCCATGCCGGAGACCAAGATTGGATATTCACCTGATGTTGGGGTCACCTACTACCTCGCTCAGCTGGACGGCGCAGTCGGTGCTTGGCTCGCCGTGACTGGGCAGGACATCTTCGGCCGAGCGGTCTAGTGTGTTGGCAGACCTTTGGATGAAGCGTGATTTCTGACGGATCCTCGCAGCGAGCTCGGCTTGGCAACGCATTACGTCACGCCCAATTCCTTCGACGACATGATGCTCCAAATCAAACAGCTTGATGACCCCAAATCTTCCCAAATCTCTTCCATCGTTGCTTCATACGCTCCTCCCCTTCCATCCGCTAACAGCCCGACATCGGCAAAAGCCACTCCCGACGGTCCATCACCCATTGTGGGAGAGGTTCGGGACTTTCTTGACAGCACATTCGGCTTGAAGAGCATCAAAGACATATATGAGGCATTGCTAAAGGCAGCGGAGGATGCAAGCTTGACAACGGAAGTGAAGAGTTGGGCAAACGAGCAGAAGGTAATGATGGATCTGCGGAGTCCTACCGGAATGGCGGTCGCGCTCGAGGGGTACAAGAAAGCCAGGAAGGCGCAACGATTAGACGTGACGCTACAAGATGGTTTGTCTCAAGCATCTTTTTGTGTCCAGCCAAGCTGAGTGGTATAAGACATGTCTATGGCGACCGGCTTCTTAGTGAAGTTTCCACCGTCGCACCGACATCCCCAAGAGCTGATGTGATCCAGGGTTTTGCGAATCCAGCAACGAAAGACTTTGTCATTGGTGTGACTCAGGTGCTGATCGACAAGAAGAAGGATCGAGCTTCCTGGTCGCCATCGACAATCGACGACTCGTCACTTACCCCTATAGCTATCGACTCCCGCTTCTTCGACTTAAAGTCCCGTCATCTGACCGACCGGCCCGAGCTTGACCTCAAGCCGGTATCGACATCCCGCGTGACAGCACCGTATGACTCTACATGGGGTCGGTTCCGCCGATATGGTCTACCGTCGGAAGCAGAAGTGGAAGCCGCCGTCAAAGGTTCTTCGCCTGGATCTGGGGCATTCAAGATCACGGAGGCAGAGTTGATTGAGCGGCTGGTGGAAGCGCGGGGCGATGCTGGTGGACCGAGGCATAAGGAGGTGGAGGAGGTGATCAGGCGGTCTGTGAGACGATTATGCGATGTCAAGGAGGGATATCTGGATTGGAAGAGATGATAACGAAATGCATGCATGAGGTAGATCAGAACGTTGCCTCGTATAGGTATTCGTCGAGGGTGATGCTGAGGTCTGTTGCCAGGCTTTTCGCCATCTCGTAGTCAATCTCGCACCGGAGCATGACATTGTCCAGCCGATCCGGCGGTGAGACCCGTCTCAGCAGGCCCTGGCCTTCCAGCTCGGGTATCTTTTATTGCACCACGTCAGTCATAGCCTAACAAGACACCCTCTGCCACGTACCAGCGACCATAGCTTCACCGACATAGTCAGATGATCCACCTCATCCTCCCACCTCTCATCTCTTTCCGTATCCCTCGCCCGCCGCCTCTCTGCTTTGGCCTGTGACTGGGCCGTGGAAGGAAACCAGCCGTCCTCCTTCTCGGATCCTGAGCTCGCATCGCCCAAAGCAGCTTGGAGATCTTCGGGGCGCTCGGCGTGCTCTGCGTAGATTGAGGCGAAGAGCGCGAGGAGTCGATCGAACGGGAACGGTTTCGGTCCGAGGAGGCGTTGCGGGACCTGCGTACCAAGGTGAGTACTTGGCGATACTAGGTGTGGTGGGAAGCGAGCTCACCTTTCCGATCCTCGTTCGACCGTATCCAGCTCGTCTCATCCCACCCCCTCGTCTCCTTTTCCCATCCGGTCCCGTCCCCCTCCCAAACAGTCTCAAATCGCTCTTCGCCGGATTATAGCTAGCACAGTATCCCGCGACCAACAAATACCTCGCACACGTTGACAGGTCCAATCCCGGCGGCTTGGGTACTGTCCTTGCGCGCAACATCGCTGCCGTATAGTCTGATCTCCCGGTCAGGCGGGGTAAGACGTTCTCCAACGCCGCTGCTAGGGGTAGGGAGATCTGATGCTTGAGGTCGGTGAGAAGCTTGACGGTGATGCTTAGTGGTGGAGGTGGGTTTGAAGGGTCGGGGTAAGAGCGGGAGAGGAGGTTTTGTTCAAGATGAGGGGGGAGGGAGGAGGTATAGATTGGCCAGAGGCATTCGGATAGGTAATCCAGCTCGGCGGGGAGGGAGGTGGGGATGAGTGAAGATACGGTCGCCACGAGGAGGTCGAGGAAGCGGTAATAGAGGGGATGGTCGGAGCCAGGACGGAGTGAGCGAAGGGCATCTAAGGCAGGATCAGAAATCAGAGTATTTCTGAGTATGGTCATGATGACCTACCGTCCCGACTTAGCGGCGGTAGGTAGACATGAACAGGCTCGAGAGCATCACCTCGAGCTGGTCGAACCTGGTCCCAAGGCGCGGCAGAAGCCAGTACCACAGTAGCAGGTACCCCAGTCTATGCTGCTGTCTCAGCAACAACTCCCTCGCTACGAAGAGGACGCACGAGCTCAGCTAGTCGAGTGATGACGGCCCAACTCCTTCCCAGTACCGTCCGTAACCTTTCAGCCTTGGTGATGATCAATATCACCCTCCTCTCCTTCCCACCCTCCGTCTCGTCCGTCTCGTCCGCCTCTCCCTTCCCCTTGCTCCTACTTTTCGTCCAAATCTCTCTCAGCCGACGAGAGAATCCATCCCATGTGCTCACTTCGCCCTCGCCATCCGGGTCGAGCCGATTCAATGCTCCAGAGAGCAAGAGCCGAGGAGTGTGGTGCTCGATGGCGTCAAGGTGAGCGACCATACATCGTGTAGGAAGTTCTGGGACCGCCGAGGATGAGGGGTGATGTGGGTGGTGCAGGTAGATGAAAGGTGGAGCGCTCGAAGAGGAGAAAAGGGTGTCGTTGGTGTCCATCCGTCCCGCTCCGGCACAAGGAGCAGAGCAGCTCTTGGTCCCCTACCGCTAGTCTCCCAGCGAGTCACAAAGACGAGCCAGAGAAAAAGTCCAGCGAAACTTTGAACACACAGCTGTGCCTGAACGCGCTGATCCAAATCTCTTTCCTCTTCTTGCGACTTCGATCCACCCTAAATCATCGCACGCTCAGCCAATCAGTCAAGTGCGATCTCCGTCCTCATCGCCAAGCGAAGGCTTCTCGTGACGCGGACTTTCCCTCAACAATGGTTTACTATCCACATCCACCGCCACCTGGAATACGACGAGTCATCTGGTTCTGGTGGTGAGTCCCCTCGTCTCGATCAGACGAAGCCTGTTGTAGGTTCTTAAATCGCTACACATCACGGCTACCTCTGTCCCGAGTTGATTTCATGATCGTAGGATCCGATTCGAGTCGACCTTCGGACTCGCAATGATGGAAACCTGGGAAAAAGCCCTGATCTGTCCGTCACCCCTACCTCCTCCTTGTTCTTACTGATCGAGTCAGATGGCACATGCCTATTCATAACCCTCTTCTTCTGGCTCTCCGTCTTCACTTACTACCCCGGCCACCTCGCTTACCTCTCTCGCCGCTTCTCATATTACGTGTTCGAGGATGAGAGTGTGGATGTAGGGTTGATGGTGAGGGAATGGATAGCGGGGCGGATACGAAGAGGCCGGGACGGGATCAGGATGATTGGAGGGTCGGGAGGGAAGGCAGAGCTGTGAGGTGGCAGGGGCGTGATTCGGTTCTTTTTATACAATATAATCACATGTCACAGCTATTTACACTCGATTCTCATCTGCATCGACCGGCAAGCGGAAAGGCCAAAAACGTCGGAGCAAGCAATAAATCCACAAACGGAAGTCGAGTCATCACGTTAAAGCTTGGACGATCCCACAGCCCCGTCGACCGGGGAACCGCTTGCGCCGACACGAGACTGATCGTGTAGCCCCGGGACAGTCTCGTTCGTGCTGCCGATAGGCCCATCGATGTGAGCGTCGATCCACTGACTGATCATATTGGCCAGCTGAGTAGGGACGGGCTCGAACTCATTGTGCACCTCGTGATACATACCCTGATCGGTCAGTCAGCTCGGTTACCTCCTACCAGATCTCGCCAGAATGTCGTCCACGAAACGGAGTCAGATCAGTTGGAGCTCACCTCGATGATCTCGACCTTCTTGTCTTTCGCCTTGACATTCTTCCCGAAGCTGATCGTCGCTTTGGGATCCGTGATCTTGTCGTCCCCACCGTGATACAGGAGGATAGGGAGGTCCTCGGGCCAAGCGTTCCAGCCGGAGGGCGAATCGAGTTCCATGCCGCCGTTGAGCATATCTGAAACGCCTCGAACTGAACCGACAGCCTCGCAGAAAGGGTCCTTTTTGGCCCTCTCATTCATAGCCGTGTCGTGCGAGAGTACCTACGAGTACATAAGAAGCTGTGAGGCGAGGAGTGAATGCTCGTACGTCAGCAACCACCGGTGCAGGGATGACCATATTGGCGAGGCCGAGATTGGCGGCAAGGCTTCCGACCTTCAGCTAAGGCGGTGATCGGTGATGCGAGGGACACCACAAAATGGCAGACCGGCTCACCAGGAGAGTTGGAGGTTTGTTGGTAATACGGAAGAGTGGTCCGCCAACGATTATGCCTGACAGCAATCCGAGCGTTTCTCGAGAAGGAGGTGCTTGAGGTCTCGTAGCAAAGGCGACTACCTCTGCACCCCCCTGCGAAGTCAATATCAGCAACCTTACTATCAATCAAGCTGCGGCGATGGCTCTTGTACCTCGCATCCAAGGGAACGCTCACCATGCTGAACCCCTCCAAGAACACCTTCTTTCCCTTACTCTTCGCCAACTCGCTCTCCCTCCTCACAAACCACTCGATATCCGGCATGACCTTCGCCCAACCGCCACTCTTCCGCTTGCCATCTTTCTCAAGTTTGAACGTCTTCCCCTCTTTCCTCCAAGCGATCACATCAGGCGCGGAGGCGGTCAGCGGGGCTTGGGAGGTACGTCCGAAGCCACGTTGGTCAAAGGCTGTGATGTGGAGGGATGATGGCGGCGCGGCGAGGCGATTGAAGAAGTTATGGTATCGGGTGATGTGTTCGGAGAAGCCTGATTGCATGTGAGTCATCCTCGTCAGGCTCATGAGAGGGGGAAACAAGTACCATGGACGAAGAGGACATACGCCTTTGGCTCGTCGTTCTTCGGTGACCACTAGATCGCTCAGTCAGAAGAGAAAGTGTATATCCTTTCGACACCCACTCTGGTCGTGAAGAACGGCGTGTCCTCTGGTCCGATCACCCATTCGTCCACGGTCGAGACTTCGGGGTGCGGGACTGGCTCAGTCATCTTTGCGTATTACAGCGTTGAGCGAGATTCTGCGGGGTGAAATGGGATGAAGGATCAAAGAGAGGAGTGGGTATTCCGGTAATTTGGGTTATCAACCTGCTAGCTTCCCAATTCCTTTTCCTGGTTTGATTTTTTACAAAAAGAGTTGGTGCCCATCCAGCTCTCCCTGCGCTCCTACAACCGTCCAATCCTCTTGAAGCCCAAATGCCAATCCAGCCAGACTGATCCGTTGCCGGCCTGTCCACCGTCGATTAGATCGACGTATACTGGCCTGATCACCGAGCGATTAAACCATAGACGCGAAACCGTGAGGCTTTGGTGGGGCTCGAACACTCGTGCTAGAGGAGACTGGGTTGTACAGTGGGAGCGCTGGGGAGAGGAGTTCCGTTGATTGAAATAGACACCTTCCCAAACCCGTCACAGGATGGCAAAATGCTTTACTGTCTCAACTATACCACAGTGTACATTTTCTGCTCACCGCTATTGATCAGCATGTAGACTCGATGAAATAACTCCATGCTGGTCATCCATCGAGACTTCTTCAGCGCGTGACTGAAGTGACCAACGCTTGAAGCCGATGCACATGCGACACTATAGACCGCGATCAGCGCCGAAGCTTTCAAAATGCAGCCTCATCCGACTTCAAAGTATCGAGACGTCCATGGCATATCTTCGATTCTTGCGATATTGGCTATCTCACCTCCAGCTAACGCCATTCCGTCGCACCGTCTCCCCAGGCATCACTCGTCACGCGAAGAAGCTACCACTCTTCTTGAGGTTCTTGACCTGTATCATGCCAGCCTATCCCAACCTCGCTGGGCGGAACACAGGCTCACCAGGGCGAACCAATGAAGCCTTACGCCCGGAGATCCCCTATGCGTGAGCGTTCCGTCATTCCTGATCTCCTGCCAGCGCGGCCCTCGATCAGCTCGATAAAAGTTGCGCATCTTTCGCCGCCGTCCAGTTCTGAAAGTCTCCTCAACGGGTTCATTCACGAGAAGATCGAAGCGGAGACGAGGGGACTGATCCTGCTTATGCTGCTTCTTAGCCTTCTTTCCTGAAGTGCCTGAGGCTGGCGGCGTTGGCGGGGTACTCCCGCGCTCGCGCTTGGCCTTGGGCATGATGACGGTCTGACAGGTGTGATGAGAAAGCAAAGGTGTAGGACTGGCACTGATGCGGTTGTTTCGACTGAGGATGGCGGATGAGACGTGGAGCTGAGACCGAATGCGCTCATCGACGGCAAGGGCATGTGACCTGGGGTCTCCCTTGATGAAAGATGGAGCCTATCCTCCATGGCGTGATAACCCTCGATCTGATCCCGGCATTGATCTTCGATGATCTGCTGACCCTCAAAGGACCCTCTGGGTCAGCTCATCTCATCATCATTATTCATACCTCCATTCACCCATCGCCCCATCCTCCCAAGATTTGCCGTCTTTCTTCAGCACAACATCGCAGTGGCATTTCCAATATGAGCAGTCCCGACCCTACCACCATCGAAGGCAATGCACCGTCGCAAGCTCGTCACACCGTACGTTCGCTTGTTTGTTGGCCTCGATCGCAACATGCATCCTGGCTGACGATACCCAGGAAATCGTTGTCCGCAAGATCATTGCCGATATCCTGCATTCCCGACCGACCTTCTACACCGTCTCAGGACTCCAAGGCGAAGTCGACGGCCATGGCGATAATCGCATCAGCAAGAAAGTCATCGAGATCTGCAAGCGGATCGCCTGAACCGAAGGATATGATGCCGGGATCGTGCAGGAGGTGATTGAGAAGGGGAGAACGAGGAAGGACGGAGCGAAGAAGGGAGGAGAAGGGAGGCGAGAATGGAGGTGCCCACTTGGGGATGATTGAGCGCATGACATTGCACTCCGATATAACGGCATTTTCTAAGCAACTATCACCCGATCCCGCTCAGTCATCCTCCTCTTTAATGAGCTTGAAAAAGTCTCGTCCATTACCTCCTCCTCATGTCCGACCTCCTTACTGAGCTATATCCTTCTTTCGGGCCAGACCCTCCCCTCGTGCGAACCCTGTTCCTCGTCCACGACAACCTCCCCGTTCATGATCTCCTCCTCGTACTCCGGATCGAGCCCAACTTCCCTCTTTGTGGGCTTAACATTCTCATCGTCTAGCCCGACCTCGTCCTTGTCGAGCCCCTGTTCCTCATCGAGCTCCACTTCCTCCTCCTCAAACTCAACATCCTCCTTGTGCTCGGCCCCGTCCTCGTCGAGCTCAACCTCCTCCTCCTCGATCTTGATCCCCTCATTCATGATCTCCTCCTCGTGCTCAATCGCCTCCTTCGCCATCTTTCTCCTCTTCGTGCTCCCCTTCATCTCCTCATCCTCCTCGCGCGACTTTCTCCGTCTCACTCCCTTGCATATCTCCTCGATAATGAGATGTCTGCTCCCGTCCTCTCCTTCCACCAGCTTCTTCAGCAGGAACAACATCTTCTTGTTGATTCGAGTCCCTTCGTCGTATGATACCTCTTTAAGCTCGGGGATGTTGTGGAAGGTTTTGCGGGAGGCGAGGACTGTACGGATGATACCACGAAGGTGAGCGAGCTGAAGTCATGTGAGTCTGAGGAAAGAGGTACATGGGAAATCATGGACCGTGCGCTCGTTGGTCCAATGAATACGCTTGCAGTAAGGCATGATGGAAAGCTCGGAAACGGGACGTCGTCCGTCAGAGATTTGGCGGCTCTGAGCGGGTCTCGACGAAATTTGATATTCAATGGCAACAGGCCTGAGCTCACAATGCGAATGACTGCTCGACACCGACGAGGAGCACGCTCTCTCGTGTTTTCGTTTGATCACGATGCGAAGTGGAAGCTCGTCAAGATTGAATTTGATGAAATGTGTGCAACAGACGCTAATCAGGGCCAATGCCTTGCGGCTGGGTCCGTGCGTTAATCCCCGTGATTCTGATTGAATTGCGGGATAGGTACCATCGAAGCGATTCTGATCGTGGGACCAGGGTCAGAATTGCTACGATAAACTTGACGGCTCAACAAGGATTTAGGAGCTGCGATAGGCGGAAATCGGCGCCATTCATCAGCTTTACAACTCCGCGTACCTTCAATACGAGGCATACACGTCTTGAGAAGTCTGTCGGTGAGCCCGACCAGCATGTTGCAGATGGCTAGCCGACTTGTATCCAGGTTTCACCATGCCCGCCCAGAAATCGTCAGCCAGCGCGAATGGTCCCACGACTCCCGGCTACCACGTCTGCAATGATCGCCACACAGTAAGTACCATCAGATCGAAATCTACTTTGCCATTGACTCCACACGAACAGGAAATCCTGATGTCCAGTCTCATCGCTCTCGTGCAGAGTCATCGCTCCGAGCTGCACAAGCTCGACAGCCTCTAGGGTGAGGTAGACAGCCACGGTCGCGATCGTATCCGCCCGAAGATCGACCTCGCTCTCAAAGGTTTGGCCAAGGAGCATTCAGTCGATCCGTCGGTCATCAAGAGCGGTGCTTCACGGAAAAAAAGGAAGAGCGAGGATGGGAACGGGAAGGGGAAGAAGAAGGCGGCGAAGGTCGAGGCCGAGGAGGGGGGTGATTACTAGTAGTGCGATCCTTGGCGCTCGCTGCTTTCGATGCCATTCATAAACCATCTTACAGTCAGAACCTATCGGAAGAAGAACCCCGCACGACTTAGTAATCCTCCTGCTCCGCCTTGGCCTGCTCCGACGGCTCCTCCTTGACCTTACACCTCTTCGTTTTCTGCCCTTTCTCACCGGTCCCTCCTCCGCTGCCCCTTCTTGTCATCCTCTGCACCTCTTCATCGACGATCCCTTCCACCTTGCAAGCAGCGCAGAGCTTCTTCATGACCTGCTGCATCTTTTGGTTGATCCTGTTCCCGAAGTTCTCGTTGACTCCGTTGAGCGAAGGCGAGGCGTAAATCTTCGATCGGGAGGCGAGGAGCTCGGTGATCATTGCGCGGAGTGAGGCAGTCTGAACATGCATCAGGCGAGAGGACAATGATGAACAGCTTGACACGGATGGTGTGCTCCTCGGTCCAGGCTTCTTTGGCTGACGTGGCGTTCGGTTTCGTATTTCGCGGAGTGAGTCTGATGATGAACTTCCGTCAGCCAAGCCCAGAAGGCGGAAAGTCATGCTCACCACAAATCGGTATCGACTGATTGACAAGGCTGAAAGCGACGGTTGACGCGCATAAACTGGTTGACTTGGTGATGAGAAGCCAAAGACGGATACCTGTATCCAGTCGCTCCCCCACTGACTCCTCGCTTTCAGCCAGACGATTTGCTCCCGGCTTCACGCCAATCCGTCCTTGCGTGATGACCGCCCGGTCTCTCCTTCCCGCCACCCCGGTTCCTCGCCATCAAGACAGTCATCAATCCATTCCCCGAGCAAGTCAGCAGACATCCTCGGAACCAAATGCCGAGGTGCGGGAGCAGAGGAGATAAGGGCTGATGGGATGGTACGCAGCTGTGATTGGTTGTCAAGTGATGTGGTGTCACTGGATCAGGTGAAGATTCGAGGGTGTCATTTGGCTCGCCAGCACGAGCCCATGATCGTAAAGCATGGGATCGGGATCAAATCGGTCGAATAGAAGATACAGGACGCGGGTTAAGAGGTCTTGACGACATATACATATCTGCCTGCTCTACCCATAGCGTCGTCAGCTGTCCTTCCAGTCACACCACACCAATCGCTCACAACAAGATGCCGGCCAAACGAGAACTATCCACTCCGCCAGGCACTCCGCCAGCTACCTCATCCGCGGAGCCCAGTCCATCGAAGAAGGCTCGTAATTCGCGCAGCACGGTATGTCCATCCGGTTATTGACCGGGGGCAGTATCTCCGCTGATATCCTACGAGCAGCCCAAGAAGCCCTGGTCTGCCAAGGAAGAAGCCCGGTTCCTGGCCGGGATCGACGCCATTGTGAGGAAAAGCCAATGGATCGAAGTCAGAGATGACGTGGCGCTGTCAAAGCGGGGCGGGAATGGGATCCGCTCGCACTGGGAAGCTCTGGTAAGTAAGTACAGCTTTCAAACCTGTACGGAAGATTCGCTGAGGTCGAGTCAGTATAAGAAGCTACAGAAGTGAAGGGGTGATCGAGACGTGATGTACGGGTACGGGGTACATTCACCCGGAGTCACCTACAAGGCAATGAGATG
>JAABUH010000495.1_pt1 | contig 57716 bp, 48 predicted proteins | sample 5559121 | NCBI WGS metagenome assembly JAABUH01 (sample SAMN10711871, study PRJNA513364) | rock metagenome | isolation source: Antarctica rocks | place: Antarctica: Victoria Land, Battleship Promontory nord | collected 2015-12-28 | reverse complement strand
ATGCTTCTCAAGATTGTTTGACATAGACACATTTTTGTCATGTTCGCATTTCGACGTCAAATTCACTCGCTTCTGCGCAAAGATCAGACTACAATCAAGTGACATTTCATCTTGACAGACTCATTATCAGCAGAACTGCTGCGTCAAGAAGATAAAAATGTCACACAGTTATAAAACATGTTACAGAAACTATCTGTTTCTGAACGTGAGATCTTCTTCTTCGTTATCATCTTGCTCACAACGAAGATATGTATTGTCGAAAACGATGAGATTCTCTTCTTTTATATTTGAACTGTTCTAGAAGTTTTCATTCTTTACTCTCTCACAATCTCTGACTTCGCCTGAATGTGCGACAGTCGCGCGACATACATAGTACGACAGACGAAACTCATGTCAGAGCTTACATTTTCTTTCGTCGAAGTTCTCTTCTTTTCGAATTCTTGTTCAGACAAAGATTGTCTTCGATTAGTCGCGCTGTTTGAGATCATGTCACGTCGCGAACGCTGTCGTGTCAAGATCATCAGAAGTATTGTCGAATTGATCAATGCTGTGTCGTCAGATTCTTCGTTCATGATGTATGATCATGAAAGTCATCTTCATCAACTTAACGTCGTTGCTTTTCTGAAAGACATTAGATCAACGAGTCATTATTGAATTGAAATGACTTACTGTCTGACTACAGAACAGATCGTGAGCAATGTTTCTTCGAGATACACTGTCGAATGTGATTTATAGAGTTCTCAAAGACACTTTCAGATAATCTGTTGTACTTTTAATTCAATGTCACGTTTCTGTTGAAGTTGTCACTAAAATGTGTCTCTTTCTGTATCATCTCATTCTTTTGAGTCGATGATGTTCGACTCGCGTTGAACGACGTAGTAAATGAAAAGAACGATAACTTTGCGTAAAGTAAATGATGAGCTGTCGAATTTGATTCTTTATCATAGACAGAACTAATATAAAGATGTTAAGCTTGTATCTGTTCTATGTGCATATGATATAGTTACGCAAATGCGTTGCATATACAGTCTAGCATTTTGCTGACATTGTGAAAGACTGCGATCTAGTAACTGAGCAATTCGCTTTCTGATCTTTTATGATGAGTTGATATTCATTACACTGCTCAATCTTCAACTTCTGAGATATGCTCGAATGCTGAAGTCGTTCTAACAAGTCTGCAATATCGTCTTTCAGAATCTCAAGATGATCATCTAACTCAGAAACAGTTTTCTTCAAATTTGATCGCAGTTTCTGCAGAGCTTTGATGAAGAATTCACGTTTTCTAGATTTCATTTTCACGAATCTGTATCAACATCAATAGTGAGTCTTCGTAAAAGAAACTGATAAGTTCTTACTGTTCATTGTAGATCGCGCATTCTTCTTTGATATGCTGTCTCTCTGAGATGAGTAATAGAATGACAGCATCAAATGCATTATACAAATAGACTCATATCTGATCGTCACGTTATCATCTTCGATACTTGCAATACTGTAATTCTCGCTTCTTCGCTAGACTTGACTCTTTAAGCTCAGAATGAGCTTCTCTAATGAATTTTGCAAATGCTTTTGTCAATGCTTTTTTTTCTTTATCGTCGACTTCAATTTTGAATGTACTTTGCTCAGACGACGCACGTTTTCTTTCGATTTCAACATCTTGCAAAATCTTCATCGTAAAAATTCATTTGTCAATACATAAAAGAATCTTATTCTTGAACGATTTGATCTGAGCTCTCTCGATAAGTTGACAAATGATTTCAGTCGTTGAATCGATTTTCGAAGTTTCAAGCTTGATGTGACTTTGCTTTTGAGCGATTGCTTCATCTCAAGCTGTCGTTACTTTCTCACACTCAACTGTCTCGATCATTCGAAGCAATTCTTTCGCTCGTTTCAAGTGTTTTGACTCAGATCGTTCATACTTCGAGCTGATAGTGACGAGATGATCTCACTTCTCAAGTCAAGCATCTTGAGAATCTAAATGCGATGAAGACTCTCAGTTTAGTCTACGACTCTTCTTGAATTCTTCTTGATTTTGATCAGACTCACCATCTGAAATGTCTTCAGATACACGACGCTTTTTAATTCTAAGCTTCTTGTTTGATGACAGAATCATATTTACTATCTGTTGTTCACTTCTTTCTCGACGTTCTAAATCGACTAGACGCTCAAGATAATGATATCGAAGTCAAACATCGTCTATCTGCTTCTTTAATATGTCTCGATTTGAGACGAGGCAATCTGCATTGTACATCATGTATATCTCACAGTCAGAATCGTTTTCTTGCTGTCGAGATGACTGCAAACCTTCAGTGATCATAAAAGAAAAACATGAAAAAATGAAAAAATGAAAATTCTCACTTACTTCATTAACTGTGATAAAACCTCGATTTTGATTCTCTCATTCTTTCATGACGTGAATCAATCGCTCTTTGATGATCAACATCATCTCTGAGTTTGATATGTCTTCGACAAGAGAGTCATACTGTCGAATGATGATACGTTTAAGATTCACATCAAACAGCATTCAGTGACTTTGAAAGCAGCATGAAATGATGATGCAATCGTGATCGCGACTCAATGATCATCGCATCTTTAGATTCGATTGCTGATTGCTGCTCTTAAATGATGCATAGAAGCTTTGTAATATCAAAGTCGTTTTTGATCAATTGAATGAGAACAATAACGACATCAGATTGAAATTAGTGAGTCATTCTCTCTGTTGAAAATGAAAGAAGAAATAACTAATTTCATTCGAGTTGACGATCTTCGAGCGTTCATCGTTGTTGACAACAAAGGTTTTTTCGCAATATTGATATTCACAGCGTTGAATCTCTTGCTTCAGCTTGTTCTTGATTGAAATTTCAACATTCGTTCTGATCATCTCAACATCAGTTGTTGTGATGAAGCTTTCACAAGAAACAGCAATCACATCGAACAAGCTATCAGATGCTGATGATCGATCAACGATAATGATTTCTTGATCAGAGACGAAAGGTTTCTGAGATATTTCTGGCATAAGCACTCTTGACTTCAAGTGTGAGCGCAGTGTTAAAGACGATAGATCGTTCATTGATACTGCCTTGCGTGATCTTGTGATCACGTTTGAGCAATTTTGAAGTGAGACATTAGTGAGCTCATGATTAAACTGCAGCTGCTTGTGTTTCTTCTTTTCACGCTGCTGTTTCTGCCGAGCTTGCTCTTTGAGTTTTATCGTCACATGTTTTAGATTGTCAAGAAGCATGACATAGTTTTTCCTTGAATTCAACTTCGAGTATGCGAAGAGAAGCTTCACTATCTCGCTCAATGTTTATATACGAGTCAGCTTGAGAATGATTCAGACTGCATAGCGTATCAGAGATGAATCTTTCGACATCTGATTCATTTGTGTCGTCGTCGTCAAACGAAGATTGATCTCATGAAAAGAAGTATAGAAACACGTGATTGATAATGCGCGCGCGCATTATCAGTCACATGATATAGGTTTCATACTGTGCAACGAATTTCTTTGAATCTGATCATCAAATGATGAATCTTTGTCGACGAGTTCATAACTCTCTTGCCTGTCTCTGACTTTGTCTCTGTGAATGTATGAATTTTCTATATCAGATATTAAAGCATGTATTTTGAGAGTTGTAAGATTTTCGCGAAAGTTCAGTTCATCGTCGATAAGCTTGAGTTTTCATTAGAAGGAGAAGCTGAGCAGAAGACAATAAGTTCACGGCTCAGCCTTGACTTCGTCTCAATGCGCAGTCACTTGAAAAGAGAATGTGAAAGGAATGCTGATCGACGAAACAAAAGTCAATGAAATTATGCAAATGTCTATTAATAAAGTCGTCGCTTCTGATCATTCGAGCACAGCAAACTTCGCATTGAGTTGTAGTATAGTCTTTCAATTTAACTACGACTACTTACAGCTCAGACAAGATCACGCAGACAGATCTTCTAACACAATACAGTACATTCTGAACGATCATTATATCTCTATCTTTCAAAATCATCATTCGCTCTAACACTCTTTTTACGCTTGCTGCGAACGTGTCTCAGCCGCAAGAGAAGCAATAAAGAAGGGGCTATATGAAATTTGAACGTTGTAGATGTGGCTTTGACTTTATTTTTCGACCGCACAATCTGAGAGAGCGAACGATTCATGATAATAACTATTGGAGAACGGGTTATGTATGCATAGCAGTGTTCAACAGCTTTAACCGATGATTTTCGAGGTGAATGAATGGCATCTATCAGCGGCCATCAATGAATTCGAAGGCTATTACTCGTATTTACGAGGTTTTCGCGCACACTGAGTTTCCGCGCACTCTAACCTAGAAAGGTTAATTGCAGGTAGTATCGAGCTTAGCGTGCTAAAAAAAGGGACTAAGATAACTAGTCATAGTTAGCGTGCGCGAAAACTTCGTAAATACGAGTAGCGTATTGTCGCGCGCTTCTCACCAAATTCACTACTGAATTCAGACATTTTTAATACTTCGAATCTTCAAAGCTCACTTTCGCGTTAGAAACATCAATCAAACAGGTAAATATGAAGCTATTTAAAGTTCTTCAACTACTGACTTACCTTCTAAGTATTCTGCGCAGCAATGACTTTCATGAATGCTTTATCAAGAAATTGATGAGACTCATTAAATTCATCACGATTTGATGATCGTTGTCGAGAGCGTACCTCAGTCGAAAGAGTTGAGAATCTGACTAAACCTCAATTCTGAGCATCTGTTTTGATCGCTTGATTAGAAGATGCCATGAAGTTATTTAATCGATGATGATTTGATTGATCTGTGATAGAATAAGCGATGAAGATTCTCTAGAAGAAGTGAATAAAAAAAAGAATTATCAAGAAGCTTAGAGTCCTATTAAAGTATAGCTGTGAAAGCATTTTACTGGTAAAAATTAGAAGGTGAATATCGTTAAGGTAGAAGAGTTGTTGAGACGCGTACTCGAGTACTGTTGCACTAGAATTTCTAGTGATGGCTTTGGTAATCGGCATGACAATCTCTTTTGCAAGACTCTCATTAGATCAATTGTAATCACCTCATTGAGACATGAGCAAGATGTGAAGATGAATGCTAAATTAGATGAAATATCAAAGCGTCTTCTTGACCTGATGATTGATAGATTTACTCAGTAAGTAATTAGTTCTTTGCAACGAGAAGCTGCTAAAAGTATTTTCCCAGAAGGTATATCAATGTTAAAGAAGAATCAAAAGCTTTTCATCGAGATGAATGTGGTACATTAGAAGGTGAAAATCGGCTCAGATATTTAAACATAAGACCACGTCTTTGTAGTACGAATGCACACCAAGCTATGAAGGCCGCCTGAAAATAATGAATTGATAAATGTCTCGTCGGGCGGCCATTATGACTTTAGCTACTCTACGATCAAGCCTGTTCGATGACTTCAGTCGCCCTTGTGTTCTTCACAGCCGAGTTAAGCAGGCCTTGCTCACTTTATGAAATTCCGGCCGGTCATGCATGGCACTGCGCATGGCGATCGAAGCTCAAATTATTCTTCTTCAGCCTCTCTGCGGCATGAGATATTTCAGGAATTCAGGCAGCATCATCTCGCTCTACCAGGACGAGTTCTCTGACGACACCTTGTTCAAGCTGCTACGAACTTCATATTCGAAAAACGTTGTCAAGATGATACTTATGGAATTACGAAGGCAGAGAAAGGACTGTGAAATAACATAAAGGGCAGCACAAAAGACTGCATGGCAACATGAGAGCTCAGCATGCTTGACACTTTGTTCTTTAGTTGCGATATTGAGCTTCTATAACTTGCAATGTCATTCGACGTGGGATTTTCAACGCGCTTTTGTTGTGCTGCTTCCAAAAAGTCGAGGTGTGACTGCCGAGCCGTTTTCCTTGCTAATTTGCGAGTCACGATGTTGTTTAGGAAGGTTTCTAATCGAAACAAATTCCGATTCATGATTTCAGTATTTCCGATATCTAATAAGAGATGAAGTTTTCTTCATCAACTGAATTCTTGTTCAGTACTTGCGGATATCGGCACTGTAGGTATTTTACATGTTCGAGGTATCGACCATAGCATGATCGGCACCAATGCTTGTCGCATTCCTTACAGAAGAAGCTGATTCTGGTGTTGTCTTGACAGGTTCAACAGATAATTATATCATTGAGTCGGAGCTCAAGGTTGTGTCTTCAAGAATGCTCTCTAAGCTTTCCGATTCATTCGGCGGTTGTACTTCGAAGGAAGCTGAAACATAGGTTTGAATGCATGTCTCAGCTGATATCGCCTCGAAGAGTCACGTAATCCAGATAATTCATAATGAGAAGATTTTCTCAGCTTATGACAAGATTTTGGGGGATCACGATTATAAGGACTGGCTTGACCTTCATATCACATGCCGTTTTATCAATGAGCATCAGAGGCATGAAATATGCATTCGTGAACGACTATTCAAGCTACTATTTTGATAGAGGAGACATCTCAGAAACAGATAGTGAATAGCTATCACTGTCATTACTATCAAAGGTGTAAATACCGACATTACACAGCACAAGTCAGGTCTAAGAATCAGGCAGCATGAGCGTACTCAGCTTAACGACGCGCTTGCAATCAGATGAGCCGTTGTAAAAGCGCTCAGTGTCTCTCATCAGAATCCAATTGGCCCCTATTTCAAAATCGCGACAACGACGACTAGTGAGTCGCAATTTCATACTGCAATTTACCGTCACAACAATTCGCTTCGACGAGCATATCGCTTGTCTGCGAAGACGAACTGAACCGGGAAAGGTCACTCTCTAGAGTATGAAGGCTAACTCAGGACTGAGTTTCATACTTTGAGATGGCCGAGCCAAGGTTCGAGCGTCCCCTGCCGTATAGTAGAAAATCACATGATGAATAGCCCCTCAGGCAGGGATGCTGATTGTCTTCTTCATGAGCTCAGATTCATCGATCGCTTCGCAGACCTCAAAACCGTCCTGTTCCCAAACAGTTCACTTCATTTCGTTTCTTCAGCTATCAATGCCTGTGCTATTCGCTTCCCAGACGAAAACGTTGCCACTGATAGTTATCTCTTCGTCTTGAGATCCTCGACATGAATGAACAAGTCTTTCACCAAAGCAGGCTTGAAGAAGATAGACTGCATCTCTTTTGCTTTGCAGATAGCCTCGATATGTAGACATCAGTGGCTGGTCGAAGCTTTTGGGGCAATTGAATCTTGCAGCACCTTCGCGAAGTTCATTCATGACTTTCAGATGGTGAGCGTAATAAGCAGCAGCCGCAGGCCAAGCCGTGTTGATCATTCTGTTTGCTCTCTGAGAAAAGCAAAATTCACGTAGCTTATTTGTCGTATCATAATTCCAGAACTTCAAGTCGCTGGCTGCGGGTTCAACAGAATCGTAGTTCAGATCGACATTCGAATCAGGGAATATCTTACCGAGCCTGTCCTGTAAGGCACGGCAATGCGACTGAAGAACAATTATCTCCCATGATCCATCGCCCAACTCCTCGATACTAGTCACCTCATGCATTGTTCCGATCTTTGTATCAAAAAAATCCCATACTTTTTCGCCCTCGTTCTCGATCTCGGACAGTCGTACAAGTGTGTACTGGTCTGCGTGTAAGCTCGACGGCGACGCTGAGTGACTTTTGTTTCCCGAAGAAGATACTGCGACGCTATAAGAGAATGTTATGTCTTCTTCAGTAGTTCTAGTCGCGGTAAATACTTCGATTGTATGAGTGATATCAACTTCAAGCGGATTGTTGCCTTGAGGCTGTTCCATGGAACTTCTGTATAGATCAGTACAAACAAGCAGGAAGATTCAATACAGCAGTCACGTACTCTGTCTTCAAAACTGACGATATACGATCGCTGCATGATCTTGGCGAATGATCCTGAATGTGAAACTTCTGAAGTGACAACCCCTCTGGATGCGTTACGGTGACCCAGTTCAAGTCGCCTCTAAGCTCTGACGTCTTACAATGCGATAACTTCACTATTGCAATCTCATGAAGCTGACCTTTGATTATTCAACGCAAATATTGATCGGAGAATTCGTCGAATACATGTAATGAAGAAGACTCTCGGTCAAGTACAGTCTCTAGAAACGTAACAAGATCCTCAAACTGATGCATGAAGAAACGAAGTATCCGTACCAACGCAAAGGCCATTTGTTCTCAGACTGTTCCGCTGTTTTCAAGCGAATGACCATTTAGAAGAGCATCTAGGTCGGCTAGATAGCTACCTTTGATAGGCTGGTCGAAATCGTCCGAGAAGTCGGGAAGAAGTCGTCGATAGTTCATCAAGGCCGTCATAGTCAAAGCGAGCTGTTTCACGCTTTGGGAACCTTGAATACCTCTAGTCAACCGCTTGTATAGGTTTCAACCATTTGGTGAGCTCGCTCATTCGCGAAGAATTCCGAGTTGACGACCGGAAATCATTGTGCCCCAGATAAGAAGTAATAGTTCGTTGTTTCCTGACTTTTGAAGTTTCGGAATGGCATGGTATGTATGCGTACTGCTTTTCATTAGTGTCATTTCTTCACACGTGTGTAGCGAAGAGTTACAGGTAAGCATGAAAGTTATTCACCTGGCCAAAGCCGAATCCGCTTAACACCTGCGATGAAAGACCCTGATCATATTAGCAACGAACTATTTCGCTCTTTAGAATATCGTATCAGGTATTCTGTTCAAAAGCCAACACGAAGGAAGCTCATCATCTTCGTCGTTCATTCTTTCAGATCTTGCAAACCAATTTCCATCTCAGAGAATATCGAAGACTTCAAGAGTTCATTGTACACTTTCTCTGAATTGAGATCTTCGAACTCTCTCGTCTTTGTGATGCCGAGAAGCGAAGCGTATAGGTCAGCGTTCTCACTGGTCGTATACTCTTCGGCAAATCCATGTTGTCGACAGTTCACTCTGCCGCCGAATAATTTCAGCAGAGCTCGAAGAAGTGAAGTTGTTTGAGTCTCACGCCTCATTCTCTTGACTGGTATTGAAATTGATAAAGAAAGCTGAAGAGTGTCAAGCAGCTCATTCTGAGTGCTCTCAAGGAAGTCATGGGCTTCAGAGGAATTGTGATCTTTCTGTAGATTCAGAAACAGGAACACAAAGTTTTGTGTCAGCTTTGCTTGAACCAGAGCGGTTGATACCTGTGAAATGCATTAGTAAGATAAAATAAGAGCTCAAGAGGGTATACAAACGAATATATCATGGCTCAAGATTGCTCGAGCAAGCTCTTCGTGTAAGCCATTTAATCGGGCATGATCGCGATAAGCTTGCTGAACCTCTGACTGATGCTCAGAGTGAATCACATTTGCAGCGTGTTGAAGTCACTGATCGCGAGCTTTCCTGGTCGCGTTGTATGTGCCATAGATAGCTTTTCGTCTCTCTTCGAGTTGTGTCGAATTATAGTCAAGATTCATTTGACATTGCCGGAATTTGAGCTTCAGAAGGTAAGATGAATCGATAACAACTTCGTAGTCATTCTCATCATATTTTGGTATAATGCGGATCTTCGGCTTCGATTTTTCCTGAGATCATTGAGAGGTATCAGATTCGATTTCGCTTGCTGGTACGCTGACAAGTTCTCATGACTCATCTCAATTATCATAAAGGATTGGTTCTGGAACCTAAGAAGTCATGAAGTGTAAGCTGTCATACTTGAGAAGTATCAGAGTCTCTTACATTTGTCTCTTGATACGTAGGGCAGGCAGATTTGTATGTAGGGGTTGAAGGTGGCGTTTTGAGCTTCATGATTGCGAGATATCACAGCAAAGCAGGGCGAAAGAACGCAACGAGCTCTATGTTGTTATATGCAGACAAATTGGGGACATAACTCATACGCACTAGATCAAGATCGATGTGATATGGGCTTGTTTCAGCTTGGCGATTTTTAGTGCTGTTGACGTCCGCGCTGCTTTGTCCTCTCTACCCCCAATATCTCCCCGTTCTAACACTCGCGTACCCTCCTGAATCTTGTACACTTCATTTCTCATCCTCGCATGTGACATTTAGTTCAATCTGGCGCCTTCCGTTGACAAGGGGCCGCAGATTCCGCCGAGTTTTAGTATGTGACGTTGACAAGGGCCTTGCAGATTCCGCGACTTTTAGGTTCCGAGGGGCTGATGTAAGATTTTGCAAACAATGGATCAGCCAGGCTTTCAGCAGGGCTCAAGCCTCACTCTCACAGACTGGTACGACCATGATTGGGAATACGTTGGATGTTGCCAGATTGCCACCAGTTCCCGTACCTCTATTCAATCCACGGCCTCACTCAAACCCAGGGCCTCACCCAGAGCCTCATTGGCACAGAGGATACGCAGCATCCTCAAGTTTCCGACAGTCTTCAGGTGCCGACCCACCTCTAAGTGCACTTGATGCAGAATTTCAACAAAGCCTCTTGCCCTGGCCACAGCCTAAGTCCAATGCTGAGCTCAATTCCAATCTCATTTCTTATGGTGACACCAACTACGGATCATTCTCAGGCTTCGAGCAAGCGCTCACTGCCGGCGCCGCTCTTGCTACACAACGCCTTGGAGAATCCCCACTCCAATGCCCGACAAAAGTCTGGACGATATATGAGGTGCTGGGCTCTTAGGCAATCGGTATTTCTCTTCATTGACTAGCATCTCGATTGACGAATGACTTCGTATTAGTGCAAAACGGACGTCAGGGAATCTCACTGTTCACACGAGGGAGAGATATGCCGTTTGAATGAATATAGGATGGGAAGTTTTGCCACTGCAGTAGCTTAATTGTCTACAGCTACCACCAACACCATCACCTATGAAGCTTCTCCTTTCGCCGAGCAATCCGCAGCCTTCAGAGTCAGCCCAAACGCTTGATTCACCTTTTTAATAAATTCCCTACAACAAGGACAAACCTTCTTTGACACCAGTATCCTTGCACCCTTCAACCTCTTCGACGGCTGTACCGCCAACAACGCGTCCAACTTGTTTTCGTCCTCACACTCCTCCTCCAACTCATCCGGTAAGATGACGTGCCTACTCAAAAACCACACAACAAGTTGCATCTCCGCATGGCACGCGTTCCACTGTCCTGCCGTCCCCGAGTGTCGAATCAGCTCGTGCGTCAAGTCGTGGTCCACAAGCTTGCTGGTCCGGAACACTTCTTTCGTCCAAAGGGCGGCATCGATCGGCGCCGGCAACGTGGCGTACGTCGTCCACCCGCTCGCAGCGCGGACGACAGGGAACAGGCCCCCGCGCTCCAACCGCGCAACAGCCTATTTGGCAGTCTTAAGATTGAGGGTCTCGACCGCGTCGACATAAGTGCGTTGAAGGCCCTCTCCATGAAAGGCGCCGTAATGGAGATCACTGGGGGTTGGAGCATGGGGAAGTGGTCGGAAGAGGGGTGCTCTGGGTGGTGCTTTGAGGAGAGTAGTGATGATGGCTTTGTTGAGGGCGAATTTCAGGATTTCGGAGTAGTGGTGGGAGTTGCGGTTCAGCTTCAAGGCGTCGTCGCCGTGCATGTCGGTTAATGATCGATTAGTGTTGGAAATGGTGGAAACAGGGAACGGTACTGTTACCCCTGTGGTTAGTAATCTCCGCATTGATCCGGCGCTAGTGGATGGGTATTCACCCTTCGCCCACTTCTTTCCTTCCTTCTTCATCCCGTATGCTCTACCTACTAGATAGTTCAGTCAAATATATCTATATGCCTTTCTACCCTCGTGTCCTCGTATACCAAGAGGTTATGAGCCCGGGTTAGCTATTCCGCTACCGGAAAAATAACAAAGGACAGAAGCATCGAACTCGCTGTCACCAAAAGGCGAAATTTTCCCTTTCGGCCAAATTCCTAGAACTACTCCCATACTTCAACCACCATACAACAATGGAAGGTTCGGAGACCTATCGGGTCCCTAAGCTAAAGGGGAGCGAGAACTATGAGTCATGGAAGGAGGATATAACCAATGCCTTGAAAGCCAAAGGTCTCTGGATGATCACCTCGGGGAAGCTGAAGAAACCGGCACCACTGTCATCCGACGCCTCGACAGCAGATAAAAAGAAGCATACCACTGATGTTCAACATTGAGAAGATAGAAACGACAGGGCCAGCGGTATAATTGGCTTCAGCTGCGAAAAGGGACCCAGAATACATATATCCAAAGCAGATAACGCCACTAAAATGTGGTCTATCCTGAAGACTCAATATGAGCAGTCGAATTTGACCACTCTATTTCTGGCAACCAAAGAACTGACTCAATCAAAGCAATCGGATTTCAAATCCATCCAGGACTATGCAGACTCGCTCAAGCAAGCCGCTATCAAGTGTGCAGACATCGAAAAAACAGTAGAATCGTGAATGCTGAGCAATCTTTTCCTTCTAGGTCTCAACGAAAGTCTAGAACCGTACATCTTCGGCCTGATACAGAGCATCAAGGTCAATAAATCCGAACTATTAATCGATGATATGACTATCGCTCTAGCCGACCATGACAAACGGTCAAATCAAGAGAAGGACTTCAGCTCCAAAAGTATGGTAGCTCAGTTTGATGGCAAGAAGCCGAAGTTTTTCCGGAAGAGGTCGAAGAAATGCGCTCATTGCGAGCAAGGGGGTCACAGCGAACAGAACTGCTGACATCTACATCCGAACCTTCGTACAGATGAATGAAAGTCTTATCAGGATAGAAAGGATCTGATCAAAGAAGATGACTTCGGAACAAGCTTCGAAGTCAAAATAGTCAGAACAATGAAGATCGTCTGCCGAGCTGACAGCCACACAGATGCCTGGTGGATAGACAGCGAAGCTGAGAACCATGTCTGCTATGATATAGACTTGTTCAATGAACAGTCATATCGAAAGATCATCGGTAACAGCATTGTTACTGCAAATAATGAGGCAGTACTCATCGTCGAGAAAGGTTCGATTATAATCGACGTTTTGCTGAACGATCAACCAATCAAAATCCGGCTAACCAATGTTTATCACTGTCCAGGACTACACTATAATTTGATGTCAGTCGGTCAGGTGAAAGCCAAAGGGTATACGTGTAGTATAAAGAACGGCAAATTCCGATTCATGAATTCAAAGGGTGCCGTCGCCCTCATCGGCTCGAGAAACGATGCGGGAGCATATTTCGTGAATACATCAACCAACTTCTCAAATTCCCGATCAGTTATTCTGGCAAGCAGAACAGGGTCAGCCAAGGCGTCATGACATCAATGGCATAAACGGTTAGCTCATCTGAATATGACAGACGTCAAACGCCTTGCCAACATGAGCATCGGCATCGATGTGGATTCGGCTGATAGCCTGAAAAACGAAGAATCCCCAGAATCGGTATGTGAAGTCTGTGTCATAGGCAAGCAAAATAGAACGCCAAGCCGAAAACCCCACACCAGAGTCATCAAAGTAGGTGAGCTAGTACATTCGAACCTCGCCGGCGATGGTAAGATATCTAAGATCGATGGAGGATTCAAATATGTAGCTACTATGATTGATGACTACAGTCAATATACGACCATCTATCTACTGGAACGAAAATCCGACCTAAAAGACGTACTTCGGAAATACCTGAAATTCATGAAGACCCAGAGCACTTCGATTCAGCGACTGCGTTCAGATAATGAAGATGAGTATGCTGATCATCAAATCATTGAATTGCTTGAAGAGCATGGGGTCAAATGGGAGCCGACGACATCATATAACCCGAGTCAAAATGAAGTTGCAGAGCGATGTTTTCGCACTCTTTTTGAACGAACTCGCGCTATACTGACTAGCGTCAAATTGCCGATACGACTATGGGATGAAGCAATAATGACTGTCACCTACCTGAAGAACAGAAGTTCTACCACTGCGTTGAACAATATAACTCTCTATGAGGCCTGGCATGGCAAGAAGCCTGACCTTAGCTATCTACATACGTTTGGATGCATAGTCTATCACCATGTGAAGAAAGCTCGTCGAAAGCTCGATGACAAGAGCTTAAAATGTCAGTTCTTGGGCTACGAGAAAGTCAATCAGTTCCGCTTGTGAAACGGGAAGAATGTACTAATATCTAGTCACGTTCGATGGGACGAGATAGTCATCGAAGTCGGGGAGTATGATGAAGACCTTTCTGTACTAAGCTTCGATGATCAAATCGACGATGCACCTTCCTCGATAAAAACCACTGAAAATGCGAAGATCGCGAAAATTGCCGACGATCATCAAACAAGAACATCAGCCGCTTCACAGAAAGCTAGAAGCAGGTCACTAGAACTAGAATCAAGCGAGCCAGATAGCTCAAGCGATTCTGATGCTTCTGATGCTCCTGATGCTCCGAGCGGACGTCTCAAACGAGCCATCGCTGGACCAGTTGACTACAGGGCACTAAACGACCCCTGGGCCAGAGATCATAATCGAGGCTTTGCCAGTAGAGCAAACCGAGTTCAAATTGAATCGAATACTTCACAAACAGTGAAACATGCTAGAGCTAGTCCCGATTGGGAACAATGGAAGCTCGCATTCAGAAGTGAGCTCGACGCTCACACCAAAAATGACATCTTTACTCTGAGGACACCTTCGTCGGATCGGCGAATACTGCCGACGCGCTGAGTAACTATCATTAAGCGAGGGCCCAAAGGGGAGGTGATCAAATACAAAGCTAGATGAGTGTGTAAGAGGTTCCGTCAGAAGCAGGAAATTGACTATGACGAGACCTTTGCTTCGATGATCAGAGTCACGATCATCAAAATGCTTCTAGCATTGGCAGCCAAATATGACTACGAAGTCGAACAAATGAACGTCGTCATCGCTTTTCTAGAAGCACACCTAAAGGAAGAGGTCTGGGTGCAGCAACCTTCGGGGTTTGAGCAAAAAGGATCAAATGGGACCTTTTTGGCCTGTCGCCTAAACAAGGCCCTATATGGACTAAAACAGGCGCCTCGGGAATGGTATGCAACCCTGAAAGTTTACCTCATCTTCATCGACTATCAAAGGGTAGAAATTGATCATTCAGCGTTCATTCATGATAATGACATCATTATCGCTATCTATGTGGACGATTTACTCATTCTAGGACCGAACATATCCGATATCGAAGCACTGAAGCTGCAATTTGCAGAGCGCTTTCAAATGAAAGACCTTGGCTCAATCGAGTGATATCTAGGAATGCACATAACTCGTGATAGAGCTGAACGAACTCTTTGGATCAATCAAAGCATCTATATCAAGCGAGCCATCGAGCTTCTGAACATGAGCGACTGCAGCTCAACTAAAACATCGATGCATCACAGATGCCAGCTCAAAAAGAACGTCTATTGAAAGTTCAAGAAGTGAGTCGAGTACCAAGCTATCTCTGAAGAAATAGAGAGCTACCAATCAATCATCGAAACACTGATGTGAATAGTCTGCCAAACACGGTCAGACATAGTCTATGCAGTGAGCAAATGCAGCAGATATTCGGCGAATCCTATCCCCGATCATGACCTAGCTGTCAAACAAATCATTTGTTATCTAGCCGAAACTGCCCAGCTGAGACTTCGATATGAATCTTTCAAAGTGAAGGGAGTTGGGAGAGCTGAATTCTTTGAATATATCGATTCAGCCCATGCGGATTGCTTGGATTTCCGAAGGTTCACCTTCGACTATATGTTTTTTCTATGGAATGAATCAATTAGCTGAAGCTTCAAACGTCAGCAATGCGTTAGCACGTCATCTGCTGAAGCTGAATACGTCGACGAATGTAATGCAGTCAAGGAATTGATCTTCCTGATTCAAGCATTGAAAGAGGTGAGATATGATGATTCGGATACGAATTCAACTATCATTTTAGCTGACAATCAGGCGGCTATAAAAATGAGTAGCAATCCCGTCAATCATTCTCGGGCCAAGCACATTGATACGTCGTATCACTATGTCCGAAACAAGGTAGAAGAGGGAGCAATTAGATTGAAATACATACTCATCGATCAAATGATGGCCGACGGCCTCACCAAGCCCCTGGAGTCAGGCAAATTCTTGAGGTCCAGGTCAGTCATGGGACTAGCTTCAAGGAATGAAGCTACCCCCGCCGAGCATGGCGCCGGCGAGTAAAAGAGCATGGATATACAGTCAGTAGAGGGCCTGGATAGCTTCATATAGAGCTCCAATTCCTAAGAGGGAGTGTTGGAAATGTTGGAAACAGGGAACGGTACTGTTACCCCTGTGGTTAGTAATCTCCGCATTTATCCGGCGCTAGTGGATGGGTATTTACCCTTCGCCCACTTCTTTCCTTCCTTCTTCATCCCGTATGCTCTACCTACTAGATAGTTCAGTCAAATATATCTATATGCCTTTCTACCCTTGTGCCCTCGTATAGCAAGACCTCCCAATGTTCATGACAAGCTGTCAGACACAGCGGTCATGCTCATCGTAGCCTGGCAAGAAGCAGGGATCATGGCTGGAGAATGCTGAAAGTCGGTCCCATCCTTGGTAATAGAGCCGAGTGAAGGCGAAGCTTACCGTCACCCAGAGGATGAAGTAGGCATTCTTCAACTCCTGCAAGTAGGATCTGTTCGACTCGTGTAGATCAGGATCATCCCATGGCACACGTTGACCCAACTCAAAGAGTAAGTTGCACGTCCAAAGCAAGGAGTAAGATGAATGACAAAGGCGAAGAGCGTTGAACCATTCACCCTCCTCAGGAAACCGAACCTTTGGCGGGTCTTCAAGTTTGTCATAAACGATCTCAAACGTCCAGTCGAACTTTGATTGCAGATTCTCGACTGACTCTGATTTGTCGATTGTCAAGTCTGGCGTGAGTGTCGCTTCAGATTTCTCACTTCTGACATACTTCGACCCAAGTAGGTCTGACGCACAGGCCAGCCCAGCTGCAGAGCTCTCGAAAGACTCTAGGTTGCCGGTCTCAACGTTCGCCTCAGATGTAACCTCGAATTTCCCACTCATATCAAATTCCGCGTCAGTAAGCTGTATTCGATTGAATTCAGCTGTGAAGTTTTCAGCACTTTCAAGCATCAACATTATTGAAGAAGAATTGCGTAAGCGTGACTTGATGACAGTGTCAGCTGTTGTTCTCTCAGACAGTTCTTCACACTGATCTTCGACGACTTCGTAAACAACTTTTGAGAACTTCTGTGTGCTAGCGATGACAACGCTTGAACTGACTAGCTGCTTTATCTCGATCTTCTGACTCTGTTGTCTTCTATTTTTTTCCCAAGAATGTGTTGATTGTGTTTTTTTTGAGATGATATGTGAAAATTCAGGTCAGGTTTTAATACATGTAAAACCTACAGATGCTCTGATCTTATCAAGCTAATCACAAGTCATGTTGCTCAATGAAGTCTAAATTGCATTGTGAATGTCTGCTTCAAAGATGAGCGACTGAATCGTCTTTCGCCTTGCACGAACCTGAGTCTCGTGTTTGCATTCGATCAAACTCAATACTCAAGATGGGAAGAAATCGATTGCCAAAAGTGAGACTGCATTTTCATTTGCTTACAAGATCAAAGTGTCGAGATGAACTACTTCATCATTCTAATCAGACATACATTTCTCAAAATCGAGAATGAAGATGCAGAGTTAATCTTTGCATATCTTCAGATGTCACAATTATAATCGTAATGCATTGACTCTCTGCAATGCAGACTTTGAATGCTAGATCAATGAAGAAAGATAATCTGTCAGTGACATGATTATGTCAAGACGAATCAGATCTCAAGTTTCTTGTCAATTCAGTGAAGCTTGTGCTATCGATGTCAATCAATGTATGAAACATGATCTAGAGCATGAATTGAAGTGTGTCGAGATTGAGAGTTAAGAGAACTTCTCTATTACAAATTCATCGACCGTCTTGTCGTGCTTGATTAGCTCTTTCGTCTCTGCTCTGTTGAGCATATCAGAGACTTATTCAGATCTTCGAGAAGCGCTATGCTTGTCTACGAGACTAAAGCTGCACGATCTTTGACAGAAAGACAACACAGACGAAGTGAAGTTCGAAACTCTGAATCGTTCTTAACGCTCTGCAATCTCACATCTCTGATGTAATGTCACTAGGAAAATGACTTTGATTCAGACTGTGATTTGACTTTCATCGACGCATCTGAGAAGGCAGCAAATCAACGCAGCCGAATTATATGACAGGTGTACAGAAATTCTTTGGTGAAATCGACAGAAGTATGAACATGTGAGTCAGCAATCAAATTTGAACAGTCTTGCAGTCTGCAGATGAGAGAAAATGATGCGAGCTTGAACATTGAAAGACGGCACAATATTTATCTATAGTAAGATACTGTCACTGCTATTAAACGTGCAAAATTATTCATATTCTGCGCAAAATCTGTAACAGTTTACTAGTAAGAAAACTGTTCATTATCTATCACGATATTCATCACATACATCACATACATCAATGTCTAATTCAAAAGAAGAAATCAAGTTGTCAATCGCAGAGATCGAGAACGCCTTGTATCTTCGAAAACCTGAGTCTCATAAGATTATCGCTGATACTTTGTCATTTGAGATAGACAGTATATCTCATCTCTGCTGACATTATTTAACTGTTCATAGAACATCAAAATTTCTGATTCAGATTTTGCTCAAGATGATAGCTTAAACGAAATCGCAGCAACACTCGTGTTGTATCATGATCACACACTCGCAGAGCTTTTCGATGATCTTAGTCTCACTTTTCTCACACAAAGTAGTCACAGAATCAAGAGTAAAATCGTCTGACGAGACGAAGTGATTTCAGATGATCGCGCAAAGATGATTCTGCTTGAGAAATTGAAGTCTAAGAGTGATGGCTCGACGCTTCTTCTCTCGAAGGAATACTTTCTCAAAGGTCGAGTAAAGCATCATCATAGCTTAAGTATTATCATCGTGTTAACAAGATTATACAGAAATACATGATTCTGATGATAGGCGTCGTGAATCGTAAATGAGCCTGAGATCTGAAGCAATCCTTCAAAGAATACGTTCTGTTCACTGTATCAACGTCAGAAGACATGTCAGCTTCGAAGAGAATTTATATGGTGAATTACTTTCGAATCGCATGTTCTCAGTCACGGAACGAATCTATTTGTCATTTCGAAGTCTTGAGCGATAGTGTGCTTAAGCTTCTGTTAGAGTATGTGCTTAGACATCTTAAGTCAGTATTGACATACAAGTACGACGAAAACGATAATGTTAAAGTCGTCAAGATATACAACAGTGCATCTAATAATCTTTATTTTTAGCATTGCAAAAGAAGAAGAAAGACGACGAGAACGATGAAGAGAACGAGAAGAACGACGATGACGATGACGACGACGAAGAGAATTAAACCTTGACCTTTTGAGAATCGAGATGACGTTAAGCCTTGTTGATGTTGTTCTGAAGAGAGCATTTTATCATTTGTTTCAGCGAGAATGTTACACTACGAAATTCTTCTGCAAGATCATTGCTGAATAGTTCAATATTCACAGATCATTTCTTCAATAGAATAGTTCGATCGTCGACTAACTTCATTTATTAACTTCTCAAACTCTTTCTCATTTCACACATCTCTCAATAATTCTTAATCTCATCTTAATCAAATTCTACAACTCAATCTCATCTCTTCTCTTTACACATTCTCACCACGCTCATTTCACTTCTGTCTCAGTCTTACTCGTTGATCTTGCTTCAAAGATTCGATATTCACGCTATTGACAATTTCGAGTCACTGTGTCTTCAACAAGAGCGAGAACGTTAGCGACGAGCGAAGCGAAGATTGAGAAGTCTTGCAGTTTGCGCTCGACGCTTGACGTTTCTAAGTTAAATGTTAAAGCATTGACTTTTAAGACTTGCAAGAAAGTCTGCTTCTTCATTGAAGCAGAAGCTGAGTGAAGACAATGAATTGACAGTCTTGACTTGACTTCGCCTCAAATCGCAGTCACTTCGAAAAGATGTGAAAGATTGCTGACAGACGAGAAAAAAGCGAATGCTACTATTCGATAATAAAGTCGTCGCTCTAGCTCCTCGAGCACAGTAAACTTTGCAAGAAAGTTGTAGTATGATTATCTACAGCATTCATTAGAATAATTATTGACATCAATATGAGCTGACGGTCAACTCAGATGATACTATGCAGACAAATCTCTCAACACAATACAGATCATATCTCAATCTCTGAAGATCATCACGCGCCTCAACACTCTCTTTTCTTCCTGCCTTTTTCTTTCATCCTTCGCAGTAGATCTCGTGAAGATTCACTCCCTCCAGTCTGTGTAAAACGATCACTTGCAGCCTCGAATTTGATGTGTGTACTTGTCTCTTCCTTCGCTGGCAGAGCTGACGTGACCGTTATTCCGAGCTTTTCCAGAATTTCAGGAATGGTTGAAAGCGCCTCATCATTACTACGAAGGGGATTGAATCTGCGATTCCAATAAATAACCGAATATTCGTCACCACGCTTCGACACAAATTCAGGTGGATCGACGACATGAGCTAGGATCCGAAAGACCTTTTGATCTTCAGTGGCATTAACTCGAGGTGATATTGCCGTTCAAACGGACCAGATCATATGTTCCAGGGTCGCTCGTATATTCCTTCATGGTGAAAAATATTGCGAGGGAGCTTTGTAAAGATGGCCCGCCAGCCTCAGTTGAAAGACCAATTTGGCGTCCAGCGGCTTTGATCAGTACTGCCATGAAGATGGAGTAAGTAGAAAACTCACTCCAAGGAAAGGAGAGAAGGGGGCTACTTTTTTGATAGCTAACAACAAAGTGAAGTCACCAATCGGTTTGTCAGGTGCTCAAACTCCCATACATAACCGATGATCGTTCAGCAGCAGCAGCTGGAGGTATGTAAGTCGCTAGTCTTGCTAAAACTCTAGCTCATATTGCTAGGAACGCCATACAAGCAGCTACCTCCGTTGCAGCAATCGCCGGACTTGACATTGCCGGTTGCCAATACGTCGTTAGCATCGTTCATGAACCCAGTTACTGTTCTTTCGGATCACTCAACAACCACATCAGATGAAGCCAAACCAGTACAAGCGCAATCTCATCCCTCAACTGCCGCGGCAGAAGAGCCTTTTCACCCAGCAGATGCTCCTCCCAGCAAATGCAATCCAGGACTTTACGACCCCTTGTTTGGCGATGACTGGTCAATGCTAGAAAAAGATCCGAACCTCTATGATTCAGTATTTGCCGATGACTGGGCATCTTAGGTTCTTCGAGTCCACGAAAGAACAAGTGCCCAACCAATTGAACGACCCTTGAAATGTTGGGGCGCATCTGCCAACGCATGTAGAGCCTGCCCACTTTTGAGACTGGAATATTCAGGTGGATCACCAAATCCGGGCAAGCCATTATCAGAGTCGAGGTCGCCGAGCGCAATGATAGTTATTACCCTTCCTTTCTGTGCTGCAGACACCCAGGGTTTCGGTGAATCGAGTTTGTAGTATCTCATGGCAATGTGGTTAGTGAAAAAGACCTGATCTGTTGAACAGCCTAAGATCTCTGCAGCGTGCGTTCTGGCTTGCGGCTGATCTCCCGTGTCATTAAGTAGATTTCTATTCAATGCGCGCTCGTTACGTACTTGGAATTTCTCCGATATTGAAGTGCTCTGCGCCCTGATTGGAATAGGCTCAAATGGCTGAGTAGATGATTCATCTTTCAAGTCTGGCCGATAAATAGTTACCCAATCCTCCAATTCCTTCTTCGCATTATCCGCGTCGATAGAGTTAGCTCCTGAAGATTGGATGTGGGAGATCGGCATGTTGTCCGTCCGTTCAACGTCCCAAAACGGCGTGGAGGTGGTTATCTGAGAAAGATTTCGTCAACCTGCACTAACGTAGGGCTTAGCGCGATCTTCCCTGTCATGTTCGTATCGGACGTTCGCGATTTAAAGTATTCGCTACCAAACCTTAAAATCACTCCAGATTTGCACTGTTCTGTGATATCTATCAATAAATCACAACCATCTTTCCTCATCTCACCCCTCACTTTCGGATTCCAAAAGATGGCTACAAAGGAAAGAACCGTTACTCAGACCTTATGATTACAAGGCGACGGTCAAGGTTGGGAGGCTGGTGGCGAAGAAGTAGTAGGGTACACTCAGCCGGATGACTCGCATTCAACTGCTCTGAAGTGAGATCTAACTCTCTGGCAGAGATCTGCAGCTTACTGAATAGATGTATCATCATGCGCGTTCGAGCGCATTGGTGGATAGTTAAAAATTCGTGCACACACTCACAACAGAGCTTTCGAGGAAGTCAGAGAAGAACTCTTGAAATCAGTGGAGGCAATGTTGAAGAACGACATGAATGCTGATGGCGAATGAACGGTGATACCGAAATTACCTCTGAAGCTGGTCAGCGCACTATGACTGACTGAGGATTTCCTTGTATGAGTAGATAATTTTCATCATTGATATTGACAGATAAGCAACTACTTAATCAATTCGCGAAAGGGATCATCACTCCTTAAAAGGCCAATCATCACCGTTCTTCTAATGACTAGATCGAAACCTCATCATCAATCACCTCATAATTATCGTCGTTCTGATTCTCATCGTCGCTGTCTTCCTCATCGTCATTCTCGTCATCTGCATAATCCTCGCTACCAAACTCGCTTTCGTCGCTTTTCACAAAGGTGTTATCCTCAAAATGCTGAAAGCCGTCCCCGACGCCGTTCTCACTGCTATCATTCCCACTCTCAGTATCGGTATCCTCGTCGTCTCGTTTACTATGTTCGAAAATCATGTCTTCCCTGCATTCTTCTTGTTTCAGCTGTTCCTCAACGTGGGCCTGCACAATCGTCTGAAAGACATCTCGATAGATGTTAAGCTTTTCTCTCCCTTCTGCATCCTGCATCACTTCGAACCAGTCAACTTGGTCAAGAATAGATTCCCATGCTTTCATCAGTTTCATCGAGGGAATACCGTGACGCTGACTGGCAGAAGGATACTCAGAGTCGAGTGAGGAAAAGCTCGCCAAATGAGACGACGTGCTCAGAAGCGCCTTGTATCCAGCAGTCTTGCGTTTCTTTGCCTCTCCTTCCTGCGAAGAATTCTCTTCTTCGCTGAACGAGACAGATCGTTTCCATCCCTTGCTCGGCATGAGGTAGGGGGTGCGCGACAGATCCGTCTCACGGTGTTTAGTAATTTGCTGCGGTGATTTGAGCTTCAAAGGTTGCAGAGACAACATGCTAGGCTTTCTCTTTGTGCCTGCAACGCTCGATTGGTTCATTTTCGTTCAAGATCGAGAGTATATTTGAAACGTGATGTAATGTTTTCACTTTCCGTTATTCTCGTTTCTCGACTGCTCTTAAGAGTACCATCTTCATTCAGTTTTGACTCTTTTCCATTCTGACTTCTCGCTGACTTCAGTTTTGAATGCCTTCAATTCTGGCTCTCTTCGCTAGCTAAATTTAGAAAGTTATACAATCTTTGACTTCTGAGCATCCTTGCTGATCTTACGAGGCGTACACCAAATGTGGTTCACTTCATCAGCCATGATGTACCCCACAAATGGTTCACCCCACGAGCCGTGGTCCATCCCACCAGCCATGGTGTACCCCACAAATGATTCACCCCACGAGCCGTGATTCATCCCATCAGTCATGGTCCAACCCACCTGCCGTGATGTACCCCACAAATGGTTTCACCTTGCATCGTCAGCGATACTAATACGATAAGTCTTATAGCACGTTTACAGTTGGCCATTCAAAAAATCTTACGTCGAAGATCGATCTATTCGTGGCCGGTTCGAATACTTGAAATTTATCTAGGCAACCTAACCCTAACGTATCACTTATTTGGTTGGTAATTCATTTTCAACAGACTCAGTTCATCATTCAAATAGCCTCGCACAAGCCTTCGCAAATCATCTCGAATTTCCTGAGATTCAGACACTTCGATATTCGTCAGTAAGTCATGTCGGTTGATCGGATTAGAACTCTCACTCATGACAAGCATCTCACCGCTCTTCTTTCTATTCTTTGGCAGGCTCAAGGTTTTTGACTCTGATGCTAGCTTTGGTTTGCCAGGCTCAGGCTCTTCGTCGACAAGCGTTTCTGTATCTCAGTTTTCTTCTCTCTTTTTCATTATTGTCGACGAAGACATCTCGTTCGACTTATCTGATTTATACTCTTTTAAGACTTCTGCTCTTAACACATCATTCAGATTCACGAATCTCTTATAAGCAAAGACTCGCCGATGTTGATCTTCGTTCAAGAAGTCATGCTCAATATGTTTGAATGCGTAGTAGATGAAGATACGCAAAATCTGAGAAATTTCAGTGAACATCAATCTCGTCATGAGAACTGCGATTACATACGTAGCTGTCATTCAGTGCATCTTTCTTCAGAGCTTGATTCAAAAATTCTTGCGTCAATGTCTCGTTCTCTGTCATCGTGAGCTGCTAAGCCATCACTGACGATCTGCGCACTCATCGATGTTTTCTAATTGTCAGATCAAGCGAATTCGCCGTGTGCGAATTGTGAAGTCGTTGTAGTCTCGAATCAGTTGTCGTAGATACGACAACTGAGCCACTATTTCAAATCTCGAAGCGATCATAAGAAGTCTTTCAAAGTCATTCAAAGAAGCGCTGATCTCGTGAGAACTCGTGAACAATGCGAGACGAGAATCGTTCGGATCAGATTCGCTTCCGTACCTGGCAGATCGCTGAAGCTTGAAGGTGAATTCTTTTTGAGGGTCGACCAACAATTTCAGAGTCGTTTACTCGCCTTCTTCACAAGACGCTACTACGAAAGAATGACTTTGCAGAAAGGATGAAAAACTGATCGATGGTATTCACAAGTTGATGTACTGTTCTGCTTCGACTTTCAGCTTGCCGTAAATCGTAAGACTTATTTTGAACTCGTCGTCAACTCTGATGATCAATGCTCGTGAAAGATCTTCTCGAAGCACGTTATTTCGATATAAAGTGGCAAAGAGCTGCATCACGAATGTGAAGTCGAAGATTTCAGCGACGACATAGAGACAGACCTGATTGATGAACGATTTAGAACTCAGATGACGTCAGAGCACACACTCACTCAGAAACGTCAACGCTTGATGAGTGTGAAGAAAGAATTCGTACGAAAGCTTGCGAATAAAGCGTAATGAGTGTATTATTAATACATCGAGAGAAGATATACTCTGTCAGCGCGTGTAAGTGACGTGTCTGCTGAAACGATCGTATAACTTACGATGATCAAATATATATTCTGAGGCTCGCGTAAGAAATACGTAGAATCGTTGTGAACAGCGACGAATAGGTGCAACGTGACGAGTGCAAAAGACATAATTTCTGCGAAGAGATGAATTCGTCGATAGCTGAACAGTGACAGACTCAGTAGATCGACTAAGAAGCTCAGATGAAGATCAAAGAAAAGCGGCATCATGTTGATGATCGAAAGAGTTTCTGCTCTGTCTTCTACTTCATTGAACGAAGTCACACGGAACGTGACGCAGAAGACGTTGAGTGATATGTATAAGAGCTGAAGAAGGACGTCGGCGAGAGTTCACGAGTCTAGAGAACGATGACGTCGAACGATAAATGAATAGGTGAGATACTTGAATATAATAATGACGATCGATTGAAGAATTCGCTGAATGAACGGAAAGTCTTAAATAATTATCAAAACGAGAAAGACGTCGTCTGCGACGATGGCATAGATTTGAGCGATCTTCATGATCAAGTGATGATGTGCGATGAGAAGACAAGGAAAGCTGGTGCGAGTAATATGACGAAGAGATGAAATTACGAACATTGACTATATAGCGAAGGGCAGTAGAAAATACTCAGAGTGCCGACAAACCTAGGGTTCAGAATCGGCTGAAGAAGAAGGCATCGAAAATGAATGTATAGCTGACATTCTACTTCAGTTCTGACACTCTGCTTCAATTCTGACATCTTGCTACTCTGCTTCAATTTTGGTACGGTGCGTTATGACCTGGTAATTCGACTTTCCTAGGTAATGTTTCCTAGAAGAATTCATTGCAGCTAGAAGTAGTCAGAAGCCGATATTGAATCGATAGGAATCAACCAGAATTAGAGATTCGTGAGAGAATGAGTATGAAGTTAGAACAATGACTCATCTGTGTCGTGAGTTTGTTGATATCGGATCAAAATCAACGCCTGCATCATCACATGAAGTGCTATAACGAATCAAGAATATGATACATGTATTGAGTAATATAGAAGGTCAATGAATCATACTAGTAGCAAGAAATTGCGATCTACGACTTCATCGTATAAAATCTACGCGAAGAGACTTGAGTGATAGATATTAACAAGAGAAGATCATCGCTCTTTCAATTATTGAGAAAAGCATGCTTCAAAAGTTAGAGTAGTCGACATCTAGAGAGGTTCAAACTGATTTGCAAAAGCTTCTCTGCGAAAGCAGACTTAATCTTCGACAAGAATTCTTTAGCCGTCGAGAATCAACGACGTAGATTGTTTGCATCGATGATCTTATCGCTCTTTCTACGCTTTTTCAACAATTGCATCATAATGTCTTCTATCGCCTGCACGTTCGAATGATTGATATTGTCTTCTTTTGATATGATCGTACAGCACTTCTGCACATCAATCTTGACGTGATCGTCATCATTCAACAGAATATTCGAACAGGTGATATTGTCATGAACTATGTTCTTAGACTCAAGAAATTCGATATCACTCAACATCTGTATTCGTCAACTCAGGCATTTGAGTCAAACAAGCTGAAGTCTTATCTGTTCGACTATTGCTGTCACGTGAGCCTCTTGAGGATGAATAGGTGTCGCGACGACTTGGACCAGGGAAATTGGCATATGCTCAAGAACGATATAGAGGTCGGCTTCGAATTCGTAAGCCTCGATGCATTTGACGAAATACTGTCTCTGAATCTGAAGAAGTCTAGAGAGATTTTCACTTCTGCTTGAGTCTGAGAGCTTTCTGACCGCGACTACTTCTGAAGCTGATCGATCTTCTGTTGCAGTCATTTTAGAAGCCGAGCGTTTCTTCTTCGCTATCGTGATCAGGCCATCGATCCTGAGGTTATAGCCTTCGTCGTACGTGCGCCAAGGGAATTCGTCTTTCACCCTCAAAGGCGTATCTTGCCACGCTTCAGACCTTGCTGAAGCTGAAAGGTTCTGGTGCATAGGCTCGGATGCGAATGCAACCTCGGCGTCATCAATGTCGAAGTTTTTTCTCTTTCCGTTGAACTTGTCAGTAGCGTCATCCCTTCCAGTTGGTACTTCGGCAGAAGCACGTTGACGAGAAGAATGCAGATCGTTCGAGAGAGAGGGCTTCGACTTTCGGGTCTCTTGCTCAACGTCAGGCCTCGTAGAATCTACAGGTTTTCGGTTCGCAGAGTCAGCGATATCATCCTGCGGGATCGACGAACCTTGAGTATTTCTACTGGCAGGTGACACATCGTTCAAAGGAAGTGAGTTGACTTCACGAGGGTTTAGATTAATCTGCGTGTATCGCTTGTTAGAGTGAGAAGTCATTCTGAATGTTGCGAGACGAAGTACTCTTAGTGATCATCAAACGAAGATGATTGAAAAGGCGGTAAAGCAAGGAGACGAAAAGTACGAAGGGAAAGATGCGCATGAAATGTTCGGAATACGATGAAAGATCGAAGACTATACTGTCTCATTGAAAGCGCAGCAGAATGTCACTTGATGATCAAGTGACATTCATTTCTGGCGTTCTGAATCGCCAATTGCGACGATGTGCTCATTTCTCACGAGGCATTAGTCATCGATTCTCTTCAACCCTGATCGTAAAGTCTCAATGATAATGTCTCGATGCTGACGCTTCTCTTCTGTGAACGACGATTGTGATGCTGACGATTCAACGATGCTCTCGTGATGCAGCGTACTCAAGTGCAAGATCAAGAAGAAAGCCTTCAACGAGAGAAGCGCATCAAGTACAAAGGTTCGGCACGAATCAGGCTCGAGCATATCGATTTCTCGAAAGACGAACCCGAAGTGCTCGACAAATTCATCGTCAAAAATTTGATATCGATTTTTGAAGAGAAAGACTGCTTTCAACAAGATAGTCGACATCACGTGCTCGTCGTGATCGATCGAGAACAGTTGAACCTCGCTCTTCACACTTCTGAGATCTCTTTCAACCTTTTGCTCGGCAACGCGCAGACTGAATGGCCTGAGCTGCGATTTTCTTTCGGTTTTCGGCTTGAATGTCTTCATGATCGACATCGGGTTCAGGCGGAAAGAGAGATGATTTCTCCCCAACTTTGATGAACCGTGAATCTGTATCTAGTCAATATAACGGACTGATTCTTGACTGAGCAGAGCATAGCATCCCTCACTGACGCCTTCAGATTTGAACGACGACCTGAGAATCTTGCTGATCGAGCAATTGTTCAACGAGAAGATATCTTCTGACGATGAAATATATCGCAAGATCCGTCAACACTGCCTCAAGTCACTCGCAGCGACTCAATGATGAGCATGTCTGACGAAGAACAAGCAATACAAGCTGAAGAGACTGCTGCGAAGGGACGACTTTACAGCGACCTTCGATGCACTGTTGAATATTCCAGGTCTATGACGAGATGAAATGCGACTGAGCGTGACGAAAGACATGATGAGTTTAAAGTGCGACGAGATAGAGCATCGTTCTTATACTTTTGAAGCTCACTGAACTGTTAAGCTACAGAAGATGTTTCACTGTCTCGATCACGTGAGAACATTCTGAGCAGGCTTGTTTCGACATGATAAGCGCGATATGCAAAAGATGAATTATGTTACGATGAAGACGTTGAAACTCAAAGCATCGAGCACATTCACATCCGACACTATGAATCTGTTTCATCAACTGAAAAAGGGGGAAATATTCGACGCATTCAACATGAATCGTCGCATGGAGATCTGAACGAAGCTACACGCATGAAAGAGTCTCGTCTTCACTCTTTGAACTTTCTTCGAAAACTTCAAATACATCGAAGCATGCGTCAATTGTGTGAAGAATTTGATAACGATGCCTTTTAGGGGAACGTTGTATACGGCGATGACACGAAGCTTTTCCGAAACGACTCAGACAAGAGACAAATACATTATTCAGAAGCGAAATCGATCTTCGCTTTAAGATCTAGCAACACGCAAGACCGCGTAGCTCTACACTATCGAGAAATATTTCTCTACGTTATGCGACATCTTCGTGAGTTGTCATCGGGATCGACGAAGGTGAAGTCCAAATCGACAGAAAGAAAGAGTCGAATGACGAAAAACCTCGATAAATTCGCACTGTATGAACTTGCCGACTTGGCCGAGCGACTCGAATTCAAGTCGATCGAGATCAGCGATTTGAAGGCGAAATATTTCAGTCATGCAAACGTACGATCACAGTCTAGGTCATCGAAGCCTACTTTCGTCGTGAACGAACCTGAAGAGTGCTCGAAGAGAAGATGTGCATGTTCTTATGATCTGATCTATGAGCAGAGCAGAGAGTTTCTTTTTCTCGATAACATGCACAGCACAGACAGAAGCCAAGGGAGCAGCATTCAACTCGTTTTCGTGAGAAGGTCGATTTATCTGACTTACTTCGGCAGAATATTCGATGATCATGATAGCGAAGAATATGCATCTCAAGAGCAACCAAACGCGAAGGAAACGCGAGAGGATCGAGATCATGAGCAAGCGAAGAACAATGAGAAGCAAGATGGCATAAACTCAGAGAATACAAGCGAATGACAAAATTATATGAATCAGCTTGAAGACAGTTCACTTCGCTCACAGAATCTTCATGAATCTCAATCAATGAACGACGTCGAAGAGCTCACGTCGTATGACGACGTCGAAGAATGAGATTCTCTCGCGCCTTCTATAATTTCATCAAGTTTTTATTCAGACGAAGTCTTGCTTGAGGAATGATTACTTGAAGAAGATTCACTCAAAGAAGAAACTTCGCTTCAGGCAATAGCTTCAGCGCGCATAGAAACTACAAAAAAGGACGAACTTTCTCAAGATCGATTTAAGTTTATCTTTTGTCAAGAAGACGATTGAATTTCGATGAAACAATATTCTTTTGATTCATCTCTTTTCTCTTTGGTGAAGCTCACAGCAGAGAAGCACGCGAGTGAGAAACAATATTTATTCGACACAGCTCTTTGATCGTTGCACCCCTCGAACTGCTTTGAAGCTGCTATGACTTATGACTCACATGTCATTCTTGTATTTTCAGCAGAAAGAATTCATAATGATCAACATATCGCGACATCTGCTTTTCAATTGAGCGATAATGTCAGATCGTTGAAAGATAACATGAGAAAGAGAGCTGTCAATAATGACATCTTCAAGAAAGATCACATACGAAAGAAACAAATTGTGTAAATCTCAAATGTTTCTTTTACGTGTCTTCACATTCTTTGCTATAGTTCACTTTTCAAATACATCTGCTGCTATCAACACAATCTGTGGCTCTCTTCAACAAATCGTATGTGCGTCAGTAAGCGATCGCGTGAAGTGTCTCATATATAGCATTAATCCAAGAAATGACTTCTATGACTGATATCTAGGATGCCACAAAAAGTCGACTGACGCAATCTCATCGCTCTAAGTATCTGAATTTGATCGAGCGTTCGAGGTGAGACGAGGCAGTGCTTACGATCTCGCAACGTCTCGTCCAAAGATTTAAACCATTCATTCAAGAAGTTTATCGTCACAGCTTTACTCTTACTTCTCACTTCTCAGTCTCAAGTTCGAAGCTCAATCAACGTTCTCAATACTGCATCGATCGCATCACTTCTTCTATCTCTTTGACTCGTTCGTCAAAGTTTGCGATCGACGGGCTTAAAATCTCTGCTAATCCCTTCAGGCGATTCTTCTCGACAGCAAGCTTTCTCAACAACATTCTCTGCACCTTCAGCATGCATTCTTTCATGTCTAGTGCTTTCGAGAGTTTCGGATTCAAGGCAGATAGACGTTCGCGTCGCTTCGCCCAATTTTGGCAGCGAAGCTTTTTCCCTTCTTGAACTTTCTCATCTTGAGTGATCAGCAATTTTCTTCGAGGACGGTTCGTCTTTCCGGATACTGTTGCGGATCTTCGTCCTCTACTTGCGTTGAGCTCAAGGTTCGGGCGCAATGAGTGACCCTGGCATGATGAATGTGGCTGCAACACGCTGGTGAATCCCGCCATGTTGAACTTGTGAAAGCAACTCGTAAAGTAGATCTATGCAGCTTTGACTCTGATGACGTCTATTCTCGAGAATACAGTTGCTCGACATTCGCTTCTGAAGCATTCACTTCTGAAGCATTCACTTCTGAAGCATTCACTTCTGAAGCATTCACTTCTGGCTCGAGCATTCATTTCTTATCTCTGTTTCAACTTCTGATTCGTGAGCCTGTTAAAAATGAAGAGGCTTTGGCGTTGTATAGTCGAGCATAAGCAGAGCGACTAGTTGCTGTTCTATTCCGTGCTGCGAGAAACTAGTAGTGGCACGAGCCGAACTCACTTTGATGAATCGAGACTCTCAGAACTCATATTCCCGAAGTGCAATTTAATTGCATATGTAAAGGCTTGACATCTCTCAAAGTGCTTAGCGTCACACGCCTTTGAGTCACGAACGCATGAAAAGCCAAATGTGGTGTTTGTGGTGGAGTGAAAAGGCCTCAGTCGCTTATGCTATCATGACTTCTCGCACACCCTGGTGCTAATGGCTCGAATATAGCCCTAATGTAAGGCTAGCCCTAGGGGTCACTGAAGAATATCGTGACACCTACTTGGTCTATCAGAGAGTTAATACATAGCGTGCGAGAGCAATACGTTAGTTTCTTCACGTCGCTCTAATCATTTAGGTACTATGGCAGCTCTGAAGACAGTATCTTACTCAACGCTTTTACATCACAGTTAATCAATCAATCGATCAAGATGATTCTTTACTTAAGATAAAGCTTACTTCAAATTTTACGAAGCTTTCTTCACCTTTTACGCTTATTCGTAAACAATTAACTTCAGAGCTGTCATAATAAATCGTTGAAGCGGCGTGAAGAATACAGCGCTTTGCTTCCGTACGCTAGGGTTTAACTCCCTGAAGGACGAGTATGTAGACTTCTAAACTACCACAAATTCGAGGGAATTTCCGATATAATACGCAATCGCCGTAGTCAGATCTCGCGCCGAGCGTAATTCATAAGAGCAAGAGTATCGTAGATAGATTTTTAGTATTTGGCGTGATGTTTTTGAAAAGTGCAGACGTGTAAATGCAACTAAGCCCCTTTGAATTAGCTGTCTTGCTTACATACGTAGATTTCATTTACACGTCTGAGGGCACGAACCCGAATTACAGTCAGATATTCAACAAATCTGGAATAATACCGAACTTTGTCGATCGCCTTACCTGATGCGATAAAGTACGAGCGTTTTATTGAATTAATTACATTTTGCTCGCGTCATTCACTCGACTTATCTATGTATTAAAAATTTACCTACTCACCAGTCATCACCCTACATGCTCACCATCCTACTCACCACCCTACATGCTCACCACCCTACTCACCACCCTACATATCACCCTACTCACCACTCTACTCATCACCCTACATGCTCACCACCCTACTCACCACCCTACATACCACTCTACTCACCACTCTACTCACCACCCTACTCGCTTCAAAACATGCTTCAAAATTGCTTCAAAACATGCTTCACGCGACACGTTCGAATAAGCGTCATTCGCTTCATGGCCTACTTCATAGTATGCTTCATACATGCTTCATAGCACATGCTAATTAGCTCAATAGAAAGCATCCTTCATGGCTCGATACCAAACTCTCTACTAAATTCCCTACCAAACGCCCTACCAAATTCCCTACCAAACGCCCTATCGAATTTCCTACCAAAATCCCTACCAAACTCGATATCAAACTCTCTACCGACCTTTCTACCAAACTTTCTACATGCGTCGATCGAGCGCATAACACACGTCAAACAGTGCTTTCTACATGGCTTTCTACCAAGCTTCGAATTGCTTCATGTTTAAGGATCAAATTTGATCTCTATCGAGAGCCTATCTATCTATCTACTGAGAGTCTATCTACCTAATAAACGATTGAGTCGTTACAGAACCATATTTCAACCGTTGAAAAGTCTTCAAACTATACTCGAACAGTCGATCAAGCAGCTGAACTCATCGAGCAATGAAAAATGAACCTAGCATATTTTTGAAAATTTGGGAAATGATGTTGGAAATTTGAATAAAAACCAGATCATCATGGCGCAACAGAGATTATACTCAATTATTCGCGAGATATGTATCTAGAATTTATGTCAATAGATAGAATAGATATACTAGTATTGATTGCAGTTGTCGCTATCGAAAATATATATGTGTTGCGTTGATGATCGCGTCTGAAAGATGAATGTTGATGATTTTTAACGAAATGTCAAAGATTTGTATGGGCGCGCATCAAAACAATTGCCGATCTAGCAAAAATACGGCGCGATGCACTCAGACGTGTTACTCGTAGGCTGCGAAGTCATTCAGAGGGTTCCTAATCCAAAGGGGCTTAGGGGAAGAGGTTAACCCGAAGGGGCTTAGCCACGGAAACACGTCTGAGGTTCTGAGGCAACACTGAGACAAGAGCCTCGTATCAATTAGTAAGCAAGAGACCACGCTAACTCGCTACACGTATGCACGGGGTTTTCGCGCACACTGGGTTTCCGCGCACGCTAACTATGACTAATTATTTTAGTGCCCTTTTTAGTACGCTAAACTCTATACTATCTGTAATTAACCTTTCTAGGTTAGAATGCGCGAAAACCCAGTGTGCGCGGAAACCCAGTGTGCGCGGAAACCTCGTGCATACGTGAAATGAACGCTTACGTAAACATACGCTACTAGCTTAAACAGTATCAAAATGTAAAGCGAGCGATCTTCATCGAAGCTGTCGTGCACGTTCTCCAAAGGAATCGCAAAGCTTCAACTTCAATGGCAAGAAATGTTTCTATCTCATGCGAGGTTGAGATGTGGTGGGATGTGAAAGGTTTATAGCTGCAAATGTCCAATATCATCCGACAGAAGTGATCACGAATAGCGACGACGTGTAACACGACGCTTCAAGGGAGGCTTTTCCTCTGCGGCAGACAGACATCTTATCTTCGTGAAACGTAGCAAAGGCGCGTTCTTCTTGTTATTATCGCCATCGGGTTTCTCTTCTTCATCGTTCGTGTCCGCCTCTTTGTCGTCCCACTGGTTTTCCTTGTTCTTACCGGCTGAGAGATGAGGCTTAATATCTTTGCGACCTATGCCTTTGAAGTTATGCATCTGCTGAGTTGTCAAGTACCTGTTTTAGTCAGTCAGCTTAGTATGATAGCTGTGTGGCACGTGAATAGAAGGCATTTTGTTCAATCCTGTTGTATGAATCATTTTTGGTGTATATCACAAGCTTTGAAATATGGACAGATTGAAGCTGGCTCTTTGCTTAATTTTTGATTGCATACAAAACCTGACGGAGAAAGCTATATCAGTAAGACTCATGAACATAAATCGTGTTCCGGCAATGAGTCCGCCCCAAATTTTCTCTTCTTTCTTGTAGTCTCAAGCCCTATTGCTGCTGCGGCTGCTTATACGTCATCGATGGCTGCCACTTCGAAGTAGCGTGCTGCTCATTTTCCTTATCTTGCGCTTTTACCTGCTTATCCTTCTGCACCAGCGCGCAGCAATCGCAGAACCAAGAGATGAGGCAATCGTTGCAGTCGTTACTCTTGATGTCATATTGGCGGCGCATATTGCTTCGGCTGATCGTTTGGCGAATTCCTTGGAGAGAGCAGAGCGAGAGGGCGCAACAGCTCATACACTGACGGAAGAAGTCAGGAAAGAATACGTACACTATCGTTACAAAACGAAGCATCAGAGTTGCCATCCCTACGAGCCTGCGTTTTACCGTAAAGAATACATGGGCATCAGATAGTCAAGCAGTCTAGTGTTATCTGTATTAGAGTACAGTTTTTGTAATAATCTCAGAGACTCACATGTGCCGATAGATTGAAGCAGTCAAATAGCTTATGGTTCCAGGATCTCGACATTGCTAATAATTCAATGTGTGAGAATTTACGAAAAAGACTTTTAATGTTTAGAAGTCAAAAGGTGAGATAAGAATACAAAAAGCAGAACACAGTTAAACAAGAGAGCGATTCGATATAGAGTATATATGTGTGTGTTCTAAATCTCTTCTGGCACCCCCGCTTCACTTCTGGCTCTCCAGGTTCACTTCTGGCTCCCCCGCTTCACTTCTGACTTCTCATTCACTTCTGGCTCCCCCGCTTCACTTCTGGCTCTTCAGGTTCACTACTCGCCCTCTCGACGCCTTTATGTGCAGAATCGTCGAAGTGCTGACTGCTATCAGAGCGAAAATCTGTGGGCAATACGAAGCTGACGCGTCGACGACAATGGTTCTGTGGGTTTCAAATCTATTTGTCGGCGCTCGTTGTCTGAAATAGGTTGTCGCGACAAGGTTGAGGCTTTTTTCGGTTCGAGCGTCGAGATAGTTGAATATCTGCGTGCTTTGAGATAGAATATTCGACGTGATCACGAATTCCGCGGTCTTCATATTGAGGGAACAATCGCCAAGAGATTTTCTTTGAAAACCTTTCGTTTTTGTCTGAATTGCTGATCGGCATATTCAGAACGGCTTTTTGGAGCCTTCTGTGCTCTTCCTCGGGATGTGCTTGAATGAGAAGCGTTACCCATCTCTTAAAGTCGACCGGGGTAAGATCAGGAATGTCTGGTCTCTGATCGTCTCGTTCTTGGACGAGGTGGTGCTGACACTCAAGATCTCTATACATCCGGGAGATTGATGAGTGCTCGTCGAAGACAGCTAGGACATCATGTCAGCGACATAGCACTTTGTCTGGCATATGGGAACATACTAGACCAAGGGTATGACTCATTTCTCAGCTTGACATTTTCGTAGTACCTTACCATCTTTGCCGGCGTGATGACAATGCTATGACGAGGTTCGTAGTCCTCGACCTGCGATATATCGTCAGTCATGACTCATCGATGCAACCCTCAAGAAATTAGACATACGATGTGAATGGCCAGCCTTCGCAAGAGCTGACCAAGCCTGGCTGTGAGTTGATCATCTTCGTCGAAAAGGGATCTTCATATCTTCTTCAACGTAGTCGCCTCCTCGTTCCTCGAAAGCCTCGACGAAGATCTCGGTATGCTAGAATTCTCATCGCTCAAGCCGCTCATTGGGCTTTGTTACGATCCTAGCTACGCACCTTCGTTGGTAGCTATGTTGGTGGCTATGTTGATGGCTATGTTGATGGCTATCCTGAGAGCTATCGCCGATCGCTCGCCGCTAGGGCATAGGCTTGTTCCGAAGCCAACCCTATTCAGGGTTAGCTTATGTTCTCCTGAGTCATATAGATAGCCGGCCCTTCCCTTCTAGATACTTTCCTTCCTTAGCATTTATATACTCGTTACATTACACCCATATGACTCGCTCTATGCTGGCCCCTAACAGGCTTTGAGATGAAGGAGATCCGCTGAACGGGCTGAAGGAAGTCGAAGTGTGCTTTCGCCGGCTTTTCGATCTATACGTGAACATATTGATTGGTTCCGCAGCGAGGTATGACTTGAGTAGCGTTTGTGTTCTTGAAATGGAGAAGAGAAGTTTATTCGATGTGACATGTTGAGTAAGATTCTTGAGGCGATGGATTGCAATGAAGGGACGGAAGAAGGCAGAAGCGAAGGAGAGAGAAGCGATTTTGATAGAGCACTGAGCATATGTTGTCGAGTCTTTCGCTTGATTGAAGCTATGATTCGAGCAATGAGTTCTGGGAGGAAAGTACTTGAGCTCTCACCTTGAAGCGACGACCTCGTTGAACTTTCGAGGTCGATCTTAGTTTGATAGTATAGATCGCGCTATTTGTGAACATTGTGGGCGCTGCAGTTCTCTTCGCGCAGAGATGCTATTAAACAGAGTGAACAGCAGCATCTGTCTTCGTGGCTACAAGGGAAACGGGGCGTAGCCAAGCATTATTAACTTATTGGGACTAGTTATAAAAGGAATGTCGATCAATATAGAATCGATTGATCAAGCTTAAAGTCGTCAACCTCTACTTTCAGGACAACAGAATTACTTTCACCTCTGTCATTGTCATCAGACTTCAGTCAGCTTTCAAATTTTATCAACTCAGTTCAGTTTGACGTGTCAATATGTCATTCAGCATAGTTCTGTTCAAAGCTGTTGTTTCAGTCGATTCTCTACTTACGTGTCAAAAAACTGAGATAAGTAAACTATCACTTCAGCAATCTGTTTGTACTCAATCTAAATGTCACGCAGAACTACACGAATCTCTCAATCTGCAGAATGATCGCAAACGTCGTCGCGTATCTCTTAGTGGGCAAAGTGATCGCAAGCGTCATCGCTCTGAAACATTGGCGAACGAAAGAGTTATCTCAATGTTAGCGACGATCACATCTCTTGAACATCAAGTCTCAAGCTTGAAAAAACTTCTTCATCAGACTTATGCCTCGCTGCATACGACTTCAACCAAACATAATTGTTCAGCATTATCTTGCGAAAAATCTTTCACGAACTTGAAGCATCTATATAGGCATATTCGCGACCATAATGATTCTACGCATGAATCACTCGCAGTTCTTATCAATGAAACGCACTGTTCGATCTGTTCAAAGACCTGTAGCAGATCGTTTGATCTTGTCAGACATGAAAAAAAGATTCATGACGAAACATATGTGTCAAGACTTGATAAATTTCTTGGTACATCGATGTCACTGTCGTCTTCTTCAAGCGATTCAATGACCATTTACGATTCATCAAGCCGATAAGCACAAAAATTGTTCTGTGCATAGTAGACGCTAATTGTTTCGATTCTGACAGAGACGATGAAATCTTGTACAGAACTAGGTCGATCTTCGAATCAATTCACAAGTTCAACAGTTTTCAGACTTCGTCGCTCGACAGATTATCTATTTTAGATCAAAAGAATACATCGATTGAGAGTTTGAGTTCGCAGTCAATACAGCATCTCGTCATATCAACATCAGCAGATAACGCACTTGCGTCTGAGCTGTCAGCTAAAAATAGTCTAGGCTTGATGTCTGACGTGATTTCTTCGCCTATGACGAGTTCGAAAGTCATCAATACAGACTCTTGAATTGACAGCAGCGAAACCTCATCTATGTCAAGCAAAATCAATGCTTCAGATCTCTTCGTTTTAGTCGCGACTCGAAGAGATCGACTTTCGAATCAGTCAAACTATCTTTGAGAATCTGATTCGTGAAACAATCTTTACGTCGACGCACATGAGGTTGTGAAGAGCATCTGAAACAAGAATTGAGACGATCTTTACGTCGATGCACATGAGATTGTGAAGAGCGTCTGAAACAAGAATTGAGACGGCCTTTACGTCGATGCACACGGGATAACGAAGAGCATCTGAGACAAGAGATGAAAGACTCTTGATGACAATGTGCCTTCATCATCACAGAACGATTTAAATCACGCTCACGACTTCTCAATGATGTCGATAGGTTCGTTAGATAGCATTACATCAGTCTATACATCTAGTTACGATGTCGAAGACTAGTCGAATAATAGTCAAGGTTCAATCATCACGCTAAGAAATTTGCTTTTATCTTGTCTGAGAGCTATATTAGACATTCAAGAATTCTCATTTCTCTTTCTCGTCAATTCAAGCTCATCATGCAATGCAAACTCGAATTTAGAACTTCAGAGCTCTGTCTAATACATCAGTAGAATCTCACAGTCGTCAGCATTCTTAACAGCAGAATTTCGACATGCTAGATCAGCATTGAACATCATCATTGATTCGTTCGTCTGCGAAAAATTCTTCATAGAACTTGTAGCGACTGAAGTGATATTGATAACATGTGATTCTTTGCAGATGAGAGAAAATTCCGAACTCTTTCGAATAATGATGATTACTGTATGTTTTTCATTCGCGAGTCGATGAATTGAAGAGCTGTTCAAAAACTCGTGAAAGAGAATCAGTCGACGATTCTGACAAGATTTGTCTTTCAGTGTTTCTATCTTTGGCTTCAGGTGCTAAATCTTTGATCAGAACAACGAGAAATGATCAGTTGATGTTCTTTGTCTACTTACTGTCTCGAAATTGTCGAAAATAGCATCGCAGTCGTCATTTCACTTCAGCTCAGTCTGTCGCTGATATCGTCATTGCTTAGTAGCTGATGATTGAGAATATTTGCTGACATTCTCAATAAGTTTTGAATCGATGTTTCTCATCACAGCAATGTCAGAGTCTTTAAGAACTTGTGAGACATTCATCTGTTCTTTGCGCCTTCGTTTGTTCGATCTTTGAGATGTCTTTGTTCGCGGAAGACTTGTCTCTGACAATGCGCTACTGTGATGAGACACTTTGATGCCTTTCAAGTTTGGCACGTGATGATCACTCGCGAAGATCAGCATGATAATAGAGTCACTTGCAAGAGTGTGTTTATTGAATCTTCAAGATCACAATCGAAGCTGCTAAGAAAAGTCGCAACAAAGAGTATATCATTGAATTTCTAGATATGTAAAAAGATACTAATTAGTATTTGCAGAATTTTAGTAGACTCACAAGAATCGATCTTCGTTGACTGACTTTTGCTATGTGATAGTTTCACGATGAAGGTATAAGTAATTGATCTCAAGAGTCTCATCTTGAAATAGACAAGACTGTCAACGATTGCAAGGCAACAGAATTGAAAGAAGTGACGACAACTATCAGCTTCAGTAAATCTAGATCACTGCAAACTTCAGTCGAATGCAGAAATGTATCTGATACAGATGTAGAAAAACAAAAGGTCTTGAGTTGAAGAAATAAGATTCTCGACTCAAACAGACATTCGCGCCAGTGATTTATAGCGTGGTGCAGGTGCTATCACATCGAGACATCCCGAATAAATATCAGAGCATCGAGACATCTCAGATGAATGTCAGAGCATCGAGCTTGGTATCGAGGCATCTCGAATGAATATCAGAGTGTCAAGACTCGTATCGAGACATCTCAGATGAATATCAGAGCGTCGAGACATCTCAAATGAATGTCAGAACGTCGAGAAATTGACGTATTCTATGCAGGTACTGTCACATCGAGGTATTCAAAATGAATGTCAGAGTGATAAGATCTTGCTGCATTGCAAACAACGACACTCAGCAGAGTCGAATCAGACTCTCAAGTCACAAAATAATTCTTCATAAATTGACAAAGAGATCTTTAGAGCATAATTATATCGATCATTTTCTGAACTTAATGTTGCTCAAAGAGTTCATATACTGAAGTGATCATTTTTCTTTATCAGTCTCATTTAATCGATTACTCTTTTACTGTCTTGTGTCGTGCAATGTACGTCTTCAGTTACATCAAAACGTACATTTCTGCCTTGCATTAGCCGCATGCATCTTCATTTTCCTTTCTCATCGCCTGGTATTCATGAATTCGCAAGTTCAATCATATCAGAATGTCAATGAATCTCGATCATCACTGAATTTCCTGCAGTGCATAGCGAACAACGTATCTGACAATCTATCGTCTTACACGAAATTGACGTCGTCCCCACCAAACTACGAGGCGTTTGAGAGAGAGACAGAGGCGAAAACGATTCTTCGCGATCAGGATTTTCAGTCTATAACACAAATCCTTCGATTTCGCTTGTATGAACACAAAGATTCACTTCGACAAGTTTTGCAACATCGTTGAAATTGTCAGCTGAGTGAAATTCTCATCGATCTTCACCCTACCAGGTTTAAAGATGATCATCAAGCGGTCGCTAAGCTGAGCAAAGCTCAAAAGATCGAAGTGATATTGAGGCTAGTTGAATCGACACAATCTTTCTCGCCGAGATACTGAAGCTGAAAATCGTACAAAGCAGCAAACGAGACGAATGCTGGAAAAATTGTCGCTGACATCGACGAAGAGAGCTGTTCGCTGTTCAGAAAGATCTCGTTTAGAAACTGATTGAGACATGCAGTCGAATATCAGGAACAGTCTGTAGATCAACTTGTTTTTCAGCATGAAAACTTGAGTCGTCGTCTATCTTGATATCTTTGCCGGCATTTCGAAGAAAATCATAAATATTTTGAGGTCAAGAAGGTAAATTAGTTCGGCTGCAATTGTTAAAACCTCTAATCATTAGACAGATTTTGCGCGATCGAAGTTCATTGACTCATCAAGTTCTCTCGCATTGTCTGCAGTCAGCTTCTCGTTCAATAACAAGATCACATGTATATTTCGACCTTGAATTTCTCATCGAACAGCTTAGATACCTCTTTCAATCTCGAATTCTCACAGCGATACTCTTCATACTTTTGATTCTAGAAATTCGCTTTGATCATACTTACAACTTCGTGCTGAATGACATCAACTGAAGAGAAAGTTTTCGCATCGAGATTGACTCTTTTGACAATCTGATTGTCGACACCTTCGCGAAGCAATTTGCAAGCGATGCAACGATATTCGACAAGCGAGATATGAATCTTCTCTGCTCTGCGAGCTTCAAATATCGAGACGCTCATCGAATATATTTGAAACGAAAGTCGAACGCAATAATCATAGAGATCGCAGAATATTGTATAGCTCATTCTTTCCTCATGCACTACTTTAGAGAGATCGTGAAGGTGAGTAGATATTATTTCATTACGCTTTTTGCTCAGCTGATTTTAATTCTAGAAATTGCTTCACCTTCGTAACTGATATCGTTTCTGCGCTATTCTGCTAGTCTTACGAAGAACTTGCTTTGATGAGTCTATCTTGTTAATCTACTTCAATCTCATCAATCTCGATCAACATTATGTCGCCTTTCGGGCTCAGATGAAAGCACAATCGAAACTTTCTTTTCTGTTTTCTTACGTTCAACAATATACTCTTCATGAAGATGTCGTTTTAGCGAAGATGTTTTCTTTTGCATCTTATAATATGAAGACGATGTTGACTCAGTTCAACTTCTTCATCAGAGAGCTTGAGCTTCTGCGTCATTTCTTGACTTGTATCTGCGAGTGATTAAATGAAAGCACGCCTTGAGTTTTGAAAAGCTATAAGACCTTGTATGACTTAGATAGCTGTCTGTAATATCACTAGAACTATACTTATTACTTTGAAACACTTAAGGCACAATGCGCTTGAGAATCGTCGTTCACTTGTTTTGGCCACAATAACGCTAAATGGCCTGACCTTTCCCTTTTCTTGTCATCGAGCGTCAGCATCAAAGACTTCGAACGTGAGCGCTGCATTGAATACCCGAGACTTTCTTTCCAGAGCTAATCAGTCACTTTGAGAATTCGTCAATCTAGTTCTCTGCTTCAAAGTTCTCTATAGAATGAGCGATTCGATGACAAGAGAGAATGATCAACGATACGACATTAGCGTCAATACTGTGACATTCATATTGAATGTCTCGACACACTAGCATTCATGTTGAATACAGTGACACGTTGATTTCTATTGTTGCATACGTCAGCGTCTGACATCTGAGACTCTCATCGAGGTCTGCTGTAAATACAGTTGACTAATTGTCTATCAAGGGACAGCTTCAATTGTATGACACATCATATAAACAGCTGTAATGCTTCGTCAAGCGCGTAATCTGACTTGCATCACAGCATTGACGCATGTCTTTTCAGAGGAACTTTGTTAACAGACAACAGCTAAGCAAGTATGCTAAAATCAGTTCGCTCATGAAAGCAGTTATTCTCATCAACAGTGTCATTCTTAGTGACATCAGATGAACAGGCTATCATTGCAGAGAATCTCTCGATGCAAAAACGCAAGGGTGAAAGAAAACCGGTTATTTTCATGCTCAGAATGTTTGATATTCAATTAAGCTGACCAAAATTCAAAGATTTATGCATCGATTGAGAAACGCAAGCAGAAAAATCGTGAAGCTCAAGCAGCTTTCAGAGAGCGTCGAACGAAGTACATCACGCAACTGGAAAACAACATCAAGCGTAAAGATCAGAGGCTAGCAGAACTGCAAAAGACAGTAGAAGATTATCTGATGTTGAAATACAAGAATTCTCTGCTTGAGCGCATACTTCTGAAGAAAGATAAGAGTTTCAGTCAATCTATTCTTCAAATTCTCATCAACGTTGCAGGCATAGACGTTGAGATCGAGCTTCAAAGAACGTCTTACTCTGAAATCAGACAATCTGCTTCGCTCACTGGTTTAAGACTTGTTGAGGCTCAAAGCTCGTGTTTCACGAACGATTCGAATAAATCAACTTCATTAGAATTCGCTTCTTCATCGTCATGAGTTTTTTCAACTCACATGAAGCAACTCGGCAAGCTAAACCTCTCTCTCCACGTTTTTCTCTTTACTTCATACATCCAAAAAGCTGTTTTAATCAAAGATCGATTCATTACAGAGCAAGAGTACGAAGCGAACGCATATGCAGATACAATCGATAGTCAAGACTCAGGCGATCACTCAGTCGATTCGTCTTCCTATCTTGACTCATTTCTCGAACAGTCTGCTTTTTCAGACCAGGCATATTCGATGAGCAGTAGATCTCAGTCCCTGATGCAGTCTGCGACAATGCTGCAATCAGATGATTCATGAGCATCTTATTCTATCTCAACGAATCAGACATTGAAGACTTACGATTCAATGCTTGATGCTGATTCATTTGGCCTTTCAGCAAGCATGCAGTTTCCTACATAGTATCAATGCAATTTGATGAGGCAGAGAAGAAGAAAGATGTTTTTCTTCTCTGCTTTTATCTTCTCTTGATAAACGTATTAGTAGTTGAACAAATAGTAGAGAATCAAAACTCGGTCTCTCATCATCAGTTCCCTTAGAACAGCACTGTCGACATTTTCGCATCGTCGTGCGTATTAATAAGAAATGCGTCGTCACGAGTCAACATCAAATGTGGTGATCGCAGGTGAGTAGTGACACGTGAATATGCTAAGCTGCAAGAGGCAAGCGAGAGCACTGTCACTAGGAGTGAGGCGTTGCACAGTGTTGTATAAGGCGATCACAGGCATCAGCGTCAAGTCATTAGGAAGTCATCTGGAAGTCATCAGGCTGACATCAGGCTTGCATCAGACTGTCATCGTGCTGTAGAGATATATAGTCAGTGTTTATTCTGCGTATTCTAAAGGTTTCAGATGGGATTTTGATTCTTGTCCTTGCGTAGTTCGATCAGAAGCTCGATCGATGAGTCGATACATTATTTTGAAACAGAGTTCTCAGTCTCTGCTGTACTAGACGTTTCACCGATCATTTGAAACCTGAGTGCTTATCAATCATAGCATTCACTTCTGAACCCTGAGCATTCAGTTCTGATTTTGAGCATTCAGTTCTGTGACTGTACACAGTCTCAGAGATTTTGAGAGTCAGCCATTCATTTTTAGTCAAAGCTTGGCGCAAAAGAAACAGCATTCCACTGCATCTGATCAACGTTTCTGTCGACATCTTCTATGAAGTAAACGAATCGTTCAACATGGCTGACGCTTCTACTATTCCTCCTAGAAAACAAGGGTTTCATTATGTTCGAAGAGAAGATGGGAGAATTGTGGGCACAGATGTTCGAGATATCATATTTCGCCCGACTGGCCCGAGTCTGTTGCTTACAGTTATACACATTGAGCACTCGCAAAAATGATGCTGCGTAGTGATATTAGGCATGCGTTGATCTGCTAATCTGCCAAAGGTTTAATATTTTAACGACATATCGAGAGCGTATCATACTTGATACTTTAGCTAATAAATCTCTACTGAACAAATGCGCTTCTTCTAATGATCGTGCAACAAGTATTCTCTTCTTCGCTCAAAGACCGGAATTGTTCCAAAATCTCACGCAGTCAATGTTTCCTCAATTATTGCAAGAAGTAGAGGCGCCTGCAAAATAACTAGCAATAAAATCGCCGCATTGATCTTCGTTAATGAAATTCTTTGTGAAGATGTCGAGCTGCTCTTTGCCTTGAAGATCGCGATAGAGTAACTCAAAACTGTAGGCGACACCATCTTTCATGAGGAGCCACGTTTTTTCGAGAGATTGCGTGAGATCATTCACCGTCTCTAAAAATTCGTTGCAGTTCCTTTCGCTATAAATGATGACTTCAATCTTCGAAGACTTGTTCTGTCATATTTCTTAGCATTGTTTTGACAGATAAGCGTATACATATCTGTCGTTTGTTCAATTGTTCATCAATCACATTCATGACTTGGGTTTCCGAATCTTGAGCTCAATTAGCAAAAGCAGTATCGCTCTTCGAATCGTCTTTATTCTCTGCATCGTGTTGAAAGTTTGTCATGTTGAGAGCTGTCAGAGCTGTGCACACTTGAGTAGTCAGAATGATAACGTAGAGCAATACTTTCGAAGAATGCATTCTGCGATTTTCAGAGAAGTAGATGTTAAGTGATTCTACGAAGATGAAGAAAATCTGTTGCCTTAATATAATTACGATCTGAACGTTCGCTGACCTTCACGAATCCACAATTGACTTCTCAAAGGTGATGAGTGATTTCTGAATACTCGATGAGAGGGTCAAAATTAGATCTCTCAGAGAATGCCTTCAATTCTTGCGCCTTCAATTGTGAATACATTCGATTTCACACATGCGAGACTGACTTATACTATAGAATTAGTTTTCGATCAAAGAGCTGAAGAGTGAAGCAATACTATCAGAATCGAATGATGCTCGTGTATTGAGCACATGCTTTGTAAAGAAAGATATAAATTCGACTTCTAAGTATTTTCGATGTATAATGTATTGAATGAAAGTTCTATCTAAGCCAGATGATGACTATATATTGTCGTCGATCACAAAATCAAAATGTTTCTCGCTTTGACACGATTCGTAATAGAGGCGTATGTCGCTCAAAGCGATAGAAGCAGCTACAATACTCTGCGAAAAATACTTTATTTGTCTAGTGAATCTCTTCGTGAACACGAAATCGCGATGAGTGATGATGGTGACCAATTTTGTGTGCGGACGAAAGTGTTAAGAATGAGAAGACACGTGTTCTTTCTGCCCGTGGTTCAGCATTTCTAATCTGTATGAACGACTCGAGCGTTGAATTTCCTCGTTTAGATAGTTGTCTTGAGAGTGCTTTGCAGAACGTGTCGATGCAACAAGAGATCAGATTGCTCTTGAGATTACTTACATTGACCTCGTTATCATTGAGATAGATGTAAGCAGCCTCTGTGCAAGATGTGAAAAACGACGAAGCAGGTTCATCGAGGATTTTCTGAGCAAAATTGAGACAGACAGAGTCATCGATTTGATTATTACAGATGATGCCTGACTGCTTAAATAGATCAATGTTGCAGTCGAAGACAGCTGTGCTCTCAGAAGAGCATGTAATGAGCACAGAGTAGTCATCGACATAGCTGACATCGATATCGAATGAACCTGTAAAACTGTCTTCGATCTTACTGTTCATAGAATTAGTATTTGGCTCAATATATATTCTTTCTGCTCACTCAGTTGAAAAAGCGTATTGAGTAGACGAAGTGTCGAGAAGTATGATGATCGACGAATTCTCTATCGAGGACGAGCCATCAGCATTTGAACCAAAGAAGAGAGACAATTGAGTTCCGTACACGTTAGTGATCGAAATCGTCATATAGTCGCCTGAGCTATCGATAGTCGTAGTACTTCGAGAATCTGAAGCACTCGTGACTGGAACTGAACTTGAAGTCAAGGTCATATTCTCGTTCTCATGAGTCACAGTCACAGTCGCGACGAGCGAGCAGTTGAACGGACTTGCAGCTATCAGCGTCGCAAGGGCCGAAATAACAAGCTGACAGAATTTCTTCATTGTACAGTCGAAACGTCAAGAGAGTTATCTGTGTCGAAAGAACACTGACGCTGTCGTTGTCTTTTGTTGTGCTTCAACCGTGCGTCAGTTTTTGAATGCTTATGAAGGCATTCATATACGAAACCCCTTGTGAAATGCCTTCGAAAGATCAAGCACGCAACGACTCTTTCTTGCGACCCATCATTCGTGAGGTCTTGTGATTCTTTGACTCTGCATTCAACTGTCAGAACGACGTCGCGCTTGAATTGACCTCGTGCCGAGAGCCTTGAAAGGAGAAAAAGAAGACGAGAAAGAAAGTCTGTGATGAAAACGACTTTGCGAGATTGCGTTTCGTACCTGGTGAGCGGTTGAGAAATTCTGACACAGACACTTGTTCGCGTTCGTTTCAACGGAAGCAATCGAAGATGAGAACGCATAGTCAAACGCAGTCACCTCAGAATAATCTCTCTTAGAAATATCAATACTCGCTTCTAAGAGCAATTGAAATACGTCTTCATGATTTTCAATCGCAGCGTAATGTAGAGCGTTTGTGATACGTTGTAGCCGAAGCGTTGACGTCAGCATTGAGAAGGATTTTGACACTGTTTCTGTGTTCTTTCTGAGCCGCAAAGTGTAGTGATCTCTTGAACCTTTTCCCATATTTCCTCACGTTGTAACCTCGTCTGATGTAGATTTCTCCGTCTCTTTCTCGGCCTTGCAGTCGTACTCTGTTGTTTTCATGAATTTCTAGCTTGAGTTGTCGACGAGCCTCACCTTCAGATTCAGCAGTAGTCGACGTCGAAGAGTCTGCATCGACTTCTAGTAATTGGTTCACAATCTCTTCATTTCCTGCTTGAACGGCGCATAGCAGCGAAGTCTCGCCCTTCTCGTTTCGAATATCGATATCATGATAATGTTGAAGAAGTAGAGTTACCAGATTTGAATTCTCTTTCGTAACTAGATGATGTAGTATGATGTCTTCGTTTCTTGTTCTGATCTGAAACATCTGCTTCTCTTTTCAACAATGATCTGAAGATGGCTTCGCGATTATGCAACTCTGCCCATAAGCAAGACAGTTTCTTCGATTGTGCGAGTGTATATAAGAGTCATGTCGTAGAACTTGACTAATAAAACCTTGTGAAAGTGACGAGCGGTTCGTGAAAGTGAGCTTATGTTCTTCGATTCAAGTTCATCAGCAATGAGAGAAACAATTTCGTTCTAAAGACTACTGAAAGTCATGATGAAGAACGATAACTCACAGTTCATACACATCATCGCGACTGTCACAACCCTGCGATTACAAGCACATAAAATGAAACCCTTCAAAGGCCGTTCGAGGTACAAAGTAATTCTTGGTAAGAAGGCTGAAGCGGCTCAGTCAGGCGAACGTTCATGTAAATTCGTGGTGATAATTATACTGTAGATAGAGCTTAACATGACTGTCGTCTGAGATGCTGCCTTGTGGGGCTCTGCCCGCTGAGGCTGCGCAAAGTTATTTTTGCAACTTCATTTCAAGCCGCACAAAATCATCGCGATCACAACTCACAACGTACCCTTCTCAGGAACGAGGCATGTTACAGAAGAGCATTACATTTGCCGTTCTGATGATGACATCCCGATCATTGATTTTAGAGTTCTCGACGAAACTGAGAAGTCAGATCTGGCGATGCGTGTTTCTCTCTGACTCTACTTTACGCTCGCCACGTATCGATGAACTCAACCTTCTCTTTGTTTGTCAGCAGATTCAAGAGGTGCTGAAGTCTGTATATCAATAGTTCCTGATCTTTGACCTGATCTTCGCTCTATTCGAGCAATTTCAAAAGTTCCTTTCAGCGACAGCGATTGAGAGTCTCGCGAGAGTTCGTGAGATGTCTCTATGAATTCGGCAGCCCTGTAAAAATTCGGCTCATGACAGTCAGATAACTGAACATCATCATGAGAAATGAAAGCAAGCTCTCTCGCTCGTGAAGGAGAGACTAACAGGCCTTCGAAAGCTTTGAATAGACGTTCATTCGATGAAATACTGCTGAAGATACCACGCAAGTTCAGCGAAATCATGATTGTTGAAGATCATACAACTCGTTCATGACTGATATAGAATGACGGCTAGATTGATACTCATGACTGACAATGTGTTAAATTTAGAACTCTGCGCACGAAGAATATCGCGAAACTGAAGCAGAAGAGAGTCAATAATGAAGCAAAGAAAGCTGAGGCTTGAGGGAGCAAGAATTGAAGCATAACATAAAAGCTTGGAAATTGCTTTCTCTGCCGAAAAGATTGCGCGACCAATATCTGACGGAAAGAAAACAGTCAGAACACTGCTCAAAGGCGTTTCTTCTGCAGCTTGCTTTCTATACATTTGATGATATCGACGACAATGATGTCCTCGCTCAGCAGTGCTGGCACTGCGCTCAACGCCTCACCAGAAAAAGCACAACACGCTCGAGAGCTCTCGCTACGAACCTTTCTGGCGTCACTCGTCACATTCGCGACCGTATTTGCTATTGAGTTCTGCATTTTTGTCTTTCTTAAGAATAGACTCAAACAAATCTAGTAAGTCTCAGTTATTCTTCACACGCAAAGATACTGATTCGATGTGACAGTCAACCTCGAACTTACCTAGTGCCTGAGAGACAACGCATCAGTCAACGTTCTTCAGAAACTCTATTCTGAATTTTATGTATATTTCAGCTACTCGACAGAATCGTTTTACAGCACTCTGATCTCGATGCTTTCTTCTTTCTTCGATATATTCGCACGCTTCTCACAATCTTCATCAGTCTATCGATCATCGTTATACTCATTCTCGTCTCTCTAAATTTTCGTGACGATAATGATGCTGCGAGTCTGACTCGAGGTCTCGATAGATATAGCTGAGTCAATATTGAGCTCGATCACATTGCATTCTGCTGAGTTCATTTGATGATGATCTTACTTGTGATTGTGTTCATATGTTATACTATTTATGTGAAACTGTTGTTTTACGTTCACGTTCGTCATGCTTATCTCGCGTCGCCTGAGCATCGTCTTTTGAAGATCATCAACATCATTTTAGTGATCGATATTTCTGAGAAAGATCTTTCGATATTGAAGAATCTCTACAGCATATTCTCTGATGAAGTTCGTTCTGTATGAATCAATCGAGATCTCTCTGCTCTGTCGAAGAAGATGCAGAAGCGAAAAAAGCTCGTTATCGCTCTGAAGATCACGAAGATCAGTCTTATCACATTGACTGTGACGTTCTTTCGTCAACGCAAGAGTCGTGAGCTTGCACAATCGAGAGAGTCGAATACTGAAAAGAAAGAATCGTTGTGAAAGCGCTACCTGAAGAAGAAAGACCGTGATCATATGTATCTTTCAATAAACGAGTGAATTTGAATGTCTGTAATTTCTCTCATCGAAAAGAGAATTGATATCATCGATCACTGCTTAAAGAAGCTGATCCGTTTGAACAAGAAGATCAGAGCAGATCAAAGAAAGCTGATCGAGCTCGATTCGAACGGAAGAGAATCGAGCAAATATTCGCAAACGAGATCGACCTTCATACGATTCAACACTCAATCCGTCGCCTATATGATCTCTCAGACGCTGCTGAATTTCGCTCTCTTGCGCCTATCAGTCAAGCACATTGACGTATTCGTGAAGAAAATTCGATGAAGTAGTCTATCTTGACGATGGTGAAATCAATATGTGCGGATTGAGTTGATGTGAATCGTCATCGCTTCACTTCTCATTACGTGAGCGATACTCGTCGCTTTCACGGACTTTCTCTCTCAGATCACCAATCTCGAAGACTTCATGTCATGACTTCGCTGAATAGTCGACGCTTCAGCGTGACTTAGTGAAATCATTCAAGACGTTCTGTCGCAGTTGATGTTGATAGTATTGACTGTACTGCTGTCACTGATCCTGCGCATTGTCACGAGTTGACAAGATCTATTAACGAAGACGGCAGTGAAGCTGTCGCTGCAGAAATACTATTTTGTCTTTCTCTTTGTGCAAAACTTTCTCACGATGTCGTTTTCTTTCAGTATCACGATCATCGCTTAAGACATTCTTCACGGCCTGAACTCTGCATTCGCGTTGTTGGTCAGAAATCTTCTCAAGGCAAGCAATTACTTTTTCTTCTATCTCATTTTGCAAGATCTCTCGATGAGTGCAGATGCTCTTCTGCAAGTCGAGAGTTTAATCAACTGACTTAGTCTTACTTCTTGAATGAATCGTACATCGAGGCAGAAGTGACAAAGACAGATGAGTTTATCAAAGATTCGATGAAGAATCTTGTATTCGCTTTACACGAATCTTGCATGTATTGATAAGACGCTTACATCGTTCCTGACGACTCTGCTGACGATTCAGGTTTGACTTACTCAGTCATTGTTCTCATCATTCTCGCCTTCAGCGTGATCATCTTCGATCTTTTTTTGTTCGTATTTCGTTACAACCTACTCTACGTGTCTGCGTTTTTGTACGATACTGAAGGTCGACTTTATTCGACAGCTTTGAAGCAACTTTTTACAGAGATTCACATGATGAAGCTATGTTTGATAGATCTCTTTCTGTCTATTTGCGATGATCGAAGTGTTTTAATCGATATTGATCAGATCGTGATTATGATGATTGTCACAACGTCGACGATTATTTATCAATTGCTACTGAGAAACGTCTTCGTCTCGATTCTTAAATATCTGTCAGTCTTCACGAAGGACGAAGAGAATCAGAAGAGAGCATCGGATGAGAGGCACTTCTTGCGAGCTGCGCTCGATTCTCTACGTCATCTAGCGCACATTTTTTATGACTGAATAACACCTCTCAAGAAGATCTCTCGAGATCTTCAAGAAAGCATTGACAAGCTTGCACGAAATCAACTTCGTATAACAAATCGACGCGAGTACGAGCATGAGGCTGCTAACTCTCAAAGCTCAGTTGTCTGAATTTCGAAGAACTGTCTTGAAATCAGCGAAGATGAGATCGTCTATGCGGAAGATTGCGTTTCAGATGTCAGAATCAGTAATGAGCTTGCAGATCTTGATATGAAAGAGCGATTAGAAATTTCGCAGAATGTCTCTAACGCTGATATTATTTAACAGATAAGATTTGTAGACAGTACTTCTTTCGTCAGCTTGTGATTACGACTGAATTCGAAACATCTTGATAGCTACTTCTTTGGCTGAATGTTCGACTAGCGTGAATATAGATAGTTGAGTTAGCTGTTATGCACTTCGCAGACTTACTTACACTTGCTTTGTCTTGAAAACAGCAAATCATGACTATCTCTGACATTCTTCTTGTACTTAAGTTTCTGTCTATTTGCATGAAGCAGTTCGTCAATTCATTTGCCTATTCTCATTGATCGTTCACGTAAACTGAAGCAATTTACCTTCTCTTCGCTTTTTCTCTTGACTGTTGCTGAAGAATGAGCGAATCGATAGTATCAAATTGCGCTAATTACGACTACAGAACAGAAGATCAGTTTTGAATGCGACTGTTCAAAAGAGACTTCAATTATGAATGTCAATGTTTGACATCGATTGTGAATGCTACGACATATTTAGACCTTAAATCGACAAAACATCGATCTTTGATCTGTCAATGATGCTTTGAGACATCTACAATGAATGTTTAAATTCGCACGATAAGACGTTTCAAGATATTCTTCGAAGACTACTAAGCTTCTTTTCAGTTTGAACATCGTCTCAGAAGTTTGCTGAAGGAATCAAATTCTGAAGAGAACGATAACATAAATCGCAAGATCATTGACGTTCTTCATATCGAGATTCGACGACTCTCTGATAAAGATCGAGCAATCGATAAGAACTTTCACTCTGCGACGACTCATTCGCAGACAAACACTACATTCAGTACGACTCGACGAAATCATAAAGCAAAACTGATCTTCACATTCACTCGCACTGCAAATTCACAATATAAAATCGACATCATCACGACGCTCAGTGATCAAGCAAATACAGATGACAACAATTTCTCGACGGCAGAATCTACAGCATTCGCTCAAGAGAATTTGCAAGATGTCTTATCATCTATGTCGATTGACGAAATCGAGACAGACTGCAATGAATCATCTTCAGTGAGAAATTCGTCAGGTATTTTTCATCAAACTATTGACTCTGACGATAGCTAACACTCGAAGACGTCACGAAAAATGTTGAGCACGAGCTGCAGAAGATTGTCAGTGTCATTAACGAGACTCATCAAATTATCGTGTTTGTGAACGTCGAAATTAGTACGAATTGCGATATATCTGTGAGTATCGATCTATACTCTTGATCAGCTTTGAATAACAGTTATTCAGAACTTTCGATCTGAGACTGATCTTCACAAGACGAATAGAGAGCTCTTCGAGAAAGAAGTGCTTGATGACAAAGAGAGAAGAAAAGAATTGTATAAGTGCCTGATTGAAATAAGGAACAAGGCAAAATTCGAAGATCTGATTCAAACGAATACGCATCGATTTCTTCAAACTCTTCAAAAATGCGAAAAGCTTCAAAGATGTTATACTCAGAATCTCGATGAATTGAAGGCAAGAGCTGACTTGAATGCTGATATCGAGTTCAAGAACTGCGACGCGATTCAGCTGCATGATAATCTTGACTCCTTTAGATGCTCTTATTGCAGGCATCTCACAAGCTGAGATGACGTGCGCGAGACAGCTCTTGCTTTCGAAGAGCTCGTGTCATGTTCTGAATGCGCGTCGAGAGTAGAAGAACGGCAGAGAAGGGAAGAAAGAACGAACATTCACGTTGAACATTTGCGACTCAACATTGTCTTTTTCCAAGATATTGATGATTCTTCTAGCGAGACAAAAGCGAGGTTTATCGACAAAGACGCGAACTTAAGATCTGATGTTCTTCTGATCGTTGATACATCATTGACAATTGAGAGTTCGAGATACGAACTAAAGAGCAAGCTGATTCTCGCGATACGTCGAAATGATGAAAAGGTCATATACGTCAACAATAATTCTTTCTCAAGAGCATTCTCAAAGCTCATGGTCGATCACATCTTCGAGATGAACTGCGAACATTGAGTGCGAGATCTTGCCGCACACGAACCTTCCTTACGAAAAAATGAGGCGGGACAGAGTTCTCGACGCCTCTCGTGTGGCTTCGACTTTCAGTCGAAAGCGCAGACTGTTGACGAAGTTATCAAAGAAGCTGAGCTTAAGTTAATCTTCATTGATGATTATTTCAACGTTCAATTTCGATTCAGAACGAAGAAAGAAGTGAGAAAAGACTTGAGTCTCTTTCTTTTCTTGAGATGACTTTCGACGTTCTCACTCATGTGTGTCTTATCGCTTTTCAGATGAGATGCATGTATCACAGTCTTGCACAGTAAGCATACGAAATTCGATGTCAATGACGTTCGAAAGAGAAAGAAGATGCTGAACGAGCTTGTATGATCAGTCGAATGAAAACATACACGCATAATCATTTCGCACAATCTCAGCGATCACTGAATTCTGATCGTGATGAATATTTCGATTCAAACGATAAGCTACTACAGCTCATTGCTCGATTGTGATCTGAGTGATTGTTGTGAATTTGTGAAGGCGCAAATGAAGCGTGTCGATGAGAAACTCAGTCAAGACTATTTCACGTGAAACTCTCTCATTGAAGACGTAAGTACACTTGTCGATTTCTTAAGTTCATTGACTAATGACTTGATAGCACTCACATCAACAGACTAATGACTCGAACTGCGAGATATATCTTTTGAAGAATGCGAGGCGCCTCAGTCAGAGTGAGGTCGTCAACAGAGCGTCGATCGAGACAGATAGCTTAAGGATTTTTTATGTCGAGCTACTACTGACGAGATCTCTTTACGAGGCTAGCGAGCAGATTATGCTGAAGAGCGTACTGTATTCGAAAATCTCAAGATCATGACAGATTGATGCTGCGCCTCGCTTCTACGCGTTCAATCTTGACTTCATTCGAGCGAAACGAAGAAAATTACAGATTGAAGAGATCGAGACTCAAACTTTCAATGTTGATGAAGGCGACTTGAACTGAAATGAAGACGATACTCGACGATTGAATCTCGCGATCATAAAAGTCAGCGTCTCAACCCTCTTCAAGTCGTTCCCTTCATGCCTCTGAATAAAGTATCTGAAGCGCTTCGCTAATTGTCATATTCAAAGAAGCAAGATTTCGATGAGATATAATCGAGTCTTTCGTCTGCTTCAAATGATGACGACGTTCGATTGTTCTGAACATTTCGTGACTCTCAAGAAAGTCGTTGCTCAATATCGCGTGTTAGCATCAGAAGAGATTATGAAGACTTCACTCGACTTATCAAGTCACTTGTACATGATAGATCTCTGAACGAAACGTCTCGAATTGATTAACATCATTCTTTAACGGTTCGTGCGCGCTCATTTTACCTCACTAATCAATGAAGAGACGAACCTTTTTCAAGATTAATCTGAGCAGATGAAGATTCAAAGCGAATGTGCACTTATCAAATCTATCAAAGCTATGATTATCAAGATTCATTCAAGAATGAGAGAATGAAACTCTTCTATCAATTCTGTCGAAAGATTTGCATTTCTGAATGTTCAGCGCAATCTGAGAAGATGAAGACAGAAAGAAACTATCTGGTCTTTGATTCAAATCCGATTCTTCTCTCTCGCTCTTCTCGCTCTGATGCCGCATCATATTCGAATACTGTTCGCTTTTCAGAGTATTTCGAGATCTTCGTAAGTGTTAATCACGAGCTTTGATCGGTATTCACTGATCTGCGTTAGCTTTCAAATCGAGATCTCTCGCGACGCTCGAGTTCTATTCGTTGATGCTCTCGTCGAGCTTCGCTCGCATCTTTGAAGCTACGTATCTAAGCTGGCACACCTCTTTGATATTCTTTCTAGCATCGTCAAGTTAAAAACCCGCCAGTTTAAGATAGAGCTAATCATCGACGATGAAATTCGAAATCTCGCTTCGAATTCAACACTGCTGATAGATGCTTTTGACTACTTGAATGACAGCAACGTCGACTCACTCTCTACGTAGAAAGATCGTTCAGCTTGAAATTGCAATCGCAGAGAGAATTGCGGCTTTGTTCATCTTTCAGCTCGCGCTCAAGAGCATGAATCGAATCGCAATTGCAAAGATGAGGTTGAACAACATTCGTCATGAGACGACGACAAATGTCACTCATAAGACTATGAATACTTTCTGTTTAATTATTCGTGACCCTTCGTTGATGATCAACGTTTCACTCATACTTGAATCGCTTTCAGTAGAATCAAGGTGTGATCGGTCTGTCAATCTTCAAGTAAATATTCGTATGATGAATAATTACGTCAAGCATTCTGTGTCTAATGAAAGAGCTAGCAGCTTGATAAAGACGAAATGCACGTCTGAAATGATGAGCTACTTCTGATAGCGCGTCGTTTGTGAGAAGACTGCGTTGCGAAAGATATTTGCAATTTCCTTTGTGAAGAGATGAGATGACGATACTCAGATTGCATAGCTGTTCGAGTATTTACATAATTGTACGTAACTTCTAATGTCATTCACCGTTATACAAACCTCTCTTTGCACAAATTAATTAGACATTCGTTTGTTAGTTGATAGTCTCTCTGTCTGCTTCAGTTCTGCTGCTTCACCTTCTTTCGATTTATTCCAATTCAGGCACCCTGCTTCAATTCTGACGCCTTGCTTCAGTTCTGACATCTTGCTTCAATTCTGACGCTCTGCTTCAGTTGTGACGCTCTGCTTTAATTCTGACCCCTTCTTTCAATTCTGCTGGTAATTGAGACTCTCCTAGATAATGTCCTCTAGAAGAATTCTTCTGAGGCAACGTGAGGTGAATGACCGTGATACTTCGCCATCTGGTAACTCAGGCTCTTCTAGGTAACATCTTTCAGGAGGATTCATTTCGAGCTAGGGGCAGCTAGAATGAGTCGGCAGAACTAGATCTTCTGAAGAATGAGCTTGAAAGATCTTTTCTGAGAAGCTGGCAGCGCTTTGGAATCTTAGTATAAAGAGAGAACTACAACTCACTTCTTTCTCGTCTTTTATTGTATCAACTTAATTCAACATGCAGCAGATACAAGCACTCGAAAAGAAGTCGACCCTCGAAAAAGAAAAAAGCATCAAATACAAGAGAACAGCTCGTATTAAACTTGGGTGACTACATTTTGAGAAGAAACAGCTCGACATCAAACACGTTCAGAATTTACAATCACGTTTTCGAAAAGACTGTCGTCGACTCGATACACGAAATCATGTTTCAGTCATTATTGATGAGCAAGATCTTGATTGTGCATTACGAGTTTTCGGGATTTCAACTGGGGTGTTGCCAATAAATGCGCAACATGAGTTTCCGAAGTTGAGCTTTTGGCTCGATTATCAACTCGAATGTTTGCACGAACGACATCGAATTCAGACGGCAAAACAGACTCTCTTACCATCAGATAAGTGATGGGCGGTAGATCTCTACCTTGCGAGTATGATCAATTATCTTATCGTCAATGCATACTGACCCGATCGATAGACATTAGTAGCGAGCTAAAAACAGCTCTGATCGAAGAGTATGCGAATGAAGAACAGCTCTCTGATGGTGAGACGTATCGTAAGATACGCGAGTACGACTTTCTAAAGCAGTTCAGCTTAGAAACACGATGGTGAACCCGTCTGTCGTCACATAGAGCCACAAATTTGAAACAACTTCTTCGACATAAGAACATTATCGCTGCGTTCAATTTTCTTTTGAAGATACCTGCGCTCTTAGAGGGGATGAGGATCAGTACGCTGCACAAGATGTTCGCAACTAGATGCGACGAGGTAAATGCACTCTCTGAGCCGCTTTGATGTACTTATTGATTATCAGGAAATTCTGCGTTATCTTCGTCACATCAAAGAGTTTTGATTCTATCTACTTCAACAAGATAATGTTGGAAACAGAGAACAGTACTGTTACCTCTGTGATTAGTAATCTTCGCTTCACATTGATCCGGATTGATCCGGCGCTAGTGAATTCAGGGTATTTACCTGATTCTCACTTCTTTCTTCCTTCGTAGTTCCTACCTACTAGATAGTCAATATATGCACATAT